>Ga0210398_10000970_pt1 | contig 31075 bp, 25 predicted proteins | sample IncBWC4OmetaG_FD_161047 | JGI IMG/M metagenome (GOLD analysis project Ga0210398, IMG submission 161047) | Forest soil microbial communities from Barre Woods Harvard Forest LTER site, Petersham, Massachusetts, United States - Inc-BW-C-4-O | ecosystem: Environmental > Terrestrial > Soil >... | reverse complement strand
CGGGGCAAGGGTTGTTTGAAGCTTTGACGACGCGTAAAGCTGACTCCCTGAACTCGCACTGAAAACACAGCACTTCTTGCCGGCGAAGCCTGGGACTTAGGTAATCACCGGCGCTCGCTTTTTTCCGGGGTTTTCGGCAGCGCGGCGATGATGGAGACACGATCTACTGGTGTTGTGTCTCCGATGCAGTTTGCGGCGCGGCGTTTTCCGTGTCCGCTCCAATCGCATCCCCGGAGAGGATCAGCTCCACGCGGCGGTTCTGCTGGCGTCCCTCGGAGCTATCGTTCGAGGGGCGATGGGCTCGGTTTTGCCAAAGCCGCGGGCCTCGACCGCGCTTGAGTTGATGCCTTGCTGCACGAAGTAGTCTCGCACTGCCTGCGCGCGATGTTCGGAGAGTTGCTGGTTGTATTCGTCACTTCCGATACCGTCGGTGTGGCCTTCGATCGCAACATGCAGGCTAGGGTAAGCAAGAACGATGCCGGAAACCTTGGCGAGGCGCTCGCGGGCCGCGGGCAGAAGCTCGAAGCTGCCGCTACGGAAAAGGACATCAGACATATTCGCGACCAGACCGCGCGCGGAATCGCGAGTCGCGAGAATGCTATTGAGCTGCTGCAAAAGCCGGGCGCGGAGTTCCTGCTTCTCGTATTCGGCCCGCTGGCGATCTTTCTCGGCTTGCTGCCGCAGAGATTCCGATTGCGCGGCAGCCTGGCGGGCCTTGTCGGTTTCGGCCGCTAACGCCTGCTGCTGGGCGATGGCGTCGGCAGTAGCTTTTTCAGCTTCAGCTTTCTGGAGCGCGGCTTCTGCGGCGGCGGCTTCCGCTTCCTGCTTCATCTTGAGAGCTTCGGCTTTGGCTTTTTCGGCTTCGAGCCGGGCAGCTTCGGCCTGGGCGCGAGCGGCCTCCGCATCGGCGCGGCGCCTGGCTTCGGCGTCGGCATCGGCCCGGGCTTTGGCTTCGCGAGCTGTGGCAGCGGCCTGGGCATCGTCTTCTGCCTTTTGCTTGACAGCCATCAGGCGCGCTTCCTCGGCGGTTTCCGTGGCTTCTTTCGCGGCTGCTTCTACCGCTTCTTTCTTTGCCTTCTGCCGATAGAGACCTTCAGCACTCAACAACTGCTGGCCGGCTTTGGAAATAATGAAGGCGGCATATTTGTCGCCGGCGGCAATTCGAGCGATGCGCATCGCGTTGCGGGCTTCGAAAAGCTCGAGCGGAGTCTTGGGATCGATGCCGAAGATCGCATCCTGAATATGAGTATTGGTTGAAGAATAAGTGCCGCGGCTGACGAGATCGTATTTCGCTTCTATGTTTTCTCCCTCGCCGCTGACCGGCGCGCTTTCCATCACCACCATATTGCCGGGCTCGGTGACCGCGAAATAGGGTTCGGCAGTCACGATCATGCCGAAGGTTTGCAGATCGGTAAATGCTTTGAGATGCGCGCTGCCCTTGTCGAGCGTGACTTCGCCGAGGTTCACGGGACGTCCCTGCGGAGAAACGGCCCATAAGACATAGGTCAGATATTCCAGGCCAAATTTCGTAGCGTCCTCGAGGTGCTCAAATTTTGCTTCGATCTGAAAATTGGTCTTCTTGCCTTCAACCTTGGCTTCGCCGGAGGCGCCCTGCAGAAGGTCGGTCCCACGAAAATCAGCCTTTGCCGTCCCTCCCTGCAGACGATAGTGAATTGCCTGCGTGGTGCGAGTAACCGTGGAAAGCGTGGTCGCCGCGGGATTTAAAGTTGCGCTGGTAGTAGTCGGGCTTACCGGGTTCGCGGGCGTTTGGGCACAAGTCACTGTACCTGCGCACAAAATGATGGCCAGAAATAGGTTTTTCAACGAAGTTCTCAGTCTGGGGGAGACTTGCGGCGCTTAACTTCTACTAATCATCTTCGTCCGCAGGGAGCATCGCGAATAGAGGCAGGAAGGACTATCAGTGAATGGAACTTTGGTCACCGGCGACAATCGTTCTCCCCGGCTTCAGGGAAGGTTTGCGATGGCGCCTTTGGAGCCAACAATGAGAGCTCCGCCCGATGGATAGGGGCTGACCGCGTTGAATCCAAGGCCAGACTTTTTAAGTGGGCTGATGCGAACCGGATTCTGCGGTGGACGGAAATCGTAGATGAACTTAGGGCCAACCAGAAATATGCGGACGCCAGAGTCTTCGTTAGCTTTTGCGCCAGCTTTGCCTGGGCGGTTTGAACGAGAGTAGCTGCGATCGTATGCCACGGAGGAGTAATACGACTGCGGAAATATCGCGGAGACCGTCCAGGTCCTGCCTCCATCGGCGGTTAAGGCCAAGTTAGGCCCGTCTCGTTCCGGTCTTTTGTAATCTCCTCCGGCGATGACCCCGTGCAGCGGGTCGCGGAAAGCGATTGAGAAGATGCCCTCGGAATCCAGACCGTGGACGATCGGCGAATCGAAAACTTCCCAAGTGCGACCGCGATCGGGAGAATGAAAAACCCGAGCCGCTTTGCCGCCGGTTGCGAACCAAACGTTAGGATCCTCGCCACCCAAAATCGTCAGGCAGGAATTGCTCGCCGCGAATGCCCCCTCGCCCTCGATTGCAGGCGGGAACTGGGCAGATGGAATTGTGTTCCAATTCTTCCCATCGGCGGTCATCAGCAGCTCGAACTTCGGGATTCCGTTTTCGTCGGGAACGGGATCGCCGAGAACCAAGCCGTGAGTTCGATCCCAAAAGACGATCGAATCGAAAAAGCCTTTGGGAGTTTTGTCGGTAAACTGCAGTTCCCAATGCCTGCCGGCGTCTCCGGTGTGATAAATGCGGGATCGATCTCCGGGACCGGATGACATGAGAAAAGCTTCGTCTGGAGAAAAAGCAACCATGCCCCGGAAATCCAGCGTTTCGGCGCCGGGAACCTGCTCGGGAATCCATAAGCGGCTGTCGGTCATGCGCAAGTAGGTTCCGTGCGTGCCAGAGGCCCACGCAACTTTTTGGGAAACAGCACTTGCCCCGCGAAGGTCTTCTTTGGTGCGGGAGAAGCGGACCTGCGGCTTGGACTGGGCGAGGGCGACGGCAGCGAGAAAAACCAGGGCGAGCGGTAGCAGAGGTGAATTACCACACAGGCGCGACAGGTTTGTTTCTGCTTTGCTCATTCCTACTTGGCGGTAAAGGTCGCAAACACGGCGGTCTTTGCGAAGTAGATACGCAATGTGCACTTCTCGCCCATGTGAGCAAAGGCGACCTCGAGAGAATCTGCCGTTTCCCCGACCTGATCGGTCTCGATTGTAGAACGGGCGACGTCGTCCTTCTCATCGTAGGAGGAGTGCGCGGCCACATTCTTATTTATCGCCAGCGTCCATTGCTTCCCGGGAATGGGATAAACGGTATAAGCACCTGGCGCAATGGTCGCACCGCCGAAAGTGAGTTGCGCCTCGGTGAAGAGGGTCATGGGAGATCCGCCGGGCGTCCAGGGTTTGCCGTTGGAAAGTTTCTCACTTTTGGCGCTGACATTGTTGTAGCGGATGGAAACCTGTTTGCCATCATCCAGGTTACAACTCGCGACTGGTTGATCGGAATCCTGCGCTACTCCGATGCCAACCAACGCGACGCAGAAACAGACGACGGCGACAATGCGCGCGCGAAACATGAGACCCCCCATGGCCCAAGAGTGTAGCGCCGAAACCGCCTGAGGACAAAGACATTTTGAGATGCAACAAATTTGCGCACCTCGACGGCCTAGTGTTTCTTCCGCAAAGCCCCATTCGAACACTGATCTTCGGTGACGTACAAAGGCCGGCTCCCGGTTGCTACCGTGAGTGGTCGAGTGCCGGGAACGCAAATAACGGCACCGCGAGGACCAATACTCATGGCGAAGGCAAGCAAGCTTAAGATTCTTTATGGCGAAGGGGATGTCGAAGCTCAAGCCGAGGCGTCGGCAGCATTTGAAAAGGCGGGACACACCGTCGAAAAGGCGATCGGGCGAAAAGCGGTGGAGGCGGCGCTGCGCAAAGCGGGATTCGATCTGGTCGTTCTGGGCCCAACGCTCAGCCGGAATGACCGTCATCATCTGCCTTATATGGTTAAGAAGGCGCAGGCCGAGACCAGTGTACTGGTGATGCACGCCGATGGAACGCGGCATCCATACGTGGACGCATGCACCGATACCGGAGCGAGCATCGAAAATGTTCTCGCACGGATCGAGGGTATGAAGATTGCGGGGATGATGCCGACGGCAGCAGGGGCAACAGCCGGAAGGTAAATTCAATTTCGATTCTGACTCGAAGGGCGGCTCTCCGGCCGCCCTTTTCTCGTACCCAAACGCTTCGCAGCACGCTTCCGGCGAACCTTCTCGGATACGATTTTAGATAGTTAACAGGTGGGACGGCAGGCTCATTTCAGTGACAATGATGCTCCAATGAACGCCGAGATTGGTCTCGAGTGGAATTCCCGAATCGCCGGGTGATCCGGCAACCGGCGAACCATTCTAGTAATTGGTGGAACGCCGACGTAAGCTTACCCGACGCCCTCATCCGTCAGACGGGATTGTTCCGCGTTTTCTGGGGCCGAAGTGGAGCGCTTATGGGCAAGTTAACTGCGCTATCCCAAGGGCAGAATCACCACAGGGATTTCCAAAGACCGTGACCACGTTACAGATCGCCTTCGGTGGACCGGGGAACAGAAGAACCCAGGCGCCGACCATAAAAGTACCAAGCGCTCCAGCCCCACAATGCGTCACTCCGTTGTTGCTGATCGATACGTCCATGGGGTGCCCGCCTAGCGGGTCGACAACGACCCAGTTAGCCTGGAGCGGAGAGACGGTAATTGGCGGCGACTCGTAGGTGCCGGTGGCGACGAAAGAGACCTCACCATCAGGATAGTCTCGCGCGTCGGCAACCGCGGGAGTCACGCTGAGAGAAACGATTTGATGTTGCGGAATTGCACCTGTAAAGCTGGAACTTCCGCATGCGAGGGCGAAAACGCCCGCCATTCCAAGAAGAACAATCCAGAGGAAGGGCCAATGACGGGACATGGCAACCTCCAAACAATTTGGAACCCAGGGTTAGCGGATAAGTTGTCCGCTCGATCCGGGAATGAGAATGGCCGTCGCTTTCCGAACCGGTTACGGAACGGTTCGGCGGGCGGGTTTTCCGGGGGCAGGTTTGTAATCGGCAGGATAAAGAACAACCTGGCGGTTGAACCCTTCGCCATCGCTTTCGGTTCGAAGATCGGTTTGATCGCGCAGAGCGAGGTGCACCATGCGGCGCTCGCGCGACGACATGGGAGCGAAATGGAACGGCGTTCCAGTCTGCCGGACTTTCTCCGCAGCGACGCCGGCCGCCAGGCGCAATTCCTGAAAACGGGCGGCACGCTGGTTCTTGCAATCGAACGAAATTTTCTCGTGATCGCCTGAGGGCAGATGCAAGATCTCCAGCACCAGCAACTCGAGGGCGCGCAGCAATTCCCCGCCGCGATCCAGCAGCAGGCTGGAGTCGGGTCCCGATAAATCGACAAATATCTCGGGCTTCTCCCATTCGCTCTGCGGAGGGGGATCGACAACAATCCGGTACTTGAGGCGAAGTCCACCGTCGGTCACAACGGCGGTCAGGAATTCGTTGATTCGGTTTGCGGTAGCAACTTTATCCATAATTCAGCTCTTGGCCTTTAGCTTTTGGCTCTTAGCTTAGAAATTCAAAACTTTAACCACGGAAGACACGGAGGCCTCAGGGTAACCCTTCTGCCGGAAAAACAAAATCTTGCCGCGGGCCGGCGTTTCTAGGGCTCGGGCTAAGGACTAATAACCAACAGCGGCCTCACTTCTCTTTCTTCCTTGCCCGCTTTTCCATCATCTCGCGCATCTCCCGGCCAAGCTTGGTGCGGTTCATGATGGCTTGCTGCGCCATGGAAATCAAATTGGTTTCGGCGTAGTAGAGATTCAATCCCGCCTGAAGATTGAAAAAGATGAAGCCCATAAATAGCGGCATCATCCAGTTCATCATTTTCTGCTGCTGCGGATCCATACCCGCCTGTGGGGTCATGCGCTGCATGGCGAACATGCTGATCACCATCAGGATGGGAAGAATGAAATAGGGGTCGCGCGCCGAAAGATCGTGAATCCACAGCCAGTGCGCGTGGCGAAGGTCGAGCGCCACGCCCAACATGCGGTAGTAAGCGATAAGAAATGGAAACTGAATCAGCAGCGGCAGGCAGCCGCCGGCAGGGTTCACGCCTTCTTTCTTGTAGACGGCGGCGACTTCCTCATTCATCGCAGCCTTGCGCGGATCGCGAAGGCTGTATTTCTTATATTTTTCCTGAATGGATTTGATCTGTGGCGCCACGCGCTGCATCTTCAGCATCGACTTCATCTGCGTGATACGCAGTGGCAGCAGAGCGATTGTAATGATGAGCGTCTGAATAACGATCGCCCATCCCCAATTGTGGATCACATGGTTGTAAGTCCACTTCAGCCAGAGGAATAGCGGCCGCGCCAGAATGCCCCACCATCCGTAATCGACGATGCCGCCAAGATTTGGGCTGTCGTTATGAATGGTGGGAACTGAAACCGCGTCGAGCGCAGATACTTCCTTCGGACCCACGAAGATTCGTTCCGCGGTTGGACCGCGAAGGTCACCGACTGCCGCGCCCAGAACATCGATCTTCGCTATTTCATTCGACCCCGGCTTCTGCGGAATCTCGGTCGACTGGCGCAGTGTAACCATCGCAGCCGACAGGGGATCGTTCGGAATGAAAAGAGCGGTGAAATACTGATCGCCTGTGCCCGCCCACTCGAAAGGTCCTTTAATCGTGTTGCCGCTGCTTACGCTCTTAATCGGAAGCCGCACGATGTAGTTCGGAAATACCAAAGCGGTGCGGTCGGTCGAGGCGTCGCTGTGGTATTCGATTCGTGACGGGGCAAAGCCAGCGGGAGTCAGTTGGTCGCCAAATCCGGCGGACCAAGCCGGCGCAGCGAAGACGTTCGCACCTTTGTAAACCACCGAAGTCTCGACATTCAGAACGTAGGTGTGATCGAAGCGGAATGTCTTGCGAACGACAAGATCCTGATCGGCGTATTCGAATGCGATCTGCGCAGGGGCCGAGACCTGGCCCTCATTCGACGGCACGTAAAGTACAGAGTTCAGGCGGTTGTGGAGATTCTCGTCGTAAGTCCACAGCGACATCGGGTAACCGAACTTCGAAGCGGTAAGAGGGTTGACCAGATCAAGCGGACCGTTCTCCGCATCGTTGTCGAATTTTTTCAGAATCCACGATTTGACCTGAGCCCCGCGATTGGTGAATGTAATGCGGTAAAGATCGTTCTCTACAACCGTTTCGGTCTCGGCGGCCGCCTGCTTGCTGACGCTTGCCGCGGGAGCAGCCGCGGCTGTAACGGTTGGCGGCGATATTGCTGACGACGCGGCTGGTTGAGCCGCTTGCGGCTGCTTCTGTGGCGCGACCGGGGGCTGCGGTCCATATTTCTTCAGCAAAGGCTGGAAGATAATCAGGACGACAAAAGTCAGGACAAAGACAAGCAATAGCCGCCGCTCGGCGCCGGGTTCCTGCTGAGGATTTTGAAAGTCGGCCAAGTCTTCTCTACCGTTACCGTTCGCAATTCTTCATAATTTCGCCCGTGGATCACTCAGAAATTTCTAAACAGAATGTTTGCCGGTCGCCGATCTCACGACCGGATCATAACCACTACCGCCAAGAGGGTGACAGCGCATAATTCTGGCCAGCGCCATCCACCCCCCGCGTAACGTGCCGTAGCGCTCCACCGCCTCCACCGCATACTCGGAGCAGGTCGGCACATAGCGGCAGGCGTTAGGCAAGAATGGCGACACCGCCCACTTGTAGGCTCGGAGCAGGTGCAGCGCGACGAATTTGGGCAAATCAAACCTCAGATTTCACTCCCCGGCTTGCTTCCCACGCTCAAGTCCGTCACGGCTTCGGCGGCCATTTTCGTCGTTTGCCTCGGCGACAGTTTTTGTTCGATCACGGCAAAGGCCTTCGCTACTTCACTCACTACGCCAGAAAACTCGGCGCGCAGTAGTGACTTCTTTGGATTGATCACCACATCCGCCGCCACGCCGTGCACAGGAAGCGACAAGCGAACTGCCTCGCGCAAGCGGCGCTTCATCCGATTGCGCTGGACCGCACCGCCCAGAGCGCGGCCAACCGTAAATCCGATCCGCAACCCTTCTTGAACGGCTGTCTCTGAACCTGCCGTCGGTTTACCGGCACCGTCGACTGCTTGCTCAACCGGCCGCGCCCAGTAAAAGACGGTCATGGAAGCCGAAAAGTGACGCCGCCCCTGCTTGTAAACACGCTCGAAGTCGGCATGCCGCAACAGCCGCGCTGTGCGCGGAAACCGGGATACTTTTCTGGGGGGCATCGCAGATTCGGCTTACCTTCGTGATGCCGCATCAGCGTCTTCACGCTGCGGCGCCAGAACTATTCGCGAAAGCCGGGCTTTACAGATACCCGCTTACGCCCCTTGGCACGGCGGCGGGAAAGCACCTTCTGGCCGCCCTGGGTCTTCATGCGCGTGCGAAAGCCATGCTTCTTGCTTCGCTTGCGCCGGTTAGGTTGGAACGTACGTTTGGGCATGAAAAATAGCTGCTCCTGATTCGCTCGACAGTCTTAGGGCAAACGAAGAGTATAAACGAGCCGAAGGCATCCGAGCAAAGGCGCGGCTGTCGGCAGGTTCTCTTGCCAGTTTTTTCGTGGCAGGGAAATCGTCTTCACCGAAAATCGCGCAGCAGGAATTGCGAAGCGGAGATGGCGCTGCATCATTCGCGTTGCAGTTATATTCTCGACACTTGACAGGCTGCGGATCGAGGGTTTGGATAGTGTGCGGCGCGGAAAATTTCCTGGCTAAGATTTCTGCACGTCGAAAAACTTTTGTGCTACCATGCCCCACTGTCGACTTTCAAAAATTCTCTTTCAACAATGGCAACCGCGCAGGGGAAAACCGGCGCATTCCGCAGTACACTAAGGGTTCCACCAACGAAGCTCTAGAACAGCACTTTTGAACAGGCGCCTCAGAGCCAGCCGCCCGGACGCCCCGCGGGTATTTCATAATTTATGTCAGCTCAAGGAACTACCGTTTCCCCCAATCCGTGGATGCGCATTTTAGATGCGCTGGAAAAGAAGATTAACCGGCACTCTTACGACACCTGGTTGAAGCCGACGCGTTACAGCCACGCCAGCGGCGGAATTCTCTTCGTGCGTGTTCCCACCGCCGAGTTCCGGCACGCGGGTGACAAATACGCGGATCTCATCCAGGAAGCCATCGATAATCTCGGACTAGATTTTAACGACGTGAAGTTCGTGACCCCCGACGACGACCCTGCGGCCACCGCGGTGCGTCACAATGGCGGGTTGTCCGCTCCGGCACCCGCTCCGGTTGTTTCAGGGCCATCGCAGTCCCGCTTCGATTGGGATGGCGCTGCCCAACTCAATCCGCGCTATACCTTCGACGCGTTTGTGATCGGATCGGGAAATCAGTTTGCGCACGCCGCCTGCCAGGCGGTCGCCGAACGGCCCTCGAAGGCATACAATCCGCTGTTCTTGTACGGCGGCGTCGGCATGGGCAAGACGCACCTCATGCAGGCGATCGGTCACGAAGTGAAGCGGCGCCAGCCGCAGGCCGCCATCTGCTACGTATCGAGCGAGAAGTTCACCAATGACATGATTAACTCGCTGCGCTACGACAAGATGATCGGATTCCGCGACAAGTTTCGCGGTGTCGATGTGCTGCTGATCGACGACATTCAGTTCCTGGCCGGAAAAGAGCGCACGCAGGAAGAGTTCTTCCACACCTTCAACGCTCTGCACGACACCATGAAGCAGATCGTGATCGCCAGCGACCGACCGCCGAAAGAATTAGCGGAGATCGAGGATCGTTTGCGCAGCCGCTTCGAGTGGGGACTGATCGCCGACATTCAGCCTCCCGATCTGGAAACCAAAGTAGCGATCCTGCAAAAGAAAGCCGAGCAGGAAAAAGTTACTTTGCCCACCGACGTCGCGCTGTACGTCGCGCAGAACATTCGCTCCAACGTACGCGAGTTGGAAGGCGCTCTGATTCGCCTGGTGGCGCACTCTTCGTTGATTGGGGCAGAGATTACGCTGCCCTACGCCCAGCAGGTCTTGAAGAATTTTATCGACTCCCAGGCGCGCAAGGTCACGATCGAATCTATTCAGAAGATGGTTGCCGAGCAATTTGGACTGCGCCTGGTGGAGATCAAAGCCAAAGACAACTCGCGCGCGATCGTCTATCCGCGGCAGATTGCAATGTATCTCGCCAAGCAGATGACCGAGGCGTCTCTTCCCGAGATCGGCCGGCAATTCGGCGGGAAGCATCACACTACGGTTCTGCACTCCGTCGAGAAGATCGAAGAAGTGCGCAAGAACGACAAAGATTTGAACAGATTGCTCAACAAGCTGACCGAGCAATTAGGCGGATAAACGACACTGATTTTGTGTTTTGCACCGGGTGGCCCAGTCTTCCTTGCGGAGTGGCTGTGAATGGCATGTGAAAACTGTGCAAGCGGGGAGAGAATAGCGGAATAGGAAAAGTTCTCCCGGTGAGAGCGCCACGATGCGGCCCGATTTCTCACACGAAGGTTCTAGCCGCAAGGCGGTGAGAATAGGCAGGTTCACCAAGTTTTCCACTTCTGCGCAGTGCCTATTAGTACTGCTGGTTTTATAGCTTTTGTATTTGATATAAGAAGCATTAGCAGTAGCAGGCGGCAAGGGAGACAATGTCTATGCCGGTGGAAGCGGCCGTTGCAGTGGGAACGATGGAGATCACAGTCAGCAGAGCCGAGCTGTTGCGCGAATTGACGGCCACGCAGGGAGTGGTCGAGCGCAAGACTACGATTCCAATTCTTTCCAATTATTTATTCGAGGCCGCCGACGGCAAACTCGCGATTACGGCGACCGACCTTGATTTGAGCCTGCGCACTTCATGCAACGCGAAAGTGAAAAAAGAAGGGTCATGCACGATTCCTGCCCGGAAGCTGCACGACTACGTAAAACTTTTGCCGGACGCCGACATCACGATCAAGTTGCTTGAGAATCACTGGGTCAGCATTCGCTGCGGGCGTTCGAATACAAAAATGGTGGGGATGGCGAAGTCGAATTTTCCCAGCCTGCCGGCATTTCCAACGTCGGGAGTGGTGAAGGTTCCGGGGCCGATTCTTCGCGGATTGATCGCGCGCACCTCCTTTGCGATTTCGAATGAGGAATCGCGCTATACCCTGAACGGCGCACTGATGCTACTGAAGCCGGAATCGATCACCATGGTGGCGACCGACGGCCATCGCCTGGCCCACTGCGAACGAGCCGGTGAAAAGTTCGAAGGCGTTTCCGGCGAGATGAAAACGCTGGTTCCGAAAAAAGCGATGGATGAACTGAAGTCGCTGCTCGATTCGAGCGATGCGGAGACGGTCGAGTTCGCCAAGGACGAATCGACTTTATTTTTCCGCATCGGGTCGCGCCTGCTGACCTCGCGCCAACTGACCGGGCAATTCCCCAATTTCGAAGCAGTCCTGCCGAAAGACAACAGCAAGAGCATCATGCTGAACAGCGACGAGCTGAATTCCGCGATCCTGCGTGTGGCGCAGTTTGCCGACGAGCGATCCCGCGCCGTACGCCTGAAACTGGAAAAAGGCGAAGTGAAAATTTCAGCTTCGTCGACCGAGGCGGGCGAGTCGGAAGATTCGATCGAGGCTCCCTACGATGGCGAAGTGATGACCATCGGCTTCAACGCCGCATATCTGGTCGACTTCCTCAAAGCCGCCTCCAGCGACGAAGTTCGCCTGGAGCTGAAAGATTCGCAATCCGCCGGGCAACTGCGGCCTGCTGACGGCGATGACTACAAGTATCGGTATATCGTGATGCCGATGCGGATCTGAAATCGCCATCGTAGTCGAGGATGGTGTTCTGAGCCGCGCCGTTTTTGCGTACGCCGAAGAATCTGGATTGCATCGCGCTTTCGCTTGACCCAGCCTAATTCCCTGTCATACATTTAGCCCCACTGTTGGAGGTCCTTATGCTCGACGGTTTCAAGAAGTTCATCCTGCGCGGAAATGTTGTGGATATGGCGGTGGGCGTGGTCATCGGTGCGGCGTTTGGAGCAGTCGTCACCGAACTCACGAAGGCATTTCTCACACCGTTGATTGCGCTTCTGGTGGGTAAGCCCGACTACTCGAACCTGAAATTTATTGTCCGCACGACGACGTTTCCCATCGGCGATTTCATCAACGCCTGCATTTCTTTCATTTTGATCGCCGCTGCCGTGTATTTCTTCGTGGTCGTTCCCATCAATTGGCTGATTGCCCGCATGCACAAGGGCGAAAAGGCGCCCGACCCCACGACGAAGAAATGTCCAGAGTGCCTGAGCGAGATTCCCATCGACGCGCGGCGCTGTTCGCACTGCACGCAGCCGGTGGTGGGACGAGCGGCATAGTGATCGCGCTACTCACGGCGGCCGTTATCCTCGTGGCCTCGCTTGCCGGAACCAGCCTGGCCGCGCAGCCTCAGGAGCAGTCCTCCTCCTCCACCCTGGAGCAGGCAGACCACCCACCGCAACGGGTGCGGGTTTCCACCGGTGTTGCGAACGCGTTGCTGCTGAGGAAGGTAAATCCGAAGTATCCGAAGGACGCGCGCAAACAACACATTCAGGGCACGGTCTCACTGAGGGTGCAAATCAGCAAAGACGGAGACGTCGTGAACACACAAGTGATCTCCGGAGACTCTGCCCTCACTGACGCGGCCATTGACGCCGTTAAGCAGTGGAAATTCAAGCCCTACCTTTTGAATGGCCATGCTGTAGAGGTGGACACGCAGCTTCTAATCAACTTTACGCTCTCCGGCGGTTGACGCTGCGAGTCTCAAGTAACATGGCAGTATGAGCTTCCACCGAATCTGGTGCATTTGTTCTTGTAGTTGCCTATTGGGCGCGCTGGTTGGGAACACGCTTCGGGCGCCGGCGCAGTCTTCCTCTTCGTCATCTTCTTCTTCCTCGTCCAAGCCGGTCAGAAAATCGGCCTCATCCGCAAATTCTCCGCTGGATTCTGGGGTGGTGAGCAAGGGTGTTTATCGCAGCTCCGCGTTTGGATTCACGTGCAAGATTCCGGCGGGCTGGGTGCTCCGAACCGACGAAATGAACGCGACGAATCAGGAAGATGGAAAGGAAGCCAGTGGCGGTAACCAACCGGCGGAGGCAGGCAAACAAGGCCGCGTACTGCTGGCTGCCTTCTCGCGCCCACCAGAAGCCCGCGCGGAAGACGTGAACGCGTCAATTCTAATCGCCGCGGAAAGCGTCGAGAAATATCCCGGGCTGACGGATGCCGCGCAGTATTTTGGCCCGGTGACCGAAGTCACAAAGGCGCAGGGATTCGCTATGGTGGAAGAGCCGTACGAACTGGAGATTGGCACAAAGACGCTGGTGCGTGGCGATTATGAAAAAGATGTTGGGACCAGGGTCATGCACCAGTCGACGCTGGTATTCCTGGCGCACGGCTCTGCGATCTCATTCACATTCATCGCGGGAACGGAAGACGACGTGGAGGACCTGGTGCAGGGGCTCAGCTTCGCCCTGCTGAAAAGCCCAAGGTGAGGTTGAGTCGATTCGCCGACGGGCTACTCGAGCGGTTCGGGCTCAAGCGCGATATTCTTCTCGCCGGCGGCTTTCCTGGCGGCGTATTTCTTCATCCAGGCTTCCCAGCTTTTTCCTGCGGCTGTATCGCGTCCGGTGAAGGCGAGGGCGGCGATATCGGCATAGGGGATGGAGACTTTTTCGGTTGAGTTCTTCGGATACAGGCGAATCAGCGAGTCTTTCAAAGTTGTGGCGCTGCGGCGGTCGAAGAGATAGCCTTCGATCTGCGATCCATCTTTGCGAGTGATGGTCACGTCGCCCCGGTAGTCGAAAGCCTTTTCGAGCGCGACGCGAATTTCTTCGTCGCTGGCGAGCGATGGAATCCAGCCTTCCAGCTGTTCGTGCGCAGTGCCGGGAGCGACTTCGAGCGCATCGGGATTGAGCGCGGCGTGGGGGACGGACTGCGCGGATTCGTGATCGATGTGTCCAGATTCTTTGCCGGTCATTTCCCAATCACCAAAGAATTAGATCGAAACCACAGAGGACACAGAAGATCACAGAGCAGCCGAGGAGTGCTCGGCAGTTGGCGCGATCTGCACCAGCGGATTCACCGGCGCGATATGCTCCTCCAGCAAGCGCAACGCTTCTTTGTCGCGATAGGTCGTGAACAGAGTCGCCTTTACCGTCGCCAGGAATCCGTCGAGCGAACTGAAGGTCGCATTCACCGCCGAGGCTTCATACCCGCTATGCACCATGCAATTTGCGCAGGCTGGATTGCCCGACTCGGTGCCGTAGTTGCTCCAATTCGTGGTGGAGAGAAGCTCGGCGAAGGTTTCGGCGTATCCATCCTGCAGCAGGTAGCAGGGCTTCTGCCATCCGAAAACGTTGTAGGTCGGCATGCCCCACGGAGTGCAGGGATAAGTGCGTTTGCCCATCAGGAATTCTAAAAACAGCGGCGACAAATTAAAGCGCCAATTCTTTTTGCGATTCGACAGGATCGCGCGGAACATGCGCCGCGTGCGTGCGCGCCCAAGAAAGTGCTTCTGGTCGGGTGCCTTGTCGTAAGAGTAGCCCGGCGAAAGCATCATGCCTTCGAGGCCGAGCTCCATCATGTCGTCGAAAAACGCGCGTACTGATTTTGGGTCGGCGCCATCGAAGAGCGTTGTATTCGTCGTAACGCGGAAGCCACGCGCCAGCGCCTCTTTGATCGCATCGACGGCGATGTCGTATCCGCCTTCGCGGCAGACTGCAAGGTCGTGCTCTTCCCGCTGGCCATCGAGGTGAACGCTGAAGGTCAAATACTTGCTCGGCTTGAAGTGGTCGAGCTTCTCTTTCAGCAGCAGCGCGTTGGTGCACAGATAAATGTATTTTTTGCGCGCCACCAGGCCCTCGACGATCTCCGCAATTTGCGGGTGCATCAGCGGTTCGCCGCCAGGGATGGAAACCATCGGCGCGCCACATTCTTCCACCGCGCGGAAGCACTCCTCGGGCGAAAGATCTTTTTTCAGAATGTGGGCGGGATATTGAATTTTGCCGCAGCCTGCGCACGCCAGGTTGCAGCGAAACAGCGGCTCGAGCATAAGAACGAGCGGATATTGCTTGCGGCCGGCGAGCTTCTGCCGAAGCACGTAGGACGAGACGGTCCACATTTGGGAAACGGGAACAGCCATTCTGGTCGGATCGCTCCTGTGCGTTTATTTTATCAGCAGGTCGTCTTAGATGTTGGCGACGATACCTGAGGTGCTGCGAAGTGGATCTGCGGGGTGAATTCCTTGGCTGACCAACGAGCCAGTTTAACCGCTCAAAAATCAATTTGGAACCGACTGCAAATAGGGCATTTACCGTTACGGTTCGGGACCCCGGACCGTCTCCGAAATCGGTGCTTCCGTGCTATAATTCCAGTAGTCGTCAATCGAACCTAAGTATAATAAATTTCAATAACTTGAAGTGGGTTCCCATGGCGGCGTAAAGCTCAGATTTCTGCTGAGTTCGTTGCGAGTTTTTGGCAAGGAAATTTCGGCGCAATTGAGTTGGAAGTTTTGGACGTTCGTCCCCGGAGCGGCATGGCCACCAAAGAGATCAGTACCTCCATCGATACCAAAACAAAAAACGGAGTCGTTGCTCCAATCACTGGAAGCAACGGTGGCAAGAACGATTACAATGCCGACTCCATCAAAGTCCTCAGCGGGATGGAACACGTCCGCAAGCGTCCCGCCATGTATATCGGGTCGACAGGCGAGGTCGGGCTGCACCATCTGGTGTATGAAGTGGTCGACAACTCAGTCGACGAGGCGCTGGCTGGTTTCGCCACCAAAATCGAAGCCACAATTCACATCGACAACTCGATCACGGTGACGGACGATGGCCGCGGCATCCCGGTTGACGATATGGAGATCGATGGCGAAAAGCTGTCTGCCGCGGAAGTCGTAATGACCAAGCTGAATGCCGGCGGAAAATTTGACTCCTCCACTTACAAAGTTTCGGGCGGATTGCACGGAGTCGGAGTTTCCGTGGTCAACGCGCTCAGCGAAGAGCTTGAGCTTGAAATCTGGCGCGACGGCGCGACCTGGGAGCAAACCTATTCCAAGGGCGACCCCACCAGCAAGCTGAAAAAAACCGGCGTTGCCAAAGTAAAGACCGGAACCAAGGTTCACTTTCTGCCCGATCGCAGTATTTTTACTGCGACCGAATACAACTACGACACTCTTGCCCAGCGCCTCCGCGAACTCGCGTTCCTGAACAAGGGCCTGGTCATTACGCTCACCGACGAGCGCACCACCGATGCGAAAACCGGCGAGGCTAAACACGCCGAATTCAAATACAACGGCGGGATCGCCGAATTCATCAAGCACCTCAACCGTGGCAAGCAGGTGTTGCATGACAAGCCGATCTATATGGAAGCCGAGCGGAGCGGCGTTGCCATGGAAATCGGCCTGCAATATAACGACGGATATTCGGAATCCGTCTTCAGCTTCGCCAACAACATCAACACTATCGACGGCGGCACGCATCTCTCCGGTTTCCGCATGGCGCTCACCCGTACGATCAACTATGCGGGCCAGCAGATGGGATTGTTCAAAGACGTAAAAGAGAACCTTACCGGCGATGATGTTCGCGAAGGCCTGGTAGCCGTAATCAGCGTGAAGCTGCCACAGCCGCAGTTCGAAGGACAAACCAAAGGCAAACTGAATTCCGATATCGCCGGCGTCGTGCAGGCGTTCGTCAACGAGCGCCTCGGGGCTTTCTTCGAGCAGAACTCCACCGTCGCGAAAAAGATCATCAACAAAGCTGTAGATGCAGCTCGTGCTCGCGAAGCCGCCCGCAAAGCCCGTGACCTCACGCGCCGGAAAGGCGCGCTTGATTCCGGAGGGTTACCGGGGAAACTGGCCGACTGTTCGGAGCGCGATCCCAACCGCTGCGAGCTATTCTTAGTCGAGGGCGAATCGGCCGGCGGCACGGCCAAGCAGGGCCGCGATCGCCGCTTCCAGGCGATTTTGCCGCTCAAAGGAAAAATTCTCAACGTCGAAAAAGCGCGCTACGACAAGATGCTGGCCCACGAAGAAATTCGCGCCATGATCACGGCGCTAGGCACTGGCATCGCCAAAGACGACTTCGATCCCACTAAGGTCCGCTACGGCAAAATCATTCTGATGACTGACGCCGATGTTGACGGCTCGCATATCCGCACCCTGCTGCTGACATTCTTTTTCCGCCACATGCAGGAGCTGATCAAACGCGGCAATATCTTCATCGCGCAGCCGCCGCTCTATTCGATCAAAAAAGGCAAGTCGATGCAGTACATCAAAGACGACGACGCCTTCGATAAAGTCATGCTCAAGCGCGCAGCCGACGGCTTGATCGTCCGCTACGGCGAAGGCGCTGCCAAGCTCGAAGGGGCGAACCTAACGCGCTTCATGAGCGTGCTCAAGGAGTATCTCAACTTCTTCGACAAGGTGAACAAGCGCCTGCGCGACGAAGCTGTCGCCGAACTGCTGCCCAAACTTGATCTCTCCAAGCACGCGGACTTCGAAGGCGAGAAAAATGCTCCGCCGAAGAAAATCGAGAAGCTGGAAAAAGAATTGAAGCGCCTGCAGAAAGACCACAAGTTTAAAAGCGTCGAATCGGCCTTTGACGAAGAGCACAACCTGTGGGAAGTAAAGTTCGTTAACTCGCAGGGTTCCGAGCACGTCATCAACTGGGAACTTGCCTCGAGCCCAGAGTGCCGGCAGTTGATTTCAAAATTCAAGCAGATCGAGCAGTATCTCGAACCGCCATTCGTGGTCGAAGCAGTCGCGAAGGCCGGCGCAGCCAGCAGCAACGGTGACGACGCTGCCGACGACGATGGTTCCGGCACTGTCTCGGGCGAGGCAGACGCGAAATCGGGAAAGAAATCCGCGAAGCCTGCGGCCCCAAGAGGAGCGAAGACTAAAGTTGCCGCGGAGCCGGTTGAGAAAGCGACGGCGCGCGAACTCTTCGACTACGTAAGAAAAGAAGGCAGCCGCGGCTACGACGTGCAGCGCTACAAAGGCCTGGGCGAAATGACCGCTCCGCAGCTTTGGGAGACCACCATGGACCCTGAGCGCCGCACGCTGCTCTCGGTGAAGCTCGAAGACATTGCCGAGTGCGAAACCATCTTCAGCACGCTCATGGGCGAAAATGTCGAAGCCCGCCGCAAGTTCATCGAAGAGAACGCGCTGGACGTGAAGAATTTGGATATCTAAAGCGACCACGATGCGGATCAACAGGCGGCTTGTACAGGCCGCCTGTTCTATTTCAGCCCTTCCACCAAATACAAGTCCGCCAGATTGCGGTGGTACCCGAAGACGCAGGTTTTGGCGTCGGGAGTCAGAAGGATCGGCCCGATATTCTCCACGCCGGCGGGATCGATCGGCATGAGGTCTTTCCACAGGGTGCGCTTGCCGGACTGGACATCGATGCGAAAGACGTGCGCGGGAAGTTCTCCGGGTTGATAGACGTAGAGGGAATGTGCGTCGGCACTCCAGGTAATGGGCTGCTCGCCTTGATTGACGCCGGGGACCAACTTGGCGTCGCCGCCGTTCACTGGATACAGGTAAGTTCGCTGATCGGGACCGATGGCCGCGACCCCTGAAGAATCGGGAGAGATTGCGAAGGAGTTTCCGTTGACGCCCTGCGGCGTAATCGCTCGCGATTTAGCGGTGTCCAGATCGTAGACGTAGAGCTTCTCTCCCTTGTCGGGTTCATTGCCCGAGAACAGGATGTGTTTGCCGTCGCTGAACCAATGGGCCCAGTTGTGGTTGATGTTGTCGTTGGTGAGATCTTTGGCCTGGCCCGCGCCGGTGGGCAGCAGCTTGAGCTGCGCGGGCGAGACCTGGCTCTCGGTGATCGCCCATTTGCCGTCGGGAGAGAGCGCCAGAGCGCTGCCTTCCCCGAGCAGCACGGCCGGTGAGCCATCGGTTGGCCGGACGTAAACGCCGTAAGTGTAACCGCCGGACTTGGAGTAGGCGAGGGAGCCGCCGCCACCTTCTTCATCGAACAGCAAGGTTTTTCCGTCGGCTGACAGTTCCGCGGGATAGCTATAGTCGAGCCAGGAAAGCTCGTGCTGCTTACCGTCGTCACCGAAGCCGATCAGTTCGCGGCGCCAGCTGGCGCGCACCAGCAGCACGCGCCCGTCGTGCGCGATGTCATAAAGCATGAGAGCGCCCGGCAAGCGCGCGATGGTGCGCATCTTGCCATCGAGTGTGGTCGCGTACAGGGTGCGATCCGTTCCCGATTTGCTGGCGGTAAACCAAATTTCCTTGCCATCCGGCGACCAGGCGAGGCCCTGAATCGTGAACCACTGTTCGGAGAGAACTTTTTTCTTGCCGCTGAGGTCGACGGTGGAGAGTCCGCCGCTATCGTCGCCCTGCAAAGGATGGTCGGCAAAGGCAATCAGGTCGCCCTTGGGCGAAACGCGGGGATGCCCGATCCATCCGCCAGTCTCGTAGAGCGGCTTGCCAATGGGATACTCCAGCCGATTCATGCCGCCGAAATCCCGCACAACCGCAAAAGTCGAGCCATCGGGAGACCAATCGGCCCACTGCACGTTTTCGAGAACCTCGCGCGGGGCGCCGCCCGCGAGCGGTGCGCGAGCCAGAGTGCCCAGCGTGACCCAGGCTCCGATCGCCTTGCTGTTCAACAGTACTGCCATCTCAGCGGTAGAAGAAACCGACATGAGCTGCGTGCGGCTCAAGCCCATCGAGCGCGACTCGGGAGCCTCCGGCCGGGCGGTGAATACGTCGGTGGGATTGCCTTGCCACGCCGCGCTGTACAGGATTGTTTGACCGTCCGGGGCGAAGCGGGCAGAGCGAATGCTTCCGCGGCGAAAGGTAAGCTGCCGGTAGAGCGGCGGTTCAGCCGGAGCGGAGGCGAAAAAAACTTTTCCGGCAAATAGACCGGCTGCTGCCGCCACAATCAGGCCGATCGCAAAAACCAAGGCGAGCGCTGGAGATTTCTTCTTCTGCGCCGGACGTTCCCCGCTAGCCATAAGCACGCCGGACGGCGAGCTTTCCGGCTTTTCGCCCAGAGCCACCGTACGGGAGGAATCAATCGAACGCTTCAGCCTTTTAAGATCGGCACGAAGCTCGGCGGCGGTCTGGCACCGCATGTCCGGCTCTTTCTCGAGTGCTTTGTTGATGATCTCTTCAAGCTTAGGAGGAAGTGCCGGATTCAATCGAGCCGGAGCCACCGGATGCCGGTTCAGAATCGCCTCTGTAACAACCGCGGAAGTTTCTCCATGAAATGGCAGCGTTCCGGTGGCCATTTCGTAGAGCACGACGCCGAAAGAGAAAAGATCGGTGCGGCCATCGAGTTCCCTGCCCCGCAGTTGCTCGGGCGACATGTAAGCTACGGTTCCCACGGCGCTTCCTGGACTGGTCAGGTCGAGAGAAGCAACCTCGGCCATGGTCTGCGAGTCGCCGCCGGCCGATTTGGCTGCGCGGTTGATTTTGGCGAGGCCGAAGTCGAGAACCTTGGCATGGCCGCGGTCGCTGACAAAGATATTCGCCGGCTTGATGTCGCGGTGGACGATTCCCTTGCTGTGGGCGGCGTCGAGCGCGTCGGCAACTTCGATCGCGATGGTAAGCAGGGCCTCCATCTCCATGGGCCGGCCCTGGATCACGTGCTTCAGAGTCTGACCGGAGAGGCACTCCATCACAATAAAAAGCTGGCCCTCGTGCTGTCCGATTTCGTGGATCGTGCAAATGTTGGGATGATTGAGCGCCGAGGCGGCGCGGGCTTCGCGACGGAAGCGTTCGAGAGCCTGGGCATCGTGGGAGGAATCAGCGGGCAGGAATTTGAGCGCGACGAAGCGGCCGAGAAGCGTGTCCTCGGCTTTGTAAACCACACCCATGCCGCCGCCGCCGAGCAGTTCGAGAACGCGGTAATGGGAGACGGTCTGACCGATCATTAGCTTTCCCGAATATTGCTGGCCCGAAGATCGACCGATGCAAAGCCGCCGCGGCGGGGAACCGCGAGCCAAGTAATCTTAGGGGCAACACGCGGAATCGTCAATTTCAAAGTCTAAGCTGCATTTTGCAGGCGGAGCGACTGCCGGCCTGGAGATGCGCTTTCAGATGCGGGCAGGGTCTCGCCGAAACGACGCGAGAGCAGCCACCAGCGAAGTCAGGGTCATCAGAGAAATGATCCCCAGCGAGATCACGCAGTAGATGCACCACACGCCGAGGATATCTTTCTCGATGTGCGCGAGATAAAGAGAAAAGCCCAGACCGACGACGGCCATCGCCAGTACAACCGCATGGGCGCGGCGCGCGGCGAGCACCGCCATCAGAAAATATCCCAGGATGCCGATCACTGCGACCGGGACCCCGGCCAGCATAGCGTACGGACTGTGATTGACGATGCCGCAATCCCAGCGTTCGTTGATGCTGCACGGCGAATCGCCTTCGGTGCGGTAATGCTCGCGCAAAGCGAGCGCGGAAACGACCATTCCGAAGATGGCTAGTATGACGAGCAGGTACTTCATCGATCTCTCCTCAAGCGCAAGTCAACTGGTCGCATGCGAAGCCGCGGCGACATCCTGCAGCAAGTCGGACGCTTGCCAGTCCGCCCCGTGATACCACTTATAAATTTTTCCGTCCGAGGAAACGATTGCCGTGCTCAACGAATGCGTAATCAGGCCGCCTTCTTCTTTGTAGGTGAGCGCGAAGTACTCGGCAAATTGCGGCAACTCAGACTGTGGAATCGCGGCAAACTCCCAGTGGTTGAACCGCGCCGCATCTTTGCCGCCGGCACATGAAAAGGCGTAATCGCGCAGCACCTTCGGCGTGTCGTGAGCCGGATCGAAGCTGACGCTCAGGAGGTGCGTTTTGCCGTAACGCGCCTGGTCGCCGCGAACGGCGCGATCGATCTCGGCGAATTCGTGGCTCACCCGCGGACAAAAATCAGGGAAGGGACAGCGCGTGTAAATCAGAGTAAGCAGCAAAGTCTCGCCGCGATACTGCCGCAGCGATACCTGCTTTCCATTCTGGTTGACGAGTTTGAAGTCGGGCACGTCGTCTCCCGGCTGCGGAATGTGGAGGCTCGACGCGGGCTTTGCGGCCGGAGACTGCGAATGTGCGACGACCTTCACATTCTCCAGCCAGTACTTGTCCGGCTCGACAACCACATCGGCGGCGATGGAATCGCCCGCTTGCAACTGGTCGAGCATCGACGCCGGTTTGATTGCATAAGGCATGACCATTGCATCCATGAAACCTTTGATTGGCTCGTTGTCAATGTTTGCCGTTCCGGCGTTTTTGTCGATGGAAATGATCGTTCCTTTAAGCGAATAGCGCTTCGGGCTCGGTCCTTCCGACGGTCCGCGGTTGCAGGCCAAGGCGATGACCGCTGCGGCGCCCAGCAAGGTCAGCGCAATGCTCCCCAAGAATGAGTTGTGTCCTCGAGACATAGTCAATCTTCATTATCTCCGATCGGCATCAATCTCCGGTCATGCTTCCAAATTTTATTGGGCCACTGCTTCAGTAGTGAAACCGGTAGCGGAACTCCGCGTAAATCTGCCGGGGATCGTTCCAGTGAAATCCGCCGAAGGTAAGACTGTTGTCAAGCTGCACGCGGCGGTTGGCAACGTTCAGGGCGTCGACTGAAATCGTGTATTTCTCGGCGAAAGTTTTTCCCGCCGCCAGGTCGAACGTTGTATGGCCCGGCAAATAATCTCCGGGATATTGAACCCCAGGTAATCCGTTGGTGAAACCTGAGCCATAGTAAACATTAGTTGAGACATAGGCCTGTTTCGGGAGGGTCGCGGTGAAGCCGACGTTGAAAGTATTTCTCTGGTCGTGGTCGACGGGGGCATAGCCGGGCGGAATATCCAGTCCGCAAGCCGATGTGACGGGAGCCGGACAGATCAGTCCGCCGGTGATAGGCGAAGTGGCCCGTGCGATTTGATTCGCATATGCGAGGTGAAATTGGCCACGGCGCCAAACGGTGGGCGAGCGCAGCGTGAGTTCCCAACCTTGAATCAGAGCGGCATCCCAAGTGATCGGCCAGAAGAGGTTCGATTCGCCGATGTTGTTATGGTCCAGCCAATTCGTTGCTTTGGTCTGGTAGTTGTCGGCGCTAAGGTCCCAGCCGTGGAACGGAATAGTGACGCCGAACTGCCATTCGATATCGCGCTCACCGCGCAGCGGAGCAAAACTGAAATTCTGGCTGTCTGCCAAATCGAGAAGCGCGCCCGTTGCTGTGACGAGCGGCGGAGCCTGGTAGAAGTAGCCGTAGAAACCGCGAAAGACCCAATTGAGGCGCGGAACCCGCACCGCCACGCCAAAACGGGGATCGGTTGCACTTTCCGAAATGGAGGAAGAATCAAACTCGGTTTGGCGAACGCCGGCAATCAATGTCAGCCAGGGAGTTACTTTGAACTTATCGTTGATAAATAACGCGGTGACGCCCCCATTGACGCCGATGGAAGACGCGGGAAAGTTTTGGGTGCCGTCGGTAAATATGTTTTCGAAGTAGTTCGACTGGTGCTGGCCGAAGCCGTAGACTCCCGCCTGCAGGTCGTTCTTCCAGAAAGTCGCGTTGAAGGCCACCTGCGCGCCGCCATAATTTGCATTCTGATTCACCGTCGAGATGACGGGAAAATCGTTTGGCCCACCTTTATAGTCGGCTGCATTGTAGTGATAGAACGGAGATACCGTGAGCACCATATTTGCATTGAAGGTGTGCACCCACGAAAAAGTCACGTAGCCGTCGGGCTCGCGCTCGGCATCGCGCAGGCCGAAGCTCGGGTAGACAGAATTTCCGATCGAGTTGGGATCCGGATCGATGGGAATCTGGTAATAGTCTTGCCGCAATGATCCGACCACACGATATTGGTTCTTGGAGTTGGGATTGAAGATGAACGAGGCGAACCCGCCGTAGCCGTTGTCGGCGTCGTGAACCACTTGCGCAATCGGAGTCTGAAGTCCGTAGTTGCTCCGGTTTCCGTTCAGGCTGGCGTAGTAGGCGAAGCGGGCGGTATGTCCTCCGCAGCTGATCTGGTCGTTCGTTTGGTAGAAATTCCCGGCGCTCATCACCAGATCGCATTCGCGGTCGCGTTCAAAGCCGGTTCGGGGCGCGATGTTGAAGATCCCATAGGTGCGGTCGCCGTAGTCGGCGTCGTAACTGCCCCGCTGCACTTCCATGTAGTCGATATCCTTCGGGTCAATCTGCGGTCCCAGATTTGTGGCGATGTTCGTATTCGGGATGGGGACGCCGTCGATCAACCATTCGACCTGGTGGCCGCCGCGCATGTGAAGCATGTCATGCGTGACATAGGCCGAGGGCACAAAGTCTGTAATCATCTCCATCCCGTTGGTTCGGTCCGCGCCCGGAGTTTGCCGAATATCTTCACGGCTTAGCAGCGTGGTCGGCGTGACCGTCTGCGTGGTTGCCTCCACGGGACTTCCCACGACTGACAAGGTTTGCTTGAGACTGCCTACATCCAACTGGAAATGCAGGACCGGCGTGGTGTCGGATTGAACCACCAGGCTCTGTTGCATTTGTTGAAAGCCGGGCGCCGAGACGACGACGGAGTAATTTCCCATGGGCACCGAAGTAAATTCGAATTCTCCATTGGCGTTGGAGTCCATTGAACGGCTCCAATCGGAGTTCTGCGCCTTCAGCATTACCATGGCGCCTTGAACTGGACGGTGCTGCGGATCGTGGACGATGCCGCGAACCGAGCCGAAGATTGAGGCAAATGCGAATGAAGCCAGGAACAGAACGGCCAGCGGCGGGTAAGCGAAATGCCTTATCGATGCCGCTTCGAGCAGCGTGGCAGGAATGACGCGCATAAGATTCCTTCAAGAATGTCGGCTGGTGAAGCCTGATGACGCAGGAGTCGAGTCGCCTCGGGAGAATCGCTGTGCAGCGCCTCGGAAGACACTCTGAACTGGAAACAGCCTCACGCTCGTTCGCGAGACTCAATCCCAAACAAACCTGTTGAGAGTTCTTATTTCAGGCGATGCTGGATCCAGGAGGTGCGCGCGAGGAGTGAGAGTTGGCTACTCTCGCGCTGGGCAAGATGGAGTGGGCGTCTTTGACGAATCGTTCTATCGCGGCGGCGCGGAAATGCTTTGTCTCGCTCGCCGGATGACCCCAATGTGCCGTGGTTGCGGCGTGGCAACAATGGTGATCGCAGCAGTTAGCGTCGCGAACCGCAGGTTGTGCGGCGCCGGAAGAAAGTGAATCGTGGCATTGGTGAGCCTTGCGGATGCAGCAGGCGTGCGTGGCCGCAGGCACGGTTGCCATCGCCAGCGGAAAAAGATTTCCTGCGAGCGCAAACAGCAACAATAATCTGGCGGTCAGGCGATGCATGTTTGCGTGAAAACCGGACAGTTACCGGGAGAACTCAGTCACTCAAAACTAAATGCAAGAATAGATTCAAAGCCGCGCCAGCGCAAGCAGATGATTATTAGCGCACCAGCGCATAACGCGCGTCGTGTGTGCGGGTGATTTGGTAAGCCACGCCTTGCGTCAACTCATTGGCATTGGCAGTCGCTTCGGCTCAAGCTTTGCCGTGAATCTTCGCCCACCACCAGCGAACGCCTACGAATAGAAAGCGCCAGTCATGAAAAAATTCGGGCGGCTTGCCTTCAAAGGCGTGGCCGATGAACTGGAAGACCCATCCGATGATGAACAAGATCAGCGCGTAAGGCCAGAGGCGATGAAACCAAATGCTGGCGATAAGAAGCGGAATCGAAAGCAGGATCGTTGGAATGCCTAACGTGTGGCAGGCCCGGTTGATGGGATGCCGATGGCTGGTCGCATACTGCGATACCCACTGCTCACTGGTGCGCCCACCCAACATCCAGGCGATCATACCGCTATGCTATTTTCAGCACAACCTTGCCGTAGTTCTTGCCCTCGCGCAGCATCCTGTAGCCTTCGGCGGCCTGCGCCAGCGGGAGGACTTTGCCGATCACCGGAGTCAGCTTTCGCTGGCCGATCCATTGCAAAAGCTGGGCCCACGCCGGTTCCATGATCTCGCGCTTCTGCGAAAGATAAGTCAGCCACAGACCCTGAACGCTGGCCGATTTTGCATACATGGCACGGATGTCGAGCTGCGGAGGTTTCCCCGTAGCCGTGCCATATTGAATGACACGTCCGAAGTCGCGCAGGCAGCGCAAGCTTTTGGCCGTGTGCTCGCCGCCGAGCATCTCGAAGACGGCGTCGACACCATCTCCGCGGGTAAGATTTTTCACCGCCTCTTCATAGTCGTCTTGTTTGTAATTGATGCCGTGCTGCAGGCCGAGTTCTTTTACGCGATCGAGCTTTTCGTCCGATGAAGACGTCCCGTACATTTCGACGCCGAGGATCTTTCCAACCTGCACGGCGGCCGTTCCTACGCCACCGGCTACTGCGTGAATCAAAACTCGATGGGTGCGGCCGGATGCGGCAGGCTGCGTCATGCCCGCCTGCCAGTATCCGAGATACGCGGTGAAATAATTGACGGGGAAAGCGGCGGCTTGTTCGAAGCTCCAGTGATCGGGCACCGGCCAAATCATGTTCGAATAGGCGGCAACTTTTTCGGCGCAGGCTCCCCATTGCAGATAGCCCATCACGCGCTGGCCACTGCTCTCTTCCACGCCGCTAAATTCGCGGCCGGCAATCAGAGGAGGTGATGGCGTACCCGGATAGCCCCCCTGCATGGTCATCAAATCGGCGAAATTCAAGCCTCCTGCAACTGCGCGCACCGGAATCTGTCCAGGCTTTGCAATCGGTTCCGGCATCTCCTGGATCGCGAGCACGTCCGGACCACCCTGTTTCGTAATCACTAAGGCTTTCATTGGCGAAAGTTTATCAGGGTCCGCGTTTTGCGCCGCCAAGCCACCTTGCAGTGCTCGCGCGATGGAACCGCGATTCCTCGTGGAGGTACATGTCCGTCCAGGTCGTTCAAGGATCGGCGACATGCTCCAGCCCTCCACCTCGGTAACTTGCTGGGGTTACTCGGCTTCCCTAGTCTGGAAGACGTATGCCTTTGCGATGTCTCTTGTTTTCTTCGGATGAGGCGGCAGTCGCCCCCATTCTGGAAGTGCTCGCGGCCCTGGGGGTCCAGGCGGAGCACTGCAAAGATGCGGTCGATGCGGTAGAAAAGGTCACCACACACCTGTTCCAGATCGTGATTACCGACTGGCAGGATCAGCCGGAGGCATCTTTTCTTTTGAAGACAGCAAGGGATTTAAAAGCGGCCGTGCGTCCGCTGACCCTCGCGATCGTTTCTGAAGAAGCGCGGCCCCTGGCATTGCAGGCCGGCGCGAATTCCATTTTGCTGCGGCCCGTTCGCCCTGAGCAGGTGCGGGACACGATGAGCACTGCCTGTCAGCTGTTGCAGTCGAAACTGCAAGCTGGCGCGGCGGTTGCGCCCGGTGCGTCTGGATCGCCAGCATCGACCGGTGTAGCGGCGTCGCGCGGCAGTTCAGGAAGTGCAGCGGCGGCCGCTCCGGCTCCAGTTTCTGTCGTTTCGGCGCCGGAAAAGCTGCGTGCTGGAGATTTTCTGCAATCCGCGACGACCGCGCCTGGGGCGCAGTTCGACACGGAAAAAGATGTTCGGGAACATATGGAGGTGACCGCAACCGAGGTCGATCCGCTGACCGATCTCGAGCCCATGGCATCAGCCGTTCAGGACGCTCCGGAGCAAAAGCCCGAACCGGAAGTGCCACTTTCCGGATGGGCCGCATTGCAGGCGCGTCTGACCAAATCGGCGCCGTTGCCCGCTAAAGATCCGGCCCCGAAAAACGAGATTGCTTCCTTCGATGATGTTGCGAACTCCGTGCAGACACCGAGACAGGTTTCTGAAGCGACTCCTCAAGCCGGCCCGAATACAGGCAGAAATGCTCAAACCTCAGCCGAGCCAGAAGCAGCCCTTTTCGACTACATGGAGGGAGAGTCCAAGAAGCGAGGCTCGAACGCTGAAGATGAGCAGGCTCAATCTCCGGCGCCAGCCGGTCCGCCCTCGAAAGCCGCGAAGTTTGTCTTCCTGGGCGCCTTGGCACTAACGATTATTGTCGTTGCGGGCGTGCCGCGGGCTAGAAAAAATGCGTACATCCAATACAGCAACGGCGTCCACGCGGGTAAGCGCTGGCTGAACCCTCCGCCAGCGACTTTGCCGCCAACTGTGACGCAGCACGACAGCTTCGGTCAGTCCGGCGATGAGTACAAGTTGCCGACTGCGACCAATATTCCGGATTCGACAACCGACGCGTCGCAAATTCAGGTCGTTCCCGTGGTCGACCCGACTGCGAAACCGGATAAACATGCGGACTTCGCGCCCGCGACAGCTCCCGGAGGCGACCAAACTCAGGGTGCGACAACCGCCAATGGGTCCGGCGATCAGATTCCCGCGGCGCCAGTTCAGACGATTCCGGGCCAAGTGGCAAATGCCCAACCAAAAGATGAGGGATCGCCAGGTTCCAACACAGCCCCGGCTGGCGCGCTTCCAACAGTTGCCCCCATAGCGGCACCTGCGGCGCCACCGGTTCAAGTCCAGCAAACTCAATCGTCCCCGGCGCAGCCTGGGTCCACTCCGGCTCCGCCACCGACGTTTGCCGCTCCACCTCTGCGCACTACCGCGCCGCCACCGGCAGTTTCGGCTCCGGCCAACGTCGGCATACCGACGAGCCTCAGATCCGTCACCGCTTCAACTACCCCCGACGCAAGCGGGACAAAGCCATCTGACGCCGCAATGTCATCGATCGAGCCAGTAAAGCTGCCTGAGAGTGCAGTGCGCGAACAGCTGGCACCGGGACAGAGTGCCGATCCCGAGTATCCAGCCGCTGCCAAAGCCAGCGGCCAGAGCGGCAGCGTAGTTTTGCAGGTGCTCATTGGACGGGATGGCACAGTACAGGATGCGAAATTCCTGCAGGGGTCGTTCATGTTCGCGCGCGCTGCCATCGACGCGGTAAAGCAATGGCATTTCAAGCCTTATTCGCTGAACGGGCATGCAGTGGCGGTGCAGGGTGTGATTACGCTGAATTTCAAGCCGCCAGCGTAGAATCGGAAAGTCAGGTTACGAAACAGTCGCTGAGCCGTCCTAACCATTGCTGGGAGACGGGGTTACCTCTGCAGCCTGAAACAGAGCAGCCGGCAGATGGAAACTGGCATCTACAAGATATAATGGTCGCAAGCGTTCTCAGGAAGTGAGTCCCTTCAAAAGAAGAATTCGATGTCGATGAAAACTAAAGCAGCGGTACTGGTTTCGTCTTTTGCGGTATTGATGTTCGTGGTGGTTGGCTCGCTCGGAGGGGTGCACGCCTCTTCGAACGATGGCTCATACCGGCAGATGCAGGTTTACAGCGAAGTACTGTCGCGCGTGCAAAACGAGTACGTGGTCGATCCCGATATTCCGAAGGTGACCGACGGCGCGCTGCACGGGCTGGTCGAGTCGCTGGACGCAAACTCCAGCTATCTGACTCCTGAGGCGTATAAATCTTTCAAGGCTCACAAGGCCGAGGCCAAGGGCGAAATCGGCGCAACCATCTCGAAGCGCTTCGGGTATGCCGACGTGGTTTCGGTTCTGCCGGGTTCGCCCGCGGATAAAGCCGGCATCGAAGCAACCGACATATTCGAATCAATCGAAGGCCAGAGTACGCGGGACATGTCGCTGCCCGAGATTCGCGCCGCCCTGGCCGGAACCCCCGGCTCATCGGTAAATCTTTCGGTGGTGCGGGCACGACGCGCCGAACCCCAAAAGATGTCGATCACGCGCGACGTGATCACAATTCCTCCGATCTCCGACAAAATGCTGGAAGACGGCATCGGCTACATCAAGGTTGACGCTCTGACCAAGGGCAAATCGCTGGAGATCGCGACGAAGATCAAGTCCCTCGACAAACAGGGAGCGAAGAAACTGGTTCTCGATCTTCGCAATACCTCCGATGGAGAAGAAACTGAAGGCATCGCCACCGCGAATCTTTTTCTGAACCACGGCACCATCACCTATCTTCAAGGGCAGAAGTTTCCTCGCGAGGCGTTCAATGCCGATCCGGCGAAGGCGGTTACTTCGCTTCCAGTAGCGGTGCTGGTAAATAAGGGAACGGCGGGAGCGGCGGAGATTGTGGCCGCGGCCCTTCTCGAAAATGCCCGCGGCGATGTGGTGGGCGATAAAACTTTCGGCGACGGCTCGGTGCAGAAGACCATCGATCTGCCCGATGGCGGAGCGTTGATTCTTTCGGTCGCGAAATACTACACGCCGAGCGGCAAAGCGATTCAGGAAACTGCGGTCACGCCGAATGTGCTGGTTGCGGACGATAGCGACAGCATAATTTCCGACGATGACGGTGAGGAACCACCCGCAGCCGCGGACGAACAAGAAGCCAAACCGAAAACTGCGCCCGACGATCAACTGCACAAAGCGGTCGAGGTTCTGAAGGGCCGGTCAAGCTAAATCTTCTCCGGTTCTCAAGCTCAATCGCGCACCGTAAGGTGCGCGATTTCTTTTGCGCTTAAAGTACTCACGGACGTTCATCCGCGTCTGAGCCGCGTTCGTGACTACCGAGCCTCCCTGCGCCCTGCTATCCTGAAGCCATCTCGCCATGATGTTGCTCGATGCAGATCTTGCTCCGGTCGATATAGCCGGCGGCAAGCTGATCACTCGCGTCCTGATCGGCCTTTTGCTCGTCGCCTCGGCACTGGCCGGAGCGGGCGCCGGGCTGCTTTTCGTCTATACCACCGACTTGCCGCAAGTCGACGCTCTCGAAGCTTACCGCCCCAGTTCCATCACCGAGTTATATGACGATCACGGTCGGGTCATCGGCTCCTTCGCACTGCAGCGGCGCGTCGTAGCGGGTTACGACGACTTTGCCCCAGTCCTGCGCGACGGTCTGATTTCGATTGAAGACAAGGATTTCTACCGCCACTCCGGCATCAACTTCTGGCGGATCGCCGGTGCCGCCTATCGCGACATTCGATCGGGCGGAAGAGTGCAGGGCGCATCGACGCTGACCATGCAGTTGGCCCGCAATCTTTTTCTTTCTCCCGACCGGTCTTTCCATCGCAAAGTGCAGGAGACG
>Ga0210398_10000969_pt1 | contig 31083 bp, 24 predicted proteins | sample IncBWC4OmetaG_FD_161047 | JGI IMG/M metagenome (GOLD analysis project Ga0210398, IMG submission 161047) | Forest soil microbial communities from Barre Woods Harvard Forest LTER site, Petersham, Massachusetts, United States - Inc-BW-C-4-O | ecosystem: Environmental > Terrestrial > Soil >... | reverse complement strand
GATTCATGGATTCCGTGCCGCCGCCTTCCTGCACGTTCTCCTTCTTCCAGTTCCAGCTGGCCTCTTTTGCCTTGATCAGCCGATACAGTGCGGTGTGCAGCGGCGCGGAAACTCCGGCGCGCCGGGCTTCGCGGGCAATAGCGCCGCCCAGGAAGTCTACCTCCGTGGGATGATGATGACGAACATCGTAAAGCATCGACGGCGGATGATTGGTGCGCGCGCCAAGGCAGTTCATCGCCCAGGGATCTTCGTGCAGCTCGATGCCTAATGCCGCCGCGACTGTCTTGCCTTCGTCGATCAACTGGTGCAGAAGGTGGCCGAGATCGCTGAACTCAGCTTCGGCAGCGAAGTGTGGTGAATGCGGCAACTCGGTAAGCGCCGAGACGCTGTTGACCGAAGCGTTGAAGATCAGCTTCGACCACTGCGCCGGACGAGCGTCAGGCAAGGCCTCGGCTTTCAGACCAGAAGCGTTCATTAATGCTGCCAATTCCCCGACCAAGGCGAATGGTGTGTTTGTTGGTTCGAAGGGGCCCATCCAGGTTGCGGTGTTCAGTTCGTAGTGGACGTGATCGTCGGCGAAGCGGGTGCCGCTCATGAACGTTGTGCCACGAATCACGTAGCCCGACGGCATCAGCTCGGCAAGGGCCTCTTCACTGCCGAGGCCGTTTTGCGCGGATAAGACAGCGCCTCGGGAAAACAAGTGGGCGACGGGAGCGAACGCTTCGCGAGTCTGGCTGGCCTTGGTGGCGACGATGCCGAAGTCGAATTCCGGCAGCTCGCGCGGATCGGTGGTGGCCTTCAGGTGGGTATGAAATTCGTTGTGTCCGGTGACGCGAAGGCCGCGCTGGTTGATGGATTGAGCGTGCTCCTCGCGGCGGGCAAAGACCCAGACCTCGGCCACACGTGCCAGATGCGCAGCGTAGAGACTGCCGATAGCTCCGGCTCCGACGATGAGGATGCGTTTCAAAATTGGCTGTCAGCTTTCAGCTGTCGGCTCTTAGCCATTAGTAAGATTTCGGAAGGCTATGTTTGGATATTAACCATCCAAGCCAAGTGATTTCAGGGGCTGAAGCCCGCATTGAAATCGTCTTTGCGGCACGACTGAAGCCGTGCCCTGGGCTCCGTGTTCTCTATGGTGAAAAGAATTCTCTGTGTCTCCGTGCCTCTGTGGTGAACCTACTCTCCACGTCGCTTCACTGTTACATTCGGTTTCAGTTCGCCGCGCCGCTTACCTTGAATCAGCTCGTATAGCGTGCTGGCATTGTTGTGCGAGTCGTCAATGATGATGCCTTCGCGAAACAGCGCGTCTTGCAGGGCAGCGCTGATCGCATGCAGCGGCGCGCCTCCGCCTTCGCCCATGCCCTTAGCGCCGCTGTAACTGTGCGGCGACGGCGTCTCGACGCTGCCATATTTCAGATTCGGCATGTTGACGGCGGTGATAGGCGTGTAATCGCTGAAGGTCGAGGCCAGCAGGTTGCCGTTTTCGTCGTAGGCGCAGTTTTCCATCAACGCCGCGCCGATGCCATGTGCGGTTGCGCCATGCACCTGGCCTTCGACGATCATGGGATTGATCACCGTACCGCAATCGTCTACCGCGGCGTAGTCGAGAATCTTGGGTATGTAAGTATCTTTATCGATTTCGATGACCGCAATGTGTAACTGCGAGGCATAGGTCAGAGTCAGGTTGCCGTACTTCTTCTCGATATCGGGCACTTTGAACGGTGCGCGCCAGGTGTAGCGGCAATTCAGCGTGATGGATCGCAACTCCTCAGGGACAACCGCAGTGTTGACGTTGGCCAGGTTAGCCAGCCCGATGTAGGGAATCGCCTTCTCCCTATCGCGTACCCGAACTTCCGGCCCTTGCTGGCCAACACCGAATTCCAGGTCGTCCTCGTTGGCTTGCAAGGCGAATGCGGCCAGCTTGGCGATCTCGGCTTTCAGCAAGCGCACCGCGCCGTTCACCGCCGATAATCCCGACACCGCGAACTGGCTGGCGTAAGTCCCACTGTGTCCGGTATGGACATTGCGCTCCGTATCGAAGCCGACGCGCACGTTCACCAGATCGGGAGGGATGTTCAGGATGTCGGCGACGACCTGCGAGACCGTGGTCTCGTGTCCCTGACCTTGCGGGACCGAACCGACGGCCACAATGACTTCTCCGTAGAGGTCGAGCTTGGCGGCGGCGGCTTGCGAGTTGCCAGAGAATGGCGCTTGCGGATTGACGATCTGCGCCTGACCGAAATTGTTGGTGCCGGAATCGAGCGTGGTGCCGATGCCAATGCCGAACCAGCGGCCCTCGGCCTGCGCCTGAGCGCGCTCGGCCTGCCACTTGTCCCAGCCGATCAGGTCTTTGGCCACTTGCAGCATACGGGGGTAGTTGCCCGAGTCGTAGACGCAACCGCTCGGTGTGAGGTAAGGAAATTCTTCCGGACGAATGTAGTTGCGCAGGCGCATCTGGTCGGCTGGAATGTTCAGCTCATGGGCGCAGATATCGACTACCCGCTCCATGAACCACAGGTGCTGCATGCGCGAATAGCCGCGATTGGGGCCGATGGGACACTTGGTGGTGACGACCTGGGTGAAATCGATGCGAATGTTTTTCAGGCGATACGTTGCCGGCGTCACCTGCGACCAGATGACGCAGCCCAGCGGCTCATAGCGCGGATAAGCGCCGCAATCGTCGAGATGCTTGGAATCGACCGCGAGAATGACTCCGTTCTGATCGAGCGCCACGCGGGTATCGCGATAGGTGCGTTCGTTGCCGTGCGCGCTGGAGGTCATGTGCTCCGAGCGGGTCTCGGTCCACTTGATCGGCGCGCCATTGGCCTTGCGCGAAGCCAGCGCGCACACGGCCATCTGCGGATAGTTGGTGATCTTGATGCCGAAGCTGCCGCCGATGTCGTGGGTCTGCACGCGAATCTGGTCCATGCGCAGACGAAGCGCGGGCGACAGCAACTGGATGCCGATGGTGGGAAATGAATTATTACTCCAGAAATAGAGGCGCTGGTCGTTGTCGTCCCACTGAGCGATAACGGCATTGTTTTCCAACGGCGTGCTGGAGAAACGGTGCATGTGCAGATGATCGATGTGGATGACGTGGGCGGCCTCGGCGAAAGCTTTTTCCAGATTGCCATACTCGAACACGCCGCGCCAGACCACGTTGGTTCCCATGGTTTGGTGAAGGATGGTTTGATCGGAGGCGGCAAATTCGGCGTCGATGACGGCGGGCAGCGGCTCGTATTCCACGCGCACCAGCTCGGCGGCATCTTCGGCAATGGCGGCGGTTTCGGCGATCACGGCGGCGACCGGCTCTCCCTGATAGCGCGCGCGATCGACCGCCATGGGATAGTCGAGTATGCGATTGCTGGGAGCGGGACCGATCTCGAAGAAGGGATCGACGAGCTTGGTGATTTCCGGGCCAGTCAGGGTGCAGACGACCCCGGGAAGAGCTTCGGCTGCGCTGACATCGATGCTGGTGATCGCGGCGTGAGCATAAGGCGAGCGCACGAAGACCAGATGCAGCATGCCCAGCATCTTGATGTCGTCAACAAACTTGCCGCGGCCGCGGACCAGGCGATCGTCTTCCTTGCGCTTGATCGATTGGCCGACCCAGTCAGTGGTCTGGCGATGGGTTGTGGTTGCCATGATCTCCTTGGAGGTCGAAATAGGTGCCGCTGAAAAAGTCACGTCTTTGAAGGGGCGCACCTTCAGGTGCGCCATAATACCTCGTTATCGCGAAGGCTTTAGCCGCTGAGGGACTTGGTCTGTGAAGAGAAATGCAAATTTCCTCAGGGCTAAAGCCCAGTTCTCTTCTCAACGTCTTACGGCACGGCTAAAGCCGTGCCCTTTCAAACTCACCCTTGCCGAAATGTTGAACAAACCGTTTCGGCCGACGGCATCCTAGCCTCAGGGGCTAAAAGCCCTTGGATATTAAGACAGCTCGGACGCGGACCTGAAGGTCCGCACTACCCAAACGGAACAGTTTCTGAAGCTGTACCGTTCAACCCTTGTTGTCCAAAGCCGATGGCACTGTGCTTTCGCCTTCCGGCACCGACGCGTCCGTCGCCAGAGTTCCTTCGCGTGACGGCTCGGGGTTCACCGGGCTCAAGCCCGGTGCTTCCACCGGAGGCTCCGCCAGAGCAAAAGTCCCACTCTGTGAGACCGCAGAGTTTATCAGGCTCAATCCCGGTCCTTCGACCGGAGATACTGCTGCGTCTTGAGGCCTCGTCGGTTCGGGCTGTAGCGCCTCCGGCACGGGCGTATCGAGCCCCTGCACCTGAGTCGCGACTTCTCCGGCAGTCAGGGGCACCGCTTCCGCCAGAGCCTTCTGCAAGCCGTCAATTAGCTTTTGAATGTTCTTTCGACCCAGAGGCTCCAGCATTCCGCCGGCCATGGACGCCAGCTTGCCAAAGATGTTGGCCTCACCTTGCCAGGCGACCTTGGTGCTCGCATCGTTGGGCGAAAGATCGAAGCCGGCGCTGAGCGTGATCTGGCTGCCGACCGCGGTGCCTTGTCCCTTGTATTGCGCACGACGCGGGCGGGTGGCCTCGGCCAGTTCCATCTTGATTTCAGCCGTACCTCGTATGTTGCCCACGCCGACGCGCACCTTGACGGTGAAGTGCGTGGGGTCTTGCACGGTCATGCTCTGGAAGTCAGGCAGCAGCGGTCCGAACTTGTTGGGGTCGGATAGAAAATCGTAAACCTCGTCAGGATTGCGCGGGGTGGTGAACTCGCCAGAAAAAGTTATGGGCAAGGTTTAACTCCTCGATCCGGGAATGCCGGCGACTTCGGGTTTCGAGCTGGCTGGAGTGGCGGACTCCGCTTCGGCCGCGGCGCGAATCGCTTTAAAGATGTTTTGATATCCGGTACAACGGCAGGTATTGCCGGCAATGCCTTTGCGAATATCTGACTCTGTGGGATGAGGATGCTCGGCCAGCAATTGCAGCGTGCTCATCAGGAAGCCGGGCGTGCAGTAGCCGCACTGGAAGCCATGGGCGTCGCTGAAGGCCTGCTGCACGGGATGAAGCTGCTTGTCCTTCGCCAGACCTTCCACCGTCAGCACCTCGGCGCCGTCGGCCTGAAACGCGAAGACGGTGCAAGACTTCACGCTCTTGCCGTTCAGCAGTACGGTACAAGCTCCGCAGTAGCTGGTGTCGCATCCGATGTGCGTGCCGGTCAGGCTGAGCTCTTCGCGCAGGAATTGCACCAGCAACATCCGCGGCTCGACCTGGCGCGTGTAGAGCTTACCGTTGATTTTCGCGCTGACCTGCACGCGAGGAATCGCTTCAGGCATAAAGGTGAGAGACCTCCACGCGTTCTCCGCGAGCGCGCTTTACCGCGGCTTCGATGGCAAGCTTCGCTAGTGCGCCGGCGGCCTGCCGCTTGTAGCCGGCTGTGCCGCGCATGTCGGAGTTAGGTTGGGCGATGTCCATCACCGCCTGGCGAACTTTATCGATGTGTTGCGGCGTGATGGTTTGGCCGCGTAATGCGTCTTCGGCCGCAGGCACACGCGTCGCCGTAAGGCCGAGCACGCCAAGATAGATTCGAGCATCGTTGCAGGTATGGGCGTCGTCCAGGGTGAGTTGCACCGCAACGCTGGCGCTGGCGTAAACCGGTGCGCATCGCTTCAATGCGATATAAGCTCCGCCGCTGCGCTGGGCTGGTCGCGGGATAACAATGCCGGTAATGAGTTCGGCAGGCTGCAGCGCGGTGGTATAAGCGTCGAGGATGAAGTCATGAATGTCGATGCTGCGTTGGCCATCGGGACCGAGGGTGTGTACCGTTGCTCCCGTCGCCAATAGTACGGGCGCCCAATCGCCAGTGGGATCGGCTTCGGCGATGGAGCCGCCGATCGTGCCCAGGTTGCGTACCTGCGGATCGGCAATTCCGGCGGCGCAGTCGTGAAGCATGGGAATCTGCGCAGCATCGGCGGAGGCGGCGATTTCGGCGTGGCGGGTCATCGCGCCGAAAGTTAGTACGCCATTGCTGCGAATGTAGGAAGTCTGGGGAATGAAATTGAGATCGACCAGATGGCCGGGCGTGGAAAGGCGAAGCTTCATGAGCGGGATGAGGCTTTGCCCGCCCGCCAGAAACTTGGCCTCGTCGCCTAACTGGCCCAGCAGCGAGACGGCTTCCGGGTATGACTTTGTCCGGTGATACTGAAATGCTCGAGGATACATCCCGCCCCCACGACGGATTTCTCTGCGGTGAATTAGCTTATCGCAGAACGGGGAGGTTTGCAGGTGGAAGCGAAAGCAGGAGGCGCCGATATTTCCTATTTGTCATCCTGAGCGATGGCCGCGCCGGGGTTGCGCGACCGGAGTCGAAGGATTGCTACCGCCAAGGACAGGTTGGCTTGGAGATAGGGGTCCTTCGACTGCGGCGTCGAAGCGCCGTCGCCGCTCAGGATGACAGGTGTGAACGGGCGGCGAAGCGCCGTCGCCGCTCAGGATGACAGGTGTGAACGAGCGTCGAAGCGCCGTCGCCGCTCAGGATGACAGGTGTGAAGGGGCGTCGAAGCGCCGTCGCCGCTCAGAATGACAGCTTTTAACGGCTAGCCCTCGTTCCAGCACGGTATCAACCATAACGAAGCCATCCGGTATAGTTGGCTTGCGGCTTCGCCACGAGACCCGCAAGTGTCGGAATCGAGTGAACGATTTCCGTCGACCCATCTATGCCAGAGCCAGTTACGCCTGACGAATTCCGTGCAGCCCTGGGCCGCTTCGCCAGCGGCGTGACCGTCATTACGGTTGAGACGGCAGAGGGCGACGTGCACGGCATGACCGCCAATGCATTTTGCTCGGTATCGTTGCATCCGCCGCTGGTTCTGGTCTGCGTCGATCACCTGGCCGAGACCTATTTGCATCTGCGCGAGCGGGGCCGGTTCGGAGTGAGCGTCCTGAAAGAAGAGCAGGAGGCTCTGTCGGAGTTTTTTGCCGATCCGGAACGTAATCCCGATGCGGCCTATCGGCTGGGCATTGAGTATCGCCCGATGAGGGATGGCATTCCAGTACTGAAGAATGCCCTCGCCAACCTGGACTGTACGGTGGTAGGAGCCCACTCGGCCGGCGACCATACCATTTTTGTCGGCGAGGTGAAAGAAATTGCGTTGGGCGAAGGCACGCCGCTGCTGTATTTTCGAGGGCGTTACGGGCTGGACGGCGTGCGGCAGGAATCGTAAATAGTCACTCCGGGTGTCATCCTGAGCGACGAGCAAAGCGAGCACTCGAAGGACCTCTATGGATGTGCACATGCTCGCCGCTATAGGGGTCCTTCGGCTGTGCCCACCCGCAACTGCGGCAGGCCGGAAATTCCTTGCGGGCGCTCTGCTCAGGATGACAAGCTAGTTCATCGTGCTTACGTGCGGCGCCCTGCTTCTTGCGCTATCCTTCGACAGGGGCGTTAACTCCAGACTCAGAATCGCGACTCAATCATGATTTCGCCAGCCACCCTGAAAGCACAGCGCCACGCGGCGGGGGATGTTTCGCCGAAATATCTCGCCGATCGTTTGCGGGAAGTGCTCGATGGGCAGGCGCTGGCGCCGGAAGTTGCCGTACAGCTGTTGCGCTGTGACGAGAATGTTCTTCCGGAATTGCTGGCAGCCGCTCGCGCCTTGAAAGAGCAGTATCACCCCGGCGTCATCACCTACTCGCGCAAAGTTTTTATTCCGCTGACCAATCTTTGCCGCGACTATTGCGGCTACTGCACCTACCGGCGCGATCCCGGCGAGGGGGGCGCGCATACCATGACGCCCGATGAAGTGCTGTCGGTGGCACAGGCGGGTGAGAAGTTAGGTTGTACTGAGGCGCTGTTTTCGCTGGGCGACCGTCCGGAGGCGCTGTTTCCCGAGATGCGTGAGACCTTGAAGCGCCTCGGCTATCGCAGCACGTTGCACTACCTGGAAGCCATGTGTGAGCTGGTGTTGCGCGAGACGCGCCTGCTGCCGCATGCCAATCCCGGCCTGCTGAGCGCCAACTGGATCGAACGGTTACGGGTTAGCAATCCCAGCCTGGGCCTGATGCTGGAGAGCACTAGCATGGAATTATCGGCGGCGCACCCAGCGGGGCGGGCTCCAGATAAGGTTCCCGCGCTGCGGCTCAAGACGATTGAGGATGCGGGCAAACTCGGCGTGCCGTTCACCACCGGCATCCTGATCGGCATCGGCGAGAGCATGGAAGACCGCGTCGAGTCGCTGCTGGCCATCAAGCGGCTACAGCAGCAATACGGACACATCCAGGAAGTCATCATCCAGAACTTTCGGGTTAAGCCGCGCATTCCGATGGCAGCGTGGCCCGAGCCTGACACCGTCGACATGCTGCGCACGCTGGCGGTAGCGCGACTCATTCTGCGTGAGATGAATATTCAGGCGCCGCCGAACCTCACCGAGAACGGCTACGAGCGGCTGCTGGAGGGCGGCATCAACGATTGGGGCGGGGTGTCGCCGCTGACGCCGGATTACATCAATCCCGAAGCTCCCTGGCCGCATCTGCTGGATTTGCAGCGGCGGACCGAGGCCGCGGGACAGAAGCTGGTGCAGCGTTTGCCGGTCTATCCGGAATTTGTGCCGGCAGTGATGGCACGAGGGGGATTGCTGGGAGAACGCTTGAAGGAATTATTGGCGGTGGACGACGGCATTGCGAGGTATAGCGGTCCTTCGACGGGGACTGAAGTCCTCGCTCAGGATGACAAAATTAAGAACGGGCTGGAGCGGCACGGCTGAAGCCGTGCCCTGATACAAACCAATCGGCGACCCTTCATGAGGCGGTGTTCAGAGTACGCGCCGAAGAATGCTCACCTTTGAGAGGGCAGCATAGATGATCGTGGTCTTTACTGGCGGAACTGGTGGCACCAAGCTGGTGCAGGGTTTACAGCAGGTGGTTGCCGCCGAGGAACTGACGGTCATCGTCAATACCGGCGACGATCTCGAGTGGTGGGGTTTGCATGTTTCGCCGGATGTGGACTCGGTGCTGTACGGGCTCGGTGGGCTGCTGAGCAAAGATCGCGGATGGGGCGTCGAGGGCGATAGCTTTCGTTGCTTGGGTCGAATGAAGCAGTTGGGCCAGCTATCGTGGTTCAGCCTCGGCGATCTGGATCTGGCAACGCATCTCACGCGCACGGCGATGATGCGGGCAGGAAAGTCGCTGAGCGAAGCAACGGGGGAGCTGGCAGCGAAGTTCGGGATTCGCGCGCGCGTGCTGCCAATGTCGGACGACCGGGTTTCGACCTTGCTCGACACTGCCAAAGGGACGCTGACGTTTCAGGAATATTTTGTGCGCGAGCGGCATCAGGTGGAAGTACAGGCAGTGCGCTTCGAGGGCGCGGAAAAGGCGCGACCTGCGCCGGGAGTGATTGAAAGCATCGAGTCGGCTGAGGCAATCGTATTTGCGCCGAGTAATCCGGTGACCAGCATTGGACCGATCCTGGCAGTGCCGGGAGTACGCGAGGCTTTGCGACGAACGAAAGCGACCATTGCTGCGGTTAGTCCGATTGTAGGAGGTGCGGCGGTTTCGGGTCCGGCTGGGGTGTTGATGACGATCATGGGCTGGCCGAGCACGATTGCCGGAGTGGCCACGGCGTACGAGGATTTTCTCGATGTGCTGGTGGTTGACCGTGTGGATGAAGCAGAAGCGGAGAAAATGAGCAGCGTACGAGTGTTGCGTACGAACACGATTATGCGGTCTGTCGATGACAAGCGGGAACTAGCAGCATTTGTGCTGGAAGCTTGCGCCGCGAAACAAATCGGAGGCGACTGATGTAGTTCGAGCAACGCCGGTAAATTTAGGTTTGTTCTTGGAATTGTCATTACGAGCGAAGCGGGGAATCTGCTTTTCTTTACCCGGAACGACGGCTGGGACAAGAAATCAGATCCCTCACGGCCTGAAGGCCGTTCGTGATCACAACTCGAAAAGTGTGACGGTGCTTGTTAGGGTCATTCGTGACACAGCACTTAACAACCTCGAAGGAATCCATGCACGGAATTCTTCTCATCCCGTTCAAGAGTCTGGCGACGGCCAAGCAGCGGCTGGCCGAGGCGCTGGATCAGCGGCAACGTTCGCAACTGGCTGAAGCCATGCTGCGCGACGTAATGACCGCCACCGCCGGAGTGTTGGGCCGCATCGATGTGGCGCTGGTCACCGGCGATTCGCGCGCCCAGGCCATGGCGAGAGAATTCGGTTTTGCGATAGTCGAAGATACACGCAACCAGAGTGAGACGGCGGCGATTGAGACGGCGACGGCCTGGTGCGAGCAGCACGGCTACGATACGACCATCGTGGTGCCGGCTGATATTCCGCTTATCACCGGCGACGAACTTCATCGCGTGCTGGATGCCGCTCCTGACGAAGGCGCGGTATTTGTTCCCGCCTACGACCGGCGCGGTAGCAACTGCATTCTCCGCCGGCCGGCGGCGATCATTCCCCTGCGCTTTGGCAACGACAGCTTTCTGCCGCACTGCGAAGCCATGAAGCGCACCGGCAAGGAGCTGATTATCCTCGAAATGCCGGGAATAGGGCTGGATATCGACAATCCGCACGAGCTGGAATTGCTGGTCTGGCGTGAAGGGGAAACGACCGCCCAGCGCCTATTGCGCTCGTGGGGCTTCGGCCATCACGCGGCCGAACCATGGGAAGCGGTAGTGTGATGAAATCTGCGCAGGCGGCCGGACCGGTTAAGAGAGGAGAAATTCGCGCCCTGCCGGTGCGGGGAATCCGCGACGTGTTCGCCGGCGATTCGATTGGCGACTTGATTGTCGATGCCCTGGCGCTCGGCGGCTTGCGGCTGCATGAAGGCGACATTCTAGTGGTCAAGCACAAGATTGTTTCCAAGGCTGAGGGGCAGATGGTGGCGCTTGATTCGGTGAAGCCATCGACCGCGGCCAGGCGCTTTGCCGAAAGCAGTGGTAACGATGCCCGGGTGGTGGAGTTGGCGCTGCGCGAGGCCAAGCGAGTGGTCCGCAAGAAACATATCCTGATTACCGAGACAGAACACGGATTGGTGTGCGCCAACAGCGGCGTGGATGTGTCGAACGTGGATGGCGGCAAGACGGCGGTGCTGCTGCCGGCTGACGCAGACCGATCCGCGACGCAAATTCATCGGAAATTAAAGAAGCGCACGGGACTGTACGTTCCTGTGATTATTGCCGACAGCTTTGGCAGGCCGTGGCGCGAGGGGTTATGCGAAGTTGCGATTGTCGTGGCCGGAATGAAGGTGATTCACGACTATCGCGGCTCCGTCGATCCTTACGGTTACAAAATGCACGCCACGGAGGAAGCGGTCGCCGACGAATTGGCGTGTGTTGCGGGACTGGTTTGCGGCAAAGATTCGCGCATTCCCGCTTGTATAATCCGGGGTTATCCGTATCGCCGTGGGAAGGGCAGTGCGCGGCAGATGGTGCGGCGGGCGGAGAAGGATTTGTTTCGGTGATGCAGATTTTAGTTCGCGGCGGAGGAAAGCAGGTCCTTCGACTGCGGTGGCGAAGCGTCACCTCCGCTCAGGAGGACACCGTGGAGTGATCGAGCGTGGTGGTGGCGATAGGGCTCTTCGATTTGGACCACTAAAGTCCTCGCTCCGGATGACAAACAGAGAATGAGTCGCTGCGCTCATCGCTCAGAGTGACACATGTGTCACCGGCTGAAGCCGGCTCAGCAATCGATAAGCATATTCCGGCGCAGCTAAAGCTTCGCCTCTTCAAAGCGAGTTAGAGAGGAATCATGCAAGGGCTAAGTTGGTGCAATCGGCAAACGTTGCAAAATTCAACGTGGAAGGATGTGCAACGAAGGGTTTCGCCGCCGGTGCGGGCGGCGATCGAGAAGGTAATGACGTCGCTCGACGGCAGGGTGCTGAGCCGCGAGGAATGCCTGCTGCTGGCCAACAGCGAGGGCGACGATCTTTTCGGGATGGTGGTAGCGGCCAACGAAGTGAGGCAGCGGCTGGTGGGCGATGTAATCAGCTACGTGGTGACCCGCAATATTAATTTCACTAACGTCTGTTTTGTCGGATGCAAGTTTTGCGCCTTTAGCGTTGGCCCGCGTGACGAAACAGCTTACTTCCTTTCGCTGGAAGAGATGGAGCACAAGTGCCGCGAGGCCGAGGAGTGGGGCGCGACCGAGGTCTGCATTCAGGGGGGCCTGCCGCGTAATCTGCCGCCATTTTATTATCGCGACATCCTGCGGGCCGTGAAATCGGCGACGCCCAGGATGCATGCTCATGCCTTCTCGCCCATGGAGATGGTTTATGGCGTGGAACTGACGGGCATGCCGATTCGCGAATACCTTTTGATGTTGAAGGAAAACGGTCTGGACACTCTGCCCGGAACGGCAGCCGAGATTCTCGACGACCAGGTTCGCCAGGTGCTCTCGCGCAATAAGCTGACGACGGCGCAGTGGTGCGAAGTGATCGAGACGGCGCACGAATGCGGCATCCGCAGCACCTCGACCATGATGTACGGCCACAGCGAAACCTATGAGCAGTGGGTCAATCAGATGCTGCTGTTTCGCCAGATCCAGTCGCGCACCGGCGGCTTCACCGAGTTCGTGCCGCTGGGCTTCATTCATGAGAACACGCTGCTGTTTGCGCAAGGTTTGGCGCGCGATGGTGGAACGCTGGCCGAACATCTGAAAGTCCATGCGCTGGCGCGCATCGTGCTCGCTGGGTCGATTAATCACATTCAGGTTTCGTGGGTGAAGCTGGGCCGCGAGGTTTCGCAACTGTCGTTGCTGGCCGGCGCCGACGACTACGGTGGCACGCTGTTCGAGGAGAATATTTCGCGGCTGGCGGGAGCGACTGCGGGCCAGTACACCTCAGCGGCGGAGTTTCAGGAGCGAATTCTGGAGCTGGGACGGGTGCCAGCGCAACGCAATACGCTTTATACGCACTACAAGCATTCAGGGCCGGATCCGGTTGGTGCGCCGGAAGAAAAGACGCGAGTAGCGTAATGACGTAGGCAACCTGGAGCGGTTACCAACTTAACTCCAGCAATTTTGGGATTTGAAGGGGCACGGCTTCAGCCGCGCCGCAATGTCTCTTTATGTAATGTGGCTTTAGCCACAGGATTTGTGGCTGAGCAAAAGAGTTGCCTCAGCGGCTAAAGCCGGACGAATTACAACCGTCTACGGCACGGCTGAAGCCGTGCCCCTTCGAGGCGTGGCTGCTTTGCTCTACAATGCGTTGCTGTTTAGCCCTAGGGGAAGTCTATGATCGCGATTGTAGGAGGAACGGGGCCCGAGGGTTCGGGACTGGCACAGCGCTGGGCACGCGCTGGCGAATCAGTAGTCATCGGCTCGCGCGATGGCGAGCGGGCCAAGGCCGGGGCAGCAAGGATTGCCGAGCAAGCCGGAGCCTTGGGCAATGTTGAAGGCGTAGAGAATTCCGTCGCGGTCAAGATGTGCGACATTGTGGTACTTACGGTTCCCTTCGCCGGACAAGCTGATTTGCTGAAGCAACTCAAGCCGGCGTTCCGGCCGGGCACGGTGCTGATCGATGCCACCGTGCCGCTGGCGGCAGCCGTGGGCGGACGGCCGACGCGCCTGCTAGGCGTGTGGCAGGGTTCGGCGGCAGAGCAGGTGCAGGAAATTGTCGGCAAGAATGTCGTGGTTGCCGCGGCCTTTCACAGCCTGTCGGCCACGGTGCTGAACGGCGATGGCGAGGTCGACTGCGACGTGATCGTGTGCAGCGACGACGATCGCGCCCGCGAAGTAGCGTCGGAACTGGCGACCAAGATTCGCGGCGTGCGCGCCATCGACGGTGGCAAGCTGGAGAACGCCCGCATCGTGGAGTCGATGACCGCGTTGCTGATCACGCTCAACATCCGGCACAAAGTGCATGGGGCCGGGTGGAGGGTGACGGGGCTGGGAATTTAGAAGCAGCGGATGGGATCGGGGGCTAGGGGCTGGCGTTCGTGAGGTGTGAGGCTAGGGGAGGGATCAGTTGTCAGAAACCGCAGATCCCTCGGCTGCGCTCGGGATGACAGGTCTTACGTATGCGGGAGAAGTCACTGTGGCCATAGAGGTCCTTCGACTCCTCGCTGCGCTCGTCGCTCAGGATGACAACGCGAAAAGCCAATAGCGCACCTTGGAATGCGGTAACGGTTCACGATCAAACCGCTCACCATCCACGATTCACAATTCGCGATTCACGATCCACGGACCACCGCCCTCCTACGCTTCTCTTAGTGCCCTGGTGATCGGCATTCTGGCGGCGCGGAAGGCGGGCAGCAATCCTCCTACCAGGCCCATCAACACAGCGAAGCCGAGGCCAATCAACAGCAAGTCGGGCGTGATCCTAAACGCAAACGCGAGTTCGCTGAAGGAATTGGTTCCGGTAGCAGCGGTGAAGCCGTTCATGGGCAGCGCGATGAGGCAGCCAAGTACGCCGCCCACAATTGCCAGCAGCACCGACTCCATCACAAACGAAATCAGGATGCTGAAGCGTGAGAAGCCTAATGCGCGCAGCGTGCCGATCTCGCGGGTGCGTTGCGAGACGATGGCATACATTGTGTTCATGGCGCCGAAAACCGCGCCGATACCCATCACGATAGCGACGAACGACGCCAGAATGATAAGCGCCGTGCCAATGCCGCCTGCCAGATTCTCGTAATACTTGCGCTCTGAGTCAGCTTGCACCTGCATTTGCGGATTGGCGCGCAGGTCTTTGTCGAGGGCTGCCAGCACCGATGGATTAGTAAGCCGCACGGTCAGCGACTCGCATCCGCCGTTGCGGCCGATGGCCGGCGCCATGGCGTCATAGTCGCCCCAGATCTCGCTTTCAAAGGAGCTGTCGTCAGCGGTGAACAGGCCGACCACTTTCCAATCCTTGCGTTGGATGCTGATGGTCGAACCGATCTCGACCCCGCTCACCCGGTCGGCAATCTTCTTGCCGACGATGACTTCGTATAACCCCGGCGTGAAGCTTCGGCCCTCGACAACCTTAATGTTGTTGCGCACATTGAAGGCAATGGGCGTCACGCCGCGGAAGGTAACGTTCAGCGGGATGTTGGTGCCTTTCTTGGGTCGGGCGGTGATGACGACGACTTCGCAGGAGGCCATGGGCTTGCCATTAGCGCCGCGGGCCACGCGCGGATCGACGGCGATGAGGTTGGCGTTGCCAATGTCGATCCACGAGGAGAGCTCAGACATGGAGCCGCGCTGGGTCACGATGGCGTTGTTGTCGGTACCGGTGGAACTCAATGCGATGTTGAATCCGCGAGCCATCGACAGGATGGTGACGAACGCGGCTACTACCAGCGCAATACCAAAGATCGCCAGCAGGGTGACCTTCCAGCGCGAGCGCAGGTTGCGAACGTTATAACTGAGAGGTAGAGCCATGTTTTAGAGCCTGCAATTAGCAATTAGTATTTAGCACTTAGTAAAAACCAGCATCCATTCGTGCCTAAACCAAACCGTTGAGCGTAGCTGCTGCGATTTCGATATCTTCGGCGTGGAAGCGGTGCGGCAACTCTCTTACGACAATGGACTCCAAACTCACCCTCCCATGGCGCTCTAAGGCATAGCCGTTTTCCCTGCTGGTCAGCAAGGAGTCCCGAATGAATTTCATTAATGAGGTGAGGTCGCCTTCATGCCTTTGCCAATTCGCCAGGCGTCCAGCGGCTCCGCGTCCCAAAACGTCCAGCGTATCGCGCTGGCATGTCTCCATCAGCGATATCAGGCGTGTCAGATCTTCCCGCTCGGTCACTGTCACCCGGTCTTACCCTTTCGCGTCTCCACAGTTGCTTTATGCCAAATGCTAATTGCCAAGTGCTAACTGCTGCCTTTTACACTTGCCGCAACACTTCCGTGATCCGGGCGCGATAGGCCAGCAGCGCCGGAACAAATCCCGCCAGCAATCCCAGCAATAAAGCTGTGCCCAATCCGTAGCTCACGATTTTGGGCGACAGCCCTAGTCCGGGGAACTGCCGCACCACATCGCCGATAAACGGAATCCCGGGCAGCGCCATGATCGCGCCGCCGGCCAGGAGCAGGCCCACCGCACCGCCCATCAATCCCAGCAATAATGCTTCAATCAAGATCAGAGACATGACCAGTCCGCTGGGAAAGCCTAACGTCTTGAGCACGCCGATTTCCTGCTGACGCTCGCGTACCGCAATGGACATGGTGTTGGCGGTCACCAGCAAGATTGTGAAGGCGACGGCCAGGCCGATGCCATTCAGCAGCAATGCCAGATTACCGGCCATGGCGATAAAGCTGGCGCGAAATGCCTGCTCGGTCTCGGTCTTGGTCTGGGTATCGCTGTTTTCAAACTCGGCGTCGATGGCCTTGCTGATGCGGCCGGCGTTCTTCGGATCGTCAATCAACAGCGTTATGGTGCCGATACCGGCTTTCTGCCCGGTAGCTTCGTACAGGTAGTTATAGTTGAAGTACATCGAGTTGAGGTCAGTGGGGGGACTTTTCGACGGGTCGGAGTCGAAGATGCCATCGACCACGAAGTCAAACGGCTTACCTACCCGGTAGGGCGGGATGAAGCTTTCCAACTCGAAATGATCGCCGATCTTCCAGCCCCATTTTTGCGCCAACTGGCGGCCGATGATGCAGCCTCGTCCATCGTGAAACCATGCCTGCTTCTGGTCTTCGGGCAGCATGATCTCGGGATAGATTTCCAGGAACGGTTCGGGCTCGACTGCCATGTTGGCAAAGAAGTTCTTAGGATCGCGATACACCCCGCCAAACCAGTTGATGATGGTGGTTTTCTTCACGCCGGGAATGGCGTCGATCTTGGCTTTGTAGGAATTGGGCAAGTTGAAAACCAGGCTTACGTAATCGCGGGTCACCAGTCGGGAGGCGTTGCCCGTCGACAAGCCATAGTTCACCGCGTCGACTACCGTCTGCAGCGTGCAGATGAGGAAGATGCAGACCGCCATCGCCAGCACGGTGCTGAGGGTGCGAATCCAATTCTTGCGCAGATGCTTGAGGATGAGCGGTGCAAATTTCATATAGCGGTCTCGTAGATCTGTTCTTGAAGGGGCGCGGCTTCAGCCACGCCGATAGACTTGTCTAAAGGCTGGGCTTTAGCCCCCGAGGGTAGGCGACTTCCCGATAAGCGAAAGCGAGTCTCCTCAGTGGCTAAAGCCGAGTTACTTGTTTGTTCTCGACGCGCCTGAAGGCGCGCCCCTTCAGAGCATGCAAGAGGTGCAGGGCCAGGACTGAATCGAGCTAGGACAGAGAAGCTCATGTCAGTTGCTCAGCACTCCCTTATCCAGATGATGCTGGATGCGGGCGCGGGCGGCGGCGCGAGGATCGTGCGTCACCATGATGATGGTCTTGCCGAATTCTTTGTTGAAGGTTTCCATCAGAGTCAGGATTTCTTCCGCGCTCTGGTGGTCCAGATCTCCAGTGGGCTCGTCGGCCACCAGCACCGTCGGATCGGTGACTACGGCGCGGGCGATGGCGACACGCTGCTCCTGTCCGCCGGAAAGCTGGCGGGGATAATGCTTGGAGCGATCGGCCAAGCCCACGATGCGCAGTGCCGTCAGGGCACGCTCGCGGCGCTCGCGCTTGGAAAGCGGTGACAGCAGCAGCGGCAGCTCGACATTCTCTACCGCGTTGAGCACGGGAATCAGGTTGTAGAACTGGAAGATGAAGCCGATGTTCTGGCTGCGCCACTTGGCCAGCTCTCCCTCGGACAGCGGCCCCAGATCTGTGCCGGCGACCAGCACGCGTCCAGAAGTCACGCGATCGATGCCGGCGATCAGGTTGAGCAACGTCGTTTTGCCCGAGCCCGACGGTCCCATCAACGCCACGAACTCGCCTTTTGGCACTTCCAGGTTGATGCCGTCGAGAACCTTGATCTGCAGGCTGTCGCGCTGATAGACCTTGCGAACGTTTTGCACGCTGACGGCAGCGGTCTGGGCCGCAATTTCGGTTGTACTCATGATCTCTCCTGGCGCAGCTGCTGTTCGCTATTCGCCGTTCGTTCCAATTCCGCAGACGATCACGCAGAAGCTTCGCAACGGACGTCGGCAGCGCGCCCCGATCCAAATTGGGAAAGCGCGTTTATTCGACTTCTGAGGGCCTCAAATTCCTCCGACGACCCCAAACTATGTCCAACCACCCTGACGTCGATCCTAAGGGCATCCTGGCGCGATTAAATGCCTATTGGTGTAATCAGCGAATACCCAAATAGTGGCTTAGTTGGATCTATTCATATAGCACTAAAGCGAAACGCATCTGTCTTGCGAGCTTAGCTGTTTATTTTCTGAGGCTTAAGACTTCACCTTGACCGAATCCCCGTCTTTCAGCTTTTGCGGCGGATTGTTTACCAGCGTTTCTGATCCCGCCAATCCCTGCTTGACGATGACCTGTCCATGCAAATCAGCGCCGGTCACGATCGGCACCGAACGAACTCGATTGTCCTCGATGGCGAACACAATGGATTTGCCATCGCGGGTGATCACCGCATCCTTGGAAATCGTGATAATCCTTTGCGGCGCTGCGCTGGCGCTCTGGGTCTGCTTCTGCGGCTCCAGGAATGTGACGTTGCAGCTCATCTCCGGCCGCAGGTACTTGTCCTTGTCGAGGATGGAAACTTTCACTGTAACCGTCGCTTTGGTGCGATCAGCCGTAGGAATGACCTGGCGCAGCACGCCTTTGTAAGTATGGCCGGGAATGGCCTGCACCTGAATTTCGGCGGGCTGGTTCGGCTGCAACTGGGCGACATTGGATTCGTTCACGTCTACTTCGGCCTCCAGCGAATTCATGTCGGCAATGGCGACAATCGCTCCTGAGGAGGTCGAGATGTTCACGCCGGGCGGAATGGGCGCGACGCTTTCTCCCACCTCGGTCATCTTCTTGACCACCACACCGGCAAACGGCGCGCGCACCGTGGTGAAATCGAGATAAGCCTGCTGGACGTCGAGTGTGGCTTTGTCCTGCTGGATGGCGGCTGCCGCCAGGTTCACTTTGGCCTTGGCTGCATCCAGCGCGTCCTGCGAGACCACCTTGCTGCGGTACAGGTCTTCCTGCAGCTTTTCCTGGCGCTGGGCCTCCGCGAGATCGGCCTTGGCGTACTCGATGTCGGCGTTAGCTTTGACGATGGCGGCCTGGGCGTCTTCATTGTCCAGCGTGGCCAGGACGTCGCCGGCATTGACGATGCTGCCTTCTTCCACCCGCAGTGAGGAAATGCGTCCCTGAATCTTCGACGAAACTACCGACTGCTTGCGTGCTACAAGATAGCCGGAGGCGGTAAGGATGGGCGTTCCGGCATTCGGACCGCTGCTGCTCTGAATGGTCGGCTGCACGGCTTCGACCTCGGTCGCGCCAAAGGCTCCGAAGGCGGGACGAACCTTCACAAAGTACAGGCCGCCGGCCGCCGCGATGAGGATCAGAAAGAGCCAGATCAACCAGCGCCATCGTCCCGGGCGCGGGGCTTCCCGGTCGATGCGCAGCGAAGCCAGGTCGTCTTTCAATTCCCTCATGAAATAGTCCACATCTTTCAAGATGAGTTCCTCTAGCATCGCATTCTTGGCGCAAGTTTGAAAGAGGACAAAAGTCGCCTGCCCACGAGTGCTTTGGCGCAGCTGTCTGCTTTCTTTACGAGCTCGAGTGTCGCAAGGTTTCAAACGAGACAGTAGTGTGGATTGTCAGCGCCCTGCGATGACAATTGTCATGCTGGATCAGGGGGCTTCAGGTCTTGCTTTGCGGAGGGCTGAAATATCTGGTTCATCGCATGGAGCCGAGGTTTGTATCAGGGCTCGGCTTTAGCCGAGCCAAACAAGCACCATCTCCGCCGGGCTTCAGCCCCTGCCCATAGTGGCTAAAAGCCCTTTTTTGAAGCGCGGCTACGGCACGACTAAAACAGGCTGCTGAAAAACCCGGAACCGCAGGGATGACAAAAATAAGGGGCGTCGACGCGACGCTAAAGCGTCGCTCTACCCAAACCGAGCGCGAAGAGAGTTTTTAGCAGTCTGTAAAAAGTCGTGCCCTGCTACAAACCGACCTGACAGCCAGTGAGAATTAACGAGAGAGTTATTTGCTGGCGAGTTGCGGATAGCTTGGCGAATACATCCGCTCGCGGAGCGATGCGGGGGTATGGCGAGCCAAAAACACTTTAATGTCGGGCCAGAACTCGTTCAGTATGTCGGCCTGCGCCACCGATCCCAATCCTGCCAGTGCGTTTTCAACTGTGCCGGGAACAGACTCGTTGCGATAGGGAATGTAGGCGTTGGAGACGGCCGCTTGCACGAACTGGGCCAGGATCTGGGAAAAATTGATCACATTGTGACCGCTATCGCTGCGGCCAATAACGACGCGGCTGGCGGCGTAGGCCAGGCGATCGGAGATGGCGTCTTCATGCGAGCGGAAGTAACGCGGGTCCTGATGGAAAAGGGTGGGGAAGATGTAGCCGGAAAATAGCGTTGCGCTCTCCGCTCCGGCAGCCGAGGCACCCAGGCGCTTGCCATAGCCCGCCATGCCTCCACCGAAGCGCGGATAAGCGCCGGTGGCTTGCGCGGTGAGCGAGTCGATGACCGCTCCTACCGCGAAATCGGCAGAGTGGCTGCGGCGCACGAAGAGGTCCCATTTTTCCCGGCTGGTGAGCGGCACATAAGACGGAGCATCGGGCAGCGGCTGACCAGGGACGAAGTTCCGCGCCATTTTCACGATATTGTCATGAGTAAATGCAGCTTTAAGGGCGGAAGTGCTGAACTGCAGACGGTCGAAGGCGTTATCGCTGGGCCGGTCATACAGGAGCGGAACAACAGCCTGCGTGCATACCGCTTCTTGAAATGGCGGCGGGGCAGCCTGGCTGAGAGAAAAGTTGCTGGCCAATCCGGGGAGGCGGATCGCGGTCACAAACTCGGCGCGAGCCGGCACAGCTTTGATTGCGGATGAAAGAGGCGTCGCCGAAGAAGTCGCCCCATGCGGAGCAAACGGCACCGCTGTAGCCTCAGGCGGAGCAATCATACTCGAGAGCAAAACCTGTTGCCCAAAAAGCGTGGGACCGCAGAATCCCAGCCACAAGCAACAAATTGCCCCGTGTTTCTTCATGCCCCCACCCAACCTATGAAATCGGTGCGTGCATTATCCGTGCATTATCTATGAAGCCGGGTGTTTGCGAAAGGGTGTTTCTCGCAGATAGATATTAAAGATTAAATTTTGCCAGCCAGCCGGGCAACCGCTCGCCTCGCTTTTGCCAGACGCCATCTTTCTGCCCCGCCCTGGCTGCTCCTCCGGGAACCATGCCGCTCACCTCCGTCAGACTAGGCGAAGACGGACGCTCCAGATATTATGTCGACATGGCACAACGACTAAGGTTTGCCCAGGCAATCTTGCTACTTCTATCGTTTACCCTGCTGATCGGCTGCAAGCCTAAGCCCAAGACACCGGTGGTTGTTCACGTCTTGCGTAACCTGAACTCGGTTTATGGCAGCGAATTAGACCGCCGCCTGCTGGAATTTCAAGGCAGCAATCCTCACTTGAGCGATGGCCAACCGATTATTATCCAGAGCGAAACTGGCGACTATAAAGACATGCTGCAGAAACAAACCAGCATCAGCGATAATGTCGACTTCATCATCCTGGACTCGGTCGACGATGTTAAGTCTAATCCCGCACTGCAAATTGCCTTGACGAAAGCTGTCAACATCTGTGCCGGACTGAAAGCCTGCCCGGCCAACGTGCCGTCCATCGTTCCGCCACAAATTAAAGGCAACCAGCAGGAAGCAGCCTTGGCATTCCAGAACGCGTTGCTTAAGACGCCGCAATAAGCGCCGCCAGGCATGGGTAGCAGATCTGCTGGTTCGAAGGTGTTTTGAAACGGGACGGCTTGAACCCGAAGGGGCGTAGCTTCAGCTACGCCGTGGCAAGCCCCTTTTATTATTGTCATCCCGAACTGGCGAACCGGGGCCCCCGACGAGCGCCGCTTTTGCGCTTGTTGGGGTGAAGTTCAGCCGGTTCGGGATCTGCGGTTGACTCTTCTGCAATGGGCTTAGGAAACTCTGCTTAAGCGAAAGCGAAGGTCCCGCAGCGGCTGAAGCCGGATGATTTTTGGGTACTCAAACGGACGGCCTGAAGGCCGTCCCCTTCAAGACAAGACGTAATCAGAGTTTCCGCTGCTGTTCAGTGATTTTCTGCTTGACAGCCTTGCTGGCAATTGTGAGCTTTTTGTTCACTCGTTTTGTGGCCTCAGCAACGACGGCGCCATTGGCCGGCCCGGCCAGCGGCAGGTCCTTCATATCGGCGGCGCGCCACAAATACCAGCTGGCCACGCTGCGATAGGGACGCCATTTTTCTCCCTGCGGCATCAGTTCTTGGGGTTTCGGAAGCTCGGCTAATTTGCGCATCTTGGCGAAGCCGTTGCGCACTCCGTAGTCGTCCACGGGAAAGACGTCTGGCCGGCCCAGGCGAAAGATCAGCAGCATCTCGACGGTCCAGCGCCCTATGCCTCTCACCGTAATCAGGCGCTCGACCAGTTCGTCGTCACTCATTCGGTTGGCCTGCTTCACCGTGGGTACAGTTCCGTCCAACGTCTTGGCTGCGAGATCGCGAATGGCCAGCATCTTGTTGCGTGAAAGACCAGCGGAGCGCAAAAGCTCCTCGGGCGCAGCCAGAATCTGCTCGGGAGTGGGGAAGCCTTCGACCAGTCCCCTCCGAGTGCGCAGACGCCGGGTGTTCTCCGGGAACAGCGCCTTGACGCGGCCGGTAATGGTGGCGGCGGCTCTACCGTTGAGTTGCTGGTAGATGATGGACTCCAGCAGCGCCTCGAAAATGCTCTGCGTGGTTTCCTGTTGCAGTCGGCATGCGCCCGAACGGGCGATAATACGCGCCAGTTGGCGGTCGACGCGCGACAGATGTTCACAGGCGGCGGTGTGATCGAGTTTCTTGGGCATCAGTAGTCAGTTGTCAGACGTAAGCCTTGGCGATAGGTTTTGAAGATTGGATGCCCCGAAATCACCTTGGTTATGAAAATCGATTGGTATCAGACGCCTCGCGCCCCGGATACTAGATGCCATTGGATCGTCACCCTCGAACCGGCAACTGACAACTGACAACTGATTCGGGCTACTGACTTTCTGTCTCCAGCGCGGAAATGGTCTCATCATCCACGTCCCACGCCTTCAATATGCGAAAAATGATACGGCTGGCGAAGCCGGCGCGCGTCATCATGCGAAACACTTTCGCTGCCTGCTTCTGGCCCTCGGGCTTGCCGACACGCTTGCGCTGCAGGAAGGCGCGCGCCAGATGCTCCTCGTTGACGCCGTCGTAGGTTGCGCCAACCACGCTATCGATGATGTCGCTGTGTATTCCTTTGATCTTCAGATCCTGTACTACCCGCATGCGCCCGAACTTTTCATTTTCCTTGCGAAAGCGCGAGTAGCTCTCGGCATAGTTGGTGTCATTCAGATAATGCTGGGCCTTCAGCCGTATGACCACCATTTCCACCAGCATCTCGCCTTCGGGTTGCGTTTTTACGCGATTGCGCATCAGGCGCTTGATTTCAGCGACGGTACGCATCTGTCGCCCCAGCGCGCCGATGGCGTATTCGTACAGCATCTCCTCGTCGTAGATCCTGGGCGTGCGCTGGAAGGGCATGAGAGGGATTATAGGCGGGGTTTGACTTTAAGCAGGGTCATGCTGAGCGAGAGTTCGCCGGGGGTTCGCGAACGCGAGTCGAAGAACCTTCTATTGCATTGGGCAGATTGTCGTAGAAATAGAGGTCCTTCGACTCCGGCGTCGAAGCGCCGCCTCCGCTCAGGATGACAAGCTCGAAAAATCAGCCACGCGCCCTATCGCAAATCCCGCGTCCCTACGGCGGCCCGCAGTTGTTCCAGCGAAGTCATGTACGACGCCAGGGCCTGGCGGTAACTCAGTTCGGTCGCGCGATAGCTGCGCTCGGCGTCCAGGAAGTCCAGCAGGGAAGCGGCTCCGTGCTGATAAGCGAACAGTGTGATATCCAGCGCCTGCTGTGCTTGCCGCAGATAGTCGTTGTCATACAGGCGAACGATCTCGTCATCGTTCAGCAGCATCTCGTACGCGTTCTTCACGTCGGTCAGGACCTGCTGCCGGGCCGCCTTCTCCAGAAACTGCGATTGGGTCAGGACGTAGTAAGATCGCGCCACCTCGCCTTGGTTGCGATTGAAGATGGGCAGCGGAATGCTGACAAAGAACGCCCCCAGGTTGGAGGCGTTTACGTGCGTGTAATCGAAGGTGGCGTTGAGGTCCTGCTTGGCGTTGGCTTTCGCCAGGCCGATCTGGCTGTTGGCTGCGGTGATGCCGCGCTGCGCCGCTTGCAGGTCGGGCCGCGTGCTGAGCGCCCGTGCTTCCAGGTCCTCCACCTGCAACGTCATGGGTTCGTAAGCCAGCGTTCCGGCGACATCGTAGTTGCGGGGAACCGAATCGAAGCCCATCAATTGCCGCAGCGAGTTCAGGGCTTGGGCCAGTGCAATGCGAGCGGTGGTTACGTCGGTCTGGAACTGCAGCGTCTGCAGCTGGATCTTGATCAGATCGACTTTGCTCATGCCGCCGGCCTTGTTCTGTTCCTGGCTGATGCCCACCGTGTGCTGGTAGCTCTGCAGAAACTGCACCGCAAAATCAAGGTTCGACTTAGCCAGCAAGGCGGCCACAAACTGCTGCGCAGTGTTGGCGACGGTGGTCCGTTCCAGGTCCAGCGTCTGCGAGGCTGTGACGGCAGTCGCATCCTTGGCAGCTTGCAGCCGGTGTTGCCGCTTTTGGCCGCGCTCGAACAGATACCCGACGCCCAGATCGAACTGCGCCGTGTTGTCCATGTAGTTGGACGAAAACAGGTCGGGAGTGAAGATCGGAATATATTGCGCATCCGACGAGAGCACGGGATTGGGGCGCAGGTTGGCGGTGACCTCCTGCTCTTTGTTTTGCGAGATCAGGGTGCGCTGGGCCTGCAGCGCGGGATTGTTTTGCTTGGCCAGCTCAATGGCCTGGTCAATGGTGATGACGACGGACGGCGCTTGCGGCACTCCAGGACCTTGGCGCGTCGGAGCAGGCGGCACACCGGGCGTCGGAGAGGATGGCATCTGGGTTTGCGCCGACAGCTGGCTCCCCATCGCGAGCAGCGCCAACGCGATGAACAGGTGGAGACCTCTCCGAGTTCCGCAATCGACTGCGGCATACACAAATTTTTGGACTGCCGTCTTCAGCCGAAGCGAGGTTCTCATTCGCTGATCCCCTCCTCTTCGTCGGGCAGCACGTCCGCGGGTTTGGCTACCCAGGCGTAGAAGGTTGGCAGCAGCACCAGGCTCAGCAATAACTCAGTTAGCAGGCCGCCGACGATGACGATGGCGAAAGGCCGTTGCGAGTCGGAGCCAATATCATGCGACATCGCCGCCGGCACCAGCCCCAGAGACGCCACCAGCATGGTCATCATGATGGGACGCAAGCGGCGCGTCGCTCCCAGGGTAGCGGCTTCTTGAACGCTGTGCCCGCGAGCGCGCAACTGGTTGATGTACTCGATCATGATCACGCCGGTTTGTACCGATACTCCGAACAGTGCCAGAAATCCTACACCGGTGGAAACACTGAAGTGGGTTCCGGTAATCCACAACGCTAACAGGCCGCCCAGCGGCGCCATGCTGAGGTTGAGCAGCACCAGCAGTCCCCATTTGAACGAGCGGAACATGGAATAAAGCACCAGCATGATAACCAGAATGGTCAGGGGAATCACCATCGCCAGACGATGGTTAGCACGCTTCTGGCTTTCGTATTCCCCTGCCCAATCCAGGGTATAGCCTTGCGGCAGCTTCACCTCGCGATTGACCTTGCTCATGGCCTCTTCGACGGTGCTGCCCAGGTCGCGGCCGCGCACACTGTACTTCAGTGCGATGTAGCGCTGGTTGCCTTCGCGGTAGATCATCGACGCGCCGTCGTCGATGGTGATATCGCACAACTCGCCCAGCGAAACGCGCTCGCCCGACGGCGCCAGCAGGCGAATGTTCTTGATGTCGTCGATCGACGAGCGGAAGCGGTCCTGATAACGCGGCACCAGGTCGAAGCGTTGCTCGCCAATCAAAATCTGACTGACTGGAGTGCCGCCGATGGCAGTTTGCACCGCGTCCTGAATGTCGGAAGCGTTGATGCCGTAGCGGTCGGCTTTGGCGCGGTCGACCTTGATGTTGACGTTAGGCTGGCCAAGAACGCGAAACAGGCCCAGGTCGGCGACGCCGGGAACCGTCTTCATCACGTTCATGATCTGCTCGCCCGTCTTCTCCAGATCTTTCAGGTCAGAGCCGAAGATCTTTACCGCCAATTCACCTTTCACGCCGCTGACCGCCTCTTCCATGTTGTCGGCGATAGGTTGTGAGAATCCCCACTCGACGCCGGGAATTTTTTCCACTTCCTTGTCCATCGCGTCGATCAGCAACTCCTTACGGCCGCGAAACTCCGATCGCCACTGGGAACGCGGTTTCAGATCGACAAAGAACTCGGTATTAAAGAAGCCCGTGGCATCGGTGCCATCGTCAGAGCGGCCTACTTGTGAAACCACCTGCGTCACTTCCGGGAAGCTGGCAAAGATCAGCCGGGCCTGGTCCATCACGCGCACGCCCTCGCTGGGACCGGTACTGGGGGCCAGGGTTCCGCGTGCCCAGATCGAGCCTTCATCCAGGTGCGGCAGAAATTCCGAGCCAATGACACCGCCCGCCGCCAGGTAGAGCGACAGCCCGAGAATGGCCAGCAGAGCGACCAGGGCTACCATGCGACGCGCCATAATCCAATCCAGCGTCTTTTCGTAAGAACGGGTAATCCAGCGGACCACCGGATTCTCCCAGGCCTTCACGCCTTTTTGGAAGATCAGGCTGGCCAGCACCGGCGCCAGCAGAATGGAAAACAGGAGCGAGCCGAGCAGCGCGAAAGCCACGGTCCAGGCCATCGGCCGGAACAGGCGGCCTTCAACCCGTTGCAAAGTGAAGATGGGCAGATACGAAAGAATGATGATCAGGATGGCATAGAACACCGGCCGCTGTACTTCATGAGCGGCCGCCCGGATGGTCTCGTCCATGGAGCCGTGATCGGTGCGAATCTCCAGCCGGCGCTGGATGTTTTCCACCATCACCGCCGCGCCTTCTACGATCATTCCAAAATCCAGCGCCCCCAGCGACAACAGGTTTGCCGGGATATGCCGCAGATCGAGCAGGATGGAGGCGAAGAACAGAGAGAACGGAATGGTGACGGCGACGATCAATGCCGAGCGGATGTTGCCCAGAAAGAAGAACAGCACAATCACGACCAGCAGAATTCCCTCGGTCAGGTTGTGCAGAACGGTGTGCGTGGTCAGGTGCACCAGATCGTCGCGATTGATGTGCGGCACGATCTTCACGCCCGGCGGCAAGACGTGACTGTTGAGGAAATCAACCTTCAGGTCGATGTTGTGCAAAACACTTTCCGCTTCGGCGCCCTTGCGCATCTGCACAATGCCTTCCACCACATCATCGTTGTCGATGACCGTTCCGTCGTCATGACGGATGGCCTTGCCCAGCTTGCCCAGACGAATCTTCGGGCCTTGGGTGACGACCGCGATGTCGCGTACTCGCACCGGCGTACCGTTCTGCGCTTTCAATACGGTGGCGCCGACGTCGTCGGTGTTTTCCATCAATCCTACGGCGCGAATGTTGTAGGCTTGCTGGCCTTTTTCGATGAAGCTTCCGCCGCCGTTGACGTTATTGGCGATCAGCGCCTGCTCCACCTGTGCCATCGAAATCCCATAAGCCACCAGCTTGTCGGGATCGACCTGTACCTGGTACTCGCGAGTCTCGCCGCCAAAAATCGATACCGCAGCCACGTCGGGCACCGACATCAGGTGCTTGAAGACGACCCAGTCCTGCAAGGCCTTCAAGTCCATGATGTCGTACTTGGGGTTGGTGCTTTGCAGCGTGTAGAAGTAGATCTGCCCGGTCGGACTGAAGTCAGGCCCAATCTGCGGATTCAGTCCCGGCGGCAAGTTCACCAGCGTCAGCTTTTCCAGCACCTGCTGGCGGTTCTGCAGATTGTCGGACTCGTCGTCGAAGATGGCGGTGATGAACGACAGGCCGGCCAGCGATGTCGAGCGCAAATGGGTGAGGTGTCCCAGGCCGTTCATCTGGGTTTCGATGGGAATCGTAACCTGCTGCTCGACCTCTTCGGCGGCTCGTCCCGGCCACTGCGTAATCACCCAGACATACTTGTCGGCCACGTCCGGATAGGCTTCCACCGGAAGATTGTGGAACGAGATGACGCCCCAGATCAGCAGCGCCACGCCCAGCGCCAGCACCAGCATGCGGTTCTTCAGCGCGAAATCAACCAGGAAGCGGATCATGCCCGGCTACTCCTCCGCCGCGCTGGCGAACTGTAAGCCATTGCTGACGATTTGATCTCCCGCTTTCAGGCCGCTGATGACCTGTTGCGATCCGTCTTTTTCCTGCGGCCCAAGCTGTACGGCAACCCGTCGAAAGCGGCTGTCGCCAATGGGCACAAAGACCCAGTCCTTATCGTGCAGGTGCACTACCGCCGAAGCCGGCACCACCACGCGATCGACCAAGTTGTGCGCCCGGAACATTGCGGTCACATACATCCCGGCCCGCATCAGGTGATTGGGATTGGGAATTTCGATACGCACCTTGGCGGTCCGGGAACTAGGGTCGAGCACTTCGCTGATGTTGGTGACCTTCCCTGGAAATTCATCGTGCGGATAGCCGTCGATGCTGATGTCGGCGATATCTCCGATGTGCACGCGCGAGAGCATGTCCTGGTAGACATCGCAGAGGACCCAGACGCGCGAGAGGTCGGCAATGGTGAATAGCGCGGTTTGGTTGTCGAGCGAGCGGACGCCCGTGCCGCCAGTAGTCTGCTGATCGACGATGGTGCCGGAAATAGGCGCGCGCAGCGGCAGCAGCGGAGATGGATTGTTTACATCCCCGCCCAGCACTTTCACGTGCGTGATCGCGGTCTCCAGGTCAACCTTGGCTTTGGCGTGCGCCTCTTGAGCCGTTTCCAGGTCTGCCAAAGAGATTGCGCCTTTGTCATACAGAAGTTGCGAACGCGCCAGTTGCTTGTCGGCCAAGGACTCATCAGCCTTGAATTTCTGGTAGTCAGAGAACGCAGACGAGAAGTCGGGGCTGTTGATGAGTAACAGCACCTGACCCTTGGTTACGCTGTCCCCCAGCTTGGCTTTGATTTCGACCACGCGCCCGCTTCCCAGCGAAACAACGGGCACTGCGAGATTCACATCAGGAGTCACCACCCCGTTGACGTGTACCTCGTCGGTCACCTTGCGCACCTGCGCCGTAGTCAGAGGAAACTGTCCGGCGTTTTGCATGGTGAATACGTCCGGATCGCTGTTGGTTTCCACCAGCTTGGTCGGAGGCGGTTCCGCCTTACCCCCGGAACATCCCAGGGAAAAGGACAGTGTGACCAGTAACAATAGAGAGCAAGCGATGCGTGAAACCTGTTCTACGCACATCTGGCCGCTGCTTTCATTCTTCATTCCGCGAACTCTCTTCTGATGCGTGGCATCCCGGATCGGCGGGCATACTCTCACGCCGTGGTGATGCCGGAAACTCAAACCTGGAATCCTGAGAAACTGCCCGCATGAACTTCGGGGCAGACACCGAGAGCGTCAGTTGAGGAGGGAAGGCGGAGCTCGTCCGCGCGAGCGAAGCCCGAAGCCGCTTAGGGTGTACCTGCTTACCTCAACCGGCTGCCAGGGTTGCCACATTGTCAGCGCGAACAGAAGAGACAGTGCCAACATCCACAGAATGGGCAACGTCGTAGTGGTCGAGGTGTCAGGGGAGGACTGCAAAGGAGAAGCAAACTGCGGAATCCGCTTGCTGGCTTCTTCCATCAGTGCTTGGGCCGGATGCAAGTCGTCGCTGGCGGAAACCACCGGAAACAGCAGCAGCAGGACACTGGCTAATGCCAGCAGCGCCCGGCCATACGGCAGCCCTTTCAGGCTCGATTGCGGGGAGCACCGCATGAAGATCAGGAACGCGCCCATGCCCAGGGTGACCCAGATCAGATTAAGCAGTAACTCCATAGCGACGTTTTAGTAGTTTAGCATCCGCCGTGAGACTCTTCGCTCAGCCAGACAGCGGGGTACTGATCTAATCCGTTGTTGCTGTCAGTAAATCTTTCATCGTCCAAATCTGTGTGGTCACGCCCGCAGCCATGCACGGCGTCATTCTGATCGTAGTGTTCACTCTCACGAAATTGTACCAAGCGACCCAAAGTGCGACGCACGCCTTGTGATTGGCCAACTTGCGGCTGTGCGCGTTCGTCCGACGGACGTAGCGACGGAGATGTGTGCGAACGCTGAGATTAAGCCGTTCGACGTGTGATGTGCTGATGTAACGCGGCTCGGGCTGTCCGCTCCGGATGCTTGGGATAGTCCCCGTAACCCGGCTTGTGGCACCAAACCAATCAGGCCCGACAAAATCAGGGCCGCTGAAGAGTTTGATTAATTGGGCGTAATGGACATGCACGTCGAAATGCGCGTCTACTGCGTCAACGTATGCCTTAAGGCCATCTGTGGTTAGCTGAAAGATTCCTTCTGTTCTTGCCCGCAGATCACGGACGAACTCCCAAGCGCTCTCAGCGTCACGGTTGCCGATATAGTGATTGATTATCAACTTGCTCTCGCTGTCGAGTGCGAGCCAACACCAAACCGAACCCCATTCTTTCGGGGCGTCAGAGCGCAAGCGGTTCTCATGGCAGCCGACGAACGAATGCAGTTCATCGGCCTGTACCAGATGCGGGCGGATACCGCGAATCTTAGCATCCAATACGCTCTGGCATTTCTCGCCAGCAGTGACCATCAGCGCCAAGATCGTGTGGATGTGATGCCCGGTTAGCCTGGAGATGGCTCGGACGCTGGTGCCCTCCATCATCAATTCCAACACGCGGGCTGCCGTGTCCAGATCGGTTGTGTGATTGCCTAGTGGCTTTTCGATGGGAACAACGAATGTGCTGCGGCAACTGAGGCAGCGGTAACGCTGTGCCCGCGTCCGACCGCAGTGCCCGAATTTCTTAACCTTGTCATGGTTGCATTTCCTGCATGTCACGCTGCGCCTTGACTTTCTGGCGGGACGTGGCCTACAGTTCGCTTGAGGTCTGGTGCGGGCTACGTCCGCGCTGGATT
>Ga0210398_10000967_pt1 | contig 31113 bp, 20 predicted proteins | sample IncBWC4OmetaG_FD_161047 | JGI IMG/M metagenome (GOLD analysis project Ga0210398, IMG submission 161047) | Forest soil microbial communities from Barre Woods Harvard Forest LTER site, Petersham, Massachusetts, United States - Inc-BW-C-4-O | ecosystem: Environmental > Terrestrial > Soil >... | reverse complement strand
ACGTTAGCACTAGAGAACCCCGCACAGCCGGGAGAGTATCGGGTTTTTAACCAGTTTCAGGATTTGTTTGACGTCTCACAACTCGCGGGAATCGTACAACGAGTCGCCGGCAAGCTCGGTCTCCATGCGGTCATACGGCCTCTTGAAAATCCCCGGTGCGAGTCGGAGGAGCATTACTACAAAGCCGATCATCAGGCATTGTTTGACCTGGGTTACCGCCCCACTCGGCCAATCGAAACAGAAGTCCAACTCATGCTTGCAGATCTCCTTCCGCATCGAGAGCGAATATTGGAAAAACAGCACGCTCTCATCCCGGATATTCGGTGGGACGGAAGAATTTCGAAGGTCGCGTTCTTAGAGCCAGTTCCAACCAAGTTGCGTCATGGCACCCCTGCCCGATCTTTCGAGATCAAATCAAACGGCAAAGGACGGAGAGCATTCGCTCGCGCGGCGGTAACGCCACGAAGGGAAAAAACTGAAGTCCATTGAGTCGTCGGACATTGCTGTTCTACGCGTATCGAGGAGGAAGTAATGCTGGAGTCCATATTTCGTGCCAACACCGCATCGCTTTACGGCGTGTACCATGCCCTGCCCTATCCCGTCCAGAATTTGTTGACCAGCGCCCGAGGCTTCCTGCTTGCCAAGAACAGGTATTCAGACGGCATGGGAAAATACTTAAATGAATTGCGCTCTCATGAGAAGTGGAGCCACGATGAAATGGTCCAGTATCAACGCGTCGCGCTTAATCGCATTATCGCTCACGCCCGTCTGACGGTCGCGTACTATGCGCATTATCCGATGCTAGATCTAAAGTCCCCCGATGACCTCCGGGAGTTCCCGGTACTCAGCAGAGAGGAGGTTTGGGCTAACTCGCCTCGCTTTGTCTCTCGCTCGGCCCAAGGACCGAACTGCATTCGCGTCTCGACGACGGGCACGACAGGCGCAAGTCTCCAGGTCAATTACTCGGAGGATGTCGCGCGCCGAAATTGGGCGTTTCACATGCGCCGCTGGGCATGGGCCGGAGTCAAGCCGCGAACCCCCCGGGTAACTTTTTTTGGTAGCCGCGTAGTCCCGCCCGAGCGCAGGGTTCCCCCTTTCTGGACACACAATGTTTTTGAACATCAGACGCTCGCGAGTATCTTTCATCTGTCTGAATCTAATGCTCCTGATTACATCGGGTTCCTGAAGGCTCACGGTGGCAAAGTCTTGGAAGGATTTCCTTCCGTACTGGCCATATTATCTGATTTCATCCTGAAGACCGGTCAGACCATCCCCATGCGAGTCATCTTTACGGATGGCGAGCCGCTCTATCCCGCATTGCGGGAGCTGATTGAGCGGGCGTTTGTAACGCGTGTCTTCGATCTTTACGGAAACACGGAGCTCTGTGGCCTAATTCATCAATGTGAGCAGGGTCGTCTCCACGTGTGTCCAGACTATGCTTTTCTTGAGATTCTTGATCGGTACAACCGACCCGTTGAACCGGGAGAGGAGGGATTTCTCGTGTGGACGGGGTTCGTCAACGAATCCATGCCATTAATTCGCTATCGCATTGGAGACCGCGGTTGCTGGGATCCAAATCCCCCCTGTGCCTGTGGACGCGTTTTTCCATGCGTAGTTCCCACTATCACCCGCGACAGCGATCTCCTGTACTGCCCCGATGGGCGCATCTTCTCTCCGCGCGCGCTAAATCAGGCGTTGAAGGGTGCCAAGACACTGCGGTTCTGCCAAATCGTTCAGGAACACCCCGGGCAAGTGCTGGTTCGCGGAGTGGCCAGCGATCCGCTTGCTTCTGACGACCTTATGACCATTCGCAGGAATTTGCAGCTCATCTTGGGCGACGGGATGTCGGTGGCAGCTATGCTGGCCGATAGCCCGATAGTCCGGCCTGGCGGCAAGATTCCTTTGATCATTCAATCGAACGCGATGAGAGAGCAGATTAACCTCGCCAAGAACCGCGAGAGCGTCCCTGCGATTCCCGCATAGATAAGCTCTGACAGTCTTGTGCTTTTCGACCCTTCGTTGTAGCGAATTCAAGTTAGGAGCTCCGTGCTAGTCACATTCTGGATCTGCGCATTCCTCGTCATTTACGTCTACCTGGGCTATCCGGCTTTGATTGCTTCCGGGCTCCTCGGAATGCGAAAGAAGACGAAGGAGAAGGACATTCAGCCACAGTTGAGCGTGCTGATCCCCGCACACAACGAAGAAAGAGTGATCGGTGCCAAGCTGCGCAACATGCTCTCGCAGAACTATCCCTTAGCTCGCCTGGAAATTCTCGTTGGCGACGATGGCTCTAGTGATCGAACGGCAAGGATCGTTAAATCCATGGAAGCGGGTGGTGTTGCACTGGTCAGAAATCAAGAGCCGCGCGGCAAAAGCGATATCCAAAACAAGTTAGTGGAACGCTCCCACGGTGACCTCCTGGTCTTCACCGACGCGGATTGTTTTTTGCCCGCTAACGCGCTTGAAACTCTAGTGCGTCACTTCGCTGATCCGCTAGTTGGTCTAGTCACAAATTGCGCATCGATTTCGAACCGAAATGAGACGGCCGTTGTTGAAGGCGAAAGTCTCTACTGGAGATACGAACGCTGGTTACGTCGCCAAGAGAGCGATCGGGGGCTGCTCGCCATGGCCAGCGGTTCGCTGTTCGTCATGCGACGAGACTTGTGGAGTCCTTTGGACCCCAACGTGGGCGATGACTTTGTGCTTCCGCTGCTAGTTGCGCGAGCGGGTTTCCGCAACGTTCTGGAGACGCAGATTTCAGCGGAAACCGAGTTATCGCAAAACCAGCCGCATTCCCTTTTCCGTATGAAGACGCGAATTATCAGTAAGGATTTGCGCGGCCTTTTGCGCAATGCCGCCTGTCTGAATCCATTGAAGGTCGGTGCGGTGGCCATGGGCCTGTTGTCCCACAAACTGCTTCGCTGGGCAGTTCCCTATTTTCTCATTGGACTGTACGTCAGCAACGTCTTCCTGACCGCCCACACTTTCTACGCAATCACGCTTGCCGCGCAAACTGCATTTTATGCGCTCTCCGTGTTTGGGCTTCTGCTCGGCGGAAGCCGCGTGCGGTTTCCACTTTCCGTGGCCATGTCTTTCTGTGTTGTGAACTTCGCCGCACTTTTGGGCACGCTACACTGCCTGACGTTGCAATCCGCCGGGCGGTGGAAACCCGTCCGATAGCTGCTTTCGTTTCTTTGAGCCCGCCGTTCAATTCGATGGTTCTCCGCCCCTAGTTCCATCGCGAGCAGGCACTCACTCTCATGGACATCGTTCTAGCTTCACTGCACTTTCACGGTTGGTTAAACGGCGCGACCTCCTTCTGCGTGTGTGTTGGGCTCTTACCCGTTGTTCTGCGACTCGCAACTCAATGGGGCCTTCGTGACCTACCCGGCGTGCTTAAACCCCACGCATGCCCGACTCCGCGTCTTGGTGGAGTGGCGATGGGCATTGCAGTGCTTGTCGGAGTTTCCCTTGGAGGTACTGGGCTTTTCGCACCGGCTTGGCCCATCTTTGCAGCAGTTCTAATCATTTGGGTGACTGGCCTAGTGGACGATGTCTGGGGGTCGCAGCCGGGAACCCGCTTGGCTGCGCAGTTTCTCGCGGGAATGCTCGTATCTCAAACACCGTGGTGCCTAAACGTCTTTAACAACTCCTTGATCGACACCGTTTTGACTTGCGGTTTTGTCATGCTGTTCGTAAATGCCTTTAATTTCTTCGACGGTGCCGATGGACTCGCCGCCGGCGTCGTTGGCGTTGCAAGCCTGGGATACGCCCTCCTGTATTCCTTCCGCGGCCCTTCCGTAGGGGCTGCTGTCTCCTGGAGCCTCTTGGGCGCCTCCGCCGGATTCTTGCTGTTCAATTTTCCGCCGGCCAAGATTTTCATGGGCGACTCAGGAAGCACGGTGCTTGGTTTCCTTCTCGCTTTTCTGGGTTTGGACTTTTATAGAGTCCACCACGCGATTGGCACCCATCTGTTCTTGCCCGTAATCTTTGCAGGTCTGCCTATCCTGGACCTCTTCCTGGCCGTATTCCGCCGGCTCCGCAAGCGCGTGTCCCCGTTCTCGGGCGACCGCCGGCACTTGTACGACCTTCTCCATCAGCAGGGTTGGGCGGCGCGACCTATCGCATTTGTCTCTTACGTTGCCACGGCGGGATTAGTTCTGATTGGTTGGCTTTGTAACTACGTAAGCCCGGTGACCGCACTTGTGGTCATCACGCTCACGTTCGGTTCGTTGCTAGTGACTGCATTACGGCTAGGATCGCTCCGCTGATCGGTAATCCGGAGATAGAAGAACGTTAAAAGCATGCTTCTCTGGCAAAAGAAAGGCGCCATTCCTGAGTGTCGGGTCGCTATCGCCGGTGACTTTTTGCCCGCCTCCGGCTTACAACTCCCTCAGGGGCGCACCTGGACAGACATTGCAAACGGCTTCGCAAGCTATTTTTCCAATGTTGACGCTGCCATATTGAATCTGGAATGCTGCCTCGGCGCTGAAAACCACACACCTCGGCCTAAGCTTGGACTTGGCGACTCCTTCTCTGCGTCACCGGATGTGCTGGAATTCCCGCGGACTCTTGGTACCAGAATCGTCGGCCTGGCAAACAATCACGTCTACGACTACGGTGAAGAGGGCGCGACACAGACCAAAGAAAAAATCCTGGAAAGTAATCTGCTTCCACTTGGGATCGGGCGAACACTCTGCGAAAAACCCGATGTGCACGTCGCAGAAACCGAGTCGGGCCCGCGGATTGGGTTTTGGTCTGCCGCGCGTCATCTCGTTGACCTTGCAACGCGCAAGAGTCCAGGCATTGAGCCGGCGACCCGCAAACGCGGCGAAAATGCGTTGAACGAACTGAAATCGCGCGGAGCATCCCTTGCGATTGCGTTTCTTCACGCAGGCCTGGAGCATACCAACCGTCCGGATCCCGACGATGTCGTCCTGATGGACGATTTGGCCAAAATGGGCTTCGACATCGTTACGGCATGCCACTCACACCGCATCAGCGGGTACAAGTGTCTTCCGCGGCGTCACTCTTATCCTGCGTTTTGTTTTTATGGGTTGGGGAGTATCTCTTCCGGCGTGCTCTATTCCGAACTAGAACGCGAAGGACTTGTCGTCGTCGTTGGTATGGATCGATCCAGCAACATTGTGAACGTGGAAGTCTTACCCGTGTATCTCGAGCAGTCCGGCTGGGGGTGCGTTCCGGATGTGGCTGTGGCACGCGCCATCCTCAATCGATTTATTCAGCTATCTGAAGAAATAGCTCAGGGCGTTTACAGACAACGCTTCTATCAGGATGTTCGAACTGATCTCTGGCAGAAGCAGTTTCGCGACTTTCAGGCGGCCATTCGGAACGGCGGTATACGCGGGCTCGCGGCGAAGCTAGTCCGAATTCGAACGCGTCACTTGCATCGCGTTTTTCATCATGGTCTGGATTAATTTCATGTGCATGGAAGCCCGTTGTCGCTGAAGCCCAACGAGATCCATCGGAAAGGACTACAACGTGTGTGGAATCATCGGCTCCGTTCGCGATGCTTCTTGCTTACCTGAGTCCACATCGGTCCGGATGAGAGACAGCTTGGCTCACCGAGGTCCCGATGACGCAGGGGTCTGGATGGCTCCGGCTGCCGGGGTAACGCTCGGAAGCCGCCGCCTCGCCATTATGGACCTCTCTCCGCGCGGCCACCAGCCTATGCAAGACCTGTCCAAGACCCTCACCATTGTGTTCAACGGCGAAATTTACAACTATCGCGAGCTTCGCAAGGAGCTCGAACGCAATTATTTATTTCAATCCCATTCCGACACGGAAGTTCTCCTTGCCGCCTATTCCCATTGGGGAACGGATTGTCTGGAAAGATTGAACGGGATGTTTGCCTTCGCGATCTGGGACAGTAGAAAACAGTGCCTGTTTGCTGCCCGCGATCGTTTTGGTGAAAAACCCTTCTACTACACTCGTCGCTCCGGCTTGTTTATGTTCGCTTCAGAAATCAAGGCGCTCTTAGCTTCTGGCATGATTGATCCCGAGCCGAACCCTGCCGTCGTTTACCGCTTCCTCGCCTATCGTGAGACAGATGCCACGGAGGAAACATTCTTCAAGGACCTCTTTGCCCTCCTTCCGGCCCACGGATTACTCTATTTCCCAAGTCAAGATCGCCTCAGGCTGTGGCGGTATTGGGACCTCGATCCCGCAATGGAAATCCGACATGCCGATGACAAGTCTTACTCCGAGCATTTCCTTGATCTGTTCGACCAGAGCATCGAGATTCGCCTTCGTTCCGACGTACCTGTTGGCTCGTGCTTGTCCGGAGGCATCGATTCATCGTCTATCGTCTCCCTGGTGAGCGCTCAACGCCGCGGAGGAAAGCAAGCTACTTTCTCCGCGCGCTTCAAAGACCCCGCGATCGACGAAGGCAAATACATCGAATCTGTTTCCAACCGCCTGTCTGTTGCTAATTACACGACCTACCCCGACCCTCATCGCATGATCGAGGAGCTCGACGAATTCATCTGGCATCAGGAGCATCCTTTCGTGGGGCCGAGCATTTACGCACAGTGGTGCGTCATGCGTCTGGCAAAAGATCGTGACGTTACAGTCCTCCTCGATGGTCAAGGCGCCGACGAAAGTCTCGCCGGATATCTTGCCTCGCAAAGTTTTTACTACCGTGATCTCTTCGCGGACTTTCGGTGGCTAACGCTCGCGAGATCTGTTTTCACTCAGTCGAAACTCAGCGGTTTCCACGCGGTCGCAGGTGCACTAATTCCCCAACTTCCGGTTGTCGGCTCCCGGATGGCATCGCTGCTCGGAAATCGGACATGTCTGCTGCCGGAGTTTTCTACCATAGCTTTCGCGCCGCCTACAGTCGCGCCTGCCAGGTTCAAAAGTGCGCTTAACAATGAGCTGTACCAGCAGATCCGCTGCTCGATGCTTCCAAAGCTGCTGCGTTTCGCGGACCGCAGCTCGATGGCATTTTCGCGTGAAACGCGCCTGCCCTTCCTCGACCATCGCCTTGTTGAGTTTCTGTTCGCGATACCCGAGGCCCAGAAAATCCGCGGTACAACGACGAAGGTCGTCCTCCGAAATGCCCTGCGCGGAAAATTGCCCGATGAAGTGATCAATCGCACGGACAAGAAAGGTTTTGAGACTCCCCAGGCGACCTGGCTGCGCCGCTCGCTTCGTCCATGGGCAGAGAGCATTCTGCACTCCGCCTCATTCCGCGAGAGAGGTTGGGTCGACCAAAAGGCGGCGCTGCGCGTCTGGCGCCGATTTCTCGCTCAACCCCACTTGCATCAGGCCGTTCTTTTCCGTTGGCTCTCTCTCGAAGCTTGGGCCCGGATGTATTTGAAGTCTTCTGCTACGCTGAGCGCTGTCTCTGAAGAGAAAATCTACGTAAATCGGGCACTTCAGACAAGACACGGAATATTGGCTCAAGAATTGTGATTGGAGTCGATTTCTGTTTTTTTTCCTCACCTCCCGGCTCTTGACCCCAATACACATGAAACACTCAGTCGTGGCGACACCCAGGCCCAATTCGACGGGTTGCCATGGATTCAAAAAAATCGCTATTGGAGAAGCGGCTTGATGTTCGTTCATCGGACTAATATTGAAGCAACAGAAATTCCTTCCTTCGACCGCACCCGGAAGATGCGCCTGCTCAGCCGTCTATATGCCTTCCATCATACAAAACGATTTGAATGGCTCAGGCACAAAATTGCAACCCTGAATAAACAGGACGTAGCAATTCTTGAAATCGGTTGCAACGATGCACGGTCCGTAGACTTCATACCGGTGCCCATCAAACGCTACGTCGGGCTCGACGCCGGCTGGCGAAGTGGTTGGAGGAACGGCAAAGCGTATGGCCTAGACGCTGCTCGCCTGCGTTTTCAACATAGGCCGCAGTTTGAGTTCCGCCACTCGGAGCATCACGAAGATCTGGACCGGGTGCAAGGGACATTTGATCTGGCTATCGCGCTTGAAACTTTCGAATATCTTTTGCCCTCCGAACTTGAATTGTATGTCTCGGGAATTTCCAGAAAACTGAACGATGCCGGCTGCATCCTCGCGACGATGCCAAACGAGAAAGGCATTCCGCTTCTCCTCAAGTCGCTGGGATCCCGCCTGTCGGGCGTCTCGCGAAGCGAATACCCGCCCGAGCAGTTCTGGAACGCCCTTATTGGGCGGATGGACCGAGTTCCACGCGCGGTTCGAGGCCGCAAGGGATTTGACTACTGCGCGATGGCAGAGCTCGTTCGCCGCTATTTTTCACACACGCGCTTGGAGCCGGTCGAACCGGCGAAGCTGCCACTCTGGCTCAGTCTGAATGTAGGGATGTTTGCCACCAAGAAAATCCTCATGCCGGCCTTGGCCTGAACGGTCGAGCAGGCGTTGTGAATTGGAGGTGTCCTGTGAAAATTGGTTTTCAGAATCCTGTACTGCCGCTCACCATCACCCTGTGCTTATCCGCGTTAAGCTCTCCTAGTACCGCCCAACAAACGGGGCAGCAGCCCCAGCAACAGAGCTCCCAGAGGGATCAGTACCGGGATCAAGCGCAAACCACGATCGAGGACCAGCAGCAGAAAAACACGGAATCATTTCCCGGGATGATTTCCGAGAAGTATGGAAAGTTCTACCTCCAGAAAGCTCACAGCAGACTGTCCTATGAGCTCGTACAGACTTGGGATGCCAAGCGGTTCGTCGGCAAAAAGGTCCGCGTAACGGGATGGTTGGATTCTGAGCACAATATTCTGCACGTCACTACGATTGCAAGCGCCCCATAGTGTCAGGCCCCCATGCTCTCAATTGCACCATTTAGGAGTCAGTAGCATGAGTTCTCGCTTCATCTATGGTCTGCTCGTCTGGCTTGTCGTTTGCCACTGCTCCCCTTGCGCCACTTACTACGTGGACTCAGCGAAAGGCGACGACAACAATGATGGCACGACAGTGACTTCTCCCTGGAAGTCTCTCGCCAAAGTCAACTCCTTCAAGTTCTCGCCTGGAGACGCGATTATGCTCCGTCGCGGCAGTTTGTGGCGCGAACAGCTGAATTTTCCCTCTTCAGGTTCTTCAAAGGCGCAGATCACCATCGATGCTTATGGTGAAGGCAAGCTGCCGATCATTAGCGGCGCCGATCTGCTTAGCGGTTCCTCGTGGAGTCAAGCTTCCAGTTCTGGATCTTCCATTTGGCAGGCACCGGTGCCCGTCCAGCCAAACGTGGTTATTTTTGACGGCACAAAAGGCCATAAGCAATCCTCGCTCGCGGCGCTAACCACAGAGCTAGATTGGTTTTGGGAGTCAAAGACACTCTATATTTTCTCCTCGGGACCTCCGGCTTCCGCCTACTTCAAACCGGGAGTCGAATTTGGAGCGCGACTCAGCGGGGTGAATCTTACGGGGATCTCCTACATCACGCTCAAGAATGTTTCCGTAACCGGTGCCAACGCGATTCCTTACGGCGAAGGTGCAGGCATTTGGGCAATCACGGTTCACCTCGATGGGCCAACACCCGGAAACCTGAATGTTTCAGATGTTACCGTCACAAACGGAGCAGGAGACGGCATTCACATTGAAAATGCGGATCACTGCACTGTGGATTCCGTGCTGGTTCATGACAACGATGGCGCAGGAATCGAGCTTTATCACAGCAACGGAAAATTCCCGATCACCTCAGGTAACATAACAAACAACCAGATTCATCACAACGGGTTCAACGGAATCTTCGTCGTGGGTTGCCCGCGCGCGGAACGGTGCCGCTCCGTTGTTTATCCCGACGGTTTGATAGTGACCGGAGTCAGTATCACCGGAAACACGATCCATGATAATGGCGCCGGTATCTATCTCCATGAAACGAATCACTCGCTCGTTGCCGGCAACACGGCTTATGCCAACACGAATACGTCACGGAAAGGCGAAGGCTATTGCGTTGGTATTTCCGGCTCAAGCTCAAATATCATCGAAAAAAACGACTGCTACCGCGCGCGCTTGTCGGGGATTGAACTCTCCATCGACACCGGGACCCCCCCATTTGGCTCCAGCGACAACATCCTTCGATACAACTCCGTCCACGATGATGGCACTCACGGAATCTTCACGAACTACATCCCAAGTCAGGACAACAAAATCCTTTACAACCTCATCTACAATCACCCTCAAGGCAGCTGCATCATGGCGAACTACATCGGCCACGAGATCTACAACAACACCTGCTACAACAGCAAGATCGGCATCCACCTCTACGTCAGTTCGACAACGAAAAAAACGGGCAATATCTCCATCAAGAACAACCTTATCCTGCGTAGTTCGCAATACCACGTTTTGATTGAAAAAGACGTTGACGGAACGTTTGATTTTTCCAACAACCTCTATTTTCCCGATACCAATTCCAGTTTCAATTGGAAGGGTGCCACGATGAATTTATCCGAGTGGCAATCGACGGCCAGTTTGGATCGAAACTCCATCGTCGCCGACCCTCAGCTTTCTTCTTCGGCACCCAATCTGCCTCGCGACTTTGTCCCATCTCCTCGATCGCTGGCCATCGGTCGTGGCGTGAATCTTGGAGATGACGACAAAATGGCTCTGGCGCCTCCTCTCAACTGGCCCGGACAGGTGCGACTCGTCCCTCAGGAAACCGGCCGATGGGATATTGGTGCGATTCGCCATTTTCCATAACGCTTTGCCTGTGGGCCTGGGGACAAGGCCAAAAGCATTCTCGAGTTCGTTTCCATGGTAACCTCCTTGTCAGGTACGCTGGTTAAAATGGGGACGGCTATTGCACGGCACGAATTACCGCGGAAGATGTTAAATCCTTGCGTTGAAGCCGTCGGAATCACTCGACGCCCGTCCATTCCCTCTTCGAGGCTGTTCCCGGTCATGAAGCAACCAGCCCGGTAGAGAACGTCATTTGTTGTCCGGAATTGATTCACATGCTCATTCTCGGCCTATCACCTCCAAAGCGTGATGCATCCGCAGCTCTGTTGAGCGAAAGAGGATTGGAAGCCGCCATAGAGGAAAGCAAACTTGTGCGATCGCGTGGCTTTAGCGGAGTCCCGCGTGAGGCTGTGGAATGTTGCCTAGATAAAACAAACGTCAGTTGGTCAGATATCGGCGTTGTTGCAATCGCAAGCCAGCGCAGAAACTCGCGCCTTCGCCAAGCACTGGTTCAATCGAAGTCCGCCCCGCTCCATTTAATCACAGGCGCGTTTTCCCACATCAAAGAGATCTGCCGGGTCGGTCCCGAATCGTCTACTCGGCGCTTTCTTGACGAAGTAAAGCACCCACCCCATGTTGCCGTCGTCCGCTTTGAACACCAACGGTGCCACGCGGCCAGCGCATTCTACGCATCTTCTTTCGATCGCGCGCTAATCCTCACTCTCGATGAAAAAGGCGAAGGACTCTCAGGTACGGTGTCTATTGGTGAGGGCAACCGGATTCGCACGCTCGAGACGATGGCTTTGCCGCATTCTGTCGGCCGAGTCTATTCGCAGCTCACCACTTTACTTGGTTTCGCGGCGCATTCAGAAGAACAGAAGACCCAGTGGCTTAGCCTCCAGGGTGAGCCCGCCTTCCACAATGTCTTCGTCGAGATGCTCAACGCCTCCTCCAACGGCAGCCTGCGCCTCGATCTAAGCTATTTCGACCGTCATTCTGCCGATCCGACACACTTTTCAGACAAATTCTATCGCCGCCTAGGACTTCCGCGGACGCGCTTGTCGGAGGCCCCCAAGACTGGTGCGGATCTTGCTTGTAGCCTGCAGAAAGCTTGTAGCACCGTTCTCTCCAAGTTCCTGGACAAATGGCGACGTCAAACCGGCGCGAAATACTTGTGCCTAGCGGGCGGTGTCTTCCTTAACGCGCTCTTGGTCGACGAACTGGAGAGAGGCGCCGGCTTTGAAGATGTATTTGTCCAGCCTGGGTCCGGCAATGCTGGCTGTTCGCTGGGCGCAGCATGGCTCGCCTGGCACGAGACCCTCGGTAACCCGCGCCTGAATTCACTCGCACACGTTTACCTTGGTCCTAGTTTCAAGGCATCGCAGATCAAGGAAGTCTTGGAGAATTGCAAGGCCCCCTATCGGTGGTTTAGAACTGACGACGAGAGAAACAATGCAACGGTTCAGCTACTCGAAGCCGGAAAAATCGTTGCATGGTACCAAGGCGCCACTGAATTTGGCCCGCGTGCTCTAGGCAATCGCAGCCTCTTGGCCTCTCCCTGGGCTCCGTTTGTGAAGGAAAACCTTAACGACTACATCAAACATCGTGAGCACTTCCGTCCATTTGCCCTCGCCGTGCCTGCCGAAGATTGCGCGCATTATTTCGACTGCACTCGCCAAGCCGCATTCATGACGTCGATAGGATGGGCGAAGCAATCAGCTCACGAGCTCGCCAAAAACTTCCTGCTACCGGGAGGTCGCGTTCGTCTTCACGTCGTGCAGCGCGAATCCAACCCTTCCTTCTGGACACTCTTGAAGAAGTTTGGCGAGCGATCCCCTGCGCCGTTTCTGATCAACGCCTCGTTCAATCTCTTCGGCGAACCTCTGGTGAATTCTCCTCGCGATGCCGTCCGCAGCTTTTATTCCTCGGGAGTAGACGCCTTGGTTATAGACGGATTTCTATTGGCCAAAAGATAGCTACCGTGGGAACAGTCCTCCCGCTGCTGGGCCACGCTTACCGATTTTACGCACGATTCCCTGCCTGTGGCAGGGGCAGTTGCACCTGGGAAGCTACCCCCATTGAGTGTGTTCGACGGTTAGAAATCCGCTCAAGTACGGCTGGCTTATCACATGCCGAAATTATTCTGTCCCCTCTGATGTCATCATCAATTGGATGGCATTTTCACAAGCAGCTCGCAAGTGGCGGATCATCGCTTCCTGGGCAGCCAGACCATCACGCCGTTTTACGCAGTCTAGGATATTGCGATGTTCACGCAGAGTAGCTTGGAGACGCCCGGGCGCTTTAGGTGACAGAAAACGAACGCGGTGCACTTGATCGTCAAGAGTCGCCAGAATGGCCACAATCCTGCTATTCTTCGTGCACCGAACCAGTTGCCTGTGAAGATGTATGTCGGATTCGAACGTTTGTTGGACGTTTCCCTTTGCCGCCAACTTCTGTGCATGCGCCAGTTCCCGCTCCAAGGCGTCCACATCCCCAGCCGACATTTCTGTGGCTGCGATGCGCGCTGCAAAGCTCTCAAGTTGTTCACGCAACTGGTAAATCTCAACAAGATCGCGAACCGACAGCCCGGCAACAAATGCGCCTCTATTCAAGACAAAGCGCACTAGCCCTTCAAACTCCAAACGCTTTAGCGCCTCACGAACCGGGGTGCGGCTCAATTGCAGTTGCTCTGCTAGCCGGTATTCCGACAACGGTTCATCCGGCAGCAGGTCCCCCTTCAGAATGCGCTGCCGAATCTCCGCATAGGCCTGCTCATGCCGGCTGTTCGGTTCTAATGCTGCAATAGACGCGCGAGACTTACTCATGCTCACCGCCGGACACCTCAGAAGAAAGACAACTCATCTTCGTTGCGCATATTTCGTCGATAATCTGTGAATCGTTGGCACTCTGTCAGCGCTCCTACGGAATACCTTTCGTAGATTAGAGAGCGTACCCTACGGTTTCCTGAAATAGGCGGCGCCCGCGACCCACCGAGAGATACTTCACGTCCTCTCCCTAGCCGTGCAACTCCCTTGAACTGGACACAAATCATGGGTATACTTCATGCATTCTTCTGGAGTACTAATAGTATACCATAAGGCCTATGGAACAACTTCTGGTAGCGGCATTCCTTGCCGTATGCGTTTGGGGGCAAGTCACAACCGAAGCGAAAGTTTTCGACCCGGCATGGTTCTCGACACGCACTGCGATTTCGGCCCCTCCATCCGCTCAGCCATCAGAACCGGTCGCTGGCCGCTGGGTGGGCGAATATCGCCTCGACGGAAAAGCCACTTACATTTCACTGAGCTTCAAAATTGAAGACAAGAGCGTCAGCGGGGAAATGATCGCTCCGTTGGAAAACAACTCGGAGCGCCAAAAACTTACCGCGATTAGTGTTAAAGGCAACGTCGTCAGCTTCCAAACGCAGCAGCCAAACGGATCGACGATCTTTGAGGGCGACATCGAAAGCGGTTCGATCAGGGGAACGGTAACAAGAGAAAAATCGAGCGGATCCTTTGAGTTGATACATCTGGTGCGGATCGATCCAAACCTTTTCGACAACTACGTCGGAGACTACAAGACAGATCAAAACCGTTTCATCATTGTTGGGCGTACACTTGGATCGCTCTACTATTTCGACGTCTTCTCAGGCCGCACCGGACCTCTGCTCGCAACCTCTGAAACAGACTTTTTTAGCGGACCTTCAAACGGCGTGTTATATCCAGTCGACGCCAAACTGAACTTCCAGAAAGACGGCGAGGGATCGATCTTAACTCTGACCTTCAGTCTTGGTGCCGCGCCCGCGGTCCCGGCCAAAAAGGTAAAGCTCTACAACATCGAAGACGTCGCTTTTCAAAATGGCAACGTTAAACTCTCCGGATCGCTGAAGACGCCAACAACGGCCGGTCCCTATCCGGCAGTAGTCATGCTGGCTGGATCGAATGCGCAGAGCCGATATGGACAGGACTGCATTCTGGGTTTCAACGCCGATTTTTTGGCACGGCTTGGGTTCGCCGTGCTCTCCTACGACAAGCGCGGCACAGGCAAGTCTACAGGCGAACGGGAAGATATCGGCCTTGATGGCGATGCGCTTGCAGGAATCGAACTGCTGCGCCAGCGCAAGGATATCGATCCGAATCGTATCGGTCTTTGGGGAATCAGTCAGGGTGGCATGATCGCTCCGCAAATCGCGACGCAGACGAACATCGCGTTCATCATTAGTGTGTCGGGCGACGTCGTGCCCGGAGATCAACAAGAGATTGAACGGGTAGAGTTACAAATGCGAGCGGATGGGTTTGCTGAAGACGAGATTCGCGAAGCGGTCGCGTTTCAGCGTCTGAAGTTCGATTACGCTCGCACTGGCAAAGGTTGGGAAGAGTACATGGCCGCCTATAACAAATATAAAGGCAGGAAATGGTTTCCCGATCCTTATATCGGCCCGCCCTCCACGAAGGACGATCCCGGGTTTAAAGAGTGGCGCAAAGGTGCAGGTAGTCTCTCGCCTGGAGATTATTGGCAGAAATACAAAAACCCGGTGCTGGTTTTATTCGGTGAGTTTGAAACCTATAGCAAGCCCAGCTCTAACATTGCTCGCTTGAAGGAAGCAATGAAGAAAGCCGGAAACACCCACTACACCATCGCCATCATCCCAGGAGCTGAGCACACGATGCGCAAGGCGAAAACTGGTGGACCCCGAGAGCTGCCTTATCTAAATCGCTTTGTTCCTATCTATTTCGATGCCTTAGTCGATTGGTTACGGAAGAATGTGACGATGAGATGACACACAAAAACAATTTGGATGCCCCCGGATGATATCACTCGGATTCTCGTTGGGCGTGCTGTGTCGCGCGCTCGCCTGGCGGCGCTGTGGTCTTCGCACAACGGTTTAGCAAAGAGAGACGTCTCCCACCCTGTCGTTTGGAATCTATGACTTGTAGCGGATAAAAGGTTCGCTTTCGGGAGCCACGGGCGCTAATTCGTGTACGGTTGTTCCCCAATTGAATCTGCTCCTTCAGGGCTTCGAATCTTGCGTTATTTCCGAACTCTTTGATCTGCAATCTCAAACGAAAGGCGCAGAAGTTCGATTGCTCGGTCCACGTCAGCGGCTTGCCTTAAGCAAATGCTGACCCAGCCGCTCTCTGAAAGGATGTGGTGGGGCTCGGCCCGACCAGCCGTAACCAACTCGTTGCGGATCCTCTTCGGAAAGGGAATGTCCACTAGGCTATCGCCATGTACGTGGCCGATTTCGCGCCTGCCCAGGCAGTATTCGGTACCTCCAAAACGATGTGGTTGCGACGTGATCCCCGGCCAGTCCTGCAAGGCGGTATGGATTTTTTCTTTTGCTCCAGAAATAGCCACTCATCCTTCTCCCGACCATTTAATTTGATGCACTTGGACAGAGCTCAGCTGCGATCGAACCGAGAAAGGATGATTCTTAACTTGCGAGCGGACGCTAGTCATCATCGGGGTCGGTCGGGGGACGCTTGTCGTTGATGAAGAAGGCGGCCTTGAGCGCGGCTGGGATCGCAGTGAAGGTGACCGGCGTATGGGTGAGGTTGAAACAATCGGAAAGGTCGTCGGCTGGACCGTCGGCGTATCCGAGCGAGGGCAAGTTGTAAGTAGTCTCGATGAACTTGAGGATGCTGCCAAAGTCGTGTGTGGTGTGCGAAATGTAAGCGGTCTTGGCGTACGGTGAAACGACGATCAAGGGAACGCGGAAACCGTAAACATATCCCGATCCCCAGCTCACGCCGTCGTTGATGACCTTGGGGGCCACGTGATCGTACCAGCCTCCCCAATCGTCCCAAGTGATGATGATGGCGGTGTTTGCCCAATACGGGCTACTGCCAATCGCGTTGACAATTGCGGATACCCAGGAAGGTCCACTGCCGTCGTTCGAGAGGGCGTGATCGGAACTGAGGCCATTGGGAATGACCCAGCTCACTTGTGCGAGTTGGCCGTTGTCGATGTCCACCAATACTTGCGATTGCGGGATGATCACGTTGCTGGTCCAATCCGGGCCTGTGCAGGTGAGCTGGCCGTTGACTGTCTGCTGCTGACATATGTGCTGAATGGCGTCCGGCCCGGTCCAGATGGAACCGGCGGAAGGAGCGTAGTAGCGCCAGGTCACACCCTTGGTATTGAGGAGGTCGGTCAGCGTGGGATGGTCAAAGCACGGATATTGGGGTGCCGGGGTAGCTTCACTCCCGGTGGGGTCGATCATCTTGACCCTATTTGTCAATGCCGCTATGCATCCGGCGGGGCTCAGGTTGGGGTTTTCGGCGGCGAAAAGATTGCTGGCTGTGGTTGGAGCCGAAGTACCGGAAATGATGAATTGGTGAGCCGGAAAGCTTGGACCTTCGTTGGTTTGAAACATGCGATCGCCAAAGGTGTACTGCTCAGCCAGCGCGAAGTAAGGTTGAACGTCGGATGGTTTGACGTACATGTATTGCGGGTTAGGATGAGCGTTCGGAGGGCAATTGGCGGCCGGAGAGCAGGGGATCAGGTTCGCGCCGTCCATCTTGCCGCGGTCGTACATGGAAACGAAAGCGGCATTGGCGTGGCTGAGATCGTAGTTTTGAGGGCTCGAGCCGGTTGTTCCCAGGTCGATGGGGCTGAGCGGAATGGTCTGGCCCGTTGAATTCAATCCGCTGCTAGCTATGTCGGCACCGCGGGATATTAGAACGGGGTCTTGGAACAGATTGTCAGGCGTACGGTTCTCTTGAAAGATGACCACGATGTGCTGGAACACAGCCGCCGCTGTCAGTGTCAGCGACTGAGGGCCGTTGCTGGGAGCCAAACTCTTGGCGTCGCTTGCGGCGACGGTGATGCTGTAGTTGCCGCCTGGCGTGCTGCTCGAGGTAGACACCGTCAACATAGAAGTGCCTGGAGTGGCGCCACTGATCGTCACCGTAGACCCACTGAAGGAACAGGTGGGAGCAGGAGTGCCGCCGCTGATCATGCTGCACGAAAGACTGACGCTGCCCGTATAGCCATTTGCCGGAGTCACCGTGATGGCGGAAGTGGACATGTTTCCGGCGGTGACGGACGCTGGGTTCAGCGGCGTTGCACTGAGGGTATAGCTCGGCTGGTTCATAGATCCGGTGGACGAACCTGAATTGCAACCGCTTAGGCCGAGCAGAAGCGCGCTAAGGCTAAAGAATGCACAGGGGACAAAACAGAGACGAAGAGAATTCACAGGAGGACCTCCTCGCAATTGACGGATTGTACTTCTCCGAATATCAACACGGCTGGTGACGAATTGACTCGGACAAAGCACACTTTTCCTGAGTCCCAACTCGCCAAATCAGAGAGCCGGTTCTTGGGCCCCTCGCGGCTAGTCTCCGATTACGACGTCCATCAAGCGGTGGCTGGTGCTGATGTGCTGGTTGCGACGATTTCCGGGTTGCCATTCAGAGAAGTTTGCCGCTTTGCAGAAGCGGGTTGGGGGATCCATTTTTAGCGGAAGGAACCAGGCGCCGTGCTCTTAAGGCGAACCCGCGGCGAAGATCTCCCTTGTCTCATTCTTTGAAGGGCCACAGCCCAAAGCGTGCTGCGCAAGTGAACGAATCGCAGAGGGTGGGAGAGGCTTCGGCATTGGCCCGATGGACATCGTTCCCGTTCCACGCCAGTGATTGTCGAATCTGCCCGAGCGTTTGTCCTGGTGATGCGCGCCGGCCTCATGATCGAGAGCTTTTGGCGCCTAATGGAGGGAAGGAGTTAGCCCTCAGGCGAGAGGGTGTATTAGTGGTCCGGTCTCGCCTCGATCGATGCCCTCAGCGCTTTCGTTACTTCACCCGCGATGTCGTCCTGGACCATCAAGATGTCGTCGAATGGTCGGTCGTAGGTTTCAGACCAGACAACGTAGCCGTTGTCCGCGCGAATCAAGCGCGCATCAACCCGCAGCCTGGCGCCTGACTTGCGCACGCTTCCATCAAGTACATAAGCGACACCCAGCGTCTTCGCGAATTCGGCGATGGTTATTTGTGGAGTGCCTTTCGAGCGTGGCCATAGTTTGCCCTTGAAATAGAACGAAGACGTGGGAGGCGGTACGCGAAGGCCGGGGATTTTGCTGAGCTTATCGATTAGTTCCTCGGTCATGCCGTCGGCAAAGGGCTCTTGGTTCATCTGGTCGGTCAGATCGAGAAACGGCAGCACGGCAATGGATTTCTGCGGCTGCGTATCAACGGCGGCTGAGGCTGAGCGATGGTTGCTCAGGGGCTTGCCGTAGAACAGGAAAGCAACGACGAGCGCGAGGCACAGCGCCGCGCCGGCGGCCCACATGTAACCGGCTTTGATGCGCGGTCCGGATCTTTTCGGCACATCGGGCGTCGGTGCATTGGGGGACGCCGGCGTCGGATGTTCGCTGTCCGAAGCCCGCGAAGAACCCGTCTGTGCATTCGTCTGTGCGCCCGTCGCTACATTTGCCCCGGCGCCGGACTGAGCGACGGAATGATCCGTCCAGGGACTGACCGTCGCCACCATCCGATACCCTAGTCGCGGGACTGTCGCGATGTACGTGGGCTGCCTGGGGTCGTCTCCGAACAGGCGGCGAAGCGACGTCACAGCCTGGTAGACAGAGTCCGGAGCGACGGTAACGTCGGACCAGACCTGGTCGAGCAGGTCATCGATGCTGACGACCTCGCCGGCGTGCTCGGCGAGGCACAACAGCAGTCGCATCGTCCGCACCTCGACCCGCGCGGTCTCTCCATTTCGAGAGATCTGGCCAGAGGCCGGATTGACGTACCAGCCGCCGATGCGAAGCATTGTTGTGGTCGGGCGTTCCATGCAGGATCGGTTCTGCCGTTTTCCTTCCAATTGGAAAAGCGGCGTTCGCCAATTATACCAACACCGTGGGGAAACGCCGCCCGCGTTCCGGCCAGTTTTGGGCTTAGCGATGCTATCCCAGCCGCGCTCGCCGATACACGTGATTTCAGAAGTATTCAGAGTGTTTCAGACCAAGCTCAGGACTTCTCGGGTCTCAACTGCGTATTGTGACTGCCAACCGGAGTGCGGACTGCCAACAAATTAGGTGCGAAAGAGACGGGTAGAAAGAATGGAGAAAATATGACCTTCAAGAAATTGCTTAATCTTATCGGAATTGGGGCGGTGCTTTTTGCGATTTGTGCGGCGCCTTCGACCAACGGCGCAGCAGCGGATCATCCCGCTAAACCCGCCGAGAAAAGGGTGGAAGTCCAGGGGCTCCCCGCTCCAGGAACATACGGGATCGATCCGGACCATACTTTCGCGTACTTCGGCGCTCGTCACCATGTAGTCGGGCTGGTGCGTGGCAGGTTCGACAAGGTCACGGGAACCATCACCGTGTCACAGGACCTACCCGCCTGCGTTGTCGACATCACCATCGACACCTCCAGCATCAGCACACAGAACACTGAACGCGACGAGGACCTTCGCGGTCCCGCCTACTTTGACGTGAATAAATTCCCAACGATGACATACCAAGCCCGCGGCATTCGCCGCGTGTCTCGAAGCTCCTGGACGATGGACGGCTCTCTGACCATTCACGGCGTGACCAAGGTCGTGCCGCTGACATTCGCCTTCAACGGGTCGTTTGCCGATATTAAGCCGGCGCGCGTGGCTTTCCATGGGTCCGCGGCTGTGAAGCGCGCCGAGTTCGGCATGGGGGCGCGCGACAATCTCAAAGAGCTCGGCGGGTTGTTGTCGCCAGACGTCGAGATTCAAATCGACGTGGAAGCAGACGCAAAGTCTCCAGCTCAGTGAAACATTGTGTACCTCGGCGATTGGGGAAAAGAAATTCTCTACTGGCAATCGCTGTAGGCGGCTGGGTTGCCGGCGCTTTGGACCTGCTACAAATCTGCATCCTGTTTGGATGGCAAATACCGATCGTGATTGCCGCGGGCCTGCCGTTTGAGGAAGCCGTAGAGTGTGGAGAGGGTGCGGGTGTGTCCTGAAGAGCAGACTAGGCCAGTTCGCGCAGCAGAGTCGTGCCCTGCGGGGGGCAGGAGGGTGTAGTTAGTTGCTGGCGAAGTGCGCGGCCTTTAAAATCGATAGGAATGCCCACTGCGATTGGTATCGACTTTGGCACGACGAATAGTTCGATCGCTCACGCTAACGACGCTGGCGAGGTTGCGTTTGCTCACTTCCCATGCATGGGTGAAATGACCGCCGCCTATCGCTCGCTTCTCTATCTCGAGCAAGTAAAAGAGCGAGGTGTCAACGCACTCAAATCGTGGAGCGGACCGGAGGGTATCGAGCACTACCTCTCTCGAGACCACAAAGGCCGACTGATGCAATCGCTGAAGTCTTTTCTGAGCAATCGGAGCCTCCTGAGTACGGACGTTTTTGGCCGGAGATACACGCTCGAGGATCTGATCGCGCGTATCTTGAGAGACCTGCGTGAAAAGGCCGGTGCCCAGTTTGCCTTTCCCATTTCGAAAGCGGTAGTTGGTCGACCGGTGCGATTTGTCGGAGCCGAAACCGAGGAAGAGGATTGCTGTGCGGAAAACCGTCTCAGGATGGCATTTAAGATTGCTGGGTATGAGTCTGTCCAGTTCGAGTTGGAGCCGGTAGCGGCAGCGCACTACTACGAGTCCACGCTGGATCACGATGAACTTATTCTGATTGGAGATTTCGGAGGTGGCACGAGCGACTTTTCTTTGGTTAGGGTCGGTCCAAGTGTCCGTCGTAGGGGTAGAAGTGCGGCAGACCTTCTAGGCAACGCAGGCCTCGGTGTGGCAGGCGATTCGTTTGATGCGAAGCTCATTCGACATCTCTTGTCTCCCGCGCTCGGCGCCGGAACGGACATGCGTTCGATGAAGAAGCTTTTACCGATACCCTCTTGGATCTATGGCAAGTTGGAACGCTGGCACCATCTTTCCTTTCTGAGGGCCAAGGACGTGATGGACTTGCTCACGCGTATCAAGACCGATGCCATTGAGCCTCAGAAAATCGCTGCTTTGATGCATCTCATAAAAGATGATCTTGGATATCAATTGCACCAGTCTGTTCAGGCAGTGAAGTACGAATTGTCGAACAACGTGGCAGCAACGTTTCGCTATTCTGATGGAGCAGTTGATCTTAGTGCCGGAGTACTGCGTTCTTCCTTTGAAACCTGGATCTCTGACGAATTGAAGCAGATTGAGTCCTGTCTGGACTCCTTGCTTAGAACAAGTGGAGTTCGCCCGAGAAACGTAGATGCGGTGTTTCTGACCGGCGGATCGTCATTCGTACCAGCAGTAAGAAGAATCTTTGCAACGCGCTTCGGAGAGCGACGGATCCGGACGGGAAATCAATTCACCTCGGTAGCGTGGGGTTTGGCTCTCAGAGGGTCTAGCCAGATCGAAAACTTCTAGAAGCAGCGGCGGTTGTGAACAAACTGCGCCAACCTTGTTATATCGGGAGCGCGCATTTGAAGACGGATCGCACGCTACCAGGATGTTCCGGCGGGGCTCGATAAAGCTATATGTAATTGTTTAGCGCGTACAGACAGTTAAATCGGGAATGCGATCCACGAACCAAAGCGGGCCACACCGCGAGCGAGCGCTTGCAGAAGTACGCTTACTGCATGTCCCCCGAATCCTTTTCCGCATTTCCGCCTACGACAGGGATCTGTGCTTCTCATCCCAAGCCTTTGGACTTAACTGTTCATAGGCGCTAAACAAGTACAGCTATACGTCATCCAACTGCAATCGAGGATTGTGCCCTGTCCAATTTCCGGTAACACAGGCTACAACTCGCGCGTTCTCTTTGAGACCCGCATCGTGGAGGTGAGTGTCGCAAGTTGGCAGTACGACGTAATGCCCGACAGTCGCGTTTTGATCAACTCGCTTCCCTCAATACCGCTTCTCCACTCACGCTTATTAGCGGTTAGGATGCGGCCTTGACCGGCCGCCGATCGACCAAGGATCTGGCTCTCGCTTTCTAGCCGGTTTGTGGTGGACGACTTCTTATAAAAAAGAGATACGAGTTCGTGTGCCGATGTGATTGATGCCACTTCTCTATTCATTTACATTAGTGCGCATCGGTATCTCTATGGCAGAGGGAGCGCGAGTACGGTGTTTCGCAAACGTTTAGCATCTCGAGGTATGCTTCTGGGAATCAGCCTCGCCTCGCTCGTTTCGTTGCGTAGCCTGGCTCAAACCCATTCCGGCTTTCCGGTTGACATCGTCGCCGGCCCCGGACCCCATCCCGTGATGGCGGATGGCAGATTGCGACTACTTTACGAACTGCACCTCACCAACTACGCTCCGCTGCGCATTGAGTTGACCGGCATCGACGTGCCCGGCGATGGGGCAGGTTCCCTGGCCAGCTATCGCGGGGAAGCTCTCGACAAGGTAGTGATTCCGGTGGAGAAGCTGTCTCGCGCAGAATCGCCCTCCGGAATAGGCACCCGGGTGATTGGAGAGGGCCATACCGTGGTGATCTTCATGGATCTCACTCTCGAACCCGGCGCGCGCCCGCCTGCGGAGCTGCATCATCGGTTCGCGTTTTCCGCAGCACGGGAGAACAGGCCCACCATCGAGGCAACGTTGGATGGTCCTGTGGTGGCCGTGGTGCGACAGCCGACGCCCTTGTTGCGTGCACCGCTGCGCGGGTCTTACTGGGTGGCCTTAAATGCTCTCGGCAGCGAAGATCACCGCCGCTCGATGAATGCCGTGGACGGAAAGGTTCGCATCGCCCAGCGCTTTGCGATCGACTGGATGCGGCTCGGCCCCGACGGACGCCTGTTCCACGGCGACATGAAGTCTAACGCAAACTTCTACGACTATGGGGCGGAGGTGCTCGCGGTGGCGGACGGGCGCATTTCAGATTTAAAGGATGGACTTACCAAAAACGTCGGCAGCACAGAGAGGAGCAGCCGCGACATCACGTTGGACAATGTCGTGGGCAACTATGTGATCCTCGATCTCGGCCAAGGACGATTTGCGCTCTACGCGCATCTGCAGCCGGGCAGTCTTAAGATAAAGCTCGGGGACACGGTAAAGACTGGACAAGTGTTGGCGCTGCTCGGCAACTCCGGTAACTCCGATGCGCCGCACTTGCACTTTCAGCTGATGGACGCCAATTCTCCGATTGGCGCGGAGGGGATTCCCTACGAGTTCGAGGGCTTTACGCAGCTCGGCTCCGTGGACGACGAGGCGGCGGTGTTGGATGCTGGTCAGCCGTGGCGACCAAAAACCCAAGCGACGCCGGTTGTTCATCGGCGGGAGTTTCCATTCGATAATGCGGTCGTGACGTTCCCCTGAAGCGGAAAGCCCCGATGACCAACAAATATATAGTCCGCAAGTTTTTGCGGAGGTTTTCCATGGCTTCCCACAATCCTGCGCCTGCACGTATACATACATTAATTTATAATATATATATCCAGGGATCAGAATATGGCCAGAGGCTATAATTCTCACGGCGAGTCAGTGCGAATGTGAGGCGCACCCATGTCATCTGTTGGCACCCTGATCCAGGGTCTGTACGCCTGCACGAGCTTCGAACGGGGACACGCTTATCTGAAAGAGCATGCGCCCGAAATCACTTCCGAATTCGTCGATGCGTTGCGCGAATCTGCCATGGACCTTCTCAGCCAGGAGCAACCCGAGCCCGACCTGGCGAAAATCTTCGCCGAGCTCGCCATCATCGCGGCTATCCACTTGGGAAACGACCTGGAAAAAGGCATGACCTTCTACGGCAAGGGCTCCATACTCTCGCGCCTGGACGATTACCACGAAGCCCTGGACCTGCTGCACGATGCCCAGGCGTATCTCCGCGCCGCTGGCAACACCAGGCAACTCGCGAATTGCCTCTACGATGCGGCCCTCTGTTACGACAAACTCCGTGACTACCCTAGCGCCCTGCGCCTGTTGAAAGAAGCGCTCACGTATCAACATGGCGAGAAAGATCGTGCCGACACCGTCGCTTTCATGCTGGTTCTCGCGCAGCGAAATGGCGATGACGTTCAGGAGTTTCTCAATCAGGTACTCCTGACGCGCCCCAAGCGCAACTTCGTTCTCCGCTGGCCCGCCACGCTCGAAGAAACGCGCTGGATCTGTGAGGCTCTTCTGGCGCAGCGTCCCACCCCGCAGAACCGCGAACTTTTCCGGAAATCGATCCCCACGTTTCTGGAGAATTCCGGTTGCCAGTTCTTCCTAGCCGATGACACCCGAAAAGCTCCCGGCGAGTGGGCGCCTTACGCCTATGGCCTCCTGAAGCAGTATCGGGATACCTTCAACGACCGGGACCTTCTCGGGTTGGAGGCTACATCTTTCGCCGATTCTGACACCGCCGCGCACCTCGACATCATCGAGAGCCTCCGCCATATGGCGCAAGACCTCAACATGGACGCGCTCTGCATTTCCGAGAGTGGCTTGGGGCAACCCGCGACGTTCAAGGCCCTCTTGGCCAGCCTTGGCCTCTGGGCTGTGCCGTCGGTTCCCATGCAGGGCGCGCAGCCCGAACTCTACTGTGCCTTCACGGAGTCGCCCGATACGCCCTTGTTTTTTGCGCCCTGTATCCCGATCCGCGCCCGTGCAGAGCAGTTGGACTTCGCCGGTGCACTTGTTTGCGCCGGCAAACCCCTTTACCGGGGCGAAGGCCGCCGCAAATACGTTTCCCGACGCGCGAACTGGGACTGCTCTGATTTCAAGCAACTCGCTAGGCATTTCTTTCGTGACGGATTCCACGGACGCGCCGATGGCAGCTTCTCGGGAACCGTTCAGGCCCAGATCCTCCACCAGGGTTATATTGACCAGCCGACTGTCTCGCTCAGCGAATCCTTCGATGTGTGTGCCTACTACGCCACCGATCAACACCGGCGCGAAGAGGGTGGCGTCGTATTCAAGATCGATACCGCAGCCCTCTCACAACGCATTCCCGTGTATGACTCTCTTGCTACCCTCAGGCAATCGTGCCCGTGGATACTGAGTCAGTTTCACGAGCTGATCGTAAAGGTCATGCGCACATTCGATGCCAGCCGCAACGACATCCGCGCGTCCGGCGCGTTTCTCGAGAGGTGTGACCTTGAAAGCCGGCAGCGCGTCGAATCCTTCGGCGGCGGACACAGCTTCGGCCCCGCCATCGACTGGGGTACCGTCCTGCCGCCCCGCGCGCTGGAGAAACTCGCCGCTCAAGGGCTCTCTACAGCGGACCTCGATGCCATCAACAACGAGTTTGAGGTCTTCTGGAACATTGCCCTCGGCAGGATGGCACGTGCGGACACGATCGATGCCGCTACGGGTGCGTCCACCACGACCGACCTCTCTCGCGCATATTTCGTAGCCTTCGACCGAGTGCGCCTGAAGCTGAAGGAAGCCTGGAGACTCAACCAATACTCGAAGCACAATCACCCCGGCTGGGATCTCTCGCCGTTTGGCTACATCACCAAGACAATTCGTGACAAAGAATTCTTCACCGCCGGCGACATCGCTGGCGATTGCATCGGCGAAGCAGTGATCGTCGACAAGGCCGGCCGCCGTCTGGATGTCATCCCTAACCAGAAAGAACTCAATCATGTTGGTTTTAGTTAAGGGCATGCTTGGGAGTGATGGTCAGCTATCGTGTATCGGGGCGGGCGAATCCGCGGGATGGTCTACAAGGACAACACTGCCACCTTCATCGTTGAGGACGACTCCCAGGATGGCCCCGATTGAACAAGGGTCGGGCACTCAACCGACGGACTGCCTGTTAATCTTCTGTTACTAAATGCCACGCGACAGCGGTCTCCATTTTCACTCGGGCCTGCGAAATGGCCGCTTCAAAATTCGGAGACCGCAGAGTTTCCGAGGCAACTCGCAACATTCTGAGGGGGTCGGCACCTTGCCGATGGCCGACGGCCAAACCAACTGCTTCGAGCTCGGCCGCGTGGATCTTTTCCGTAACACTGTCGACCAGCGTTTTCAGATCCAATAGCGCCGAGTGTGCTTCCCGCGTGATAAGCGCGCCTTTTTGCATGTTCGTGGACTTCATCGTGTCACTCCTCTCGGGCGGCGTGATCCTATGCCGGGAAGGCTACAAATGCAATTCTAGTTTGGAAAAACGAGCTTGGCCAACTAAGTTAGACGGAAAGACGGTACTTCGAAACGCAGAACAGCCTGAGACTCCGGAGCGACGGCGGCACGTTAGTTGGTGCCCTACCTCAGGGCGGTCGACTGTGGGAAACGGAGTTTTCAGCTGGTGGAGAGGAGTAATTGCGTCGCTGCGTAGAGCGTGGCGGTGAATAAGAAAGATTTACGGACGGGCCATCAGGCCCGTCCGCTTGATCTCCTCATCGATTGCGCCGTTCGTACTGGACGCGCCCGCTTCGGATCACCCCTTGAGGGTAACTAGGCCTCCAAGAGCCGGATCCGAGAAGCTGTCCTTTCCGGTTTCAACGTGACCCGCAAGTCGGTATTCGAAAGTCGGGTCTCCTTCAACCGTGACAATGAGGTCGTACCAGCCGTGGAACTGATCCAGCGACAACTCGTCTTCAAACGTCTCATGGGGATGGAGAAGCTGCGTCCTCACCGTGCCTGTATAGGCATCGAGTACGCTGACTTCGGCGTCCTTGTCGGCGATATTGGTGATTCTCCATTCGATTGAGCCGCAATCATCATCGTCGCTACCGCTTGAGCGATCATCTCCGCCATAGCTGGAGCGAACATCGAGAGCTGCGGCGCTGGAACCGATGCTGCCATTGAAATAACGCACGAAACCATTGGGGCCGTAAACTGACAAATTATAGGAAGAAGAAGCAACGTTCCACGTATCAGCCAGTGTCTTGCCGGGTTCTACGGTGTATTGGCGGACTACATCCGCAGGGTTGCCGGAACGCACCTGAAACACAGCAGCCGCGCGGCCCGTGTTGAAGAACTTCAGAGCTACCGTGCTGTTCGAAGGGTCGACCGATACGAGGACATTCAACTCGTAAGGCAGGGCGCGCGCCGGGCGGATACCTTTTTCCTGCGCTGGCACGCCGATGATCACCTCACCCAGAGTGGGGACGAAAGTGTTGGTGTTTCCTCCCGCTAGTTCGTCCACCGGCGGCAGAAAGCCCGCGACACTCGGCAACTCGACGTGATGGTGATGATTCGGGTCGGCGAAGTTGAACGCCGAAGTCAGGTCGCCAGTCACCGCGCGGCGCCATGGGGAGATGTTTTGCTCAGTTACGCCGAAACGCTTCTCGATGAATTGGATAACGGACGTGTGATCGAATACTTCGGAAGTGACGTAACCGCCCTTGCTCCACGGTGAGATTACGAGGAACGGCACTCGCGTGCCGAGGCCAATTGGTCCGCTCGGGGTCGATGCCGGGTCATTAACGATCTCGTTTTCGATACTGACTGTTGAGGCTCCATAAGCCGACGTCTGAGGCGGTGTCGGCGGCACCAGGTGGTCGAAACTGCCGTCGGCTTCATCAAAGTCTATGATAAATACGGTCTTGCTGAACACCGCGGGATTGGACACTAGGATGTCGAAGATTTGCGAGATGTACCAGGCTCCGTAGTCGACCGGCCAATCCGCGTGTTCAGTATAGCCGGCGGGTCCCACGATCCAGGACACCTGCGGGAGCGTTCCGTTCTGCACATCGCTTCGGAATTGATCGAACAGGTGCTCGGCCCAGGCCAACCAGTCCTGGTCTGACGCCCCCGTGCCGGGAAGAAGGTTTACGATTTGCGTGCCTGTGCAGCCGCTTTGGAACAACGGGCTTGTCGTCGGGGCAATGGCATACTGGTTGAAGTACAGCAGCGGATTGTCGGTGAAATTGCCGGCGAAGGAGTTGCCCGTTCCATCTCCGAAATCCGGCGAGAAGGTCGCACCGGCAAGGTCCTGGAAGACCTTCCAGCTCACGCCCGCGGCATCCAAAACTTCGGGAAATGTCGGGAACACCCAATATGCATTGTTGACGCTGAGGCCATTGTACGTGGCCGGTCCGGCGCCGAGGCCGTCGGTGCCGCCCGGGCCCAGCCCGTTAATGTTGCCAACGGAGCCCGACCACAGGTACATGCGATTCGGGTTGGTTGGGCCCATAATCGAGCAGAAGTAAGAGTCTCCGACAGTGAAAGCATCCGCCAGGGCGTAGTGGTACGGAATGTCCTCGCGCTTCATGTAGGACATAACCATCGGACCGTTCGTGACCGGCCAGCTGTCGTACTGACCCTGGTTCACGCAGAGGTGGGTGTTCTCCCAGCTGTGACTCGTTCCCGGCAGGTAGGTGAGACCGGGGTTGGCGCCATTAGGATTCACGCGGAATGGCGGGATCACAGGCGCCCCATCCACTGGGCCGCCCACGGTGCTCGGAGGCACCGAAAACCCCGCCGCCACATTGTTCGGACCGGCCGGTTGCAGAAAGACCGAAGCCGGGGTAGTGCCCGTCCCGCTCGCCAGCGGAAGATTGATGTTTACCGCGCGCGGGTCGTTGAAGCCGCGCACCCCGCGAAGAGTTCCGAAATGATGATCAAATGGGCGGTTCTCCTGCATCAGAATCACGACGTGCTCGACGTCTCGAATCGTGCCTGTGAGGTTGTTTGCCGGAATCGCCATCGCCTTAGCGATGTTCGCCTTCAGGTCCGCCATTGTTGTTGCGGCGGTTATGCCCATCAACTTCAGAAATGTACGCCGATTGTGATTGCTCAAGTGGGGGACTCCTTTTATCAAAACTGCGGGATTCCGAAAAACGACCGTGAGCTACCGAGTGGGGAGACTAAGCGAAGCATTGTCGCAAACCGATGACGCAATCATGAATTGGCGATAAAACTTCTCGATGCTTTGTTACAATTGTTCAAAACTCTTCGGGCTATAATCGCGCGCATGGCAAGCTCGTCCGCGTCCTTGCAAATCGAACTCATCGAACTCGAGGTGCGCCGCATTCGGGAGTTAAGCACGCTCGGTCAACACGGCGAAGCGCTGGCCGCCGCCGAAGCGCTTGCGACTGCAGCACCGCGGAACCGCGATGCCGTGTATCTGCTCGCCGCGAACCAGCGCTGTCTCAACCGGATACTCGAGGCGCTGGCCACTCTGCACACCCTGGAACAGCAGCATCCGCGCTTCAGCCTCCTGTACCAGGAGCGCGGTCATTGCTACACCGCCTTGCGCGATGCGCCGCGCGCGATCGATGCGTTTCTACGAGCCGTAAATCTCAACCCGGCGCTCATGAAAAGCTGGATCATGCTCGAACGCCTCTATCGCATGAGAGGAGAGCAGCAGAATGCTGCGGCGGCAGCCGAGCAACTCTCTGCCGTAAAGCAGCTTCCGCCTGAAGTCGTGCACGCCGGAAGCCTGTTCTCCGACGGAGACCTCTCAGCCGCGGAAAACATCCTTCGGGCGTATCTGCTCAATGTCGGCGACCATCCCGAGGCCTTGCGGTTGCTGGGCAGAATCCAGCACCAACGCGGCGTGCTCGATGAGGCGGAACCGCTACTCGAAGCTACCCTAAAGCTCGCCCCTCATTATCGTGCGGCGCGTTTGGATTACGTGCGCATACTGCTTGACCGACAGAAATATCCGCGGGCACATGATGTGATCAACAGCCTGTTGGAGCTCGAGCCCGGACACAGAGACTATCTTTCACTGCAAGCAGCCGCGTGCGTCGGTCTCGGACGACACGAACAGGCGATCCCGCTGTATCGCCAACTGCTCGACACCTCGTCAGGTTCCACCGTGCTGCACGTCTTGCTCGGCCATTCCCTCAAGAGCCTCGGACGACAGAAAGAGGCTATCGAGTCCTACAAGGCGGCGGTGGCTATTCGGCCCAGTTTCGGCGACGCCTATTGGAGCCTTGCCAATCTCAAAACCTATCGTTTTTCGCCTGACGAGATCCGATCCATGCGCGTCGAGGAAGCCGCGCCAGCGACCGACCCTATTGATCGCTACCATCTCTGCTTCGCGCTGGGCAAGGCGTATGAGGACTGGAGCGACTACGCCGAATCCTGGCAATTCTACGAGCGCGGCAACAAACTCAAGCACTCCGAAACCGGCTATCATCCGGAAATCTACGAAACCGACACGCGCAAGCAGATCGAGGCGTGCACTGCGCAGTTTTTCGCCGCGCGCACGGGTGTTGGCGCGCCGGACTCTGATCCGATTTTTATTGTCGGTCTGCCACGGTCCGGATCGACCCTCGTCGAGCAGATCCTCGCCTCCCACTCGCAAGTCGAAGGTACGCAGGAACTCTACGACCTCCAGCGCATCGCTCTCGACATCCGGCCTCCTCGAGCCCGTCGCCATGATTCGCGCTATCCAGCCGTTCTTGCGCAGCTTGCGCCGGAAGATTTCCGCAGACTTGGCGAGGGCTACATCATCGACACTCGCCCGTATCGCACGGAGAAGCGGTTCTTCATCGACAAGGCGCCGAACAACTTTCGCCACGTCGGTTTCATCCACCTTATGCTGCCTAACGCTAAAATCATCGACGTACGGCGCGAACCCATGGCCTGCTGCTTTAGCAACCTAAAGCAGCTGTTTGCCAGCGGGCAGGACTTCACCTACAGCATCGAGGATATCGCTCGCTACTACCGCACCTATCTCGAC
>Ga0210398_10000966_pt1 | contig 31144 bp, 17 predicted proteins | sample IncBWC4OmetaG_FD_161047 | JGI IMG/M metagenome (GOLD analysis project Ga0210398, IMG submission 161047) | Forest soil microbial communities from Barre Woods Harvard Forest LTER site, Petersham, Massachusetts, United States - Inc-BW-C-4-O | ecosystem: Environmental > Terrestrial > Soil >... | reverse complement strand
CAAAGTGCTTTCTTTTGAACCAGGATTGCAAGCCTTCTCGTTGCTGAAAAAAAACATCGAGATTAATCAGTTCCACAATGTTCGTGCCTATCGCGCCGCGCTGTGCGACAAAAACGGAAAAGCGCGTTTGTACCATAACGAACTTGGGCAAACTAGCTTTTCGCTAGGGTATTCGAAGAGCACGTGTGCAGAATTCGAAGAAGTTACAACCCGAACGCTCGACAGCGTGCTGGAAGATGAAGGGGCAGGTCAGGTAGGACTTGTCAAGCTGGATGTCGAGGGGGCCGAGGAACTCGTGCTCCGGGGAGTTGAGAAGCTCCTTGTTCATTCCCGTCCAAGGTTCATTCTGGAAATGAACGCTTTCGCGACAGAACGATTGGACCTCCGTCCCACAGGCAGCTGGGAGTTATTGAAGAGCTATGGCTATGATTTTTTATCTCTCTCGGGTACTGGAACTCCTCGACAGCTAAACCAGCCACCTGCAGCAGACGAGATTACAAACGTAATCGCGGTTCACAGGGAGCACCAAAATGAAAGTCTTGCTCATCGGGCATGCTTGTAGCCCCCGCATGGGTTCAGAAGCCAGCTTTACCTGGAACTGGGCGCGCCAGCTCTCGAGTAATCATGAAGTCTGGACCATTGCTCATCCTTACCACCGAGATTGTATCGAGGTGTTTCTTGCAAATCATCCGAGTCCAAACTTGAGATTCGAATGGTTGGATGTTCCTCGATGGATGGATCCCTGGGCTTGGCGCGCGGATGGCAGAGGACTTCGGCTTCACTACCTACTCTGGCTGCGGAGCGCTTACAAGACTGCGATCAGGCTACATCAACGCATTGGCTTCGACATCGTTCACCACGTCAGCTATGGCTCGTTGAGCGCGCCGCCGCCTTTTTGGAAACTGCCAATACCTTTTATATGGGGGCCGATTGGAGGAGCGCAGCAAACACCATCTTCATTTCACAAGTATTTCGGCCGTGAGTGGGCTTGGGAATTCTTGAGAAACGCTCGAGTCCGCCTCTTGCCTTATTCTCTGACCCTTAAAAGAGCTGCACGGGCCAGCGCCGTTCTTCTCGCTACGAATCACGACACGGCTGAAGTACTGAAACGAATTGGCGGCCGCGACGTAAGACTTTTTCTGGACTCCGGGCTCGCTCCGAAATTCGTGTTGCGCGAGCCCGTTTCTAGACCGAGCCACGATTCGCTTACCTTGCTGTGGGTGGGGCGCATGCAAACGCGCAAGGCCTTACCCCTGGTGCTAGAAACCCTGGCACGGATAAGAGATCTTCGAGTGAAGCTCCTGATCGCTGGTGACGGCGAAATGCGCAAATCGTGGGAGCGATGCGTGAAACGCTTGGATCTCAGCAGCCGAGTGGAGTTTCTCGGAAAAGTGCCCTGGGACGAAATGCCCCGTGTATATCGAAGTGCGGACGCCTTTTTTTTCACAAGCTTGCGAGATTCGTTTGGCACGCAGGTTTTGGAAGCCATGGGCCATGGCTTGCCGATTCTAACTTTGGATCACCAGGGCGTTGGGACTTTTGTCCAGCCGGAAGCGGGGATCAAGGTTCCCGTCACTTCTCCCGAGCAAACACTGGCAGGTCTCGCGGAAGGCATTCGACAGCTTGCTCTTTTCCCTGCAAAGCGCCGGAAGATGGGCGAGGCGGCGCTCGCATATGCGAAAACGCAAACATGGGAGAAACGCGCCGAACGCATGTCGAAACTATATGGGGACGTGCTTTCGCGGACTGCCCTGCACCCCTCCGACCCCGCGGGGAGCGAGCCGATCCATCAGCAATTCGAAAGCGCCGCATTCGGTGTGCTTGGAGTTCGAACCCACGCGGTCCAGGTCAAACAAGTTGTCGGGAGGATGCAAGAATGGATTCGTGAACGAGACGGATGCCGCTCCGTTGCAGCTGCCGACATGCACTGCATCGTTGAAGCGCAACATGATTCTTCCTTCAAGAACATTTTGAATGCAACGGACATGGTGGTCCCTGACGGCATGCCGCTCGTATGGATGGGCAGGCGCCACGGCCACATTTTGCGCAGGCGCGTCTATGGGCCGGACTTGCTCCTGGCCTTTTGTGAAAAAAGCGCTGGACGTGGCTACCGACACTTCTTCTACGGAGGCGGGCCGGGCATTGCCGAGCGTCTCGCCGCATCGCTTGGGACTCGGTTCCCTGGGCTGAACGTCGTTGGAACGTGTTCACCTCCGTTTCGGACGCTAAGTGCCGACGAGGACGCAGAAATTGTGGAGATGATAAACCGTGCCGCGCCCGATGTGCTCTGGGTGGGATTGGGGGCTCCAAAGCAAGAGCGCTGGATGCACGAACACAAAGACCGGTTGCGGGTTCCCGTGCTAGTTGGCATAGGCGCTGCCTTTGACTTACTTTCGGGGAAGCGAAAGCAGGCCCCTAGCTGGATGCGGGAACACGGTTGCGAATGGTTCTTTCGACTCTTGCAAGAACCCCGCCGACTATGGCGGCGTTATCTGGTTTATGGGACACAGTTTATCGCTTACCTAGCTCTTGATTGCTTGCGGCTAAAGAATTTCGAAGCTAGTGGCGGCAGTTTCACAGAACAAGCGCCAGACCATCGAGTACATGTCTAACACTTCCCTTCTGCAAAAGCGTCGCTAAATCGAACTCAGGTCTTCACCTGCATTCCAATTAAAGACTGCACCTTATCGACGAGCACTTCCTGGGTGCGTAGCCTGCATTTGCCGGTCCGTGTTTTTGAAGTGGGGTCAACGCATCTCAAGTGGGAATAACTGGTCCCAAACAGTTGATTCACGGCGTCTTTACAATCGCTATAAGCTTGTTGTGTTTCCCGCAGTATCTATCGTCGGCTGCCAATAAAATCGGTTCCAGCCAATCCAAGCAAGAAGTTGTCTCCACGCCACAATCGGCAAATCAAAACCAGAATGCTTCTCAGCCAAAATTGGAAACCACCGAGGATTGGAATCGCCGCTTGACGGAACTGTTGGATTCCAATCCCGCTGTATCAGCCGCAAGTGCCCAGGAATATCGCATCGGTCCAGAAGATGTGCTGGGCATCAATGTGTTCGAAGCCCAAGAGCTGAATCGCGAAGTTCGCGTTTCCGCGAGCGGCGAAATTTCGCTGCCGCTGCTTGGCTCGGTTCGAGCGACAGGTTTGACTCCCCGGGAACTGGAATTTGTCCTTCAGGAACTTCTTCACCGCACTTATATGAAGGATCCTCACGTGAGCGTGTTTGTACGCGAGATGCAAAGCCATCCTATTTCGGTCATGGGGGCGGTGAGACGGCCGGGCGTCTTTCAGATCCGCGGAAGCAAAACGCTGCTTGAGGTTCTGTCCCTTGCGGAAGGCTTGGCCGACGATGCCGGAGAAACCGTCATCATTCTGCGGGGCGCGGCTCTGTCTCCGGAGCCGGACCAAGCTACATATCACCAAACTCGTATGGAGCAACCTTCCTCCGCCGCGCAAAACACAGGCGAACTACAGGTAGCGTCCTCGCAGTTCAATAGCAGTCCTTCCTCGTCCGAAAATGCGGTGCAGGTAAACTTGAAAGACCTCCTCGAGTCGGCTGATTCTCGCGACAATCCCATAGTTCATCCCGGTGACATCGTCAAGGTCACGCGCGCCGGTGTTGTTTACGTAATCGGGGAGGTGCGAAAGCCCGGTGGATTCGCCCTGAAATCCAATGAGAGTATTTCCGTCGTACAGGCGCTGGCCCTGAGTGAGGGTCTGACTCACACCGCGGCGAAGGCCAATGCGCGAATCATCCGCACGGATCCACAAAATGGTGAACGAAAAGAGACTCCGATAGATTTGGGGAAAATCCTAGCGGGAAAAGCTCCCGACCCTATGCTCGAGGCGAAAGATATTGTTTTCGTGCCGAACAGCGCCGCGAAGAGCACATTTGGCCGGGGAGCGGAAATCGCGGCACAGACAGTCGCCGGGATTCTGATTTTCCACTGGTAAGAACATGGGCGACCAAAATCAAGTCGAGCTACACGGCCGCGGCCGTCGCCCTGAACGGCGGGGGGTGGGATCTCTCGATGCGCGAATTGTGGACTTGCCTGATTCGTATGAGATCCTGGAATCTGACGCGGCACGTGACCTCCGCAGCTATGGCCGCACCCTTCGCAAGCGTCTGACGACAATCTTAATCGTGTTTTTCATTCTCTTTACCGTAGTCCTCATCGCTACGCTCAAGCAAAAGCCCGTGTATCGGGCTCAAGTATTATTGGAAATTCAGAAAGAAAATCCTGACATCCCGACTATCAAGGAGCTCTATGAGCTCGAAGAGGTGTCCGACGCGTACTTGAGAACGCAATACAGTATCCTTGCGAGTGAAAGTCTTGGCCGGCGCGTAATTGACGAGCTCCAACTGCAAACTCTCCCCGAATTCAACTCCCCCAAATGGTGGCATCTCTGGCCCAGGACGAGAAAACCTTCGACGACGCAAACATTTGCAGCCGGTCCTATGCCAGAAGGTCGTGATCGAGAGCTTTCTGAGAGAGTCCTTGAACGATTTCAGGATCAGTTGACCATCGACCCCGTCAGCCGTAGCCGTCTTGTAGCCATTCGATTTGATTCACGTGATCCGGAACTTGCCGCGCGCGTCGTTAACACCCTTGCGGCGGACTACGTCGACCAGAGCCTCGAAGCACGATGGCAGGCCACTCAGACAGCTTCCGATTGGCTTTCACAGCAGCTCGTAGGTGTAAGAGCCAAGCTGGAGAAATCGGAAGACGAGCTACAGAGCTACGCACGTCGCAACGGCTTGGTGTTCCTGGAAACAGATAAAGGCGCAAGCCAGAACGTCGCGAACGAGCGGCTGCAGCAATTGCAGGAACAGCTAACCAAAGCACAAGCTGAACTATATGAAAAGGAAGCGCTCTACCGCTTGGTTCAAGCAGGCGAGTCCGGAGCCTTGCCTGGAGTGTTCCAAAATAAATTGATTCAGGATTTGAGTGAACGCCTCGCTGAGCTCAAGCGCGAATATGCTCAGTTGTCGACGACGTTTAATCCGGACTATCCTCGAGTGAAGGAAATTCAGAACCAGATCGATGATATTGAAGCCTCTCTTCGTGAGGAGCGCAAGCGCGCGGCCGACAGTATTGTCAACGACTACTCCGCCGCGGTGCGTCGCGAGAATCTGTTCCAACAGGCGCTGGAACAGCAGCAAAAGGAAGTAAATCTAGTCGCCGAAAAATCCGTCCAATACAACATTCTGAAACGCGAGGTCGACACAAATGAGCAGCTCTACGAGGGCCTGCTGCAGCGGCTGAAAGAAGCCGGAGTTTCCGCAGGACTCAAGGCCAGCAACATCCGCATCGTGGATTCCGCCGAACCTCCGGCGAAGCCTATTAAGCCGAGAACGTCCCTAAATCTGGCTGTCGCCATGTTTCTCGGATTGGGGCTCGGTATCTGCGCAGCGCTCTTCCAGGAGCGATTGGACGACACGCTCAAGGGCGATGACGACATCGAGCGGCTGGTTGGACTTCCATCACTGGCCCTGATTCCAAGCGTCCCATCGTCAAATGGCGACCAGCATGGGATTCATAAGCTCCTACCTGGGGACAAAGCTCTTATGCTCAAAGGAAATGGAACGGGCAAAAACTCGCGCTCTTCCTGGCACCGCATCGATCGAGACAGAACCCAACACGCCTCCCTCGTCGAAGCGTTCCGTAGTCTCCGCACCTCAGTTTTGCTCTCAACTCCGGACCGGCCTCCGAGTTCGCTTCTAGTCACTAGCGCGCAGCCTGCGGAAGGCAAGACCACTGTTGCATGTAACCTGGCGATTTCGCTGGCGCAGCTCGGCCATCGAGTCTTGCTTGTTGATGCGGATTTACGTGTTCCATCGCTGCACAAATTGTTCGGGATCAGCGGGAGCCTGGGCCTGGTCAGCTATCTTACCGGCCAACAGGATTGGCGCACCGCGGTGCGTCCGTCTGGCTCGCTCAGTCTTGATGTTTTGGTATGTGGCCCCGTGCCTCCGAATCCCTCTGAGCTTCTTTCTTCCCTAAGTATGGGGGCATTGATTCGCTCCGCAATCGCTGAGTACAAGTTCATAATCCTAGATTCCTCGCCTATGCTTGCCCTCGCCGATAGCCGCATCCTCGCGCCGCTGGTAAACGGCGTGCTCCTGGTGGCGAAGTGTGGGATTACGTCTCGAGAGCATCTGCAACACGCGCAGTCCGGAATCCGCGGAGTGGATGGAAATCTGATCGGCGTGGTGCTGAACAGCGTGGACATTCGAACCAACGGCTACTATAACTATGGTCCGTATGGTCCGAATGTCGGCTCTCCTTCGCAAGAAACGTTCACCCCAGCGAATTGTCAGATGCCGCTCCAACAAAAAGCGGGCGATTGATCCATCGCGGGCCTTCCATGCTTAGGCTGCTTGAAGTTGGCCTCATGGGAGCTGTCTGCGTGGCGGTTTTGGCCTTCGGCGGTACAGCTCCTTCTTTTTTTGCGGTGACTCAAGTGATTGTGCTGGGGCTAGGAGTTCTGTTTCTTCTCTTAGGCCCCTTTCCGCCCGTTGCCTCCGTCCACTTTCCGATTGCGATCCCTCTCCTCTTAGTAGCCTTGGTTCTGTTGCAAGTTTGTCCCCTGCCGTTTTCCCTCGCGCCCGCATTCGGGAGAGCGGGTGAAGGATTACCGAATACATCTCATTTCACTGTCAGCATGGCCCCGTATCAAACGCTTTCGCATCTCTTGCTGCTGGTCACGTATTTGACGGCTTTCTTTTTCACTTTGGCCCTGTGCAGGAACCGCCGGGCGAAAAAACGGCTCGTCTACGCCCTTGTGTCGCTCGGAGTGTTTGAAGCTCTCTACGGCCTGATTCAATATCTCACTGGCTGGCAACAGATCTTCACGTACGTCAAAAAATACTATCTGGAAGAAGCCACAGGAACGTACATCAACCGCAATCATTTCGCTGGTCTTTTGGAAATGATACTTCCATTCGCCGTGGCTTTTGCTCTGCGCTGGACGCCGCTTGTGTTTAAGAACACTTCAGGCAGAGCAGTTACGCTTCGCAAAATCGTTTCCAGGACGGAATTGGTCTCTCTGGCGTTCTGGCTTTTTCTTGCCATTTTGCTCCTAGCCGCCCTAGTCCTCTCACGCTCGCGGATGGGAATCATTTCGGCCCTGGTTTCACTCGTTGCCATTCTGTCGCTCGCCGGCACTTCATCTTTGCGGGCACGAACAAGGGCGGCGGTCGCCGCGTTATTTTTTCTCGCTGTCTCGGGGCTTATCGTGTGGATCGGCAGTGAGCCCGTGATGAGCCGCTTCGAAACTCTCGGGCAAGAATACAATCTCAGCGGTCAGAATCGCATTTCGATCTGGCGCGATACCCTCGGGCTTATTCGACATCATCCCCTCCTCGGAACTGGATTGGGATCCTTTCCTGTGGTTTATCCCTCCGTTCAAACCGCTTTCCTCACTCTTCTCGTTGAGCATGCGCACTGCGATTACCTTGAGGTCGTGAGCGATCTCGGCTTCCCTGGTGGGCTATTGGTGTTCGGTTCGATCTTCTGGGTACTCGCCAAGACCGTCAGGCACTATGGGAACGCGGAAGAGCATTTCGACAAAGCCGTGTCTTTGGGTTGCATTGGAAGTATTGCGACAATTCTGGTGCATAGCCTCGCGGACTTTAATTTGTATATTCCCGCCAATACATTGGTCCTCACTATTGTCCTGGCGATGGCCCGGTCCAGCGATCCTCCCCGAACGGCATCGGTCCAATCCTTCAACGAGCACTGAACTGGATATGAACATCCCGAGCGGTAACGAGTTTGCTTTGCGAGCCACCCGGAGGTGCTGACGCGCAAATATTCAAGGAATCGCGAATCCGATTGCCACCCATGAGGTTAGAAACTAAAGTACGGGACATAAATCGCATCTGCGTCTTTTTGCCCGCTCGCAAAACTGGCAAGTTCTGGCTTCTAAGCGCTTCCGGACTCATCGGGTGATCTGCTGTGCTCCGCCGCACAGTCCGGCATACCTCGGTGCCAACTCCATTACGCACCCTTCGAACCGCGCGGGCGCCTGGCCGAAGACTGTTCCTGATGCCCCTTCGACGGTTGATTTTGAATCCCACTTCGGTTATTCGAAGCACAAATCGAGTCCGGCCTGCATTCTCGCCCGCGAATCACGCAAAGGGATTGCCAGCATTGGAGTAACCGACCGAACGCTCCCGAAAAACGCGGCTGTGCTTACCGGCTGACTCCCACGCCCGATTAGTATTAGTCGCAGAGCACTAGGACTTCTGACCTATGTCGGAGGAGCGAGCAGAATGGTCTCAATAGCCTCCGAGCGGACCGTTATTCGCCCGGGATTCGTAGCAATAAGATTTGCAGGAAACGACCAGCGAACCGGTGATCGAAGAACCTTCAGTTCGTTGATCCTGCCGCACTGACCGGCGCAACATCAGACTTCATTCCGAGCGCCCTTAAGTATCCCTCATTCACGCGGCACTTTTGCGCGCGGACACTCTCCAGCAACTCGGCGAAAGCACGGGTGATCGTGTCCTGTTCAGGCCGAGCCTTCAGCCGTTCTTCCGCGTGCGCGGTGCCGCGCGGAAGCTTTGCGAACTCCACGATCTTTCCCCAATCAGCAGGTGGGATGATGCTGACGACCGCCGATGACTTTTCCATCTTCTTATACGGCCAGAAAGCCCATCCGATGTTGTTTTTTTCAAGCACTTTCACGAATTGCGCGATCCACTCATCGGTGTTCTCCCCGGACTCGCCCATCCAGATCGGCACATCATAACGATCGCGAAAATCAACGTATTGCCGTATGACGCTTTCATCCGGCGCCGTCCAGTACTTGTGGAAGGTGTATGCGACGTTGGCATCAAAAGGTTTGCCGAAGACCGAAAAGTTTCCGTCCCACTGTGCGCCACCGAGAAAGAGAATATGGTGAGCATCAACCTTGCGTATCTCACCGGACAACTTCTTGTAGAGCGGTTCCAGCGAAGAATTCAAACGTCTCAGCTTGGGAAAATGCGGGATCGGCTCATTCAGCAGGTCATAACCGAGCACGGCCGGCTCATCGCGATAGCGTGTCGCCAGCCGCCGCCAGATGGCGATCAGGTGCTCTTGCTCTTGTGGACTCTCGTACAACCAAGGATATCCGGCGCTGTCATCGATGTTCGCGCCCGTCTGTCCGCCCGGTGCGGCATGCAGATCAAGGATCACATATAGATCTTCGGCGCGGCTCCAAATGATCAACCGATCCAGCAGCTTGAAACCTTCCGCGTCGTCGCTCTCAAACAGACTGTAATGCAGCGGAACTCGAATGGCATTGAACGCGGCCCGATGCAGGAGCGCGATGTCCTCACGCGTGACGTAGTTCTCGCGATAGGTCTGCCAGAACGCTGCCGATCCTTCAGGCCCAAGGAGCTCCGACACCAACGCGCGGATCTCACCAGGAGATTGCGGACCATTTTGGAACAGCCACATGTAACCCTCTGGCACCAGCCAATTTCCCAGATTTGTTGCGCGAAGAAGGAGCGGTTTACCAGCGGAATCAACGATCTGCTTGTGGTCGGTGTGTGCGAACTGCGCGCTCGCTTCTGACGTCAACGCCAGAAGAAGAATCGCCAACTGTAGGATTCTGAACTTGAGCATGATTCTCTCCGGAGGAAAGCTTACTCCAATCTCGGTGTTAGCGGTTTCGCCATAAACAGACTTGGGTATGGCGGAGGTCCTTTTGATCGTCGGGCATTGGCACAGAGTCGTGAACGCCGGCCCTAAAGAGTTCTGACCGCAACGACGGTTACGTTTGGGTCGGGCGCTTGCTGTGGCAGGTCAATCTGTAACCGGCGTTCTGTCTGTCGAAATTTCAATGATTGCCCTCCTCGGAGCAAGTGCGCCGACATCACCTTCGCGTCGAGCCCAGATATCTCCAGTGGCGACGACGGCCAATCGAGGATGTGAAGGAAAAGTCTCCCGCGCTTTGCCGTGGTTCGAACAGATTTCATGTTTTGCACTGGTCCGTATGTGGTCCCGTAAATAGATTCGCCGTTAATCGCGAGCCAATCGCCCATGGCGCGGAGACGCTGCTGAAATTCCAGCTGGATCAAGCCATCGGGTTGCGGTCCGACGTTCAGAAGGAAGTTGCCCCCACGGCTTGCGACTTCCACCAGGCTCCGAATGAGAAACTCCGCCGACTTATATTCCCGATCATTCGCGTTATATGCCCATGTCTTGTTTATGGTCATGCAGGTTTCCCACAACTGAAAATCCTCTGGCGACGGGATTACGGTCTTCAATTCTTGCTGGACGCTGGCATCGGTCGCCGCAAAAAGCACGCCCTTCGTCGGAATCGCATTGGGGATGAACTGTTCCGGAGTTTGATAGTCTCCCGTCACGCCAATTCGATCGTTCACCAAAGTGGCAGGCTGGAGTGTCTGGATGAGTTCGAGGAAGCGATGTCCGTCGTATTTCTCCTGGTGATGCAAACCGTCGAACCAGATCAAAGCAACCCGGCCGTATTTCGTCAGCAGCTCGGTCAACTGGAGCTGCATATACTCGAGGTACAGCGGCCATTCGGGGCGGGCGGGCTCCCCGTTCCAATTTTCTTTCGCCAACTTCGTGGTGTCACGAAAAGCGGTGTGGTGCATATCGGGCGGAGAGTAGTAAAACCCAAGTGGCATATCTCTTGCTTTCGAGGCGTCCGCCAGTTGCCTGACAACGTCCTTCCCGTAGGGAGTATTGGTGATCTTGTAGTCGGTGTAGGAAGAGTCGAACATGCAAAAACCATCGTGGTGTTTCGCCGTGAACACCATGTATTCCTGTCCAGCGGCACGAGCCAAATCGATGAAAGTATTCGGGTCGAACTTTGATGGATTAAACCGCCTTGGCAACTCGCGATACTCCGCCTCGCTGATGCCTCCCGGTGTGGGTGTCATTATGGGTCAGGAGGCCTCCACGCTGGCCAGCGAATATGGTCCCCAGTGGATGAACATGCCAAATTTGGCATCGCGGTACCAGCGTGTCCGCTCGTTGGCCAAGCCAGAGCCAGAGCCCAATCCCAGACTTCGCATAAATGGGAGTGACGACCCTGCAAGCGCAAGTCTTATGAAGCAGCGTCGAGAAGGCGAACAAGCACTCACAAGGCCTGAGATGCTATCACGACACCCGCCTGCGCAAGATCGTTCGGCATCCCCGTCGCGCTCTGTATCTTTTTCCCCGCCTGGACAGGATCGAGCCGCTAACGATTTGACAGTACCGTAGTCTAACTATGTCAGAGGTGATGCTTTGCAGAGACGAGATTCCTCCGGGAACGCTGAGCCTGCTGTACGGTGTGTCGGCGGGCGACCCGCTCACCTACACGACTGTCCCGGTGCTGCTCGGCTTCGTGGCACTGGCCGCGTGTTTCATCCCCTTGATACGTGCCACTCGCGTTTCCCCAGTAGAAACACTGAGGTACTGATGGAAGTGCGTGAAACCTTGCCGCTCGATAGTTCTTGCGAGCCCGTCGCACGACGCAGGTGGACCCACTGGTCGCATTTCGCGAAGTCATGAACACGCCGTGTTTAGGTCCCATTGATAAGGCGTGATTGCGGTTTCGCGTTGGATGCTTGAAAATCCATATCTCTTGAGTTCAAACAAATTGAGGAGAGTCACATTGTCCTCTTCTAACTCGTCAGCGACAGTAGCGGCGCTCATCGCTTCGCTCCGAAACGATCCGTTCTACGCCACAATTACTGAAGAGTTCGCCGACGACGAAGCGCGCAGACAGGAGGTGCTGGCCCGTTACTTCGACTACTCCATGAGCGAGGGCGCTCGGAGAGGCCGCCTTGTCGTGTGGCCTGATCACTCGGTCGGCGCGGCAGTGTGGTTGTTGCCTGCCGACACGGTCGTGTACAACCGAGAGGCGAAAGATAAGGCTGAGTTTCTCGTTGCGGCGCTCGGCGCTACTGGTGCGAACGCCTACCGACGCATCATCGATTTTATGCGGCCACGTGCGTTGTCCGCGGTCGCGGAGTCAGCCTGGTATTTGTCCATTATCGGAGTGACGCCTTCGGCCCAGGGCCAAGGTATCGGCAGGAGCCTCATGGAACCGACTCTCGTCGACGCCGACGACGCGGGCGTCGAATGTTATCTGGAGACATTCGACCGTCGAAATCCGGCCTTCTACCAGCGGCTTGGATTTTCGGCCGTAGGGTCTTATGCCGAGCCGATCACAGTTGCGACCTACACCATTATGCGCCGGAACCCAAAGACGCGGTCGGTACAATCGTGAGCCACAGCACACGCCCTGGATTGCGCAATCCCAGTGCGAAATAGACGGCAATCCACGCGGCGCTCAGGAAAATGGCTTGAAGGGTGTGGAAGCGCACGAAGCGTCTTGTTTGTGCTCGTCGGTGACGAGACAAAAGATTCCGGTGATAAACCCCGCCAGCTAGCAGCGCCCCCCGGCAGTATTTTATTGCAGTCCGCCGGCTGTGAAGATGCCGTCCCGCTCTCCGCTATCCGGGCGCCACACTTTGCGCAGAATCCGAACTCGCGCCTATTTCCGCACAGCAATTTGTACAGTGCATCCTCTGCACGGAACACCAGCAAGTGCTCCGACACCGTGATGCAGAAAGAAAGTAAGTTATTTTGTGTGAATCTTCTAGTTCTTCGGGTTTGCGACCCTGTCCAGTCTGCGAGTTGATTCGGTTTCTTTTTGCTGTACTTCGTTGGCCTTCGGAAGGCGAGGAATACCTGTCCGACAATCTTCTGCATGGGACGTTGCTTCTGCATCTGTAGAGAACTAGGTTGTGCGCATTCGAGTGGCGCGAGCAGAGTTCGCTTTCGAATCCGTCAGAAGTCGTGAGTATCGCGAGGAGGAATTGGTGCGCCTGGAGCCGCGATTGTCGAAGATCTTTGCAGGTGCGCGACTTCGTGCGTGTTCTGGCCGGTAGCACTGCTTTCGCGAGATCTCTGGTTTCAACAACCTGCTCGAAGTCGATCGCAGCGCTCGACAAGACTTTCGTTAGCCGTTGATCGAACTCCATTGGTAGGGAGGAAACGCAATGTACTTCAACGTGTTTGGGGAGAAAGTTTCCAAGGCGCGCTATCGCGAGATGGTCAACGCGGCGAAGAATCGGCGCGAATTGATCGCCGCCGGGCTCACCAGTAGGCGCGACCTCTTGAAGATGGGGTTGCTCAGCGCCGGCGGCATGTTGGTAGCGAAGAGTGGCCTGAGCGCGCGGGCCGGGCAGCAAGTACAAACAAATAACCCTCCCAGTTCGGGGCAAAATACCAGTCCGGGAACCAACCAGAACTGCGTCCCCGGCAACCAGACGGCTAGCCCACCGACTAGACCTTTTGTCGAGGCTCTGCCAATCATGCCGCTGGCCCAGACGGTTTCGTCACTGACCCCAACTCCGACAGAGAATCCCAACGTGGCAGCCGGAGAGGTTCGTGCGGCTGCTTTCCAGGCGCCGCTGATCGATGCCAGTCGCTTCCCTGTGGTTCCAGCTACGCTCTACAACATCCACCAGAGGCAGTTTCTCAAAAGTCAGCATCCCGATCTCCCTCAGCAGACCATCTGGGGATTCGACGATGGCACGGGAACGCGCAGCCCCGGCCCGACCTACCAAGCCTTCTACGGAAAACCGCAGCTCACGCGCAACACCAATTCTCTGCCGTCGATCACGGAAAAGAACAACACCGGCTTCGGCATGGCTTCGGTCTCCACCCATTTGCACAACGCCCACAATCCTTCCGAGAGCGACGGCAATCCCTGCGACTTCTACACCAACGGGCACTTCTGCGACCAGTACTATCCCAACGTGCTGGCGGGGTTCAACTCCGACCACGAACCGGCCGGCGACATCAATGAGTCGCTCGCCACTCTGTGGTATCACGACCATCGCGTGGACTTCACCTCGCAGAACACCTACAAGGGGCTGCTCGGGTTTTATTGCCTGTTCAATCAATTCGACACCGGCAACGACGACACCGGCTTCCGTCTGCCCGACTTCCCGGCGCACGATATCCCGTTGGCTTTCGCCGACAAGGTCTACGACCCGGAAAGTGGCCAGTTGGTGTTCGATCTATTCAACCTCGACGGCATTTTGGGCGACAAGTTCCTCGTCAACGGCGTGATCCAGCCGTTCCTTAACGTCGAACCGCGCCGCTACCGCTTCCGCCTATTGGACACCGGTCCGTCACGCTTCTACGAACATTTCCTCACGGACCTGACCAATCTCAACGCGCAGAATCCGTATTGGTTAATCGGTACTGACGGCAACCTGCTTCCTCATCCGATTCAGGTTCAAAGCGTTCGCATCGGCCCGGCCGAGCGTGTGGACGTGATTATTGATTTCCGTCAATTCGCGGGCAAGACCATCTATCTCGAGAATCGCCTGAACCAGCTTAGCGGCCAAGGGCCGGCCGCCGTAGACAGTCAAGTGGCGGCCCAGAATAGCGCCAGCACGGAATGCAGCCTGGTGCTCAATTCAAGCCAGCCCGCAATTCTGCCGGCAGGAGCGGGCAACCTTCTGTTGCAATTCCGCGTGAGCGGGACGGCGGTCAATGACGATAGCGTTGACCCAGCGACAAATCCGACGTTCTACCAACTGCCTAACACCACGGCGGAGCCTCGCATTGTCCGCACTTTCAAGTTCGATCGCCTGAACGGTCAGTGGTCTGTCAACGGCCAGTTCATGGACTGCACGCAGTTCCGTTTTGCGGTGCGACAGAACAGCGCGGAGCAGTGGCTTCTGACCAACCTCACCGGTGATTGGACTCACCCAATCCACATCCACCTCGAGGAGCATCAGATTTTGAGCCGCAACCGGGCAACACCTGCCGTGCCGACGGATCTGGGACGCAAGGATGTGACCCAGGTACATCCCAACGAGCGGGTGCAACTCTTCTTCCGCTTCCGCGACTGGCTGGGCAAGTATCCCATCCACTGCCACAACGTGGTTCACGAAGATCACGCAATGATGGCCCTTTGGCATGTCGTGCCAGCTGGGCAGGAAGACAACATCAACGTGCCGTAAGGGTGGCATCACAAGGGAATGACGTCGAAGGAGGGTAGGGCCATGCAAGATGTATCGCGAAGAAAGATGTTGAGTATTTTGGGACTCGCTCCTTTGGCCATCGGCGCTGCCGAGACCGCCAGCGCCACCAGCCACTCTGACGCACCCGCCCGAATGACGTTGTCGGAACAGGCGCGGAGACGTATCCAAGAGCAACATTTCCCGGATATACCTCTCATTACACATGAGGGCAAGCACGTACGCTTCTACAACGACTTAATCAAGGACAAGATCGTGAGCCTCAATTTCTTTTTCGCGAAGTGTGGCGAGATTTGCCCATTGGTTATGGCCAACCTGACCAAAGTTCAGAAGTTGCTGGGCAGCCAAGTGGGTCGGGACATTTTCATGTACTCGTTCACGTTGAAACCGGAGGAGGACACCCTCGAGGTTCTCCGGCATCACCGTGAGATGTATCGCGCCGGGCCAGGCTGGACGTTTCTTACCGCCAATCCGGATGATATGGAGAAGGTCCGGAAGGCCATCGGATTCACCTACCCGGAACCGGCCATCGACAAGGATAAGACACAACACATCGGTAACATTCGCTACGGCAATGAGCCGCTCATGCTGTGGTCCGCTTGTCCCGGAATGGCCCACGCGAAGTGGATTGCCGAAACTCTGGAGTGGGCCATCCATCCCGAAACGAACAGGGTTCAAGCGTCCTGAGACCTCTTGGTCCCCAGGCTCGCTCCCGGAAAAGTTTCAATTCCGAGGTTAGGTTTGTCCCGGCAGTTGCCGGAGGAAGGATCCAAAGTGATGAAAAACGCACGAAAATATGTCTCGCGGTTTGTTTACCCTCTGGCGCTCGCCGGGCTCTTGTTCCTGCCGGTTCCGAAGTTGGCCGCGCAGCAGGACTCTCCTCCCTCCACCGGGAACGCCGACGACAACTTTAACCCTCCGCCGTGTGACTACAAAGATGCCTTCTACATGGATAACGGCCTCAATCCCAACAGCTCTTTTGACGTCGGTCGTTTCGGCACCTTCCGGCAGACGGGACCGCCAGCGAGGGGCAGCCAGCAAAACTGGGTGGCGGATGACACCTGCGCCACGAGAGATCCCAACCGCAGAAACTTCCGCATCCTGGCGACCACCGGAGGCAACGCTGACGATGGCAACAGTCCGTTCACCAACAACACGTCGGAAACCTTTGAATTCATCTCCATCCTTTCTTTCGTAACCAGGCAGGTTGCCTTTGAGACTACCTACTCGCGCACGGTTGGCGCCATTAACGGCGGCCTCGACGGCGATCAGCAGAATGCAGGCACCACTATCTCGCTCACCGCAGGCACTGACCCGAATGGGAACCAGACCGGCCTCAATCCTCGTGGGATCAGCATGGAGCAGATCGTGAGCAACTTCGAGGCTTACGCAGCGGTCAAACAGACCTTGCCTAACGGCACTTTCGCCACCAACCCATGTGCCGCAGACATGCAGAGCCCGTTGGCACCTCCTACGCCTTGCTTCCCGGTGAACAGCGTGAATACCGTGTTCACTCCAAATCTCAGGCAAGACTGGCGATTCGCCACAAACCGCAATGCCATGGACGGCAGCGATAACAACTGTATCAGCACCGATCCTACTGTCTGCCCGGCCGGCATTAGCGACAGTCCGTACGGTTATTTCTGCGACGATCTCTTGGGTATGTGGATTCTCACCTACTTCTGGTTCACACAGCCTCCCAACACCACCGATCCGGTCTGTGGCCCGGTATTCGCAGCGATCGGTGCAAAGAACGGCTTCAATACGGATGGAACTCCCATTATTTTGACGGCCTTTGAACTCAACCAGGAGATTGAAGCAAACAACTGCGGGGCTGAAGGCCAGGAGGCGGTCGATGGCTCGGACGGGGGAGCCGTGTGGCTCGTTTGCCCCGCCATCCCCGATCCGCGTGCTGGCGCCATTGCGCCGGATGCGTTCCTGGATCAGGTGCGCAATGCCAACGGCATTCCGCAAAACTTGGCCCTAACCGTTAACTTCTTGAGCCTGCAGCTCTTCGGTGTGTTCCCCAACCAGCTCACACAGAAGCAACTCTCGCAGGTGAGTTCATCAGCCGCTTCTACGCAGTAGCGGCTGATGGGAAACCAAGTAGCACACCCTTGGCAGCGCTTCGGTCGCTGCCAAGGGTAGTTGCGTTCTAAGAGAGCCGTCGAGATGACTACTCCTAAGCAAAAGCAAATTTCACGCCGGGATTTCGTCACACTGACAGCTGGTGCAGCCGCCGTCGGACCATTCTTCCTCTTCCCGGACCGCGCTCTTTCCAGTCAGAAAACGCTGAAGATCGGAAAGTGGGCCCATTTTGCTTCGGAGTTTGACCTGTGGTTCGCGAGCATGGCCAAGGACTGGGGCCGGCAGCACGACACGAAAATAACTATCGACGAAATTCCGTTGGAACAAATCCGCGCTGCCGCCAATGCGGAGATCAAGGCCGGCAAGGGGCACGACGTACTGATGTTCCCTTGGCCGCCCGCCGAATATTCCCGACATGCAATCGATCATAGTGACATATATCAGACAGTGGCGTCCAAGTACGGTGCCATCCCGCAACTCGCCCACAGGTCAACCTTTAATCTCAAGAACAAAGCCTACTTCGCTTTTGCCGATTTCTGGGTGCCTTCTCCATTGCAGTTTTTTCAGGACTATTGGGCCCAGGTAGGTATGCCCCTCGGACCCGTGCATTACGGCAGCCTACGGGGTGGCGGGAAAAAGCTGCGCGACCAGCTTGGCATACCTTGTGGTCTGTCTTTTACCCCAACTCTGGAAGGCAACATCACGTTACACACCATCCTGTATGCCTTTCGTGCTTGGATACTCGATGGACGCGGAAACGTACTCTTCAACAAAGATGGCTTCGCCGTCGGGGCGCTAAAGTACATGCAAGCGTTGTACCAGGATTCGGGCACTGTCGATCAGCTTGCCTGGGGACCGGGAGGCAACGTCCAGGCCATGCTGGCGCGCAAAACCTCCTGCACTAGCAACGCGATCAGCCTCTTGCGCGCTGCCGAAAAACAAGATCCTCAGGAGGCACGCAAGATCTGGCTCCAACCGCCATTGATCGGAACGAATGGTATGGGTGTAACTGCCCTCCCGCACGTCACGAATTGCTCATTGGTCTGGAACTTTGCACAAAATCAGGACGGAGCTAAGCAATTCCTGGCCGATCTGATTGATACCTCCAGGACTGGTTACGAAAAAAGCCTCGGCTGCAACTTTCCGATTTACCCAAAGACTGTTCCAGACCTCATTGTCCGTCTCTCCAAGGACCCGCAAGCCGATCCGTCCTACAAATACATGGGGCTCAAGGACGCGCTTCATTGGACCCCCAACTTGGGCGCTCCTGGATTTGCAACGCCGGCGTACATGGAGATTTTCAACTGTTCTCTTGTCCCCAGGATGGTCCAAAGCGTTCTGAGAGGGGAAAGCAGTCCGGAAGATGCTGCCGCTGCCGCGACATCAGAAATCCAGCGCATCTCCGAAAAGTGGAATCAGAGCTAATAGTTGCCGACAGGAGGTAAACTATGGGGCCACCAAAACCCGCGCTGCTGATTGCGTTCTTGACGCTCACCAGTTCGACGCTGCTCTCTGACACTCGGGCACCCCGCAAATCACCAGAATTCGCTATTGCCGAGCCCTCGGGCAAGATGACGTTGCTCTCCAGCCTGCAGGGCAAGGTCGTCGTAATGGAATTTCTTTTCATGAACTCGGAGCATTGCCTCCGCGTCGCCAAAACGCTGAATAGTCTGCAAGGGGACTTGGGCCAGCGCGGCTTTCAATCTGTCGGCGTGGTTTTTGGACCCAATGCAGACGAGCAGCGCGTAGTCTATATGGTGGATCACTTAAAGTTGGCATATCCCGTGGGGTACACTACCTCGGCTAAGGTGGACGGCTACCTCGGCCGCACTGGCAATGAGATTCCCAGCATTCCTCAGGTTGTTGTGATCGACCGCTTCGGCATGATTCGCGCCACCAGTGGAGGCCGACGTGGCGATCCAAAATTAGAAGACGAGAGCTATCTGCGGGACCTGATCGACGGTTTGCTAAAAGAAGACTCTCCGACTAACTCCGCGAAGAAAAGAGCTGCCCCCCGATAGAAATACAAGGCCGCCCTCGTTTTTCCTACTACGGTAGCGATTGGATCGTTTTGCCGGACAGGCGAATGATTCTCTGCAGCCACGACACTATGATTGGCAAGGAACGGGTCAGTCCCGGCCAAACATCGGCGGTATCACCTTCTCTTCCTGCTGTCTCCAATTGCAATTGCGGAAAAGTCAAGCAAAGTAGCCCACAGCGCCCACAGCGCTGAGCACTCGGAGAAAACGTCTGGCGGCAATAGCGAGCATTGGTGGCCATTGTTCCGTGGCGAAAACGGTCTTCGACGAGTTACTCTGCCCGATTCGTTCGCTGAGTTGGCCTTGCGAGTCAAACAGCGGCGAAGCGCTGGGCAAATCCCGCTGAATCTGTTGCGCGAGGCGAATATTCTATCTGAATCCAAGGCAATTAGAGGCACGAGCGTGGGACTACAGCATTTATGGTGTCGGATGCGCTGTGTCGGCGAGACTGCGGGCGTCGGTTTGCGAGATATGCGGGAGCGAGTAAGGCGGCTGGGAGGCAATCTGGAAATCCGGTCGAATGGTCACGGAACCACAGTGATTGCGACGGTGCCCTTGTAGACTCTGGTGATGATCAAGGCGAATCATTCAGCGCGACTCCCGCGCAAAGGGCAGCTTCGCAAGTATAGATTCTCTAAGCCTGAAATCGGGCTGCTTTCGTCCTTCGTTGTGGTCCCCTGAGGAACTATGAACTATTCATAACGCAGCGCGATCATGGGATCGACTCGCGTTGCGCGCCGGGCAGGGATGTAGCAGGCGGCAATCGCAACAACGAAGAGCAGTGCCGCTACACCTGCGAGCGTCACTGGATCGACTGGATTGACGCCATACAACAAACTTTCCAGGTAGCGCGTGAGGCCAACTGTAGCGGCGACGCCAATCACTGCGCCTATAGCAGCGAGCGAGAGCCCCCGCCAGACGACGAGACGCAGCACGTCACGTTGTGCAGCGCCCAATGCCATGCGGACACCGATTTCGTGAGTGCGACGTGTGACTTCATAGGCGAGCAATCCGTAAAGTCCGATGCAGGCCAGCCCGAGGGCGAGAACGCCGAAGAGGCTCGAGAGGCTGGCGAGCAGGCGCTCCTGATAGAGCGTTCTATCAATCTGCTCCGTCTGAGTTCTGATCTCGGTGATGAGGACGTTGCTGTTAACTTCGCTGACGGCTGCCCGCACCACGGGAATGAGCGCCTTGGGTTCTCCCGCCGTGCGCAACTCAAAAGAAGCTCCTCCGACTTTGAGCGGTAGGTATGCGGTGGGCTTGACCCCGGATCTAAGAGCAGCATATTTTGCGTCGGCAACAAGACCAATCACTTCGTAGTCCACCGTTTTCGATCCAAAGTCGCTGAAAAACTGGCCAATCGGGTTAGTTTCTCCGAACAACAGGCGAGCTAGCATCTGGTTCACAATGACAGGTCGTGGTTTTGCTTCGGCCTCGAAATCCGCGGCATTGAACGTACGGCCGCCAAGAAGCTCGACGTGCATAGTTTCAAAAAAACGTGTGCCTACCGGAAGCTCATCGGATCGTATTCGAGACTTTATTGGCGTACGCAGCGCCTGAAACATGGTATCCATGTTGCCGCCGCTCAGGAGCGGCACCATGGAGTAGCTCGCCGAGAGGACTGCGGGAATCGACGCCAAGCGAACTTGTAAGTCGCGGTGAAGGTACTGAAGACGCGGGTCCTTCCAGTCGCGAATGTTTGGATCGATGCTGAGGAGGAGAATGTTCCGCGTGTCGAAACCGACGTTCATGGTCTGAAGATTGACGAGCGTGTGCACCAGCAGGCCCGCGCCGACAAGGACAACCATCGAAAGAGCGACCTGGGCTATCACCAGCGCGCTCCCGAGCCCAAGACTTCGCTTCTCGCCGCGCGAACCGATATTCACGCTTTCCGCACTTCCTTTAAGAGCGTGGGTCAAATCAACCCGTGTGCTGTGCAAGCCCGGGGCAAGCCCAAAAAAAAGTCCGACGAATGTTGCGATCGCCGCTGTAAACCCAAGGACTCTCGGGTCAGGATGAACATCAATTTGTAGCGGCTGGTACCAATTGGCGGACAGAAAGACAGCGAGCGAACTTGCGCCCCAATACGCCAGCAAAATTCCAAGCGCGGCTGCCGCAATGACCACCATTAAGCTTTCTGTAAAGAGCTGGCGTAGGATTCTTTGGCGACGCGCCCCCAAAGCGAGGCGCACGGCGATTTCTCGTTGGCGCGAGGCGGCACGGGAGAGCATTAGCCCTGCGATGTTGGCGGCGGCAATGAGGAGGATCAGGCCCACTGCCGCCATCAAGACAAAGAGAGACTTGGAGAATTCCTCCCGAAGCGAGACAAGACCGTGAGCGAGTTCCGGCAACTCGATCCGGGGCTTATCACCCGGTTTAAAGAGGGCATCGGGCCCGCTGATTACGCTGGGAGCAAAAATTGCGGTGATTGCCGATTCGGCCTGCGCTCGAGTGACTTCCGGCTTCAAGCGAGCCACGATCTCAGCCCAGGTGTTGGCGGGATTGTCCAGCCGGAACTCGTCTGGAAACAGGTGGAAATGGAACGAGAGAGGCAGCCACACGTCGTCGGATATCCCCGGATTGAGTCCGGTGAATGCGGGCGGCGCAACACCGACGATTGTAACCACGTTGCTTTCCAGCAAGACGTGCCTGCCGATGATCGCAGGATCGGAGCCGAATTGATTCTGCCAGTAGCCGTAGCGGAGCACGGCCACGGGCTCGGCTCCTGGCGCATCGTCGCTCGCGTCGAGCACGCGGCCCAGCTCTGCGCGCAGGCCAAGCGTTGAAAAGAAGTCTCCGCCGACAAACTCGCCGTACAGTTTGACGGGACGCCCGTCTACTTTCATGCGAAGGTCAGAAGAGCCAATGAATGCCGAAGTTCGAGAGAAGACTGTCTGCTGCGTGTGAATCTGTTGATACATGTGATAGGAAAACGAACAGCCCGTTGGAACACTTGCCGCCGGATCACCCGATTCCTTTGGACAGCCTTCCCAGTTATAACCGCCCATGATGTTGGGGGCGCGGCGTGCAGCCCATCGCAGAAGCACTACATCCCGCGGATTAGGGACAGGCAGCGAGCGGAGCATTACGGCGTTGATCAAGCTGAAGATGGCAGTGTTAGCTCCAATTCCGAGAGCAAGCGTGAGAATAGCGACGGTGGTAAAGACCGGAGACTTGCGAAGCGTCCGAAGGCCGAAGCGAATGTCTTGCGCAAGCGTATCGAGGAAGTCTCCGCGGTGGGCTTCACGGGTTTCTTGTTTGATGGATTCGAGGCCGCCGAAGTCGAGATTGGCGCGGCGGCGGGCTTCTTCGGCGGGCGTGCCTGCGGCGATGTAATCCGAGACTTGACGTTCGAGATGGAAGCGGAGTTCGTCGTCGAGATGTTTTTCGGATTGCTCTTTGCGGAAGAGACGAGGCAGCCAGTGCATAAGGCAACTCCTACTCTGCGGTACGCAGGATGAGAGCTACGGCGTCGGAGAGACGCTCCCAATAAACGCGCTCGGTCTCCAACTGCCTGCGGCCTTTCCTGCTTAGCGTGTAAAACTTTGCGTTGCGCCCGGTTTCGGATTCGCGCCAGTCTGCAGCGAGCCAGCCGCGGTCTTCCAATCGATGAAGCGCGGGATAGAGCGAGCCTTGCTGAACTTGGAAAAAGTCCTTCGAGATTTGCTGGATGCGCTGAGAGATGGCGTAGCCGTGAATGGGACCCAGCGCGACGATCTTCAGGATCAGCATATCGAGAGTGCCGCGGAGAAGTTCGGGTTTAGCTTCGTTCATTGCGACACCTAGAAACTCGACAGATATCCTGGAGTTCGCCGAATGTCAACATTTTCCCGCTAGTGGGGAGGCAAATGAAGATCGTTGCCGTGACAGTGAGCGGTTCATAAGTACTTGCAACGACTTACAAGAACACGGATGGCATTCTGAGTCATTGCAAGACAGTCATAGACATCGCTATTGTGCAACTCGGTGTGTACCGCGGTTTTCCGGCAATCTCGAGCCGAAATTCGTCACCTCCGTGACGAATTTCGCTTAGATATGGAACAGTAGGAAATCTACAAGAATTCTTATTGGCCTTTCGTTTTCTCGGGGGGGGGGCCAGAATTGCTTTCTGGTTTCTGTGAATACCCGAGGGTTCAATTCTGAGCTGTCCTACAAATACTCAGCGGCGGCCATCGCTTCTCTCGAAAGTTTTCGTCAACGATTGAGTAAGGAGTTCCCGGCGGGAGGACTTGAAGAGTTTTAAGGAACTCAATCAAGGAGTCTTGATCGTACGGGCGCAATGCCTGAAACTTCGTTCGAGACTGAAGTGCTTCCCCGAAATGCGCCAGCACCGACTGCCGAATCGTGGTGAACAGACCATGATGAAAAAATGGGGGCTCATTGGCCGAGCCCCACAGGCGCCTGGTCAGAAAGCGACGGTTGCCCATGCGAAATTTCGACGTCCAAGGAGTTTGGTTTTGGTCAAGCGGCTCGCCGGGATCGGCCGGGTCTGAAATGTCATGCAACTTAAAATCAGTATATGCAGGGACCCAGACGATATCAGAATGTTCAGGATCGGGTTCGAGGCGCGGCAGAGGAAGTTCTTTGCTGTTCAAATCAAGGTGAATCATCTTTGCCGTTCCCTGCCGGAGGTTCTGCGGCGGGTTATACGGGTTCGGTTCCTCGAAAACCCAGCCTCGTTTGTCGAGCCGCAATTTCGGAATATGACAAGAGGAGCACCCAATCGTCTCAAAAATGTGCTCCCCATTTAGTACAGCCTTCTCGATTTCAGGGTCGTTGGGAATCACGCGGCCCGGCACGGCCATCGTAGCCTGATAGAGCGCGACCGCGGTGATGTCGGCGCGCGTCAGTTCGTTCGAGATGCCGTCTCCATCCGGGTCGGTATTCATCCCGAATCGTTCGGTGGATTGCATTCCATGATGCTGATTGAACGCGGTATTGGTGAACTCGCGCAAGGAAACCACGTTGCTGGCTTGGTGCCACGGCCGAATGAGTAAACTTGGCCGGTCGACCGGCGTGGGCGCGGCGAGACTCACGCGACCCAAACCTTGAACCTGACTTACATCCCAGGTGCCGTCTTTTCTGTGGGTGAGCCGACCGAAGGAGACCCCTTTGGCCACCAGTTCCTTCGTCTCACCCGGTTTGACGGAATCGCGAATCGCCTGAAGTTCGGCGGTCATCTGTCTGGCGAGCATCTCCAGATATCCGGCGCCAAACATTCCGGTCGTAACGCGTAGATTCGCCGCAGATTGCAGGCTAACGGGATTCTCCTGCTCATCCACGCTGCCGCGCGTGGTCACGCGATCGGAACGATCGAATGTTAGGAAATCGAAGCGCTGACCGAGCACGAAGACACTCGTAACAAAATCCCCGCTTCCTCCTGGAATGCCATAAGGCTGATTGTGACAACCGTAGCAAGAATTCGCGTCGGGGGCCGAGACGCGATTGAACGCACGACGTCCAACCAGCGGTTGCTTAGGATCGGAGAGCGCCGTCCCGTCGCCTTTCGTCATTGGCCTTCCCGCTCCGTCTTCCACAGTCCAGTTCGCCATGAAGAGCTTCTTGCCGTATTCCAGCAAGTCTTTCAGCGGGATTTTGAACTCCTCGTCATCTTGCAAATGCCGAGGCACGGCGCGCTCGTCGCCGATGCGGTAGCTCGTTTCTTGGCCAGCGGAAGAGACGATTGTCTTTGCCAACAGCGCGAAAGCGACAAAACAGACGGCTGTCACATTCGCCCGCATCATCGCGGCACGCCGATGCCCGTGGGGAATATGGGGACGCTGACCGTGCCCACGACGGTGTTAGTTGTGATGTCAACAACCGTGACAGTGCCTTGAGAATTCACGTTGACAGTGTTGGCGATGTACGCTTTTCCATCCACGGCTATCGCAATGCCTGGAACTCCGTTGAAGCCCTGGGCGATGCCGTTCGGAATGGGAATCCGTACTCCGGTGTCGGTGGCATTGCCACTGGAGTCCAGGTTGAACACGGCGACGGCGCTCGGCTGAGTGGTGGTGACATAGGCCTTCGTGCCATCTGGAGTGATGGCGATCCCCTGCGGCGCGCAGCAAACGGCCACGGATGCGCCTACGGTCACATTGTGCTGCGAATCGATGGAGATAAGAGAAATCGTGTTGCCACTCTGGTTCGGGAACAATGCAAATTGCCCATTTGGCCCCATGGTGATCGCGCCGGAATATGCTCCGAAACTATCGGCGACCGTCTTGCCAGTGCTGGTGAGGGCGCCCAGCGGGGAGAGATTGAAAATTCTCAGCAACTGGTTGGAATTGTCCAGCACGAGTACGGTCGTGCTGTCAGGCGTGATTGCCACGGAGTTTCCGAAGGGGATCGAGACGCTGCTGGCCGTAGCCTTGGTCGCTAGATTGATGGACGCCACTGTGTTTTGGCCCCACACCGTCACGCCAAAGCGCCCGTCGCTCGTAATGGCGACCGAGGAAGCGGTTGAAGCGCCAAATCCCACGTCACCTGCAAACGAAGGTGGATTAGTGGTCAAATTAAACGTCCGGATCCCTTGGCCGTATGCCGATAGGGAAGTCCCGCCATCCGGAGTCAGCGAAGCGCCCGCCGGTGAAGCTCCGAACGCACCGATCGTGGCAATCACGGTCGGCGGATTTTGCGACGTATCGAGCGCAGAAATGGCTCCGCTCGAGCTATCAACGACGATCAACGGCCGGCTAACCGTGACGATGTCACCGACGTTGGTGGTTCCACCGATCACGGCCGTGACGGTTGCGGAAGTGCCGGCTCTCACGCTGCCGCCGACAACGCCATGAGCGTTCACAGTGACTCCGTTGACGCTGACAGAGACTGTTGGAACACTAGGAATCGAGAAGGTGCCATCGGTTGCGGTGAAGGCAGAGTGTCCTACCGTTTCCACGATGAATCCCGAAAGCGGATTATTGCTTCCGTCCAAGACGCGGCCGGTCACGGTTGTCCCCGGGTCCGGGATGACGGTGACGACTACATTCGCAGCGTTCCCAACGTTGGCTCCAAAATCAACGGCCTGAGCGCCAAGCGTGAGACTGGTAGCGTTCGACGGCACCTGGTAATAGAAAATGTAGGGAGAAGCCGTGTCCGTCAATATCGAGACGCCATTCACCTGCAAATTGACGGCTGCCACGGCGACGTCGTCGCTGGCATTTACGGTAATCGGAATCGTCGAACCTTGGACAACGGTCGCTCCAGGAGCGGGCGAAACAATCGAAGCGGTTGGCGGGAGGCCCTTCGTGTCCTGCAGAACCTGATACTGGCCGATGTACAAGCGGCTGTCACTGGTAGTGCCGAATTTCTCGATCGCCGAATGATCGGCGGCCAGATAAACATATTGGTTATCCACGGCAATGCCCATGCCGTTGTCGTCACGCTGCGGAAAATTGAGAATAGCGCGGGAATGCAGATTCGTAGGATCGCTGATGTCCGTGATGGGAATCCCGTTTACGAAATACACATCGGCGGCCAGCGCTAGGTTAGAGGAAAGAACCAAATCGTTCAAATTGCCGCCCAACGTTTCGTCGGTGATGCTGGCGCTGATGGCGGGTGCAGCGGGGTTCGAAATGTCCACGGAAACCAGGCTATTTTGATAGGTTGCGGAAGTCGTCAGGTCCTGGTAATCGGCCACAAAGACGTAATTCCCACTGATGACGACCTGGTGGGCGTCTCCGGTGGACAATTGAGAGAGTTTGGCGGGCGCGGCGGGATTCGAGACGTCCACCACGTAGATACCGCTCGCATCTGCAGCCACCACGGCCACATTCCGTTTCGGATCCACGCTGACGCCCCGGATCAAACCGGCGAGCGGGAGCGAAGAAATGGCCGAAATCGAGGCGGGATTCGAAACGTTCGCCAGGAACAGATTCGTGCTGTTGGCGACATAGGCTGTGTTTCCCTGCACGGTGACCGCAAGGGCGGTGCCGGACGTGCCGACTTGCCCACGGACAACAGGTGCAAGGGGATTGGAGACATCCACGCAATAAAGACCTGCGGCACCGGCAGCAACGAAGGCGAGGTTGCCCACCAGGGTCACGCCGTCCGCATTACCTGCCAAGGCGAGCGACGCGGCGATGACCGGGTGCGTGCGATCGGTAACGTTCACCACTTGCAGGCCGGCCGAGCCCGCCGCAACGTACGCGTAGTTGCCATTCACCGCGACGCCGTTGGCAAAGCCCGGAATGGCGACAAAGGAAAGCGGCGTGGGACTGAAGCCGGTGATCGTTCCGCTAGCAATAGCTGTAAATCCGCTGTTCGACACCGTGATCGCGCAGGTTCCGACATTGCCCGCAAAGACGTTCCCGTCAGGAGCGCCAAAGTCACAAATAGTCAGATCACTTGAAGTGTAGTTGGTGCCCTTCTGCGTTGATGTCAGATCAATTGTTGTTTTTCCATCGATCAGGTGTCCAAGGACGGTAAGCTGTTGGGAGGCTTGTTGAGTCAGCGAATTCACTGCCAGCAGAAAACTATTCGGCTCCGCTTCAAGCGACTTCATAGCTGCCGCCAGCTGGACGGAGAATGGCGCGCCCAGCGTTCCGGTCTGGACCTCGATCCCGTCGGGAATTCCCGTGCCATCGGTCGAAAAAAGCAACGGGTTCGTGTGGTATAGGAGCACCTCTTGTCCATCGGTCAGTCCGTCGCCGTCGGTATCTGGGTTGTTCGGGTCGGTGCCATTCTGAAACTCCTGGAGATTGGTAAGACCGTCGTGGTCGGGATCCTGAGAGGGAAAGGTTTGATCAGCGAGCTGAGGGCAGGGAACTCCCTGCGAAAAGTTAGGACAGAAATTGGCGAGGATCCAGGAATTGGGAATGCCGCCGTTGGAAGCGCCCGCCAGGACCACGTGGATGCTGATGATGCCTTGAGTTCCCTCATTCAGAGCTTGAATGACCACCGTTCCACTGCTCACCGCCGTGACGAACCCATCGGCGCTCACAGTGGCAATCGCTGGATTGCTGACTTGGTATTGAACTCCGCTAATGCTCGACGTAATGTTTTGCGTGGCGCCATCAGTGTATGTAGCGATCACTGTCAACTGTACTGCCTGCCCTGCTTGGGTGAGAGTTGTGGTTGCGGTGGTCACGGTGAGGTTTTGGGGGATGGGGGTGACAGCGCCTATAAAAATATCCGGAAGAGTTACATTTTGATTTGTGCCAACTGTGAACAAATCTGACTGTCCGAATGTTGTCATCCCGTTTTTTACGCAAGTTGCTCGAGCGCGAATAGGCCCAAAATTCGCGGGCACTGTCGGCATAACCCATGTGCCATCATTGTTTGCGTTGGTGCTGTGGTTGAGAATGCTGACCACGCAACTCGAATCCAAGAGCGTCGGCGCGGGAGGAAGAGGGCTAAGGTCACCCGACGGGAAGGTTCCGGTTCCTTCCTGGCATAGCGCGCTGGGAAGAAAGGCAAGCCAGAGCACTGCTGCGACGAAAGCCGGATAGCATAATTTTCTTATAGTAATCATTCCAGCCGTTGTCATCGCCGCTTTTAAAGACGGCGCCTCCTGCACTCCATCACCTAGTGCGTCGCGCATACGAGTCCGTCGGTAAAATTGCCGCACGAACCGTTGCAGCCCGGATCGCCTTTTTGCTGGACCGATCCCGGTGGCAATCTGCAGGCTTGAATATTTCCGAGCCCTTTGTGGACCGTGCTACCTTCGAAGCAAGATTCCTCGCACCCGTACACCCGGTCCCGGCAGTCAATGATGCGGCCCACCCCCGCGTCGAGGTTGTCGTGCCAATGCAAATTCGGAGCACCGGGATCCTCTCCATATGCGTGAACCATCTCATGCAAGAGGATCGCCGGGAGCGTTTCGGAACTGCATCCCCCCGTCATTGCCAGGGTGTCAATATCGATCGTGTGCGTCAGAGAAACCGAACCGTCGGCATTCGTTGAGTTTTCGGCCTGACCACACCAGCCGGTATTGGGGTCGGAGTTACATACCACTTTGAGGCCATATTGCTGGAGGTCATTCTGCATCTGGAAGCGCAGATCATCTTGGATACATGTGTTTGCCGAATCGTCAAAAATTTTGGCGAGAGCCGCCTCCACGCCGCCTTTCATCGATGAAATACTGAATCCACCGGCATTTGGTTTGCACGTGCCGTCCTGGGATTGGCACACCGACCCCTTGCAGGAATCATCAAAGAGGACGTGCACTTTACGAAAGGCCGTCGGCGTCGAAAGATCTTCAATGATGTTGGTGCGGTTGTCGCATGGCACAGCATTCGGATTCTGAACGCACTTATCGCCCTGGCAGATTTGACAATCGGGGCAATTTGCTACGTGACCATTGGCATTGGGATCTCCACCGCAGTGCCAGCCGGCTTTCAGCACGCCGACTCCAGGATCGGAGGCGATCACCGAGCCGTCCGCGCTCACCGTGCCCGTCCCGATCGCCAAAAACATGCTCAAATCGTGGTCGTACGAGTACATTTCGGTCACATGGCGCGGAGGCAGCCCGTCCACATTCGGGAAAGTAATCGGCGAAGGTGGATTGAAGGTGGTGCCTACCGGCTGAATGGTTACGATGAACCGGGGCTGCTGGCCGAAACCGGGCGGCATCGGTACTTTGTCTCCGTTGACCAAGCTCACCGAGACACAGCCCTGGCGGGAACCTCCGGGGAAAGTCGCCGAACCAGGTGGCACCGTGAGAGCAAAGCCCGGAGCCTCCGGCAGCGTAAGCGTTCCACCATGCGTCGCATCCACGCAGAGCTGATTAATAGTGTCGAGTGCGGGCAGATAAATTGGCGTGCCGACGTTATTGTCCTGCCCCGCGACAGTCACGATGTCGTATTCGAGGGTAGGAAAACTCTTGCCAGTAACCGTGGCCGTCGAGCCATCGGCCATCAGCTTGAAATAACCAAAGGGAGCGTTCTGGATCAGGAAGTGGCCCTGCGCGTCTGTCTGCACCGAAGTGCCGATCTGCACGGGAAGATTGTTGGAGCTGGCCTGGTTGGTTTTGTACAGGCGCATGGTGGCGCTGGGGATGGGGTTGTCGCTGTTGTCTAGAACCACGCCGCTGATCGTGGTATTCGCCGGGTTGCTAGCGATCCTGCCCGATGCGGAAAAGGCCACCACGGAGCCCGGGTTGCCCGCGAAAGTGGCCTCAACCAGATTGTTGTTAGCACCGGCTTGCGTGCCGAGCGTGAGCACGGCTTGCACGCGGCCGTCGCTGTCGCTGGTAATCACCTGGCTTGCCACTCCGTTCAACGTACCGCCACCCGCGACGACGCTGAACGTCACCGGCACATTGGGAATACGGTTGTGGCCAGCGTCCGTGACCACGGACACCAGGGGGAAGGTCAGCGGCTGTCCGGCAATGCCGGTTTGGTCGTCACCGGAATCGGCGACAATCTGCGCAGCGGAGCCGCTTAGCGCCGTGGCGGCGAAGTATTCCGGTGCGATGGCGAGCGGCGAGGAGACCTGCAAGGTGTTGGTGCCCGTGCCGGCACGCTGCCCCAGGGTCCAGAAGACCTGCGCCTGTCCGGCGCTGTTGGTGTTCACTTGGGCGGACGACGTCCCCGCTGCTCCGCTTGGGCTGACGGTGCCACTGTCGGCGGTGACCTGGAAGACGACGGGCTGACTCGCAACAGGATTGCCCGACGAGTCCTGCAAGCTCACGATGAGTGGCGCGGTTAGCTGTGTACCGATCGCTCTACTCTGATTGTTGCCGGAGACAATGCTCAACGATTGCGTGATGACAGCCTGGCCCGCGACAGGAGCCGGCGGCTGACTCGCCGATACGCGCGTGACGGTGCTAGTGATGGTGGTGGCATTTCCGGCCTGATCTACGGCGACGGCCTGGATGGTGTTGGCACCCTGGTTCAGCGGCACGTTTGCCGCGGAGTAGCTGCGGTTGGCCACCTGCGCCTGTACGCCATTGACGGTGACTTTTGCATTCTGGTCATTCACGGTTCCGACCACAACGTCATTGACCAGGCCAGTGACCGTCACGGCGGAATCCGTGGTGACGGAGCCGCTGGGAGG
>Ga0210398_10000965_pt1 | contig 31164 bp, 26 predicted proteins | sample IncBWC4OmetaG_FD_161047 | JGI IMG/M metagenome (GOLD analysis project Ga0210398, IMG submission 161047) | Forest soil microbial communities from Barre Woods Harvard Forest LTER site, Petersham, Massachusetts, United States - Inc-BW-C-4-O | ecosystem: Environmental > Terrestrial > Soil >... | reverse complement strand
CGAGGTGGCGCGCGACAACAATGTCGCGATTCGGATCGGCGTCAACTGCGGCTCCGTCGCGCCCTCGTTCCTCGAAAAATATCCCGGCGATCAGCTCAAGGCGATCGTCGAGTCGGCCGCGTATCACTGCGAGCTGATGGAAGAATTCGGCTTCGATCGCTTTGTCGTCTCGCTCAAGGATTCCGATCCGGCCAAGGTGATGGACGCCAACCGGCGCTTCTCCGAGCGCCGTCCCGACGTGCCGCTGCATCTGGGCGTCACCGAGGCAGGTTTGCCGCCCGACGGTATCATCAAGACCCGCATCGCATTCGAGAAGCTGCTCGCGCAGCAAATCGGCGACACCATCCGCGTCTCGCTCACGCTGCCCAACGAGCGCAAGCACGAAGAAGTCATCGTCGGGCACAAAATCATCGAAGATGTCGAGGCCGGCCGCTTCATCTCGGTGCCGGAGTTCGGCAAGGGCCTCAACATCATTTCGTGCCCGTCGTGTTCGCGGGTTGAGAACGAGCAATTCGTCGAACTGGCGCAGCAGGTCAAGGTGATGACCGACTACGCGACGCCCTACAAAATCACCATCGCGATCATGGGATGCCGCGTGAACGGCCCCGGCGAGACCGACGACGCGGATCTCGGGCTATGGTGCGGTCCGACCACGGTGAATTTGAAGAAGAAGGATCAGAAGCTCGGCTACTTCAAGTACGATGAGGTGTTGGGGCATCTGCGCACCGAGCTGGACAAGCTCATCGCGGAACGCATCGCGGCGAATTGAAGACCGGAATCCGGCAGCAGATGCGGCCCGCATCTGCCGGCTTGCCCTTCATAGCATGATTTCCTGATCGTGCATCTAAGGACAAATCACCACTTGTCTTAACTTGGTGTCTTGGTGTTTTGTCTGGTATGCCTTCGGATCGCGATGCTTCGATCGGCCCGGCGATCTACCTCGTCGCGATCGTAGGTATTGCCTACCTGATCGTAATTTTCGTTCAACTTCCAGGGGCGTCGCGGCGCGGCGATTTCAGCATCTATTATGCGTGCTCAGTCGCGATGCATCGGGGCCTCGACCCGTACGCTATTAACCTCACGGAATACACTCGCCAGCTCGGCCTCGAGCCCGATCCCTTCGAGCATCCCAACGATACCCCGACCTTCACCCTTGCCACCGCACCGCTGGCGAGGTTTACGCCCGGGACCGCCTACGCGATTTGGTCGGCGGCGAGCCTGCTCTGTCTCGCCGCATCGTTATATCTGTTGTTCGGTCCCGCATCGCAACTGCATCGCGGGACCGCGCTCCTCTTTTGCCTGGCGGCGCTCGGATTCACTCCATTGGCGGACAACTTCCGCTGGGCGCAGAGCCAGACCTTCGTGCTCGCAGGCGTGCTGCTGTGGGTTCGATTGGTGCGCCGCCGATGCGATATTGCAGGCGGTGTGCTCCTCGCCGGACTGGGGTTGTTGCGCGGCTTTCCGCTGGTGTTGGGCGGCTACCTGGTCGCGCGGCGGCAATGGCGAGCGATTGGGGTCCTCGCGATCGCCTTCGCGATCGGAGCCGCAGCGACGGTGGCGATGATCGGAATCGCTCCGGTCCTAAATTTCCTGCGCGCGATTGGAATGATCGGCGGCCGCCGATGGTTATCGCTCGATCCACAATGGGAAATTGCGGCCGCCAACCTCGCGGTGGACGGATTCGTGATGCGGCCGTTAATGCTGATCTTCGGCGCAGATCTTTCACCGGGTTGGTTGATGCTGAAACGAGGAATAGTTCTCTCATTCCAGTTGCTGATTCTCGCGATCACGTTTCGTGCGACTGCGCAGACGGAAGACGATCGGCGCGGGGGCGGTCCTTGGTTGTGGATCGTGACGATGCTGATTCTCACTCCGGTGATATGGCTGCATTATTTGGTGCTGCTGATAATTCCCTTCGGCACCATCGCGGTCGCGGCGGCGCATCGCCAGGTCAGCGCGCGCGTCCGCCGGTTCGCGATGCTCAGCTATTGCGCCGTCGTGCTGGTGACGCCATTGATGTCGACGCTGACATTCCGCAAAGACATTTTCGATTGGCGTTCTGGCGCGCCGGCCGAGTTGGGATTCCTCGCGCTGCTGTCGGCCTGGGTGGCGGCTTATCGCTTTGCTATGGAGCCTTTTTCGGAAGCATCAGATAAGGGGGCCCGGCCGCCGGCACGGCCTGGTAGTTAGCCTCGATCGCGCGCCGCAGCCGTGGCCAGAAAAATTGCCGGCCGCGAAAGTTGCGCGCCAGGCCGTCGTCATCGAGAGCGAACGCGGCGATCTGCTTTCGGTTGATGCTGTCGAGGAGCGCGCTATCGTCGAAAGTCCCCAGCTGTTGCATCGAGGTCAGCACCATCAGATCGATCCATTGCAGATTGGCGCGCCCATCGACCAGCTTCAGCTCGGGCGTATCAGTCAGGATCGGCCCGTCGATGGAGCGTAGGACCTGGAGCGCGTGCGGGTCCCAGGCATCGATAGTCGGTACATCGCAACGCATGGAGGGCGATACCGCCTGGCAAAGGCTCATCGCGAGCGCGCGCGGTGCGAGGATGAAACCGAGCGCGAGCAGGCAGGCCAGCGCGGCCCCGGCTCCCCACTGCGCCAAGCCATTCATCGCACGCATCCGCTCGAGCGCCAGATCGATTCCGGCGCTTGCGCTGATCGCAATTGCGGCGAGTAACGGGAGAAAGTAGTAGGCATTGCTGCCCCAGCGGAGACATGAGGCGAGGTCGTGAATTGAAGCCACCATCAGCATGCACAGCATCAAGCGATCGGTCATGCGACGGCGAGTGAGCGCCACGATCGCGAAAATAGCGAGGCCGGCACTTCCCCCAATCAGAATGGCAACAAACAATAGCGGTGCGGCGAGGTCCGTACCGACAGTGCGCACGGCGCCGAACGAGTTCAACAGAAAGTATGGATAGAGTTGCGCGAGGAGGGCCGTGCTCGCCGCAAACAGGAGGAGCCAAATCAGCGCGACAGTGATCGCGCGCCGATGTTGTCCCGAACTCCAACAAAAGAGCACCACCGTCGCGATTCCTACCGCATGGGCCTGCTTGATGAAAAAGCTGATGACGAACAGCAGGATCGCGGTTGCCGTGGCCCCGCTCGCGAACGCAAACACGCCGCTTAATTCACAGGCCAGCACCGGCATGTCGACGCGATATTCGAAGCCCCATCGGAGCACGATCGGCGAGAGCATAAATCCCAGCATCGCGAGAATTGCGGCGCCGGAACTTGCGCCGACGCGTCGCGCGAGGAGGAAGATCATCACGCAGACCAGGAGCGTCGACGCGATGGTCAGAATCCGTCCCGCTTCGAGTGCGGCCATCGGACCGGCCCCGAACCACGGAGCCAGCCTCGCAGTCAGCATCGGAATCACCGGTCCATAGACCAGCGGATCGAATGGCGCGCTGCGGAAGTCGCGATACAAGGGCGCGCCGTTTGCCAACTTCGCAACCTGGATGGCCAGTTGAGCAGGACCGTAGTCCCACACCGACGGCGCGCCGGCGCGACATAGCCAGCCCTGCATCGTGCGCGCCGCGAGCAACGCCAGCGCAACGATCGCGATCGTCTCGCCTGAGCAGATCTTCCGATTTGGCGTGGTCGATAACTCTCACGTGGGATGACGTGACTCGATGATTATCAGACGGAAGGCTTGAAGCAACGGGAGAGAAAGAGGCCGACATGCGTGCCTCGGTGGCTATGTCCGGTTCTTCTCCGCTCTTCAAATTGCGCGCGTTAGGGCGCGATGCACCGGCGCCAGCAGCACGTCTGGACGCAACCCGTACACGCACGCGTTGGCGCAGGGCTTCGCGCTGCACGTCAGACATGCTGCGGCGCCGTTGCCCAGCAGCGCGTACTCGTCGCGCGCGAGGCGCATGTCGCCGTAGTCAACCGCGTACATCCTGGTCCGCAAAGCCTCGCCGATCTCGACCCCATAAGGACACGAGCTTTCGCAAAGACCGCATCCCTGGCGGCATTGCGAAGTGGCGTTGAGATGCTCATAGCGCTGGAGCAATGGCATGTCGGCGGCGGCGGTCGCGCGCGCACCTGAGGCGCCGAGGTATTCGTCGATTTGGGCGGTCGATGTCATCGAGACGATTAGCGCGTCGACGTTGGGATTCGCGAGCACCCAGCGAAACGCCGCTTGCGAAAAAGTGGCGCCGTCTTTTTCATACGGACGCATGTCGTTGAGGCGCGCACCGCGCAGCGTCTTCATCACCACTACGCCGACACCCCTGGATTTGGCCTTGGTGATGACGCGCGGCAAATCGGTCTGCACCGCGACAAAATCGAACGAGCGCAGGTAGCGTTGATAGAAGGCTGGGTCCTGGCCGAAATTGTAGGCGCATAGAATCACGTCGAAGCGGCCCGAATCGACGCCCCAATCGAGACATTCGATGAGATTGCCGGCGTGACCCGACATCCCGGCGAAGCGAATCTTGCCCTGCTGCTTGGCGGCGTCGGTGAACTCGTGCCACTCGGGGTTCTTGATGCGGTTGAGGTCGTTGATCGCGTGATTGAAGTAGACGTCGACGTAATCGGTCTGCAGGCGCTTCAGACTCCCCTCCAGCGCGGCCATCATCGTGTCTTTCTTGTCAGTGGGGCCGGCCAGCGTCTTCGAGGTGAGGTGGACCTTGTCGCGCTTGCCCTTGAGCGCGTTGCCGATGACGGTCTCGGATTCGCCATCGGTATAGGTGTCTGCGCTATCGAAATAGTTGATCCCGCGATCGCAGGCATGGCGGACCACGTCCTCATCGCCCTGATGGAGACGGGAACCGCCGAATGAAATATCGGAAATCTTGAGGCCGGTCTTGCCCAGCGGCGAGTAGCGGCGGACCTCGCCGGGCGGAATGGATGCGGCCGCCTCGCGCGCGCCGAGCATCGGCAGGAGGCCGGCGCCGACTCCGGCCAGCGCGCTGTGCTTGAGGAATTCGCGGCGAGTCTGGATGCGCTTGTGCCACGACCAACTCATGGTGAGGTACCGCCTTGCGATAGCTTAGTCCTTATGACGTTAGCGCGGCGGGCCGGCTACGAAAAGCCTCCCTCGAGGGGCAGAATTTGCCCTTGGAAAGCGCGTCCGGTTGATCGTAATCCTTAGCGATATCAATAGGTTACGCCGTTCATTCTCCTGATCTGGGAGTGGGTTTGTTTTTGCAGTTCATGCGCGCATCGCATCAACTGCGCGAGGGCATCTCTCCCAATCATATGGGGGAACGAGGACGCGCCGCGATGGGTTCGTCTCGAAGCCAAAATGAAAATCCTTTGTTTTCAAATACTTGGTGGGTTCGTTTATGCAATTTCACCTGCCACGTAATGCTTCTCGAAACGCCAACGGCGCCTCTTTCGGGCGCCGCAACATCATAGTAGCACATTGTGACTGTGAGCGCTCTTCTCCTGCAGCACGCTTTAGTAGTCATTTTCGGTGTTCGACGAAGTTTCCGCTCACCGTCGCGTTGGAACCGGGGCAAAAATAGGTACCCACCGGCGACTCCCAAACCGCATAGCACAAATCGCCGTGGTCGATGCCGAGGAGGACCACCTCCGCGAAATAGCTGCCATCCGAGGCCTGCCCGATGGTGTGCGGCCGGAGTATCGTCCAATTCGACATCCCGTTGACGGTTTCGCTCGCCGAGCCGAGCGATTGAAATCCACAAATCGCCAAGTCGATGTAACAGGCGAGTACCACAGCCATTAGCGGTTTGAATTTAGTGATTTTCATGTGCGCTCCGCCTTCGCTCGCCCGGATTCTTTTACTTGGAGCAATCGGCGCGCCACGCATGAAAGGATCGCTAGGTCGCGCGGTCCTTGACCCCGCAACAGCGTCTGAAAATGCCTAAGGTGTTCGCAGCGTTGTATCTGCGAAGCTGCTGCGATTCGCGATCGCGCCTGCGCCCGCCAATTTGATGCCGATCTCGATACCGAGAGTTTGGTTCCGTCGTGAAGCGGGCGTTTACAATCCTTCGAGCTTGATCTCTCCCGATGCGATCCGCTGCAGCGTTTCGGCATAGAGCTGATGCTCGATGGTCAGCACCCGTTCCGCGAGGCTGTCCGGGGTGTCGTCCGGCTTCACCGGCACCTTTTTTTGCGCGAGGATGCGGCCCTCGTCATATTCGGCATCCGCGATATGCACCGTCGCGCCCGATTCCTTCTCGCCGGCCGCAATCACCGCCTCGTGGACATGATGCCCATACATCCCCTGGCCGCCGAACTTCGGCAGCAGCGCGGGATGCATGTTGACGACGCGGCCGTGATAGCGCGCGAGCGTCTTCGGCCCCAGCTTCTTCATGTAGCCGGCCAGCACGATGAGGTTCACCCGATGCTTCTCCAGGGTGGCGAGAATTGCTTCATCGAGGCGCGCGGGATCGGGATGGATGTGGGAGCTGAGATGAAAGGCGGGCACGCGCGCGGCCATCGCGCGATCGAGGACCATCGCGTCGGAGTTGTTGCTGATGACGACGCACGGCTCGGCGTCGAGGCGTCCCTCGCGGCACGCATCGAGGATCGCCTGCACATTAGTTCCTCCGTGCGAGGCAAGAAATCCCAGCCGCAGCTTCATTGTGCGAAACAGTATAGGCGAACGCGCATTTCCGGGGCGGTGTCGCGAACCCGAACCGCCCGCATAACCCCGCTGCGCCGTTGCCTGGATATTTTATCGGTCATGTCGCGCCAAACTTCTTGCGCAGCGATTCGAAAACGGCGCGCTGCTCGTCTTGTCCTGCTCGCCGGACTTGTGACAACAACCAGATCCTCGACGGCTTTTCAGCGGTGACGTGTTTCGCTCCCTGATTGCAGGTTGAACACACCGTACGGAGGTTCGAGAGTTCGTCTTTTCCGCCGAACCTTTTGGCTTTGATATGCCCGATTTGAAGGCGCGCCTTGCGCCCGGTATACGGATCAATGTCTTCCGGTGTAACCCCGCACATTTGGCAGCAAAAATCACTTTGGAGGAGAATTTGAGATCGCAGTTTTGCCGAAATTGCTGGCATGAGGACACCCCATTCTGCATTCGATCAAGCTTTCAGAGTAGTCATTCTGCCCGAATGTGTTCGGTGCCGGGCGGCGACAAGAATAACGGCGCGGGATTTATTCAAGGCGGCACCAATCCAGCTAGATTACCTCGAAACCTATTTCTCGGAAGTAACTGAACGTTGAATCATAATACTCCGGTCTGCGAGTTGAATCTTCCGAATCTCCGCGGGGTACAACGATCACCATGCCCTGTCGTGCTCGCGTTAGTAGGACACGGTATGCGTTCTTAAGATATGTTTTTCGTTCTTCTTTTCTGATCGCGTTCCACTTGTTCCCAACAAATGACCAATGACCCCACCCCGCGCCGCTAAAGCGAAAATCAGCATCCCAAGTCACGCAGGCCCAGTCCACTTCGAGGCCCTGCACGTGAAATTCCGTTGCTACATCCTCTAGGTAATATGAGGAGCGCACATCATCCCTTCCGTCGAGAAACCAATGCACCGGATCGACGGGCGACTTCACAAAGATAGCGTGGGGTCTAAGCCGTTCAGCTTGAGACGAAACGAGTATTCCATAGCGCTCCGACCCGCGGGCTTGAGCTTTCAACCATTGCTTCGCGCTAACCAAATCGCGAGTGATTACAATCGGGTATTTGCCGCGGAGCGTTCTCAACGTCGCTTGCGAGGACGCCGCATCTAAATCGAGCAATTGCTTTACGAGCTCCGACACATGTTCAGCGCGAAAAGATCGCATTGAGACGGAAAGGTGCAGGGCGTCGTTGGTATGAACGTTTCGCCGAGATTCGATTGCCTTCAAAACCCGCCCCGCACCATATTCGGCGTCCGTCAATCTCGACGAAATGTGAATGTGCCATTTGGGAAAGTGTTGTTCGAGCGATTCGATCCACTCGCTAATTCCTGCCTCCCCTCTATTTATTTCCTGACCGCCTCCAACGAGACATACTACCACCGCCCAGTCCGGATGCCGTTCGAGACAAGAGATTAAGAACTTCGGCTCAGAATCGCGAAAATCTGAAACGCCCTTCTTCTGCCACATGAACGAGGCGGTTTGTTCCCGATTCCAGGCGCGCTGCGCCTCATCGAAAATCGCAACATGCTCGATAGGCGGTCGCGCAGAATCCCTGAGACATTCGTCGCGAAATTCGTGCACGTTCTGAATAAACGTCTTAACTTTCCGTCGGGCATCGCTCAGCGTCAATTTCTGACCGGACGCTCTTTCGTTGGCCACATGATCACGCGCAAGCGCCTCGCGAAGAACCGCGACTAAAGGGCCATTTCCTGAAAGAAAGACGCTATAGAATCGATCCTCTCTGTCGCGATTTCTGGTGGCAGTGTTGAGGCCAACTAAGGTCTTTCCTGCGCCGGGTACGCCGGTCACCAGACAGACAGACTTCAAGTGTTGCTCTTCCGAGCGCTTGATGATTTTCGAGATAGCTTCTGAGGTGGAGGTTAAATTGATAGCGGTCGCATCATTGCGCGAAATAGCGTCCACCGAATGTCCGCTGTACAGGGCTTGGGCGGCTTCGACGATAGTTGGCGTCGGACTATACCGACCCTTTTGCCAGTTGAGCGGGTCTATTTCCGGTTCGTTCTTGGCGAACGACAAAACGCGCTCTATGACATCCGCCAATGACGCCGCGCTACTGCAAATCGGGTATAGGAGGTTGTCGCGATCTAGTCTCCCAGAGAAGGAGGATTCGATGGCGGGGGCTTTAGTTGCGATCAGGACAGGAGCGACTAGCGGCTTATGGCTAGTCTGGTGAAAATTCTTTAAGTCGAGGGCATAATCCCAAACCTGCTCCAGGGCTGCGGCGCCGAACTCTTTCTCATCAACCTTGAACTCTAGAACAAAAATTACAGCCCCAATGATTAGAACGATGTCAACGCGCTTTCCCATTCGAGGAATGAAATACTCGAATGAGATAAAGCCTTCTCTGCCGTTGAGCGCGGCTTTCATGATCGAGATTTCCTCCAACCATGCGCGCCGCTGATTTATTTCGAGGGAGAACGGATTGTTTAGGGCGAGTCTTCCAAGAATCTCTTCGGGTGAGGAATCGCGAAATTCAGAAATAGACGCCGAATAAAAATCTCGTCTCATTGTTGAGCTGTGTAATTTCCCCGATTGAGAGATCCCTGCTAATGCCGCTCTAGCGTACCGGGACCGGGCGTTTCGGCGGAGGGGGGCGCAGCAGGTCGGCGCGCGCCAGCGAGACCCGATGCGGCGTCTTGAGCGACGACAACATCTCGGAGATCGATTGGTTCAGCTTCGGATGCATCAGGGTCGGCGCCAGCTCGGCCATCGGTGCGAGGACGAAGCGGCGCTCGTGCAGCCGCGGATGCGGGACCGTCAGCGCGCGCGTGTTGATCACTTCCTTGTCGAAGAACAGCAGGTCGAGATCGATGATGCGCGGCTTGTATTTCCCCCGCAGCGGCTTGCGGCCCTTAAACGGCTTGCGGCCCATCCCGCGCTCGATGGTGAGCAGGCGCTTCATCAGTTCTTCGGGGGTGACTTCGGTATCGACCTCGACCACGCCGTTTAAGAACGGCCACTTGAGCATCAGCTCGTCGCCGACCGGTTCGGTCTCGTAGATCGAGGATTGGCGCACGACGCGCGTACCGGGGATGGCAGCGATTTTTTGGATCGCCTCCCGGTAATTGCCCGCTCGGTCGCCGAGGTTACTGCCTATTCCGATGAAAGCCCTATGGGGCATCCGTGACGTTACAGCCTGAGCGCTTTAATTCGTTCCACCGCCTCTTTCAAACGATCGCTCGATACCGTTAAAGAGAATCGAACGAAACCTTCACCACCCTTGCCGAATCCGGAGCCCGGAGTGATCGCCACCCCGGCCTCTTTCAGCACGCGCTCAGTGAACGTGACCGAGGTGTATCCCTTGGGGACCTCGGCCCAGACGTAGAAGGTCGCGCGCGGCAGCTCGCAGGCGAGGCCCATCGCGCGCAATGCGCCGACCAGCAGGTCGCGGCGCTCCTTGTAGATGGCGCAGTAGGCTGCGAGCTGGTCGCCGTCGCCGCCTTCGAGCGCCGTAATCGATCCTTCCTGGATCGCCTGCGGGACGCCCGAGTCCATGTTGGTTTTGACTTTGCCGAGCGCGCCGACCAGCGCGGCATTGCCGACCACGAAGGCGGCGCGCCATCCGGTCATCGAGAAAGTTTTCGACAGCGAGTGGAAATCGACCGCGCATTCGCGCGCGCCCTCGACCTCGAAGATGCTCGGGGCCCGGTAGCCGTCGTAGGCGATTTCCGAATAGGCGTTGTCATGCGCGAGGATGATGTTGTGTTTGAGGCAGAAGGCGACCGCATCCTTATAGAATCCCACTTCGACGGTCGCACCGGTGGGATTGTTGGGATAGTTGAGCCACAGCATTTTGGCTCGGCGCGCGACCTCGGCCGGGATCGCATTCAAATCGGGCTTGAAGCCATTTTCCTTACGCAACGTGAGGTAATATGGCTCCCCGCCATTGAAGACGCATCCCGAATAGTAGACCGGATAGCCGGGGTCGGGGATGAGGACGATGTCGCCGGGATCGACCACCGCGGTGGAAAAATTCGCGATGCCTTCCTTGGATCCAATCAGCGCGCAGACTTCATTCTGCGGATTGAATTCGACGCCGAAGCGGTGCTGGTACCATGCCGATGCGGCCTGGCGATATTCCAGCAATCCCTCGTAGTCGGGGTAGCGATGATTCTTGGGCTCGTCGGCGGCGCGCTTGATGCTCGAAATGATGTGCTTGGGCGTGGGCAGGTCCGGATCGCCGATGCCGAGACTGATGACATCGACGCCTTGGGCGGCAACTTCCTTCTTGAGGCGGTCGAGCTCGGCAAAGAGGTAGGGAGGTAGGAGGCCGAGTCTCGAGGCGGTCTTGATCTGCACCTGGTCGCTGAATCTCCGTGGATTGATAGTTGCAAAATAGAACTAACACACTTCGTGGGGGCTTCGAAACAATCAGGGCGATTTTGCGACAAAATTTCACTTTTGGAGGAGGGCCCAACCACACTCCGGGTGTATTTCGAAGCGGTTCCTTCGCTAATAGAAGCAGCATTAGAGAATTAACCGGGATTTGAACAGTTGTTCAAATTTCTTATGAATGCTAATGCGCGCCGGCGCATCAAACCCTTCTGGGCCACGGGAAAACGTTACTTTTCGGGAGCCTCGATGCGGTCGCGCAGCCCTCGTGATCAGACCCAGGTATTAAGCTTGCTTGATCATCGATACCCCTGGTGTTAGAAAAATTAACAGATCGATTTTCTGGCGGTGGTCCATCCAGAGGACTAATGCTGGGTGGACCGCTTCGAGGTATGCCGAGAAAACGAAAACAGATGCTATCCGCTCCGACGCTGCCAGAGCGGGTGACATGCCGGCCATAACTGGAACCTAAACCGGATTTCCTGGTTCTTAGCTAGAACATGAACCGGACCCTGCTCCCTCTAGCTATCTCGCTGCTGGTCTTCGGACTCGGCACGCTGGCGTTTTCCCAGCGTCCCTGGGCCCCGCGCGCGGATGTCCAACAGCCCATCCCGTTCAGCCATCGCGTCCACGCCGGCGTTAATCAGATTCCCTGCCAATACTGCCATGAGTATGCGCGCCGCTCGCAGACTGCGGGCGCGCCTCCGGTTGCGAAATGCGTCGGATGCCATGGGGCTTCGCTGGTGGGCGGCATCCAGCCGGTCACACGCCCCTGGATGGACCACCAGCCGCCGCCCTTCGAGATTCAATGGAACCGCGTCTACACGCTGCCGGACTTCGTACGCTTTACGCATAAGCCGCACATCAACGCCGGGGTTCAATGCGAGGAATGTCACGGCGATGTGAAGACGATGGATCGCATAGTGCCGGTACATGAAATCAACATGGGCTTCTGCGTCGAATGTCATACCCGGCGCCAAGCGACCCTCGATTGTGCGGTGTGTCATCACTAGGAGCGATCATGGCAGACGGATTCACCAGACGCTCCTTTATAAAGCTCGCCGCGACCGCGAGCGCCGCCGCCACCATCCCCGGATGCCAGCCGGCTGCGCGCAAGCTGATCCCCTACGTGGTGCCCGACGAGAACGTCATCCCGGGGGTGGCGACTTTCTACGCGACCACCTGCGATGAATGCCCGGCCGGATGCGGCATTATTGCCAAGGTGCGCGAAGGCCGCGTCATCAAGCTGGAAGGCAATCCTGCGAGTCCCATCAATCAAGGCGCGATCTGCGCGCGTGGACAGGCGGGTCTGCAGGGACTCTACAATCCGGACCGGTTGCGCGCGCCGATGCTGCGCGGTGCGGACGGCAAGCTCACGAAAATTTCGTGGGATGATGCGCTCGCTCAATTTGCGAAGCATCTGCAGGATGCGGCGGGGAAGGGCAACGATCGAGTCGCGATGTTCTCGGGGCCACAAGGCCCGACCTTGCAGAAAATCGCGGCGGCGTTCCTCGACGCATGGAAATCGAATCTCGCGATTTACTATGAGCCGCTCAGCGAGGAGCCTGCGCGCGAGGCCGCGCAAATGGTATTTGGGCGGCGCGATCTTCCCGCGTATCGAATCGACCAGGCCGAGGTGTTGATCTCGTTCGGCGCGGATTTCCTCGAGACCTGGCGCTCACCGATCGAATACGCGCGCCAGTATGCGGCATTTCGCGCGCCTAAAAGTCGCGGCGGTGCGCTGACCATCGGCCGCGCGATCTATGTCAGCCCGCGCTTCAACATGACGGCGGCGAAGTGCGATGAATGGGTTCCCTCGCCGGCCGGTGCTGAGGCGATGCTCGCGCTCGCCATCCTGCACGTCATCCTCGCGCAGGGATGGGTCCAGCCCAACAGCGGCGTCGATGTCGCGACGCTCAAAAATTTCGCGGCCTCATACGATCCCGCATCGGTGAGTCAGAAGACTGGCGTCGCCGCCGATCGCATCAGCAAGATTGCCGAGCGCTTCGGCAAGGCCGACGGCGCGCTCGCGCTGGCGGGTGGCGATGATCCGACCTTGCACGCGGCCGCGTACATCCTCAATGCCGCCACCGGCAACCTCGGCCGCACGATGCAATTCAACGAAGGCGCGCCGCCTGAAAGCGTTGCCACCAGCGATGCGGTCGCCGCGGCGATCGAGAAGATTCGCATCGGCATTGTCGGGACCTCCACCGGCGCCAGCAACGGCGTGGCGAACCTGCAGTTCGCGACTTCCCAGGTTGACGTGCTGGTAATCGCGGGTGGCAATCCGCTCTATTCGGTCCCGCCCGCATGGCGCACCGTCGAGGCTTTCAGGAAAGTTCCGTTCGTGGTGTGGGCCGGCACCGTTCCCGACGAATCGGCCGAGTCCGCGCATCTGCTGTTGCCGATTCATCATCCCCTGGAATCATGGCGCGATAATTTTCCGCGCGCCGGCGTGCATGGCCTCGGACAGCCGGTCATGCAACCGGTGTTCGCGAGCAAATCGCTGGGCGATGTTCTCATCACCGTCGCGAATCAAAGCGGTGGCGCGCCGCTACCATGGAAAGACACGGCCGCAGCGGTCAAAACCGAATGGGCCAAGCTCGCAGGGTCGACCGATTCGAGCCAGTTCTGGGTCAAGTCGCTCACTGAAGGTGGAATTTCATCGGCGCCCGGGCCCGCCTCAGTCGCGCTCAAGCTGGACGCGCTGAAGAGCAGCCCCAACACCCCGGAGCTCCCGCAGCTCGCGCTGTTTACGTATCCGCATCCGTTCCTGTACGACGGTCGCGGCGCCGACAAACCCTGGATGCAGGAAATTCCCGAGCCGGTCACGCAAATCGTGTGGGATAGCTGGGCCGAGATTCACCCGGACACCGCGAGAGCTCTCGGCCTTGCCTCGGATCAGGTGGTCGAGGTGACTTCCTCCGAGGGTGTCATCAAGGCGCCTGTGCTCGTGAGTGCCGGCGTGGCGCCCGGCACTATCGCCGTGCCGCTGGGGCAAGGACATACCGCATATGGTCGTTATGCGGCTGGTCGCGGCGCCAATGCTTTCACGCTGCTGCGCCCGCGCCATGCGCATATCGAGGTGAGCGCGCGTGGGACCGGAGCATCGCAGCCCAACGCCACCCCGGTCGGCAACAACTACATGCTGGGACGCAGCTTTGCCGAAGCGGTGAGTATCGAGCAGCTCGCCAACAACATTGAGCCGAAGTACGTCACCGAGGAGCTGCCCGACGTGCCGTATGAGATGTACGCATCGTACGCGCCCAATCGAAAGCATATGTGGGGCATGACCATCGACCTCAACTCGTGCACCGGATGCAGCGCCTGCGTCGCGGCCTGCTACGCGGAGAACAACGTTCCGGTGGTCGGCAAGGAGGCGGCCGGCTACGGGCGCATCATGTCGTGGATTCGGATGGATCGGTATTTCCCCGAGCCCGCGAGCGCGGAGCCGCAGCCGCAGCTCTACCTGATGCCGATGCTGTGCCAGCAGTGCGATCATGCGCCGTGCGAGCCGGTCTGTCCGGTCTTCGCCGCGGTGCACACCGACGAGGGCCTCAACGGGCAGGTTTACAATCGATGCGTGGGGACGCGCTATTGCGAGAACAACTGTCCCTACAAAGTGCGGCGCTTCAATTTCTTCGATCCCGACTGGCCCGAGCCGTTCAACCTCCAGCTCAATCCCGATGTGACCGCGCGCAGCGCCGGGGTGATGGAAAAATGTACTTTCTGTATCCAGCGGATCGTCAGCACCGAGATTAATGCGAAGGTTGAAAAGCGTCCGGTGCGCGACGGCGAGATCATGACCGCCTGCGCGCAGGCGTGTCCGACCAAAGCGATCTCATTCGGCGACATGAAGGATCCCGCGAGTGAGATGATGAAGCGGCGCGACGCGAACAAGAATCGCGGCTACCGCTCGCTGGAGCAGCTCAACACGCAACCGGCGATTATGTATTTGCGCAACGTCTATCACGAGCGGGAGAAATCCTGATGGCCGCGGCCATCGAACCGCTGAACACCACGCCGACGTTCGCTGACATCGATCGCGGCGTGCATCGCATCATGGATCCGCCCGGCATGCTGTTCTGGGTCTGGATCGCTTTCTGCGCGACGCTGGTGGCGATCGCGGGCGCGCTGTGGACGCGGCAGATTTACCAAGGCCTGGGCGTGACCGGGCTGCGCCAGCCCAACATGTGGGCGGTCTACATCACGAATTTCGTCTTCTGGGTCGGAATCGCGCATTCGGGGACGCTGATCTCGGCCATCCTGTATCTCTTCCGCACCCGCTGGCGCACCGCGGTTTATCGCGCCGCCGAAACCATGACGCTGTTCGCGGTCGCGACCGCGGGACTGTTCCCGCTCGTCCATCTCGGCCGTGTATGGAATGCCTACTGGTTGTTGCCCTACCCGAACGAGCGCTACCTGCAGCCGAACTTCCGCTCGCCGCTGGTCTGGGACGCCTTCGCGGTTTCGACCTATCTCACCATCAGCGCGACCTTCCTGCTGATGGGGCTGATTCCCGATGTCGCCAACGCGCGCGACGCCGCGAAGGGCTGGCGCAAAATCTTCTACTCGATTCTGGCCTTCGGTTGGCGCGGGACGGGCGAGCAATGGCGTCACTTCCAGATGATGTACCTGCTGCTGGCAGGCCTCGCGACACCGCTGGTCATCTCGGTGCATAGCGTGGTGTCGTGGGACTTCGCGATGGCGCAACTGCCGGGATGGCATAGCACGATCTTTGCACCCTACTTCGTCGCCGGCGCGATTTTGTCGGGCGTCGCGATGGTGTTGACGCTGCTCATCCCGATGCGGCGTCTGCTCAACCTGGAGCAATTCATTACCCCCTGGCATCTCGACAATCTCGCCAAGGTAGTGCTGCTGACCTCGCTGGTGGTCAGCTATTCGTACCTCACCGAGACCTTCATCACCTGGTACGGCCAGGATCAGTTCGAGGTGGTGACTTTCCAGATGCGCTACTGGGGACCGTGGGGGCCGCTGTTCTGGCTCATGGTGTGGGGCAACTGCGTGCTGCCGCTCGCGCTGTTCTCGCCGCGCATCCGTCGCAGCACGGTGCCGCTTTTCATCATCACGATTTTCGTCAACATCGGGATGTGGCTGGAGCGCTTCGTGATTTTTGCCGGCTCGCTGGCGACCAACTTCAATCCCTCGCAATGGGGATTTTTCCGGCCGTCGATCACCGAAATCATGATCACGGTGGGCAGCTTCGCGTGGTTCCTGATGCTGTTCTCGCTGTTCACGCGCTACCTGCCGATCATTTCGATGACCGAGCTCAAGGAGGGAATTCGCTGGCTGCGCCAATCGCTGCGTGACGACTACTACCCCGACGTTTCAAAGGACATGAAATGAACGCCGAAGTCGAATTGGTCGGCACCTTCGCCGAGGAAGAGGAATGCGTGCACGCGGTCGAGGTGCTCAAGCGCCACGCCATCGCGTTCCGCGTGTTCTCGCCGATTCCGAGCGAGCATCTGGTCCATGCGATCGGGCGCGGGCTGAGCCCGGTGCGCGCTTTCGTGTTGATGGGCGGCATCGCGGGCGTGCTGACCGGCCTCGCGATAACGGTCGGCACCTCCTGGGAATGGAACCTCGTCGCGGGCGGCAAGCCGGTCGTATCGTTGCCGCCGTTTATCATCATCATGTTCGAATTAATGATCCTGTTCGGCGGCCTGTCGGCGGCAGCGAGCTTTTTTCTTTTCGCGCGCCTGCCTCAATTCGATCCGACTCCGGGCTGGTCGGAGAGATTTGGCGCGGATCGCTTCGGCGTCGCGGTGAAATGCGCCGAGGATGACAGCGCGCGAATCGAAGCATTGATGCGCGAGGCCGGCGCCGAAGATGTCGCGCATGAGGACCCGCGGGTGCGGGAGTTGGTCGCTCACTGAGCCGGTTGCGAAATTAGCGAATTACCGAATTACCATGAGTGCTCATCCGCAAACCGCCGTGCCGAAAGCCCCCGCGATGATTCCGGGCGCGGAAGGGATTCGCACGCCGATGGCTCTGGTGGCGGTTTGCGTGATTCTCGTGCTGATCGGCGTGGCGGGCTTCGTCGCGGGCGTCATGACCGAGACCGAGCCGCATGCATGGCAGGCATTCCTGGTGAATTTTCTTTTCTTCTTCGGGGTCGCGCAGGGCGGCGTGATGATTTCGGGCGCGTTTTATCTCACCCAGGCGCGCTGGGGCGGGCCCGGCGCGTACCGCCTCGCGGAGTCGTTCTACGTTTTCATTCCGGTCGCATTCATTTTGTTCTGGGTCTTGTTTTTCGGCCGCGCCGAGCTGTGGCCGTGGGTAACGCGACCGGTCGCGAAAAATCCGACCTGGCTCAACACGCCATTTTTCTTTGCGCGCGAGGGCTTTTGTCTGCTCGCGCTGACGATGCTCGATTGGTGGTTCATCCGCGTCTCGCAGCGCGTCGATGTGCGGCAGTGGGCGCTCTCCAATGACAACATCACCATGCCGCCGACGGCGATCCGCCGCATCGCGCCCGCGCTCGCGTTGACCTATGCCGCGGTGATGTCGCTGATCGCATTCGATCTGATCATGTCGCTGGCGCCGCAATGGAAGAGCACCCTCTTCGGCGCGTTCTTTTTTGCCGGCGCGTTCTGGAGCGGGATCGTGGCGATGGCTCTGACGGCGGTGGTGCTGCGCGGACGCCTGGGCGCGGGAAATCTCTTCACCCGCGACGCCATCATGCACGACCTCGGCAAGTTCACCTTCGCGTTCTCGGTGTTCTGGGCCTACACGCTGTTCGCGCAGTACATCGTGATCTGGTACGGCGACATTCCGGCGGAAACTTTTTTCCTGGTCGTGCGCGGCGCGCTCATCGATGGCCCGGCCGGGTTTTCCATTTACACGCCTTGGATGATCCCGACCTGGACCGTGCCACTGCTGGTCTGGGTGATTCCCTTCGTGGTGCTGATGGGAGTGAAGCCGAAGAAGACGCCGGCGATTCTGGGCACGGTGGCGTTCCTCGGCCTCATCGGCATGTGGCTCGAGCGCTATGTGCTGGTGGTGCCATCGATCACGCCGCGCTACGTGCCGTTCAATTGGATCGAGCTGGCGGTGACGCTGGGATTCCTCGGCATCTTCGGACTATGCGCGATTCCCGGAATGAAGCTGACGATCGCGGCAGCGATGGCGCCCCAGGTGCTGGAGGCGGCGGAAAAATGAACTGGCGCAACGGCAAACGCCTCGCGTGGTTTTTATGCGCCATCCTGATCGCGGGATGCGCCGGCGGCGATTCCGCGCATCCGATGAGCACGATGGCGCCGCGGTCGGACCTCGCAAACTGGTGCTACGGCATGTTCATGGAGATCACCGCGTGGGATCTTTTAATCCTCGCGATCGTGATCGTCGCATTCATCCTCGCGGTATTCGTCTTCTCGACGCGCGTGGGTGAAGCGGGACCGCCGACCTCGGTCAGCTCGGATCTGAAACTCGAAATCGCGTGGACGCTCGGCCCGGCGCTGATTCTGCTCTTCATCTCGATTCCAACGGTGCGGCTGATTTTTCGTACGCAGCCGCGCTACCCGGTGGCCAATGCGCTTCCCATCACCGTCGTCGCGCACCAGTGGTGGTGGGAGTTTCACTACGATGACGGCTCCAAGGTGAAGACCGCGAACGAGCTGCACATCCCGGCTGAGCGGCCGATTCATCTCGACCTCGTTTCCAACGATGTCATCCACAGCTTCTGGGTTCCGAGCCTCGGCGGAAAACGCGACGTGGTTCCTGGCCAGGTCAATCAGATCGATCTAATCGCGACGGTGCCGGGTGAGTATTACGGGCAATGCGCCGAGTTCTGCGGCATCTCGCATGCCAACATGCGATTTCGGATTTTCGTGGACAAACCCGACGATTTCGCGATGTGGAAAAAATCGCAGGCCGAGCCCGGCGCGATTGCCGCGGAGGCCACACCGGCGAGCCGTGGCGCACAAGTTTTCGCCGATAGCCCGTGCACCACCTGCCACACTATCAGTGGAGTTTCGAAGGGCTATGTCGGCCCCGACCTGACGCATCTGGCGAGCCGGACGACCATCGCTGCCGGCCTGCTCGCCAATAATCCGAAGGAGCTGACCGCGTGGATCGAGCATCCCTCGGAGATCAAGCCGGGTGCCGAGATGCCCGACTTCGGCCTCAGCGGCGATGACCTCAACGACCTGGTCGCATATCTGGAGAGCCTTAAGTAGAGGAATTTCCCCGATGGCTGCCCAACCGCAAATCCAACCGATTGTAGAGGCCAGCTACCTCGAAGGCGGCCTCATCAGCTGGCTCAACACCGTCGATCACAAAAAAGTGGCGATGATGTACGCGGCGTCGTCGCTGCTTTTTCTCGCGCTCGGCGGCATCGAGGCGCTGCTGATCCGGGTGCAGCTGTTCTATCCCGACAACCACTTCCTCTCGGCCGAGCTCTACAACGAGCTGTTCACGATGCATGGCACCACGATGATTTTCCTGGTGGTGATGCCGCTGCTGCTCGGCTTCTTTGCGAACTTCCTGATTCCGCTGATGATCGGCGCGCGCGACGTTGCGTTTCCGCGGCTCAATGCGCTGAGCTTCTGGATTTTTCTCTTCGGCGGAATTTTTCTTCACCTGGGATTTTTCTGGCGCAACGGCGGCTTCCCCAATGCGGGTTGGTTCGGCTACGCGAACCTCACCGAGCGGATGTATACGCCGGGCACCCACATCGATTTTTGGGATATCGGCCTTATCATTTCGGGCGTTGCGACCGTCATGACGGCGGTCAACTTTCTCGCCACGATTGTGTCGATGCGCGCGCCGGGCATGACCTTCATGCGGATGCCGCTGTTCGTGTGGACGATGCTGGTGACCGTGGTTCTCATCCTGTTGGCATTTCCGGCTCTCACCGTGGGACTGATTTTTCTCTTCCTCGATCGCTTTTTCGGCGCGCATTTTTACCAGGCGATGGCGGGCGCGACGCCGATTCTATGGCAGCATTTGTTCTGGCTGTTTGGGCATCCCGAGGTCTACATCATGGCGTTACCGGCGTTCGGAATAATTTCCGAAATGCTGCCGACCTTCGCGCGCAAGCCGCTGTTCGGTTACCCGATGATGGTCTACTCGGTAATCCTGATCGCGTTTTTGTCGTACGGAGTCTGGGGCCATCATATGTTCGCGACCGGCATGGGGCCGGTGGCGGACAGCGCGTTTGCGATCACCTCGATGCTGATTGCGATTCCCACCGGGATCAAAATTTTCTCCTGGATCGCAACGGTGTGGGGTGGCTCGCTGCGCATGACGACCGCGATGTACTTTGCGCTCGCGTTCATCCTCGAATTCACCATCGGTGGATTGACCGGAATCATGTTCGCGAGCCCGCCGGTCGATTTGCAGCAGACCGATTCCTACATCATCGTCGCGCATTTCCACTACGTGTTGTTCGGCGGCGTCGCCTTTGCGATTTTCGGAGCCTTTTATTACTGGTGGCCGAAGATGACCGGGCGCATGCTCGATGAGCGGCTCGGCAAGCTCGAGTTCTGGCTCACCGTGATTGGCTTCAACGGCACCTTTTTCCCAATGCATATCCTTGGGCAGTGGGGAATGCCGCGCCGCATCTACACCTACGCGCCCGAGATGGGTTGGACGTTCCTGAATCAGTTCGAGACGGTATGCGCGTTCATCCTCGGGCTCGCGTTCCTGGTGCTGTACATCAACATCATCAAGAGCCTCATCAATGGCGAACGCGCGGCCGCCGATCCGTGGGATGGACGCGGGCTCGAGTGGGCGACCACCTCGCCGCCGCCGGCCTACAACTTCGGCAACATCCCTAATGTGCGTGGTCGCGATCCTTTCTGGATCACCAAATACGGACGCGCGGGATCGCGCGGCGTCGCGATGTATGCGGCCGGCCAAATTCCCAAGCCGGTCCCCGAGGAACCCCTGACGGAGCCCATCCACATGCCGGCGCCGTCGTTTTTCCCGATCGTCATCGCGGCCGGACTTTTCGTCATGGGCCTCGGATGGATCGTGCTGTGGTACCGATTGGTCGCGCTCGGTTTGCTCGCGATGTTCCTCGGCATCGTTGGCATGGCGTTCGAGTACCCGACCTTCGGACAGGAAACGCCGGAGACCGAAGAGGCGTCGCGCTCAGCCGGCGCCGACGTGCGCAAGGTCGGCTTGTGGTCGTTCATCGGATCGGAGTGCCTGTTCTTCGCGACGTTGATTTCGACCTACGTGGTGTACAAGGCGCGCAATCCCGGGCCGCCGGGCGCCGAAATCCTGGGAATCCCGCTGACCTCGTTCAGCACCTTCGTCCTGCTGATGTCGAGCGTGTTGATGGTGCTCGCGTTGAACGCCATCCAGCGCGATGACCGGGTGTGGAATCGCATCTGGCTGATCGGATGCGCATTATTCGGAATGATTTTCCTCGGGGTCGAGATCCACGAGTTCTACAGCTTCTGGCAGCAGGGGATGGCGTATCAGACCAACCTGTTTTCGCAGTGCTTCTACACCCTGGTCGGCACCCATGGCACGCACGTCGCCATCGGCGTCATCTGGATCTGGGTCCTGATCGTGGCGTCGTTTACCGGCAAGCTGGATAAATCGCGCGCGCTGTCGGTCGAGATGGCGGGGCTCTACTGGCACTTCGTCGACATCGTATGGGTCATCATTTTCACGCTGGTCTATCTGATGCAGCAGGTCAAAGGCGCATGAGCGACGACACCTACCTCGAAGAACCGCGGCCGCACATCAGCAACAGCGTCTACCTGATCGTGGGCGGATTCTTGATCGTGCTGACCGCGATGGAGATCACGGTTTCCTACATTCATGCGCTGCGGCCCGTGATGGTGCCGATCCTGGTGGTGCTGGCGATTGCGAAATTCGCGCTCATCGCGATGTTCTTTATGCATCTGCGCTACGAGAAGTGGGTAGTGAATACGATGTTCGTTTTCCCGCTGACGATCGCACTGGGAGTGTTCATCGCGATGATGGGGCTATTTCTCTACCTCTCGCGCCACCTGGTCGGGCCCGGATTCGGGATTCATTATTTTTGAACATGAAGTGGATTAGCGACATCCATCCGAGCGTGGCAATCGGCATTACGCTGCTGGTGGCGATGTACCTCGGCGCGGCGATCCTCGGCAAGCATCGGGTGAATCCGCGTCATTGGTTCTGGTTCGTGGTCACGGTCGCAGTCACCGTTTTCACGCTGGGGCCGGTTGATGAATGGGCCGAGCAGCGCTGCTTTACGATGCACATGCTGCAGCACTTCAATCAGAGCTTCGTGATCCCGCCGCTGATGTTGCTGGCGGTGCCCGCCTCGATGCTGCGGCCGTGGGTGCTGAGCAAGTGGGTGCGTCCCTTCGCGGAAGTTTTCACCCGTCCGGTGATCGCATTTCTCACCTTCACCGCGGTATTCGTGGTCGCGCATAATCCTCCGATCTTCAACCTGATGTGCCGCGACGAGAACGTTCACATCGCGATTCATCTCGCCTTTATGGTGAGCGGCGTCATCATGTGGTGGCCGATCCTCAGTCCGCTGCCGGAGCTGCCGCGCCTCTCCTATCCGCTGCAAATTTTTTACGTGTTCCTGCTGATGATCCCGATGACCGCGGTCGCCGCGCCAATCACGCTCGCGTACTCGGTGGTGTATCCCTGGTACCTCGAAGGACCGCATCCGTTCGGCTTGCGCGCGATGGAGGATCAGATCCTCGGCGGCCTGCTGATGTGGATCGGGCAGGGCACTTACCTGATGTGCGTGTTCACCGTGATCTTCTACCAGTGGTCGCGGCGCGAAGATGAAAGCGACACGCCCTACGTCGAGGAGCCGTCGCGCCCGCGCCTGCGCGTCATTGCACGGCGCCTGCCGGGACGCCTGCGCGCCTAGCTGGGCAGCACGCGCAGCGGAACCTTCGCCGCGTTGGGAAGCGCTCCGCGATAAGCGAAACTAAGTGTCCATAAAGTCGTCGCGCTGTAGACGACTCCTCCGAGCGCGATTCCGGTTGCGCCGGCTTGCGCCAGCCCTGCCGAGGAGGACATAAATCCTACAACCAGGACCGCAACTCCCAGATTGTACGAGACGAATACCGCCCATCGCGGCCGCTTGATCGAGAGCTCCGCGATAGCGACCGCGCTCCATCCGGCGGAAGATCGCGCGCGCGCAACGAAACCGGGAAGCAACTGGTAGGACATGCCGATGATAAAATTGGAAACCCAGCCGAGCAGTCCCATCGCGCCGTATGCGGCTGCGATCCGGCTCCCTTCGCGGCCCTGCGGGCCGATGACCGCGAGAGTAAACCCGCATGCGATCGCGAGCACCAGCCAGATGATTCCCGTGATAGCGTGACGCGCGGTGAAATCGATCGGCATCCGGCGCGAGCGCACCAGCCGGCCCATCGTGATCATATAGCTGAGCAGCGCGGCCGCGATCGCGAGGCTCCAGAAAATCGCGCCCGGCAACCGCAGCAGCAACGTGACGCCGAGCGCGATGGTTGCGATGGCCAGCGCCCAGAGCTGCCAGATTGCGCTTTTCGGCAATTGGATCTTCGGCAACAGAAACGCCGGCAGCATGCGATACGAAACCGCGCAGATGGTAATCGTCACCCATCCGATGGCCGCGAAGTGGACGTGGCTTGCGAGGTTGGTGAGCACGTCGCCACCGAGAAAGTTGAAAGTCTTGTCGAGCGAGAGCACGAACGCGATCGATGCGGCAACCAGCAGGAAGCAGGTCGAAAGAAACATCCCGGTTTCGGCGACGCCGCGGCCAAGCTGCGCATACAGGCACGGAATCATGTTAGCCGCGAACATCGCGATGCTCACGATCAGAATGCCGGCCGAGAACCAGGTGCCGGCCCAAATGCCGTTGGCGAAATGCGAGATGATGCCGATGGTGCCGACGATGAACACGCCGAGCTGCCATAGCGCCATGCGCGGATAGGAAATCGGATGACGCGTCAGCGCCGGCACGTAGCGATACATCACACCCATGATCGACGCCGTGATCCATCCGAGGGTGAAAGTGTGGACCAGGGCGAGGACGGGCGGCTGGTAGAAAAAGTCGACAATTTGTGCGACCAGAAACGGCGTCGCCGCGCACCCGCCCGCAAAGAAAATCGCCGCGGTGACAAAAAAATGAATCGGCAGCCGTCCAATGCGAAGTGCTCCCGCCCCTTTGATTTCCGCCGCCATCTGCCCCCCAGACTATCCGACCGCGCGAGGCGTTTTGAACCCGCGTGGGTAGGTCAGCGGCGCACGCGGGATCGGGCACCCTGACTGACCGATTAGAATTCCTGCTTCCACCGGGAGATAAAGGCTTATCGAAGAATTTGCGCGGGCGGACTATAGTGGATTACTACTCGTATTCGGAGTCACTTCAGGATGAAGCATTCCCGATCCCGAATTATCATCGACGGCGCGATCGCCGGGCTGCTGGGCGCGGGTGTGGTCGCGCTGTGGTTTCTGATCTTCGACGCCGCGCGAGGTGAAATCTTCGAAACCCCGGTGCTGCTCGCGGCCGCTCTCCTGCACGGGTCGCATCCCGAAGGGATCAGCGCAATCCAGCTGATGCTGGAATACTCGGTGCTGCACTTCGGCGCGTTCATCATCGCGGGGATCGTCGGCGCAAACCTCCTCGAGGCGGCAGAAAACGAGCCCACGCTGCTGGTCTCGTTGTTCGTATTCCTCGGCGCCTTCGACGTTTTCTTCGTCGGCGTCGTTATGTTCCTCGGGCCCGCGGTGATGCACGCGGTGACCTGGTGGGGAATCATCGTGGCCAATCTCCTCGCCAACGCGACGATGCTTTACTACTTTCTGTCGCGCCATCCCGCGCTGGCGCGCAATCTGCTCGGCCCATGGATTCCAATATTTCGTGAGGGCATCACCGCGGGCCTGGTCGGCGCGGTGATCGTCGCGGCCTGGTTCCTGGCCTACGACCTCGCGATGGGCGAGGCGTTCAAAACCCCGCTGCTGCTGGCCGAGGCGATTTTCAACAACTCGATGACGGCCGCGCCCGACACGGTCGCGCCGCTCGTGATCGCGTACACCGTCATTCACTTCCTCGGCTTCATCGGATTCGGCATCGCGCTGGCGATCTTGATGGCGGCGACCGACCGCGAACCGCTGGTCGCACTCGGGGTGCTGATTGTCTTCGCGATCTTCGAGGTGTTCTTCTTCGGCTGGGTCACGCTGGTCGACGCGTCGCTGCTCGATCAGCTCGGATGGTGGAAGATCATCTTCGCCAACGGACTCGCGCTCATCGGCATGATGGCGTACGAAATCCGCATCCATCGCGGGCTGTGGGTCAGGTTGCAGGAGCGCTGGGCGATGCTCGAGCACGAAGGCGACGAGGCTCATACGCCGACGCCGCGGCGCGAACGCCTATAACCCGAGCACCTCGCGCATCGTGTAGAGACCGGGCTTTTTATCGACCAGCCAGGTCGCCGCGCGGATGGCACCGCGCGCCAATGACTCGCGGCTCTGCGAGCGATGAGTCAGCTCGAGGCGCTCGCCGGTTCCACCGAAAATCACCGTATGATCGCCGACCGCGTCGCCCGCGCGTATCGCGAGCACCCCGATTTGATCCCGCGGCCGCACGCCGGTAATGCCTTCACGGCCAAAGGTCGCTTGATCGGCGAGGTTCTGTCCACGCGCAGTGGCGATCGCGCGTCCGAGCGCGAGGGCAGTGCCGCTCGGTGCGTCGACCTTGGTGCGATGATGGATCTCGATCACCTCGGCGTCGAAATCTTTCAGAATCGCGGCGACCTCGGCGACGATCTTCGTCAGCACATTGATGCCGATGCTCATGTTGGGCGCGATTACGGTGCGCGTCTTCACCGCCAGTTCCTTCGCGCGCTGCTCCATCTCGGGGGTGAAGCCGGTCGAGCCGATCACGATCGCGGCGCCGGCTTTGGCCGCCACTTCGAGATGCTCCAACGACGGCGCCGCGCTGGTGAAATCCAGCGTGACCGTGTCGGGCCGCGCGATCGAGGCGTAGTGGTCGGTGATGGTGACGCCGAGCTGGCCGACGCCCGCGGGCGTGCCCGCATCGCTGCCGACGGCGGGAATGCCGTTCGCTTCCAGCGCGCCGACCAGTTTATGAGCGGGGTCGTTGGCGATCATCTGGATGAGCATCCTGCCCATCCTTCCCGCGGCTCCAGCGACGATCAGATTGGCCATCGCGACGCTACCCGAAGTTGGGAAAATTGCCTAAGAGGCGGGCGTCGCCTCGGCGGCAGGCGCGGCTGCGGGAGCGGCGGCCTTGGCGTGCGCGGCGTTCCAATGCTCGTCGCACAAGCTGCCTTTGGCGCCGCGCGCTTTGCGGCACTTTTCGAAGGTGCAGATCTTGTAACGTGGATGGGGCATTTCGCCGGCCTTCCACAGACGGTAGTGCATGCGGCAGTAGCCTTTGCCGACTACTTCGCGTGCACAATCCTTAGCTTTGCAGGTTCCCTTGGTTGGCATCGATATTTCTTTCCTGAATTTGCCGCGGCGCCTAGAACTCGGACTTTAGCGCGCGGCTGAGCAATCCATCGACCATAGCTTTTGGCGGCTGCGCTTCATAGAGGGTCCGATATACCGCATCGATGATCGGCAGCTCGATTCCATGACGCTGGGCGAGCATCTTCACCGCGCGCGCATTCACGATACCCTCGGCGATCGGCGCGCCCTCAGCCTGAAGCGGAGGAAGCTGGAAGCCCCCCTCGCGCCCGATTTTCGTGCCGACGGTGCGATTGCGCGACAGCTCTCCGGTGCAGGTCAGCACCAGATCGCCGAGCCCTGCAAGGCCCATGACGGTTTCGCGCTTTCCACCCGCGGCTTCCACCAGGCGCGCGATTTCCGCCAGGCCGCGCGTGATGACGGCCGCGCGCGCGCTCGATCCAAGCTCGAGGCCGTCGCTGATTCCGGCGGCGATCGCGATCACGTTCTTCGCGGCGCCCGCCAGCTCGACCCCGGTAACATCGGCGCTGCGATAGACCCGCAACGGGGGCGAGGCAAAAAGATTTTGTACTTTCTGGGCGGCATTCGCGTCGCTCGAGGCCACCAGCAGAGCCGCGGGTTTTCCGCGCGCGACTTCGGCCGCAAAGCCGGGCCCCGACAGCGCCGCGTAGGCGCGAGCGTTCGGCGCTACTTCCGCGAGCATCGAGGTCATGGTCGCGAGCGAAGTCTCTTCGATGCCCTTGGTCGCGCTGACGAGAATCGATTCGGGCTTGATGGCGTCGGCGATTTGCTGCATCGCGGCGCGTGCATAGCGCGAGGGAATCGCCATCACGATCACCGAAGCGTGCGCGATCGCCTGAGGCCACGAATCGCTGAGCTCGACCTTCTGCGGAATCGCGACACCCGGCAGGTAGGTCGAGTTTTCGCGCGTGCGGGTGAGAAGATTCAGCGCGTCGCCGCGGCGCGCGCACAGCATCGTGCGAGGTCCATTGCGCGCGAGGATAACTGCCAGCGCGGTGCCCCATGCCCCCGCGCCGAGGATCGCAATCGAGGAGTCCATCAGCGTTTCCTCGCGGTGTAGGCGAAAAATTGCGGCGGCTCGCCGCGCAGCTCGCCGGATGGTTCCACCGCCAGGATCGCGGCACGCAAATCCCGCTCGAATGCGTTTACGCGGTCGCCCAGAATGCGCCGGCTGCAGAACGACATCGAGTAGAGATTCCCGATCATCGAGTCGATCGTCCAGGTGACGTCGAAAGACTCGACATACTCGGCCACCTCGATAAAGCGTGAGCGCTTGATAAAGGTCTGGTGAAGTTCCTCGGGCGGATACGCACTCTGGTCCCATGGTAGCGCGCGATCGCCGACATATTTCCTGACGACCTCATTGACGGCGATGCGCCACGGGGTCGGCGGCGGCGCGACCAGCGGCGCACCTTCGCCCACCACCGCGATGCCTCCGTCCGCAAGGACGAGCTCATAGAGCGCGTCGAGGGTGCGGGCGCGATCCATCCAATGAAACGAGTTTCCCATCGTGACCAGGCGGAAGTGGCCGAGCGCGGGCGAGAGATCCACGGAGCTGCCGCGTCGCCATTCGATATTCGAAACTGCCGCGCGCTCCGCCACAGCGCGCCCTTCCGCCAGCATCTCCGGTTCCGGATCGATGGCGACCACCTCCTCGAACAAGTGCGCGAGACGAATCGCGACCGGGCCGGGGCCGCATCCCAGATCGAGCAGCCTGCCAGTTCCGTCGAGTCCGAAAGTATCGCGCAGGACCGTTACCAACGCCTCCGGATAGCGCGGCCGAAACCGCGAGTAATACCACGCGGTACCCTTGTAGATGTCCTGGTCATGCCGGGATGTGCCGGTCATCGCCGTTCACGAAACCGCGCGCAGGATGCGATACAGCGGTTCGAGCTCGTTCCAGGCCTCGAGCAGTTCGGCGCGCTCGAGGCGCAGCGCATCCTTCACCTTCCAGCCGAAGCCGACATCGAGGACGCCGGGTTTCTTGTCGAAATTGTCGGCGATAGATTCGAAGAAGGCCGGGTCGGCCGCCGTCGCCGCCGGCAGGTTTATGAAGTCCCACTTCTCGTAATGCCCGATCCTGGTGCCGCGAAATGACTGCGCCAGCTCCGCAGCTTTCGCGCGGATTCTCGCGCCCATCTCGGAGCGATGGTCCGCTTCGCTCTTTACCACCGCGCGCGCGTGCAGCCCGGCGCCGGAAATACATAGAGATAAATATCCATACCGTTTGTAGCCCTTGGGCGAGGGGCCGAATGCCGCCCACGTCTCACCCGGAGGATTCGCCGTGCGCCGCGCATGTCTGGCGACGTGGGGAAAAAACTCCATATGCAGCTTGCGCGACAGCTCGGGCGCCAGCTCGACGCCGAGTTTCAGCAGCCGGGGGCGCAGGTGGCGGTAAATGAGCTCCAGTCGCGCGCTGAAGCCGTCGATCGCGAAGACCTCGAAATCGCGCGGGGTAAATCCCAGGGTCGGCAAAATTACTTCTCCCGCGCGGAACGATTGGCCAGGTAGCTGGCGACGTTCGCTTCCCAATGCTGGCCGTCAAAATAGTCCAGCTTCAGCGCTGCGAGGTCGACCTCATCGAGGCAGCGCACGTTGATATCGATTTTGTCCGGATCGGAGCGCGGGATGTAGAACGACGCGACTCCACATTGCGGACAGAAGTGATGCTTCGCGACGCCGGTGTTGAAGGTATAAGTCGCGAGATTAGTTTGGGGCGTCAGCATGCGGAAATTCTCGCGCGCGACGATCCAGTGCAGGTAACCCTTCCTGGTGCAGATCGAGCAATTGCACTGCGAAGCGAGCTCGAGGACGCCGGTCACCTCGAATGCGACGCGTCCGCAATGACAGCCGCCTCGATAAACGCGCGTTTCGTTGGAAGGGTCGCTCATCGTGCCTCCTTGCGAGTGCGAAGAAGTTTAGTCGCGCGATCGTTGGTCGAGCAACGATGCATCTCGGCGGCGCGAAGAGCAACGATTGTCCGCTTTCCCACCATAACGATCGAAAGACTACGAATTATTGCCGATCGCGCGGCGTCAGCACCGCAAGCGCTAACGATGCTCCCGAACAGGAGAAACCAACTCATGCCGGTCCGACGGGCAGCAATTCCGACAACGGGACCGCGGGGAGCAATTCCGGGGGCAAATTACTGACGCGAGTTTAGCGCAAAAACGCGGGTCCGGAGGCTCGGCAATGCCGGGCCTGTTTTCGTAGCGGAGCCCGCGATTTCGAATTAACTTCGATGACAGTGCGTCATCACCTCAAAGGCCGAAGGCGCGTAAGGGAAACCTCTGCGTCCGCGCTCGCGGCCATAATTTTCCATAATTTTGAATGATGCGCGCGCGACCAAGGAGAATCATCATGAAACGTTTCGCTACTTTTCTGACTGCCTCAATGTTTGCCATTGCGATGGCGATTCCATGCGCTGCGTTTGCTCAGGGTGCGGGTGCAGGCGGTGGTGGCGCGGGCGGCGGCGCTGCGATGGGCGGCGGCTCCGCAGGCGGCGCAGTGGGAACCAATGGCTCGATGAGTGGCCCCGGCGCTGCCGGCCAATCGAACGGATCGGGTCCCGGCAGCCCAAGCTATAGCGGTGGCGCCGCCTCCGGGCCCGGCAGTCCGAGCTATGGAGCAGGGGCGGCCTCCGGGCCAGGAAGTCCAATGTATAACAGCGGACCCGGTGGCATCGGCGCGAACGGAAACGGGACCAATGGCGCGGGTAATGCGGGAAACATTCCGAATGCGTGGACCGGCAACGGGAACGCCAACGCGAATCCCAACGGAAACCCGCCCGCCTCGCAAACCAACGAGTAAAACCGGCAACGCCGTAACTGGAACGTCGCGGTCTCAGTTGCGTTCAAGGAGGCCTGCCATTTCGGCGGGCCTCTTTTTTTGACCCCGCGCCCGGCCTTCATGATTTTCCCTCACGCATGCTAGAAGTTCGTTCGCGAGCGCCGCGCTGCGGCATCCATCCTGAAAGGAAGGCGATCATCGATGGCGACACGGGCCGAGGGCATTTGCGATCCGAAATTCCGCGGGGTCAGAGAGGCTTTCGAAGACAACTTCGACACCCGTGGCGAGGTCGGCGCATCGGTGGCGCTGACCATCGATGGAAAATCCGTGGTTGATCTATGGGGCGGATATGCCGACAAAAAGAAGACTCGCCCGTGGACGCGCGACACTCTGGTCAACGTCTACTCGACCACCAAGGGCCTGACCGCCGTCTGCGCGCACCGGCTGGTGGATGAAGGCAAGCTCGACCTCGATGCGCCGGTGGCAAAGTACTGGCCCGAGTTCGCGCAGGCCGGCAAGGAAAAGCTGCCGGTGCGATACCTGCTGAGCCATCGCGCGGGTCTTCCCGCGGTGCGCAAACCGCTCGAGGCGATCGACCTCTTCAACTGGGACACGATGTGTTCGGCGTTCGCCGCGCAGGAGCCCTGGTGGGAGCCGGGAAAGAAGCACGGCTATCATGCGCTGAGTTTCGGCTTCCTGGTCGGGGAGGTGATCCGGCGGATCAGCGGCTTGTCTCCCGGCACTTATTTCCGCGATGAAATCGCGCGCCCGCTTGGACTCGATTGCCACATCGGCCTCGATGCGAGCCACGACGGGCGGGTTGCCAATATGATCGTGTCGCCGCCGCCTCCGCCGGGAGCACCGAACATTTTTGCCGAGGCGGCTAAGAATCCGGAGTCGGTCACGGCCAAGACGTTCAACAATCCGCCCGCGATGATGCGTCCGGAGTATGGCGCGAATTCGCGTATCTGGCGCGGCGCGGAGCTACCCGCGGCAAATGGCCATAGCACGGCGCGCGCGCTGGCGCGGCTT
>Ga0210398_10000961_pt1 | contig 31237 bp, 29 predicted proteins | sample IncBWC4OmetaG_FD_161047 | JGI IMG/M metagenome (GOLD analysis project Ga0210398, IMG submission 161047) | Forest soil microbial communities from Barre Woods Harvard Forest LTER site, Petersham, Massachusetts, United States - Inc-BW-C-4-O | ecosystem: Environmental > Terrestrial > Soil >... | reverse complement strand
GCGCCGTCGAGCTCATCGACCGACTCGAGACGCATGGTTACGTCCGCAGGACCCGCAGCCGCGATGACCGCCGGCGCGTGTTCGTAACTTTGTTGCCGCGCGGCGAGCGCTTACTCGAACAAGTCGCTCAGAACCGCATCAGCGAACTCCGCACAAGCGGAGAAGCGCTAGTCTGTGCAATCGAGGCACTGCTCGATCGCGGGCGGCACACCGGCAACAGTCTGAAGAAAAAAGCCAAGGGGGAAGTACGAGGTAGGCGTGCCTGACGACAACATAAAAACTACACCACGCGGCGAAGCGAACAGGGCAGTCCGCGATAGCCACGAAGAGTTGGGCACCCGCACCAGGCACTTAGAGGAAGAGCGCCGCCGCGAGCGAACCTTAGAATTAAGATTTCTACTGCCAGGCGAGCGAGTGGGAACCGAGACACAGAGGCCGTCCGCACCATGAAAAAGGTCTCGTTTTCCCCATATCCGGCGGCGTCCGGTGAAATGCGCAAACCCCAGGGTCAAACTGCCTGACAAGGCATACTATCTGCGCCGAGAGAGCTGCCGATAAAATGACGGAAACCTCACAGCCGACCCGTACAAGCTGGTGGAGATCTCCCAAGCGCCACTGGAACTCTCTGCTCAATGAGCGGGAAGAACAAGTTTTCCTGGTTCTGACGCTGCTGATCGGCGCCTTGGTTGGCTTGATGGCCGTGGCTTTCATAGTGTTAACCGTGCGAGTCGGCTCGCGGCTTTATCCCATGGGCGGCGCGGCGTGGCACCGCGTGCTTGTCCCCGTGGCTGGATCCCTGCTTATGGGGTATTTGCTGTACCGTTATTTTCCGGATGCGCGCGGCAGCGGCGTCCCGCAAACGAAAGCCGCTCTCTACGCGCGCGAGGGCCGCATCACCGCGAGCACGATGTTCGGGAAATTCTTCTGCACTTCCGCCACACTGGCCAGCGGAATTCCGCTGGGACGTGAGGGGCCGACAGTGCAGGTCGGCGCCGGCATCGCTTCCGTGCTGGCTCGCAACCTGGGACTGCGCCCGGAAAAAGTGAAGGCACTCATCCCTGTCGCAGCGGCTGCGGCCATCGCCGCCGCGTTCAACACGCCTTTGGCGGCCGTGCTGTTCGCACTCGAAGAAGTTGTAGGCGACCTGCATGCGCCCGTGCTGGGCTCAGTCGTGCTGGCGTCGGCCACTTCTTGGGCCATGCTGCGGCTGGTGCTGGGAAATGATCCGCTTTTTAAGGTCCCGCAATATCAACTCGTCAATCCGTGGGAATTCGCAATTTACGCGGTGCTCGGCGTCGCCGGCGGCCTGGTGTCCGTGGCCTTTACCAAGCTCTTGCTCGGTATGCGCGAGCGATTCCTGAAATTCCCGCGAAAGACTCTTCCGTTCCAACCCGTCGTCGGCGGCATCGTTGTCGGCGTGATGGGCTGGTTTGTGCCGCAAGTGCTGGGCGTCGGCTACGAGCATGTGGGCGCGGTTTTAAACGGAGGCATGGCGCTCAAGCTGATGGTCGTGCTCCTGGTTCTGAAACTTTTTGCCGTGACCACCAGCTACGCCTCCGGAAACGCCGGCGGCATCTTCGGTCCCAGCCTCTTCCTCGGAGCCATGCTCGGCGGTGCCATCGGCTCAGCCGCTCACAGTCTGTTTCCGCACTATGCAGCGACGCCAGGCGCCTATGCCTTGGTAGGAATGGGAACGGTCTTTGCTGGAATCGTCCGCGCGCCGATGACCTCCGTGGTCATGATTTTTGAAATTACGCGGGACTACGCGGTCATCGTTCCATTGATGATCTCGAACCTGGTGAGTCTTTTCATCGCCTCTCGCCTCCAGAAACAGCCCATCTACGAATCGCTGGCGCGCCAGGATGGTATCCACCTGCCCACCGCCGAGACGCGCCAGCAGGATGGGCACCGGCAGGTAATCCTTGCGATGCGACCCGCTGCCGAAGTCCTTGCGGCAGATATGACCGTTGAGGACGCTCTGGAAAAAATACGTTCGAGCGAATCCACCGCGTGGCCCGTTAGCGACCAGCGCGGTCTGATTGGGGTGCTAAGCTTTGGCAAGCTTCAGCAGGCAGCGACGGCGGGCTCCGGGACGAAACAGCTTAAGGAACTCCTCGACGGAGCAGACTTCCCGCATCTCCATGTGGACCACCCTCTAAGTCTTGCGCTCGAACGCTTGGGCGCGTGCCAGGTAAACGCACTGCCGGTCGTCAACCGCGCCAATATCCACAAACTCGAAGGCCTCGTCACCTTGAAAGACGTCTTGGCCCTCTATGGCGTCGGGTCTTCCGAGAAAGCATAATTGGAACGGCACTCTGGCCACGCGAGTCGTTACGAATCTTGGCGACCTCAACCGCCAAATCTGCTGGAGGAGAAAAGATGGACTACATCAACCTCGGCAAGACCGGCCTCAAGGTCTCCCGCATCTGTCTTGGCTGCATGACCTACGGCGCGCCCGCGACGGGCAAAATCAAGCCTGGCAGCCACGCCTGGGCTCTCAACGAGGAAGAGAGCCAACCCTTCCTTCGCCAGGCGCTCGAACTCGGCATCAACTTTTTTGACACTGCCAACGTCTATTCGGCGGGTGCCAGCGAAGAGGTGCTTGGGCGTTTCCTCAAAGCAAACGCCCGTCGGGAATCCGTCGTCATTGCCACGAAGGCCCACGGCGTCATGCGCGACGAGCCGAACGGACGTGGCCTCTCCCGCAAAGCGATATTTCACGAACTCGACCAGAGCCTTGGTCGTCTTGGCACCGACTACGTTGACCTCTTCCAAACGCACCGCTGGGATTACGAAACGCCCATCGAAGAAACTCTCAAGGCGCTCGACGACGTGGTGAAATCAGGCAAAGTGCGTTATATCGGCGCTTCCTCCATGTACGCGTGGCAGTTCACCAAAGCCCTCTATCTCGCCGACGTTCACGGCTGGACGCGTTTTGTTTCCATGCAGAATTATTACAACCTGCTGTATCGCGAAGAAGAACGCGAAATGATGCCGCTTTGCCTGTCCGAGGGTGTAGGCGTCATCCCCTGGAGTCCGCTCGCGCGTGGCCGCTTGACGCGCTCGTGGCAAGGCGAAAGCACCAAGCGCTTCGAGACGGATCAGTTCGGCAAGACCTTGTACTCGAAGACGGAAGAGGCGGATCACAAAGTCGTTGACCGCTTGGGGGAACTCTCCGAAAAACGCGGCGTTCCGCGCGCGCAACTCGCACTCGCATGGATGCTAAGCAAACCCTTCATCACCTCGCCGATTGTCGGCGCGACCAAAACGCACCACCTTGCGGACGCCACTGCGGCTCTCTCGATCCGTCTTACCCCGGAAGAGGCCGCGTCTCTCGAGGAGCCCTATACGCCGCATCCGGTCCTGGGTTTCAGTTGAGTCGCTCGGCCTCGAATGGCAAAGCCGTGTCGAGGTCGGAAATCCGCGAGAAGGCGAAGTGTCCAAAAGTGAACAGACAAGCCATATTAGACTGCGAGACACTTGTTCCGAGGGTTTAATTGTATGACTGCGCGTGCAGGTGTCTGGAAGAGAAAACGCGAAGATCTCAAGAAGAGCAGGACACCACTGTTCAAGAGATACGAGAAAAGCCCTAGTGATCTCCGCTTGGCTCTGGAAATCAAAATAATTGATGATCAAATCGCAGAGTGTACTCAACAGATTGAACGAGAGAATGCGCTAGCTGGAGCTAGTGCAATGAGTTCAACCAGGACATCTGGCGAGAAGACCCGTCTAACGTCTCCCTTCGTGTGTAATCTTGTTAGTGGGCGACAACAACGATGATCCGGCCGCAGCGTTTCAGAAAGTAAGAAGAAGTATTATCGCGGCCATGTTGTCCACCCCAGATGCACCACTTCGCATTAAGACAAAGAGATCGCGGGCACCTACAACACCGGCTGGATCTAAGGACGGGATGGGCTCTCCCTGTGCTCTGCGGTATTTTCAGTCTATCGTCTGACAATAGAACGTCAAATTGGCACTTGTGGCGCTCGGTTCGAATCCTAATATGTCAGCTTCGTTCATCGCAGCCGATTGGGAGTAGCCCGTGCCACACGATTGGACAGATGGAGAACTTCTCATCACCGACGACAGGAGTCTCCTGGATCTGGATGTGATTCACGGCTTTCTGAAGGGAAGTTACTGGTCGGAAGACATTCCGCGCGATCTCCTCGAGCGCGCTATCAATAATTCAATCGCCGTCGGTCTCTATCGAGCTGGAAAACAGGTGGGGTTCGCTCGTGTGGTTACCGACCGCGCGACATTTGCCTACCTGGCGGACGTGTTCATATTGGAATCGCATCGAGGACGAGGATTGAGCAAACAACTGATGCGCGTTGTCATGTCCCATCCTGAGCTGCGGAGCGTACGCCGCTGGCACTTGGTGACTCGCGACGCCCACGGCCTTTACCGTCAATTCGGCTTTTCGGAACTAAAAGGTGCCTCCAGGCACATGGAAATCCACGTTAGCGATGCATACAATCGTGACGAGCGAGGATTCTCGACCGTTCCCTTGATAGAGTGAACGCATAGGATCCGGCGACAGCGTTACCTTAAACGGCATCTTACAGTCCTTGTCGATGATCCCCCAACACGGAGCAGGCGGCTTAGGAGCATGCGCGCATCTGGGCGGAGCTCGAAACTTCTGGCAAGAGGAGTGCCCGCGCTCAGAGAGCCGCCACACTTAAGGTCTGCGTCTCCTCCCCTTCCAACCGTGCTTGTCTGGCGAGTTGCAGCGCCTTGTTTTGCACAATAACAGTCTTTACGAGCCGAAAAGCGGTTGTCACCAGAGCCACGCTCAACAGTCCTTTGCTGGCCGCCATCCAATAAGCGATGATCAGGAAAGGAAACGATACCAGATCGTTCCAGAGGAAAATCTTGCTATTCCGCAACATTAAGAAGTTCAAGCTGATCGGAAACAGGGAGGCAGTAGCAACAGTACCTGGTAGAAGAGCCATAATCAACGGAAGAGCATACGAGTACTTGGGAGGTAGGATGTAGGGTCCGGCTTTCATAACAAGAAATGCCGCAAGAACAAATCCTGGAACTAACACGGCCATCAAAGCCAAGTGGAACCGCTTAAAGAAACTGAGAAATATGCCCTGCCGGCAGTAAGGGCCGATCCGAGGCAGAAACGCTGGCGCCAAATAGGTTGCCGCAATCTCTGGAACGGTGGCAACAGCCAGGGCTGACCCGAAGATGCCCAGTTGCGCCGGTGTCCCAGCGATGCTGAGAATAATGACATCGAGCCGCGAAACTAAGCTGCTGAAGCTATACGTCAGTAACGGTGTTTGGCACGCCTTCAGTAAGTCCCTTGCGCCGCCGAGGCCCAGCCAGCTGCGAACACTGCTGGCCTTAATCAGCATGCTGAATCCGATGCCCAGGGCCACCAGCGCCGATAATGCATAGCAAATGACTATGGCAAGAGAAGACCCATAACCGGCGCGAAGTGCCACCACAGCCAAGGAAATGCGGACCGTGGTATTCGTGAGCTCGATCGCGGCATAGGCCGTAAAACGACGCCTCAGCTGCAAGCCTATTTGAGTGGACCGCAACACCAGGATTGCGGTAGCTGCAACGGACCAAGCGACGAAGAGGGGACGAACTCTCGACCGGTGCAAGAGAATCTCACCCAGTGGACCAGCGGCCGCGACCACGATCAGCCCTGCCAATGTGCACGCAATCAGCTTGATGGTGATCGCGGCGCGCTCTGCTGAAGTCGCGCTTCGGGCTGTGAGATCGGCGTCCGCGCTGAGTTTGACCACTGCGAGGTCGATAGCAGCGCCGAGCATTCCGTCCAACAAAAAAAGGCAGGTGGTAGCAAGGGTGAGCGCGCCAAATTCAGCCGGCGCCAGGAAGTGCACGGCATAGAGATTCAAAAAAAGGGTCGAGGTGCCATTCACCGCTTTGGAAAGCGCCACCAGCACAACGTCTTTCCTGAAAATGTGGCGCAGATTCATGTAGGACCGAGCTTAGTTTGGCGCACGTTATTTTACGCTATGCACCGTTCAAAGCACTAAGGAACCGTCCATGGACGGCTTAGCGAGTAAAGCGGGGCTTGAGTCGTAAACACGGACACGAAGGCTTGACGTTGCCGTTCCCATCAAATGCCCCAGAGAACCGGCGAACCGGAAAAGCATGTTATTATGTTGCGAATCAGTGAGGATTTTCTACAGCATTTGAGGTTATTGCATCTGCGGTAATATTGCCTATGGAAAGGTCTCTCACGATGAATATGCGCACTATTTTGATTCGTTTTCTGGCCCCGTCCGTATTACTCATCGGTGCAAATCCGGATTGCCTCGGGGCTCAGATAAAAACCGGCTCCGACACGCCGACCGTTGTGCCGGCCACGGTGGCCCCCTATTTGCTGCGGCCCGGGGACGAGATTGAGATCATGTTTTTCTATAACCCGGAGCTGAATCAGCACGCTACAATCCGACCCGATGGGCGTATTTCAATGCCGCTTTTGGGCGAGTTTGAGGTAGCGGGTCGAACCGTAGGCGACCTGACGAAGGAACTGGAGAAAGCGTACCAATCGGAACTAAAGCACGCCAGTATCTACATTCAAGTCCGTTCGTTCACCGACCAAATGATATTTGTTGGAGGGGAAGTAGTGCGGCCCGGCGCCCTGCCTCTGCTGCGCCGCTCCACAAGTGCCATGGAAGCAATCTTTTTGGCAGGAGGGCTCAAGGACAGCGCGGCCAGAGGAAGCATCTTCGTGCTCCGGCGCGGGCCCGAAGGCAAGGTTGAAAGTTTCCGCGTCGCTATGGGAGTGAAGAAAGACCGGATTCCAGAGTCCGCCAATTTCCAGCTACAACCGTTGGACGTAGTCATCGTCGCCGAATCGGGTATCTCCCGCCTGGACCGCGTCGTTGACAATTACGTGAGAAAGCTGAGCCCCGTGCTTTTGACCGGCGGCTTCACCTATCTCTTTGGACCAGCCGGTGCCGTGATCCCTTAACAAGGACGTATGTTATGAACGGCGAAATGCGGACTCTTAGCAAATCTCGCGTTATCGAAATCGAGCCCGAGCGCTCCCAAATCTCCGCTGCGGACGTCCTGGAGTTCTTGAAACGATACCGTGCCGTGATTCTGTTGGTTTGGCTGTTTTGTGTCCTCTCCACGTACGCCACGCTGCTCTTCCTGACCGAGCAGTTCGAGACAAAGGCCTCCTTAATCGTAAAACTTGGCCGGGAAAATCTAGACCCGCCGGCCACCGTTCGGAACACTGTTTTCAGCACGGGCATCCGCCACGAGGAAGTGATGTCCGAAATTGAGTTTCTGAAGTCTCCGGCGCTTTTGCAACAAGTCGTCGATGAAATGGGCATGGAAGCTTTCAGAGACCATCGCGTGGCTCCCCCGCACTTCATTGGCAAGGTAAGGTTCTACGCTAAAGCAGGGCTGCGCTTTGTAAAAAACCAATGCAAGGAAGTCCTCTATGCCCTCTCCCTACAGAAGCGGCTCAATGAGAAGGAATCTGCTTTAGTCGAGGTTAGTGACGATCTATCGGCTACCTGGCAGAAAGAGTCCGACGTGATCGAAGTGACGCTCCGGATGCCAGATCCTGTACTCGCCAAAACGGTGCTGCAACGGCTGCTTTCCGATTATCAACAGAAGCGGATCGAGGTCAAGAAGGGATCTGGCATCGACGATTTTCTGGTCGGCGAGAGCACCAAGTCACAGCGCGCACTGGCTGAAGCGGAAGCTCGGGAGAGTCAGTGGAAGGCGACGCACGGTGTGAGCTCAGCAAAAGACCAGCGGGGACTCTATCTCCAGCAAATTCGTGAATTGACTTCAGAACGCTTCCAAACCACGAGAGACTTGCAAACGGCCCTGATGCAGCGAGACAGCCTCGAGAAGCTGATCGCCTCGACACCCGATACGTTAAATCAGTCCCACCAGGAAGTTCCAAGTCCTTCGCTGTCTGCCTATAAACAACGACTGACCACCCTCAAAGCCGAGCGCGCGGAATTGCTAGACAAATACAACGAAGCGAGCACCGTGGTGGCAAACAAGGACGACGAGATCAGCCGCCTGAAGAAGTTGATTGCCGACGAGCAAACCACGGAGACGTCCGCAACCACCTATGCCGTCAATCCCGTGAGCCAGGAGTTGGAGAAGAAGCTCCACGAAACGGAAATAGCGATTGCCGGGCTTGGTGCTCGCGACCAGGCACAGGGCGTCCAGCTCGCCGCGATGCAGAGCAGGCTGGCGGCTTTGGACGTGGCGGACAATCACCTTCAGGATCTGGAGCGCTCTCGGAGCCTTTTGGAAGCCCAATACATGACATTGGCAAAACGCACACAGGATGCTGACCTTTCTGGCAAGCTCGACTCGAATCAGTTATCGAATGTGAGTATCATCACGGCTCCGTGGTCTGATCCGGTTCCGGTCTACCCCAAGAAGATGTTACTCATGTATGTGTCCCTAGGCGTCGGACTCATCCTTGGTCTCGCCCTGGCGATGCTGTTGAATTATCTGGATGACGACATTCACGATGCCAAACAAGTACAGGCAATCCTCGGCGCTCCCTGCTTAGGCGCCGTAGCGCTAGGTCATGCAGAATAGTCACACGCATCTACTGAATTTGTATCCGGAAGACCCCGCCACCCTCAGTGCCCGCGTAGACGATGTTGTGATTTATGGAATCCACGGCGAGAGAGACGACGTTCGGATCGGAGAGTCCATTCTGCAGTGGCGACCATGTGGTCCCGCCGTCGGCGGTCCGAAACACGCCGCCCTGGGCCGCGCCTGCGTAGAGTACGTTGTGATTCGTAGGGTCCATCACTAAGGCCGTGATATAGAGTTGGGTAAGTCCTGTGACGGCAGGCTGCCAGCTCTGTCCACCATCCAAGCTCTTCAATACGCCGTCACCTCCGGTTGCCGCGAACAGCATCAGAGGATTGACGGGATCCACAATCACGACGTTTGTTACCGTATCCACCGTGGTCGGGGTCAGAGCGGGGGTCCATGTTTGCCCCGAGTTGGAAGACGCGATAAATCCGCCCCCAAGACTGCTGAGATAGAGGACCTGCGCGGTGTTGCCCTGCAACACCGCGGTCATTTGATTCTGCCCAAGAGAGGTGGGCACGCTCCACCAGAAAGGCCCGGGAGAGATTGTGCGATACAGCCCAGACTGTCCTGCGATGGCATAGATCGTTCCCGAAACCGCCGAGGGCAAGATGGCCGAGATGCCCACGCCCGCAGGCAAACCCACGCTGATGGATGTCCAGGTATTCCCCGAATCGGTCGATCGGAAGAAGCCCGCATCCGTGCCCGCATAGTAAGTGCCCGGGGCGACGGGGTCCTCTGCGATACAAATGACGACCGTTCCGGCAGGTCCCCGTAGGACGGGCTGCCAGGTAGTTGCGCCATCGAGCGATCGATACATGCCGGCCTTCGAGGTTCCGGCGAAAACGGTCAAGTGCTGCAGCTGAGAAGCCAATAACGATTGGACATTAGCGGTGGCAACACCGGAATTTGACGACTGCCAGCTCTGGCCGCCATCGGTCGAGCGAAATACCCCGACGGAATCGCCGGCTGTATAGACCGCGCCAGAGCTCGGGTCAACCGAGAGTCCTGTATTGGAAGAAGTTTTAAGAACCGGGATCTGTCCGCAAGGTTGCCAAGTTGCACCGCCATCCAAACTCTTGAATAAACCGTTGAAATTGATGGCCGCATACAAGTCGTGAGAGTTAGCGTCGATGGCTAAATGGGTGACATCGCCCAGCGGCAGGCCTGAACTCGCATCTGACCAGGTATGGCCGCCATCAATGCTCTTATAGACTTTGCCCTGCGTGCTACCCAGGTAAATCACTTGAGCGTTCGACGGGTCGGCGATCATGGTGAACAGATAAGGGCTGTGCTGTCCCAGGTCATGCCAGGTTGTGCCTGCGTCCGCGCTTTTCGCCACGCCCACACTCGTGGCGGCATAGATAGTCTGAGTATTGGATGGGTCCATGGCGATGCCAAAAATGGCACGGTCATCGAGCCCCACATTCGTCCAGAGACTGCCCGCGTCGGTAGAGCGGAAGAACCCGTCGTTCAGAGAGGCCGCGTACATATTGGACGGGCGTAGCGGGTCCACAAGAACGCCCCGAATGAAAACGGAGAAGCCTGCGCTGCTGGATTGCCAGTTGTTTCCGCTATCCGTGCTTAGATACATGCCGTTCATGAGCGTGCCGGCGTAAAGCGTGCCGGGAAAGAGAGGATTGATACCAATGGGAACGGGTCCGCCGGCGGGCGGACCCGTATTCGCGGCCGTCCACGTGTTGGCGCCATCGCTGGATCGAAAAATACCTTGGTTGAGGACGCTTACATAGACGTTGGAGGTGGTGTTGGGATCAATGATCAAGCTGAGCACGACTGCTGACGGCAAACCGGTTCCCGCCAGGGCCCAGTGACCGCCTTTGTCAATCGATTTGTAGACTCCCCCGTCGGTGGCGGCATAAACGTTATTCGAGTTCTTCGGATCCACAGCCACGGAATAGACGTAGAAATTAGCGAGTCCGGTGTTGGTTTGCGTCCACGTCTGCCCAAAGTCAGTGGTTTTATAAATACCACCACCACTGGTTCCCATGTACGCCGAAGTGAGATCGCTCGGGTCTCCGCCAACGCATAGCCCGGGATCGGGACTCGCGGCATTCATTTGGAGCCAAGTATCACTGTTTGAGTAAGCGGCATAGACCTGGCCGTTCGCGAGTATCGCGTAGACCCTTCCGAACGGAATCGCCGTGAGCCCAATCACGTCCGAGGCGGGCAACCCCGAGGTAGAGATTTGATAGAAGGTCGTTCCGAAGTCTGTACTTCGCAGTATTTGTCCGCCCAGCAACCCGACATAAGCGCTCCCTTGCACGGCAGGGTCGGTTGCCAGACTCAGCACTCCAGCCAGCAAAACCGTCTGTGTCCAGGTCTTGCCGTTGTCAAGGCTCTGGTAGACACCAGATGTGGCTCCGGCTAAGACCACCTGCTTCACATCGGTGAATTGCACGATGGAGGTGACCTGGCGTGGAACAAGGCCTTGGCTGAGAGGTGTCCAATGCGCGGCGAGATCGGTCGTCTGATACACGCCGCCCGATTGCGTTCCGGCAAAGACCGTGCTTGATTGGGTCGGATGGGGCCTCAGGGCGAAGATCGTTTGGGCTTGCAGATCCGCTGAGGTACCCCAGGCCGATGTACCCGAAGGCAGACTGAACACCCCCGTGTTCGTGCCAGCCAACAAGGTGCCGGAGCCGCCATTGTTCACCGACGCCAGAGCCTCCACAAAGTAGTTTTGAATGCCATTTTGAGAAAGCGCAAAGGGCGTAAGAATGTTCGGCGTCGAAAAGAGACCGGAGTATGTGGAAAGCGCCCAGATTGTGCCATTCCCGGGGGCAAAAATCGTGCGAGTGCCAAAAGTTGCCAGCTGCGTCCAGGCCGGGCTGGCGGCGGATTTATCCTCCGTGTATATCCCCTGATCGGTGGCGGCAATCAGAGTCTTTCCGTCGCCGGGCAATGAAACGATGTCGCCGCTTCCATTCCAGGGCAAGCTACCGGTTATATTCAGCCACTGAGTTTGATTGGCATCCAACTCAAAGATTCCTTGCAGAGCGGCCGCGTACAGCGTGGTTCCATCAGAACTCTGATGCAGGGAAAGAGTTGTGTTGGTGCCGATCCCAGTCGAAAACGCAGAAAACGTTTGGCCGTGGTCCGTACTCTTCATCAGCCCGTTGGAATACGTGCCAACGTAGACGGTACCGGAGTGTGTAGCGTCGAAGAGGATACTTCGCACGGCGACCGGAACGGGCGTCCACGTTGCGCCAGCGTCGGTGCTTCGATAGCCATTCCCTCCCGAGCTGACGATCAACGTATTGGGGCTAAAAGGATCCAAAGCGAGCGCTTCATCGTCGAGCGAACTGATGCCATTGTTGATCCCGGTCCACGTTGCGCCGAAATCGGTGGTTTGGAAGAGGCCGTGCTCAAAGGTGCCCGCGTAGAGTACGCCGGCGTGCACTGGATCACAGGCAAGGACGAACACCGCGTCGGTGGTAAATGGGCTGTTGATTGAATTCCAGGACTTTCCCGAGTCGTAGCTGACGAACAGGCCACCGAAATAGATGCCTGCGTAAACCCTGTTCGCCTGGAAGGGGTCTTGTTGCATGGTCAGCACAACCGCGTTTGGCGGGCCAATCGGCGTCCAAGTATCCGTTTGACCGAACAAATTTGTCGAAGTAAAAAAGACGAGAGCGAACACCTTGACCAGGAAGAAAGCGCGCAAAACCCGCATTTGCATTGTGGTTCCTTCGGACGGATTGACCGACTATACTACACAGCCTGTGACTTCTTGGCGATGCCTTTCTCGGCCGCAGACGGGTCTCGTCTGACGTATCGCCGGGGATCGCGCGACGTGTGCCCATGAACAAACCGACACCGGACCTCGAGGTTTTGCGGCGGCACAAAAAAAAACTGGCAATGGCTCTTGGAATGGGAGCTGGGCCGCTGCTTCCGCTTCTAGGCGGGCTGCTGTCGCCTATTACCGCAGGCGCAGTGGTGGTGGGCAGTTTGGTCGGCATCGCGGCCATTTGCTGGCCGTTTCTGTCGGTCCTGTTAACCGCCGCAGTTGTGCCCCTGGAACGCATGGGACGGTTTACAAACGACAATTCGGCCGTGACATTCTCGCTGATGCGAATCTTCGGTTTGCTCGGGTTGGCCAGTTTGCTCCTGCATAGTTTATTGAGCAGGCGGAAACTTCTCTTCAGCCTGCCCATCGTCCTCTACGGCATCTACGTATTCATTTCCGCGCTAACTCTGACGTTCACCTCGGATTTCTTTCGCGGCTTCCAGTGGTGTTCCACCATGCTTGGGAACCTGCTCTTTCTCTTTTTCGTGGTGAACTCCATCCGTAGTTCCAAGCAGGTGCGCTTGCCCGTCATCCTTTGGCTTGTGACCACGCTGGTGATCGGGCTGTATAGCATTTACGAGTTCCATTCGGGCCGCTACATCGTCCAGAATGACCGATTTGAGAACTCGGGCTACCGGACCACGGACGACCGCTTCTCGACGGTCATATTGGATTACGCCGAGTTCGAAACACTCGGCGCCGTTAAGCGTGCGATGGGCGCGACTTCTCACCCGGCTGTTTACGCGATTAACGTTATTTTGACGATCCCTTTCTACGCGTATCTATTTCGGACCACTTCCTCGCTGTCAATGCGGATCTTCTCGGTCTTGGGTTTGGGCGTGGGAGTCTACAACGTTCTGTTGACGAATACCCGCGCTGCCGTGGTGACTCTGGGCTTTACGCTTTTTTGTGTTTTTGCGAGCAAACTAGTCAAGAACCGCTTGGCCATCGTTTGTATCGCCGCTGGCGCGGCGGCTTCGGCTGCGCCGTTCCTGCCTCAGGCGCTCTATCAGCGCGTCTTTGCGCTGAGCAACTATTCGCTCGGGCAGGCTGCCGCCATGCGCGCCCGGCTCGCATACTGGCAGGCGGGCGTCGAGATTTTTGAGGATCACTGGTTATTTGGAATTGGCTCGGGAAATCAGACGGAGCTGCCGCACAAGCTGACCAACATGTATATGCCCCCCAATTCGAGCATTCACAACGAGTACTTCGAAACTCTGCTCGAAACAGGGATCATCGGCTATCCGGTGATGATCGCTTTTTTGGTTACACTTTTCCGGCGCTGCCGCAAGGTGATCAGGGTCTTTCGGCAACAGAACGACGGCGACACGGAGCTTTTCGGAATCGCCTGTTTCGTGGCTTCTCTTGCCATCCTGCTCTACGGGGTCCAGTGTGACGTAATGCATTTCACCCTGAAAGGATGGTGGCTCGTCATGGGCCTGATTGTCGGACTTTCAGAGATGACCATTCGCCAGGAAAATTCAGCACCAGAGAAAGGTTTGGAGGAGCATGAATACGCCGCGACCTGATGTGTCGCTGATCGTTGTCAGCCTGAATTCGAAGGCTTATCTGCGCGGCTGCCTTGACTCCATTTATGCGGCGACCTGGAGAAATGTAACTTACGAGGTAGTGGTCACAGATAATGGATCTACCGACGGCACACTGGAGATGTTGCGCGACGAGTATCCGCAAATCGGTGTCCTGGCCCAGGGCCGGAATTTGGGCTTCTGCCCGGCCAGCAACCTGGGCGCGGTAGCCTCCCAGGCTCGCTATTTCATGTTCCTCAACGATGACATCATCGTGTTGGAAGATGCCATCGCCAAATTAGTCGAATGGATGGATGAGCACCCTCGGGCAGGATCCATTGGCAGCAGACTGCTTAACATCGACGGGACCGATCAATTTTCTTCAGGCCGCACATGGCCGACGCCGATGAACGCGCTATTCGCACGGAAGTCACGGTTGACAAAGCTGTTTCCGAATTCCAAATGGTCAAAGCGCTACCTCATTTTGGACAAATGCAACACGACCGAGGTCTATGAGGTGGACTGGCTTTCCGCGGCCGCACTGCTCGTCCGGCGAGAAGCCTTCTATGTGGCGGAGAAGTTCGACGAAACCTACTACTACTTCCACGAACTCGTGTTTTGCGAACGCGTTCAGCGCGCCGGTTACACCAACCATCTTCACCCGCAATCAAAGATCATTCATTATGAGGGCGCGGGCAGCGGATTAAGGACACTCCGCGTTCGCTCGAAACACATCATCGCCTTTCACAAGGGCGCTTACCGTTGGTACTGTGGTTTCAGAAGGCTAGGCGCATATCATCCCTTGCGCGTTCCCATCGCAGCGATGTTGGCCGGCCGCGGCGCTTTTCTAATCTGCGGAGAGTACGTAAAGACGCTGACCCATCGGAGCCCCCGCCTGCGAGAGAAACGTCCCGAAGGGGGAGTCGCCTTATGACACCCGCCGGGCAGAATGAATCTATTCCCTCGCTGGTGTGTCCGGCTTGTCATGGAGCGCTCAGGCTCGGTGCCGGGTCGATTCAGTGCCAGTCTTGCCAAAAGACGTTTGAGTATGAGGATGGGTTTCCCAATCTGATCCTCGGGGGCCGCTTCGGAGACGAGCCCAATGCCGAACGCACCGCTTACGAGGAAGAGTGCAATCTGCACACGGCCCAACACTACTTGCTCCCGCTATTCAAGGATCTGTTCGGGGGCGCGAAGCGAGAACCGCGAATTCTCTCGTTGGGATGCGGTACCGGCGTCGATGTTGATCTGCTGGGAGCGGCGGGCTTTGACATGGTGGGGATCGACTGCGGCGCGCGTTCCAGCGCTTGGCCGCATCGGGAACACCGGCACCGCCTGTTACTGGCCAACGGGAGACACCTACCGTTTGAACGCGGCGCGTTTGATGCCGTCTACTGCGGTTGCGTATTCCCGCATGTGGGCACAGTGGGCGACTCGCATACGGTGAGGCCGGATTATTTTGATGACCGCCGCGAGCTGGCATCTGAGATGAGCAGGGTCTTGCGTCCCGGTGGGTGGGTGTTGGTCAGTAGCCCCAATCGAAAGTTCCCGCTGGATATCTTCCACGGCAGAACGGTTGAGAATCCGATGCCCCGCCTGAATCGCCCCGGTGATCCGTTTCTCTTGTCGTTCGAAGATTACCAGAATCTGTTTCGGCCTACCGGTTGCTCAAGCTTCCAGTTGTTGCCGGTCAATGGTTACTGGGGGTTTGTGCGCCGGAAGAAAACAGCGAAAGGTCGGCTCTCAATGCTGCCAGTCGACGCTCTCTTTAAAATGATTTCCCAGCCCGCGTTCTCTGGGCTGCGCAATAGCCCCTTGAATCCATGGCTGGTGGTACTCGGGAAGAAGGAGGCGGCTTGATGCGGTTTTTTCTGGCCGGTTGCCTCGTTCTTTCGGCGATCGCTCTGTCACCAGCGTTTGAAGACTCCGCCTATCTGCCCCTCGAGGAAGGGAGCCGCTGGGATCTGAAATCGGAATCAACGGGCATGAGCATGGCCTTCCAGGTCGAGGGGCGAGCCGGTGCCATTTATCGTGTCCGTTGGGAGAACCCTTGGACCAAGGCGCAATTTGGTTTTGAGTCGCGAGGGGACCAGATTCTGTTGCGAACTCTGGACATGGGGAATGGTGTCGCACCCATGCCAGATGGCACCGTTTACTTTGATTTTGGCGTCGGCGAGGGGAAGCCCTGGTCTAACGTCACCGGTAAACTTTCGGTGGTGTCCAGGGACAAGACCGTGACCACACCCGCCGGACGCTTTGACCATTGCATTGAGATCAGAGCCACGGACAAGGGTGGGTCGAACACGTTCTGGTTTTTCGCTCCTGGCACTGGTTTCGTGCAGTTCGGCGAAGGTTCCGCGGCGTTCCGACTCATCTCGTATAAACGAGCGAGTGGAGCTTCGCCAGCCACTGCCGCGACTGCCGTACGGCCGGCCGTGCCGGCGACCATCAACGTCACCTCTTCAACTCTCTATCTGGGACTTGAGTCAAATCCAACGCCGGCCGAGGGCTATGAATTCAACGCCAAGCGCGAAAGCTTTGAAATGTCGAATCGGGCCGGAGCCAACCTGATCTTCGTGGGTCCAAAGTGGAGCGATATCGAACCCTCGCCGGGCCGCTACAACTTCGGCGAAATTGACGAGCGAGTCAAATTAGCGGAAAGCTACAACGCATCGATCCTGTTGAACATCCGCATTGTCGACACCAGCGCCAAATCGGTGCCGAATGCATATAAGCAGTGGAACTGGGACGATCCCCAAATGCGACAGAAGCTTACGGATCTGATCGGCGCGCTGGGTCCCCGGCTGAAGGGACGCTGCCGATGGGTTACCATCGGCAATGAAGTAAACGAGTACTTCTCGAGTCATCGCGGTGAGATCGATGCCTATGCGCGCCTGATGACGAATTTGACGCTGACCATGCGCTCCGCCTTCCCTGGATTGCCGTTCTCGGTGAATTTCACCTCCACGGCTATCGGCGACCTGCATGGGAAGTTCCAGCCCATCGTGTCGCATGTGGATTTCTATTCCATCAATTACTATCCGATCGATGCGGACTTTAGAGTCCGCGATCCCGGCACCTGCGGACCAGAACTGCAGCGCATCCTGGACGCCGTCTCAGACCGTCCGCTGGTCTTCCAGGAACTGGGTTATCCCTCGTCCAGCGCATTGGGAAGTTCAGAAGAGAAGCAGGCTCAGTTTCTGACTACAGTCTTTGCGTTTCTAAGAGGAAACCGTTCTAAAGTGAGGGCCGTCAATTTCAATTGGCGGGGCGACCTGCCAGATTCGGTGGTTCGTGAATTGTCGTCGTATTACAAGCTGGGCGACAGCGGTAATTTTAAGGAGTTTCTAGCGACGCTCGGCTGGTTTCACAAAGATGGAACGCCGAAGAAAATCTGGTACGTCTTCCAGAGCCAAGCGCCCGCTCTGATCTCCGGCGGATCTTAGTTGCGGACAAGCTCTTCGTAGACCTTTTCCACGCGCCTGGTGGCCGCTTTGAGCGAGTACTCCTCCTCAATAAATCGTTTTGCCGCCGAGCCCAGTGATGCGCGCTTTTCGGGGTTCGCCATCAGATCAAGGACGGCCTGTGCAAACTGGCCAGGATTTTGCTTCTCCACGAGCGATCCGGAGACTGCGTCACGCAACACTTCGCCAAGTCCGCCCACACGCGTGGCCACGATCGGTAAGCCGGCCGCCATGCCCGCGCAAATGGCCAGCGGAACGCCTTCCACATCACTGGCATGAACCTGCATGTCCGCTAAGACCAGGGTCTTGGCGAGATCTGCGCGAAAGCCCAGGAATGTGACGCTTTCGCCTAATTCCAGGCGTTCGGAAAGCCGCCGTGTTTTTTCCATCGTTGGACCAACACCCAGCAGCCAAAGGCGGGCCCGCGGGCGCTGTTTGAGCACGATCTGAAAGCCCTGCAAGAGTACATCGTGCGCCTTCTCCGGGTAAAAGCGGGCGACGTTTATCAAAACAAAATCCTCGTCGGCCGCCCCAAGGGCCTGCCTTCCGGCGCTGCGGTCGGCCTCGGAAAGGTGGACCGGCTCACTTTGAAAGCCGCATTGCAGAAGCCGGAGGCGTTCTGCTGGATATCTCCGGTTAATAGTTCCTTGCAAAGTCTCCTGGCAATGCGCCGTCACCTGGTCGAAACAAGGCAACAGGAGGCGATCGATCAGCTGCAGCGCGCCTCGGACAAAGCCGAATTTGCCCCAGACGTAAAGGGTTGTCACGGTCTTTACCGGGAAGACTTTACTTGTCAGAACTCCTACGACGTCCGCATACGTGTTGTGACAATGCAGTACCTGAACCCCCGACGCCTCCAGACTGGCTGCTAGCAGCCGTGCAGCCCGCCAAACAGGCTTTCGCCGGCTCCATGGAATGGTGCGGACCTGGATGCCGCGGGCACTGGCCGCCTCCATGAAAGGCTCCTCAGTGTGACCCGGATTCGCAAAGCAGAAAAGATGCGTCTCAAAGTGGAAGGGGTCCATCGTCTGAATCCAGTTGAGAAGAGCCGTTTCCACGCCACCGTATGCAATGGTGTGGATGAGGTGCGCTACGCGAATGACGCTTGCGGGTCTTTCCGTTTGGTCCACGCAGTTGTGAGGGGCCGAGGCTTCCAATTCGTTCACCGCGCGGCCTGAGCATTCGAGACCATGCCCTTATATGCCTCCAGGGTAGCGACCGCGCAAGCTTCCCAACTGAAGATCCTCGCTCGCGTGAAGCCTTCCCGGACAAGACGCGATCGAAGCTCCGGTTCCAAATGCAAGCGGAGAATCGCCTGAGCGATTTCCTCTGCCGACTCCGGATTGACAACCAATGCTGCGTCCCCCGCAATCTCGGGTAGACACGTCGCCGTCGAGGTAATAACAGGCGTTCCGCAAGCCATCGATTCAATGATGGGCAATCCGAAGCCTTCCCATAATGACGGGAATAACAGAGCATCGGCTCCACAGTACAGTTCCGGTACCTCGGCGAACGGGACGTATAGAATACGCGTCGTATGGTCGCCCACGTTATTAGATTGGATGGTATCGAAGATGGGATCATTCATGGACGGTTCCCGTCCAACGATTACCAGCCGCGGCAGATCTGGCCCGTCTCCCGCCATCTGACGGAACTGCGCGTAGGCCTCAATCACACGAAACACATTCTTCCTCTCCTGTTGTTGACCGATGAAGAGAAAATAAGGCGCGCAGATCGAGTACTTAACCTCTACTAACCGCTTAGACGCCTCTTTATCACGGGGAGAAAACTCCGGCCCAACACCCATATAGGAGACTGACATACTGCCGTAGGGAACGCCTGCCGTTTGGTGCACTTCCTCCACAAGAAATTTCGAAATACACAAGACTTTTTTTGCCTGCTGCAGGCCGCGATCCAGCAACTTGTTCAGTCGCCAAACGACACTCTTCTCATAAAACTCGGGATGCGTCCAGTTGCTGGAACACAAAATCGTGAGGATCAGTGGACGCGGCGACCACGGTGCCGGAACCATCGTGGCATGGTAAAAATCGACGCGGTCTTTGAGTAGAAGCAAAGGGAGCACCAGCGGAATGCTGATCCAACGAAGTCTTGGCCGCAGGACTCGGAAGGTAAAGTTTTTTTTGTCCACGCCAATGGCGTTGACGGCCTCCGGAACCGTGCAATAAATAAAGTATTGATTTTCGTGGTCTATTCGAGCGAGAGCACGAATCAGTTGAATCTCGTACGTTTCGGGACCACCGCCCTGGCGGCCCGGCGTGACTACAAAAATCCCGATTCTCAAGCGCCCATCATCTCCTCGTATACGGATTCGAGCCGGGCAACGGCTGCTTTTAGCGAATACCGCTCACGCATGAATCTTCGCGCCGCTTCCCCAAACTGTTCCCGTAACGCACGATCATTTGCTAGCCTAAGCGCAGACTCCGCTAATAAGTCCGGACGGTTCGGCGGAACCAGCAGGCCATTCACGTTGTGCTGAACAATCTCCGGCACGCCCCCAACGGCAGTGGCCACAATGGGAAGTCCGGCGGCTAAGCCTGAACACAATGCCAAGGGGATGCCCTCCATGTGGCTAGAATGAATCTGAATGTCAGCCAGGGGCAGCAGCCTCGAGAGGTCGGATTTGAATCCCAAAAAGCGCGCGGACGATTCCAGACCGAGCTCACGCGCCAGGCTCTGGGCGGCCTCGAGTCCTGGCCCGACTCCGCAGAGCCACAGCCGGGTATTAGGGCACGCATTCACAATCTGTCGAAAGCTCCTGAGTAGAACATCGTGTGCCTTCTCCGCATGAAAGCGGGCCAAATGCAGAAAGACGATATCGTCCGGCCGCGCACCAAGCTTTTCACGCTCGCGGGTGCGCTCGTCCGGCGAGAAGGCGGTAAGGGGCTGCTCCGAACCGCTCAGCAGCACTTCGATACGCTCCAGCGGAAGGCCCGGTTGTACGGTGAGCCTGGCGGCGAATTCGCTCTGAGCCGAAACGCGGTCAAAATACCGAACCAGGAAACGTTCCAATCGCTGGAGTATGGCGCGCTTCCAATCCAGCTTTCCCCACATCCATTTGGTGGTAATTAAGCGCACGCCGGTTCGCCGCTTGGCCACCACACCTACCAGTTCGGCGTAGGTATTGTAGCAGTGGAGGATGTCAATTTGGTGCTCACGCAAGTAGTCCGTCAGTGCGCGGGCGCTCTTCAGGACGGGCTTACTCCTGTCCCACGGAATGAAGTGCATGGAGAGGCCCGCAGCCCGGGCAGCTTCCACGAAAGGCCGTTCACAGCCATTAGGTTGGGCAAAACAGATCAAATGAACATCGAATCGCTCTTTGTTCTGCGTGCGCAGCCAGTTGATGACGATGGTTTCCGGACCGCCATAGGCCACGGAGTGCAATAGGTGAACAACTCGTATCTTCTGGCCTGGCCGCACGGCGGCGCTCTGCTTCACATCGTCGGGGGCATCGACTGCGTTGGGGGACATTTGCGTGGGATCCGTTAGCTCAGGAGACGAGAACGAAGCCCACCACCTGGGTTCCGAATCCCGCAAACTGGCGTTTGGTCATATCAATTTCTGACTGCAGACTCTTTCCAGGCTGCACAAAGAGAACCACCGCGTCGGCGTGGGCTGTGGCGAGGACCGTAGATGCAGACTCCAGTATGGAAGGAGCGTCGATGAGAACATAGTTAAACTGGTCGCGCACCCGGCTGACGAATTGAGGGAAAAGTTCCACGGGCTTCGCGGCAAACAAGTCCAGATAGGTCACTGGCGACAAATCCCGTTGATTCAGAGCCAAGGCCCCAAGGGCGTTTCCTGGAGAGTTCTGACGGCCTATACTCTCCGAAGTCAAAGGCCGAGAATCAACGGGCGAGATCTCATTCACTCCGTGAACATCGAGAACCAGAACGGGAAGACCGTCAATCGACGCCAGTGCTTTGGCAATCCTTCTTACCAGGGGATTGGTGTTGCCGATGGAACCAACGGGGCAAAACAAGATCACTTTCTTACCGGACAAACCAAATGCCCGAATTTGCGTAGCTAAGCGAATGATTTCAGGCGACGGCCCGGCATCATCGTCACTTTCCCTTCCTGTCAGCTTATTTGCCCCTCCGGTCGGGGCGTCGTTGAGGAGATTTGGTATTCCGGTCAAGATCATCCCGCAACCGCCCTCATCGTTTCCATTGGGTCCGGAGTTTTCCGCAAAGTCCAGCACAGCCCTTCGCGCAGATTCACGCTCGGCGACCACCCCGTTAAGTCCCTGATCTGCAGATTATCACAATAGCTGCGCCAAATCTCAGTAGAACGGGGCGCCAAGGCATTCTCGGCTATGTCGGCTTCGCTCTCGAGCACTTTTAATACTTCCCTGCACAAATCGGAGACCGTAATCTCCCTACCGCCGCCAATTGGAATCGATTGTCCCCAGGCGTTTTCGGCGTTCATCATGTTGGCGAAGCATGTGGCCGCGTCTTTCACGTACAGGAGATCCCTGGTTTGTTTTCCACCCTGGATTCGAATAGGCTCCCCGCTCCGAACCGATCGCTCGACGAAGGTAATGAAGTTAAAATTCTGCCGCGGGCCGTACACGAAAGTTGGCCTCAACCCAACTATACTGATCGCCTGCCCGTGTGCGAAGGCTTTACAGAGCCGCCAGCCGGCGGATTTTGCCACCGCGTAAGAGCAGATGGGGTCCTCCGCCTGTAAGGATCGGTACGGCACCGGTCCGTTGCCGTACACCTTACACGAGTCAGCGTAGACGAATAATCGTGCTCCTGCGGCGTTTGCGGCCTCTAGCACGTTCAACGTGCCCTTGGTGTTCGAGTCTATGCAGGCGCGGATATGCTCCGGACATTCGGCAGCGTCGGGTTCGGCTGCCAGGTGAAAGACAGTATCCGGTCGAAACTCCTTCAAAACCCGGCCCATCTGGGCACGGTCCCGGATGTCGCCTTCTTCAAACACAAAACGTCCAGCGACGTCCTCCAGATTTTGGAGGCGCTGCCGGCCGCGTGCCACCACCAATACGGAATGGCCAGAATCCACTAGACATTCGGTTAAATGCGACCCGATGAAGCCGGTACCGCCGACAACCGCAACCCGATGTCTGCGCATGACTAGAAGGCTCCGTCCATTTTGAGAATGAGATAAACAGTGCGAACCAGGATCCGGACGTCTTCGCGCAGGCAGCGTGTACGAACGTATTGCGCATCCAACTCTTCTGTTTGCCGGAATGACAGGCGCCCACGCCCTGAAATCTGCGCGAGGCCAGTGACTCCGGGCCGGACGCAAAATTTGAGCAAGTGTTCTTTCCGATAGTACGGGAGCATCTCTGGAATCTCCGGACGTGGACCCACCAGACTCATATCTCCCGTCAGGACGTTCCAGAAGTTGACCAACTCATCGAGGGTGGTGCGGCGCAGAATCCTCCCCGCTCGTGTTACCCGCGGATCATTTTCTACCTTAAAGTAAAGCGACTCCACTTCCTCTGACAGGTATTGGTACCGATACAGCTCTGGAAATCGCTGCTTGGCATCGGAGTACAGCGTGCGGAATTTACAAAAGCGAAACGTCTTACCGCCTTTGCCGACGCGGAGCTGACGGAAGATAGCTTTGCCAGGCGATTCAAGCCGGATGGAGATCCCAATAAGTAATGTAACTGGCGCAGTAAGAATCAATACAGCGAGAGCGATCGCGCGCTCTACCAATTCCCTCAAAATGTTCGAGGAGTTGTCGATTTCGATCGCCGCGATCTGTTCTTGAACTTCAGAGATTTGTGGCCACCGAACGCAACGGGCCGTGGCCGCACCATTGACCATTCCGGCGGCAGGCATTCCCCGGAAATTCGCGGGGCTCGAGATTTCCAGTTGTTGATCTTGCGCCTCACTCAGATTTGACACGCTTAGGTCCTATTCTCGCCGCATCTAAATCGCGCCGGGCATAACCTTGACATGCTCCGCAGCGTCTGGATTCAAGAGATCCAGAGCCTGCTCTAATCTGTATTTAGTGATCGTAGAATTAATTCCGTTACAGAAATCGAATTGGGGAAGGAACTGTAGAACGCGGTGGGACTTCGAGATTTCAGCGACATAATTGCCGGATTCCACCGCTAGGTAATCTTCGGGCCAAGGGTGGAAGTTGATTGGGGGGCCGTCCGTGAGCTCACGAATGATCTCTGCCGCCTCCATCATGGAATGGCCGACGCCGCTCCCGATGTTGAACGTCTCGCCGGACGCCGCGGGGATGAGCGCGCATCGAATCAAGATCTCGGTCAGATCATCGATGTAAATGAAATCTCGGATCTGTTCGCCCGTCCCAAACAGAACAATGGGAAGCTGGGCCAAGCTACGAATGATGAATGAATTAACGATTTTGTAGCCCTGCCCTAAGCGAGTGCAATCGTGGCCGTAAGCATTCGAAATGCGGCAAACCGTATGCGTAATGGCCCCAAGCCGGGAATAGAGTTCCAAATAGTTTTCAATGCAGAGCTTGTGAACGGCGTAGATGCTGAGCGGGCGGGTCGCGTGCTTCTCATCCACCTTGGCAGCGGACGTCTCTCCATAGACAAGCCGAGAACTGGAGAAAATGACATGCGGCTTGTGGGCCGCTTTAGCGCAAGCTTCCAGGAACTCGAGTTGCACGCGGCAGTTGCTATCCAGACTGCCGATCGGGTCGTGGTTGCTAGCCACGGCACCGGAGGAACCCGCTAGATCGAAAATCACGGAGGCCGAGGCGACCGCCGCTTGCAACGAAGTTTGGCACACCTCGTTCTCTGTGCTGTACCAGGTTACCTTCGAGGCCCAGTGAGGTTCAGCGTAGCGGGCTCGGGAACGACAGAGCACGGACACCTTGTAGCCATCGCTGAGGAGTCGTTCTACCAGGTGGAAACCGATGAACCCAAGCGCCCCCCAAACCAACACAGTGGGTCTATCCTTCGATGCCTGAGAATCACCCCTAACAATCGGAAATTCGTGATCCATACTTGTTGGAGACTCCGCGCTCCGAAGCGAGACAACTTAGCACACACCATAGGATTGCTGTGAGGCTAAAAGTTGGCTAATTTTTGACTGGTCCTACGGCGTATATTGCCGTAGGCCATGAAGATTCATTCTGAAGACTGCGCTCCAGCCTATCTGATCAAATTATCTTGTGGCCGAAGGTCAACCTTCGGGTTATTAGGATGGAAAACTCGGACTGCACCCTTCAACACCCGCCGCAGTACCAAAGATGTAGCCAGCAAGGCCGCTCCAAGCAGAAACAAATTACCAGCTTCCGGTACTGAGCTTCCACCGATCATGCATACGTTTTGAGCAGGTCGTATGCCACAGTTGACCTTAAATAACCATCTTCTTTACAATATGTTAAGTTATACTTCACCGTCGGTAGCCCCGTGCAAGGGAACACCGATACCCTCAGTCTGCATTGTTTTTCCTGAAGTCTTCTACTTGCGCACCCGTCCGGGCGCGTTTGCCTGGCCCTCCGTTTTTAGCGGGGCGTGCCGGCAGGCGAACAAGAACCGCGTCGTCGCCTTTTACTCGGCTTCGAAGATTCGAGGTGCCCATGCGCGACATAGCTCCTTGCCAGCGAAGGGGAATACCTCGACCCCCTTGGGAACGGCGCTCAGATCAAGGGAAGATGGCTGAAGGACTCATCTCCCAAATCTGATGTGCGCAACATGTAGTTTGTCTAGCGGCTAATGCTAGTGGTCCAGTTTGAAATTTCAAAACTGATGTCATAACGACGCGGACCTCGCAGCTGCCAGCGTCGTTAGAGATGAACCACTACCGTCTAGACATTTTTTTCTCGACAACGTAGTTGTCTCCAGCTGCGAAGCCGTTAATTTGTCGGTGTGGCTGAAGAGAACAGCGCATAAAAGAACGCGCGCCTCGAGCAAGAAATTTATGTATTGACGAAAAGGAACGAACGCTTGCGGCGGCCCGGTCGACGAAGCGCTACGAGCTGGGAAGCGACCCGAGAACAGTGCACTGGCGCCCGCCGGATCTTACAGACTCCGCGCTGAATTTCCTGCTCGGTCGCGCCGATGGAACGCACGCAAACTCTTGCCTGTCAAGCCCTGCAGCTTGCCGGGCAGATCGAATCTCCTCACGCAGCCATCGACGGCCTCATAATTCTGGCTACGGCTATAGGTGTGTACCCCTGTCCAACCCGGGAACTGGGATCCGTGAAGAGACCCAACCGGCTCGTCAACGTAGCCGTTTGCGTTTAACGCTACGATTCTCCGGAACTGAAGTCCACTGCCATAACCGGAAGAACAGTCCTGGGCAGGACGAATCAGGTGTTCTCCGGCAGAGAAGATCGCACCGCCAGGACGTGCGCCGCACGTCGCTTGCACAATGGGATTGGCCGGATGTTCCGCCCACGGCCCACAAAGCGAAGAGGAATACCATAGATTCAGCCGGTGGCGTTGTGCGCCGGTCGGGGAATTTGAGGCGAAGAGCCAAAAGAGGTTGTCGTGCCGTATCAGGGTTGGATCGGAGGCTTCCACGTCGCATAGGAGCCTAGTTTCCAACTTCCATTCGGCCGGAAAGGAATGGCAACGATAGAGCTCGACCGTCCGGTTTTCGACGGTCTCCGGCAACATCCAGAGGCAGCCATCCCATTCGAGGATGTGCGGGTAGGAGAGATGGTAAGGCCGGACCAAAATCGTGTCCACCGCTGGACTGCCCAATCTGGCGCACGCTATCTCCCCTTTGGCTTCGAGGTAGCGGTAGCGCTCAAAGAAAATCCAGATCTCTCCGTCTCGCTCAAGCAGAAACGGATCCGCCCGGAATTCTCCGAGGGGGCACTCGAGAACAGTGTAGTTCGCCGGGTCGAGATAAGAGAATTCTGCGGTGGGATTCCGCTTCCGCACGGCCAGAAACCATTGCTGCTTGAAGATGAGCCGACTAAGTCGCCCGTTCACGCGGAACCCTCTGGTGCACGTCATTATATACGTCAAGGGTCGACTTTGCGGTCCGTTCCCACGAGTAACGCTTTGATCGCTCAATTCCCAGTGCAATCAGCTCTTCGCGCAACTCTCGGTTGCATAACACAGTTGCCATCGCCTGTGCGATGTCACCTGTCGAGTAGGGATTCACTAATAGAGCCGCATTGCCGCACACTTCCGGGAGGGCGCCCGCCGTAGAGCTGACGACGGGCGTGCCGCAGCACATTGCTTCAATCACCGGTAGGCCAAAGCTCTCAAATAACGAAGGAAATACCAGCATTTCCGCAGCGCGGTAGAGATCCGGCAAGTCGGCGGTAGCAACGTGACCCAGCTTTACGATACCGTCTTCTGGCTTGCTGTGGCGAAGCACGGATGGCTCGTCTAGGATCTTTCCCGCGAGAACGAGCTGAACGTTTGGGCAGCACCTGCTCCTGAATTCTTGAAATGCCTCCACGAGGCGCGCGATGTTCTTTATCTTCTGTACTTTGCCGACATAAAGCACGAAAGACTGGCGGAGGCTAAACTTCCTCATCACGGACTCCCGCGCTCCCTGGCGCGGCGCCGTGAAAAAGTCTGTGCTAACGCCGTGCAGCACGAGGGACAGGCGGTCAGCAGAAACGTGCATTTTTTCTTTTAGTTGAAGCGCGGTGTGCTCCGACACGCAGATGATGCGCAGAGCGTGTTGGATCGCCAGACGTTGCAGCCAGTTCAATCGCCAGCGCGTCGCGGTCGGAAAGCAATCACGGTAAAGGAAGTTCGACAAACCATGGCAGGTAAAGACCATTCTTGCCGGGGGAATCGGAGGAGGTGCGTATGTGGCGTGGAATACATCAATCAGGTCGGCACGAAGTAGGTACGGCAAGCTGAGACTGAGACTCGCAACGCGAAAAAACGGCTTGAGAACCCGATATTTCACATTTGGCTGGTTGATATCGATTGCTTCGCTTGCCCTTGCGTCTGGGCAATAGATCGTATATTCATTCACGCTATCCAGGGCCGCCAAGGCACGCAGGAGCTGCACTTCGTACGTCTCTGGCCCGCCAGCCTGTCGTCCAGCGGCTAATACAAGTACGCCGATTCTCATTCCACTCGACCGAAATCGCCAAGGACAAACCCAGCGTGGTTGGTTACCACTGACGGTTAGGCAATCTGGATGTCAAGCTCGACAGCAAAAGTCTTGCAGAACCCGAGAGTGTAGGCAAACCTGGAAGCCGAGCGAAATCCGTCAGCGTAAGAGTATAAGCATAAGAGTATAAAGTTGCTATCTCTTTAGTGGGAACGAAACCCGTCCACCCCAAGTGGAATTGGAGGGGTACATCGTTACCCGCCTCGCGGGGCTGAAGTGTGTGAGTCGGAAGAGGCCAAAGGAAATGGCCGTCTGGCTGGGGGAGAGCGGGCTCTCCTCTGACGTCGCCTTCAGAAACTGTTCGCACGCGGAAGTTTAGCGAGCTGATCCGCGCGAAAAACGGCTGGTGGTCAACACCGTCCATCAGTGAAGATGGACGCTTATACAGAATTTGTATAGCCAACCACATGGCCTTCAGGTTTCGGTCTCTTCAATCTACACCAAGTGCTCCATTGACTTAGGTTTAGCCGCTGTGTTACCGATAAGTGCGCTCTCTTGGGTGCAATTTGCCCTCCGGTAGGGCGCCGCGCATGGGCACAGACCCCAAGCACCTCGAAGTCACGCTGGAGACGCAAGTCGAAAGCGTCAATCTCGCTGAGGAGATGTGTCTCCGAGTGGCCGAGGCTGCCGGCTTTGGCGAGGACGATTGCTACAAAATCGGCATGAGCGTGCGTGAAGGCGTCATCAACGCGTTTCACTATGGCAATCAGGAGCGACCCGAAAAGAAGATTCATCTGATCGTGGATCTCACCGGCGATAAGATGATCATCCATGTTCTGGATGAAGGCTCCGGCTTCACTCTCGCCAACGTGCCGGACCCGCTTGCGGAAGAAAACCTCCTGAGCACTTCCGGCCGGGGGATCTTCCTGATGCGCGCATTTATGGACGAATTCGACGTCGTGCCGGGACGCACCGGCGGCGCGGAAATTGTTATGGCGAAAAAGCTGCCTTTGCAGGAGAACCCGGGAACAAATGGCCAGGGCAGCCAGGGCGCCAACCCGCCCCAAGGAGCCTAGAGGAAATCATGGCATTGCGCGCCACATATCGAGATGCTGGCCAATCCACGGTAGTGGACCTCAGCGGCAAGATCACCCTGGGTGAAGGAAGTGCATTGCTGCGAAAAACCGTGCGCGGCCTGCTGGACGACAAACGGACCCACATCGTGCTCAATCTCGCCGACGTGGACTACATCGACAGTTCCGGCATCGGCGAGCTTGTTAGTGCGTATACAACGGTAAAAGGCCGCGGCGGCGACCTCAAGCTATTGCACTTGACGAAAAAAGTGCACGACCTGCTCCAGCTCACCAAGCTCTACACCGTCTTCGACGTGTACACCGAAGAGAGTGCTGCCCTCAGCAGTTTCCAGTAGTTTTTCCTCGGCCAAGCCGGAATCCACAGCGCCGCCAGAGACACCGCTCGCATCGAGCGTCTTCCTGCGTCACAATCCTTCCATGGCCATTCGCACACTTTTTCCATGAGCAGCGGCTCCGATACCGCGTGGATTGTCGAGAGGGCAAGCGCTCTGGGGTTTGACCTTTGCGGAGTCGTGCGCGCGGAGAAATTCCCCGAGTTGGAGCTGACGAAAGAATGGCTGGCGCTTGGCTACGCCGGCGAGATGAAGTATCTAGCGGACGAGCGCCGCAGCAATCCCCAAAGCGTAATGCCCGGCCTCCGCAGCGTGATTGTCTGTGCCTTGAACTACAACTCGCCTGCGCCGCGTTCCGTCGACGCGCTCCAGCCGCCGGAAGCCGAGCCAAGCGGCTGGATTTCCCGCTATGCCTGGGGACAGGACTACCACGAAGTACTCCAGCAGAAGCTCCAGAGCCTCGCGAGCAGCCTCCCAGAACGATTTGCCGGACCACAGGAAGCGCGCATCTACGCGGACACGGGTCCCCTGCATGAGCGCGTCTTCGCCAAACACGCCGGCCTCGGCTGGCTCGGAAAAAATACCCTGCTGCTGAACGCCAAACTCGGCTCCTGGTTTTTCCTCGGCGTGATTCTTACGACTCTCGATATCCCGCCCACGCTAGGTCCAGCCGAGCTGCCTCCTGCGGATCTCTGTGGCTCTTGCACAAAATGCATCGACGCTTGCCCAACCGGCGCGCTCGTCGAGCCCTACGTGATGGATGCGCGCCTCTGCATCTCCTATTTGACGATCGAGCTGCGCAGCAGCATTCCCGAAGATTTGCGCGAACCCATGAGCCGCCACGTCTTCGGCTGCGACATTTGCCAGGACGTTTGCCCGTGGAATCGCCGGGCGCCAGTGACACAAGCTGCGGAATTTCAGCCAAGAACTTATGCGCAGCCCACGGAAAGCCGGTCGCAGGAATGGCCCGCCCCTATCGCGGAGGGCATTGAAAAAGAATCTCTCTTCCTGCCGCGGCTCGAGTGGCTGGCTGCGATGAACGAAGAACAGTTCCGCACAGTCTTTCGCGGAAGCCCCGTAAAGCGCACGAAGTGGCGCGGCTTGGTGCGCAACGCCTCGATCGCCCTGGGCAATTCCGCTCCCGCGGCGGGCTCAGATCAGCGCGAAAGAATCTGCACACTCTTGAAGCGGCTTAGAGCCTCGGGCGATCCCCAAATCGCTGAATCTGCCCAATGGGCGCTTTCGCGCATCCAATAACCGTGGCGAGTTCCGAGCGTTGCAACCTGCTTTCTACGAGCCGCCTAGTAGCCCCCAACAGCAGCGTGGCATTGAGCCGTCTCGGGGATGAGCGGTATGATACATCTGGCTAATGGAGCGGTAGGCTTACTGTCGGTTGATTGGCCAGTCTCCTCGCCGCAGGAGATCCCCATGAATCGCCGGAAATTTGTGGTTAATACCGGGATTGTTGGTGCGGGATTGCTTGGAGCGAGCAGCGACGCTTCTGCGGCTTTGCGCTCCGGCACCGTCTTGAATTTTGCATCAAATCTCAAACTGGAGGAAAAACCCGTGGCATTTACCGTCCCACCGTTGCCTTACGCATTCGACGCACTCGAACCCTACATCGATGCCAAGACCATGGAAATTCACCACGACAAGCACCATGGCGCCTATGTCACCAACTTGAACAAAGCGCTCGATGGTCACGCTGATCTCCAAGCCAAGTCGCTTGAAGATCTTCTGAAAAGTCTCGACTCCATCCCGGAGAATATTCGCGCTGCTGTCCGCAACAATGCTGGCGGACACTGGAACCATTCTCTGTTCTGGACCCAGATGAAGAAGGGTGGTGGTGGCGAGCCAAAGGGTGAACTTGCCGATGCCATCGCGTCGACCTTCGGATCTTTGGCAGGGTTCCAGGAAAAATTCGGCGCCGCTGGTCTCGCACGTTTTGGTTCCGGATGGGCTTGGCTCGTCGTCAAGGACGGCAAGCTAGCCATCGATTCGACGCCAAATCAAGACACGCCATTTTCAATTGGTGCCAAGGCCGTGCTGGGCATCGACGTTTGGGAGCACGCCTACTACCTCAAGTATCAGAACGTGCGCGCTGATTACATCAAGGCATGGTGGAACGTCGTCAATTGGGATTCCGCCACCCAGCTCTACGCGGCCGCAAAGAAGTAACGAACTCGCCGGCAAGGCACCCTAAACAAAACGGAAAGGCCCGGTTCGACTTCAGCGAACCGGGCCTCTGCGTTTTGTCTAACTTCGTGTCTCTCGGTGTCGATTAGGCCATCAGCTGCCGCTTCGCCGCCAGAGGAACTACGGCGGCGCCACGCGAGCCGTTATTGTACTTCTGTGGCATCGAAGGCGCATACGACCGGGTTTCCCGGGGGGCGATGGTCATGGCCATGGGCACGGGCATCGAGGCGACTGCGCTG
>Ga0210398_10000960_pt1 | contig 31238 bp, 27 predicted proteins | sample IncBWC4OmetaG_FD_161047 | JGI IMG/M metagenome (GOLD analysis project Ga0210398, IMG submission 161047) | Forest soil microbial communities from Barre Woods Harvard Forest LTER site, Petersham, Massachusetts, United States - Inc-BW-C-4-O | ecosystem: Environmental > Terrestrial > Soil >... | reverse complement strand
GGGCTATTGCCGAGCCGCGCCGCCGACAATCTGTTCTGGGTCGGCCGCTATGTGGAACGTGCCGAGGCGACGCTGCGGCTCGTGCGCGCCATGATCAATCGCAGCGCCGAGGCCGACGATGCCGCGGCTGCCGTGATCGGCAGCATCGGTTCGCTGCTCGCCGCGTGGAATGCCATTCCGGACGATATGAACCAGGCCCTGACGGCGCCGACCGCGCGCGCGGTGCTGACGCGAAGCGATCTCGAAGGATCGCTGCCTTATCTCGCCGGCTCAGCGCGTGCGTCGGCCTCGATGATCCGCGACCGGTTTTCGCCCGATGCCTGGCGGGCGATCAGCGATCTCGCCATCATGATCGGCACACCGCTGCCGATGGGGCCTGCCGAAAGCGCCATCAACGACCGGGTCGAAGCGGCATTGCGCATTATCGCGTCGCTGTCCGGCCTCGCCCAGGAGAACATGACCCAGCTCGCCGGCTGGCGCTTTCTCGAGCTCGGTCGCCGCATCGAGCGCGCGCTGTTGACCTGCCGGCTGGTGCGCTGCTTTGCCGAATCCGGCGCGCCGGACGGCGGCCTCGACGTGCTGCTCGAGCTCGCCGACAGCCAGATCAGCTACCGGCAGCGCTATGTGATGATCGCGGCGCTGGCGCCGGTGATCGACCTGGTCATGCTCGATCCGAACAATCCGCGCTCGGTGATCTTTCAGCTCGACCGCATCGAGGTCCACCTCGGCGCTTTGCCGCGAAGAAATACCACCGGCCGCCTGTCGCCGGTGCAGCAGATCGCCGCTTCGATCGCGACGCGGCTGCGCACGGCCGACGCCGCCAAGATCGACGACGCTCTGATCATGGACATCGAGTTGTCGCTGATGAAACTGTCGGACGCGATCAGCGCGGCCTATCTGACCAACAACGAGCGTTCCGATTCCATCTGGGAGGCGCTGGCGTGATCTACGACGTCCGGCAAATCACCACCTGTGCTTATGCATCGCCCGTCGCGCACGCGCGCCACGTGCTGCGCCTGACGCCGGTGTCGCGCGACGGCGAGCGAGTGCATGTCGCCTCGCTGCAGATCGTGCCCGAGCCGGTGCGCCGGCGCGAGAGCAGGGATTTCTTCGGCAACGTGTTGACCTGGATCGAAATCGCCGAGCCGCACGATACGCTCACGGTGAAGCTGCAGGCGCGGGTCGCCGTCGATGCGCCGGTCGAGCCGCTGGCGACACCGGCCTGGGAAGCGGTGCGCGAAGAGGCCTTTGCGTCGAGCGATATCGGGCCGATGTCGCCGGCGCATTTCCTGTTCCCGAGCCGCATGGTGTCGCTCGATCCCGAGATCCGCGATTACACCCGCGAGAGTTTTGCGCCCGGCCGCTCCGTGCTCGACGCCGCCATCGAACTGATCGGCCGCCTCAAGGCCGACATCGTCTACGAGATCGGCGCCACCACGGTCACCACCATGCCGCCGATGTCGTTCGCGTTGCGCCGCGGCGTCTGTCAGGATTTCGCGCATATCATGATTTCCGGCCTGCGCGGCCTCGGCCTGCCGGCGGCCTATGTCAGCGGCTATCTGCGCTCGGCGCCGGCGAGCGACGCCGCGCGCTTGCAGGGCAGCGAGGCCATGCATGCCTGGGTGCTATTGTGGTGCGGCGGCGGCGGCGGTTGGGTTGGGCTTGATCCCACCAACGGCATTCTCGCCGCCGAGGACCATGTCACCTTGGCGGTCGGCCGCGACTATACCGATGTGGCGCCGGTGGACGGTGTTATTCTGGGGTCGGGCCGGCAGCGCATGGGCGTGTCGGTGAACGTGACGCCGGTAACGTGACTTGCTGCTGTCGGAGTTACCCGAATTTTTTTCAATTCGCTCGGGGCGGATTTATCTCGATAAGTCGAGCCATTTGCGAAGCTTCAATATCAACGCTGATGCCGCAGGGGCAAGCTAAGCTTCTCCCCGGTAAGCGATTCCCGAAGTAGCGCCGCTTTCAGACCTGTGTCGCGCGCCATGATTCTATCAAGTGTCTCGGCAACTATACGGAGTTGCGATTGAATCTCCTTCATGACGTCGGAATCGCAATACTTTTCAACTCTCCTTATCAACCTTTCTGCCCTTTGCCTGGACGACCACGGGATCGCATTCGGCAACAAAAACCGATCAATAAGCCGTGCTACAGGTTCTTGCCCGTTCCTGAAGATCTCCTGAGCGATGGTGATTTTCTTCTCGTCAAGTTTGAACGATACCGGTATGGCCGGAGGGCTTATCAAGCGTGAATCGTCGCCGTGCTCGATGGTTGCATAATCCAACTTCTTCAACAAAGGGCCCGCAAGTGTCTGTCTGCAGAAATCCCACCATTTCTTCCTCAACTTTCTATACTGATCGCCGTTCCTCGCATGTGTGAGCGCACGGCATGCCATAACAAGGCGATGCATCGTACTGACATCGCTTTCGCGGCTAATTAAGCGCACATATTCTCCCACAATTTCGGTCGCACGCTGATACGATACAAGATCACGAATGTCGTAAAGACTATCGCTCCAATATGTGAGGTTGTCGATTTCATTTCGTATCGCGCGAGTAATTTCATTCGCTAAGGCTTGCCTATTTTCGAAATTTGCTTTGGCGCTCCTCAGACGTTCTAGCTCTGCTGCCGACAACTCCTGATCTGGCTGTCTTTTTAGCAATTGTGGATCTTCAAAGTGCTGCAAGTACTCACGGAAAAATTGGTGATCTTCCCAACGAATCATCTTGCTTATGACTAGGTCAAGCTGCGAAATGACGGGTTTCGCGACGAGATTTGGGTTTGACGGGTGACCCAAATTCAATCCAGTAGCTGGTTGGAGTGGCTCGGTGTGAGGCTTTTCACCTTGCGGTACCGAAGACTCAGATGAATCGCTAAAGTTCCTGCCCGGTTCGATTGTTGACTTGCTCTCGCCCCAGTCGGCGCTAATAAATAAATCGGCCGGGACTGAAACAAGCTGCAGGGCGTCCAAAACTTTTGACGCCACGTCGCGGTTAAGCGGCTTTAACTTTGTGGCAAGTTGCCTCACTTTGACTTCCACCTCGCCAATCAAAGAAATTTGCATCCTCGCATCTGCATTGACATTCGACCCTCGCCAATCCAACTCCGCGTCCTGGTTCGTCAGCACTATTAGCGTTTCAAGCCGGATGTCCTTGAATTGCTCGTCATGTGCTTTAAGCAAATCTTTCACCGAATACATATTATCCTGAATTTGTTCCAGTGGATTTCGCCTGTCGTCTTCGGCGCCTCCCCAAGCGCCGTTCGATCTCGGAGTAATAGTGCCGTGGTAATTCTTAAAATCTAAAACGAAAAGGCCGAGCGGTGTTATTAGTATGCTGTCAATTTCGGGCTTCCTTGAGCCGCTGAACATGTGTTCCTTGATGTTCGTGGTGATCAACCAAGAGGCGGGCAATATCCGCGCAAGAAGTCTTTGCGCCTCGTTTTCCGCAGCACTTCTCGGTTGAAATACCTCAATCCGTCTGGCCATCGTTACTCTCGTCCGCGCCCAGGGGCCTCCGCAAACTGTCAAAATACAGTTGTATTATGGGGTCTGTTCAACCTAAAAACCAATACAGAATAAGCATCCAGATGAAAAGAGGGAGTGTGGGACTTTATCGATTTCATATTTCAAAACCGCGATTCCCAAGCCGTCGTACCAACGCTTGGTTCTCAATTATGAAATTGCGGTTCGCGGTTGTTAATTGACGATTATGCCCATATAGAAAAGCTCTCGGGAGGACAGCAATGCGTGCCTATCAATTGCCGAAAGGCGGCGCCGGTATCGAATCGGTGACCCGCGTCGATCTGCCGGAGCCGAAACCGCAGCACCGTCAGGTGCTGGTCAAAGTCGCCGCCTGCTCGCTCAATTTCCGCGATCTCGGCATCGTGCGCGGCACCTACCGCATGGCGGTGCGCGACAACATCGTGCCGCTGTCCGACGGCGCCGGCGAGGTGGTCGCGATCGGCGCGGGCGTCACCCGGGCGAAAGTCGGCGACAAGGTCGCGGGCTGCTTCTTCCAGCGCTGGCCGGGCGGCGAGCCGAGTCAGACCGTGCAGGCGAGCGCGCTCGGCGGCTCGATCGACGGCATGCTGGCCGAATATGCCGTGCTGGAAGAGGACGGCGTCGTCAAACTTCCCGCGCACCTGTCGCTCGAGGAGGGCGCGACGCTGCCTTGCGCCGCGGTGACCGCGTGGCACGCCATGATGGTGCATGCCAAGCTGATCGCCGGCCAGACCGTGCTGCTGCAAGGCACCGGCGGCGTCTCGATCTTCGGCCTGCAGTTCGCCCACGCCATGGGCGTGACGCCGATCATCACCTCGTCGAGCGACGACAAGCTCAAGCGCGCCAAAACGCTCGGCGCCGCCCACACCATCAACTACAAGACCACACCGGATTGGGAGAAGGCGGCGGTCGCGTTCACCGGCGGCCGCGGCGTCGATCAGGTCGTCGAGGTCGGCGGCGCCGGCACGTTACAGCGCTCGTTCGGCGCCATCCGCATCGGCGGCAAGATCTCGATGATCGGCGGCCTGAGCGGCGCCGCCACCGAGCTCAATCCGGGATTGATCCTCGGCCGGCGCGCCAATGTGCAGGGCATCTCGGTCGGCTCGACGGAAATGTTCGAGGCGATGAACGCGGCGATCGCCGCCAATGCAATCAAGCCGGTGATCGACAAGGTGTTCGGCTTCGACGAGGCGCAGGCGGCCTATCAGCACATGGCCTCAGGCGCCCACTTCGGCAAAATCGTCATCCGCGTGTGAGCCGCATCGCGGCCGCACGTCGCGCTATCCGGTTTCGGGTGAAGAGGAGATCGCCGCCGACGCGCTTCTGCGCTGTCGCGGCGACCGGGGCTTATTTGATCGCTGTCGAAACCGTCGAGAGCGTGGTCTTCAGCCTAGTGCCGAGACCGGTGATCACCGGGATGACCGCGACCGCGATTCCTGTTGCGATCAATCCGTACTCGATGGCAGTGGCAGCGCGTTCGTCCTTCCAGAACTTGACGATGAGACGCATTCACGATGCTCCGTGCAGATCGGTTCATCCTTATGATTGAAGTCTTATCGCGGCCTTAAAACCGCATATGCCGCATAAGGGTACAAATTTAAGAGAGCTTTTACCGTCACACGACGTACCGCGCCGGTTGTGGCGCTCGTCGTCAACTGGAATGGAACTCGTTCTCGATTCTTAAGATTTATCGCGCCATCCTGCCTGCGCACCGATCTGCTCTTAGACGAGGTCCGAGGTCCGAGGATTTCATGAAACTGTACGCACCCAATGTCGCTTTGTTCGTTATTGCCGGCTGCCTGGCCATGCTCGGCGTGCTCGCCGCTTTCCCGATCGAACTGCCGATCCCGGCGCTGACGGGAAACTCGTCGTGGTACATCTTCCTCGCCTGGTTCCTGCTGGCCGCCGGCAGCGCCATCCCGCATTCGGACGGGCACAACTCCGAGTAATTACTGTCGGCATCTGTAGCTTGCAGGCGCCAAAGCTGCGACGAATAGTCGGCGGTCAGCCAATCCGAATTTACGGCCCGACGGTCAACGCGAGCGCGGATCGAGGGCGTCGCGCAACCCGTCGCCGACCAGATTGAATGACAGAACGGCGAGAAAAATCGCCAGCCCGGGCCAAACGGCCATCCACGGTGCATTGACGAGAAAGCGCTGGGCGGCATTGAGCATGCTGCCCCACGACGGCGCGGGCGGTTGCTGACCGAGACCCAGAAAAGACAGCGCGGCTTCGGCGATGATGGCGGCGGCCAACGACAGTGTCGCCTGCACCAGCAAGGCGGGCAGGATATTCGGCAGGATGTGAACGAACGCGATGCGCCAGTGCGGGTTGCCGACGGCGCGCGCCGCCTCGACATAGTCTTCGACCTTCACCGCCATGACCTGGGCGCGCGTCAACCGCACGAAGATCGGCGTCGTCGTGACGCCGATCGCGATCATCGCATTGCCGAGGCTTGGCCCCAGGAAGGCGGCAAGCGCAATGGCAAGAATGAGAAACGGGCAGGCCAGCATGGCATCGGTGATGCGGCCGAACAATGCATCGACGAAGCCGCCGACATAGCCGGCGATCAGACCCGCGGGCACGCCGAGCGCAATCGCGATGGCGACCGAGATGATCCCCGCCATCAGCGAGGCACGCGCGCCATAGATCACGCGCGCCAGCACGTCGCGTCCGACATCGTCGGTGCCGAACCAATGCAACGCCGACGGCGCCTTGCGCACGGCGGTCCAGGTCTGCAGGCTCGGATCGTAGGGCGAGATCAGCGGTGCCAGCAGCGCCAACGCGACCAGAAGCGCGATGACGAAAAGCCCGAACACGGCGCCCTTGCGGCGCAACAGCCGCCGCACCGCGCGTGCCGTCGGGGTCTCGGCGTTGTCATCGTCCGTCACGCCGCCGAGCGCGTTGCTGAGGACCGCTTCGGCCATCGCTCAGCCGCGCAGCCGCGGATCGACCAGAATGTAGGCCATGTCCGCCAGGAGATTGAGCGCCATATAGATCGTCGCCGTCACCAGCACCACGCCTTGAACCACCGCGTAGTCGCGGTTGAACACGGCGTCGACGATCAGCTTGCCGAAGCCCGGAATGGTGAAGATCTGCTCGGTCAGCACGGCGCCCGAAAGCAAGGTGCCGAATTCGAGCGCGCCCAGGGTGATGACCGGCGTCAATGCGTTGCGCACCACATGCTTGAGGATGACGTTGCGCTCGAGCAAGCCTTTGGCGCGCGCGGTGCGGACATAGTCGCTTTCCAGCACCTGCAGCATGGCGCTGCGGGTGTGCCGCATCAGCACCGCGGCGATCGCATTGCCCAGCACGAATGCGGGCATGATCGTCGAGGCCAGGCTTAAGCGCCAATCCTCCGAAAGCGGCACGTAGCCAGAGGCCGGCAGCCAGCCCAGCTTCACCGAGAACAGGAAGATCATCATGATGCCGAGCCAGAAATTCGGCGTCGAGATACCCCATAGCGCGAAGCCGTTGGCCACATAATCCCAGACGCTATCCTTCTTCACCGCGGAGACGATGCCGGCGCCGATGCCGATGAAGAGCGCGATGACGATGGCCATCGACGCAAGCTGAATCGTGACGGGGAGTTTTTCGCCGATCAGCGAAAGCACCGGCTGCTTGATCCGCATCGATTCGCCGAGATCGCCGGACAGCACGCCCTTGACCCAATAGACGTATTGCACGGGCAGCGGCCGATCGAGGTGATAGTGCCGGCGAATTTGCTCGATCGCCTCGGGATCGCGCTCTTCGCCGGCCATGACGCGCGCCGGGTCGCCCGGCAAGAGATGTTGCAGCGAAAAGATGATCACCGACACGAAAAACAACGTCGGCAGGATCTGCAACAGCCGTTTGCCGAGCAATGTCATCATGGCATCTGCCCGTCCGGGTCCGGCGGCTATTTCAGCGTCAATCCGGTCACGCGCACGAGGCCGTCGGGCATCTGCCGATAGCCTTCGAGCCGCGTCGTATGGGCGATCAGCACGCGCGGGTGATAGAGATAGAGAATCGGGTGCTCTTCGAGAATGATCTTGGTCAGCTTCTCGTAGATCGATTTGCGCTGCGCCTGATCGGACGGAATGCGCGATTCATCGAGCAACTTATCGACGTCCGGATTGCAAATCCCGGAATAATTCAGCGGCGCCTTGCACTTGTGGAAGCTATAAGCGTTGCCGTCGGGATCGCTGCGGCCGCTCCAGGCCAACAGATAAGCCTGATACTCGCCGCCCTCGGCCGCTTTGAGCGATGTTGCGAACTCGGTCACGCGGATTTTCATCATGATGCCAGCTTCGGCCGCCATCGCCTGGATCACCTCGGCGACCGCCTGCGGCTCGGCGCCCCTGGGCACCATGAAATCGACGTCGAACGGAGTGGTGACGCCGGCTTCCTTGAGCAGGGTCTTGGCCTTGGCAATGTCGCGCTTCCCGACCGGAAAGGCGCTCTGGTAATAGGGATTCTCCGGGTTCACCCATTGATTGCCCGGAACGAATTCGCCGTTGAAGACGACTTGATTGAGCGCTTCGCGGTCGATGGCGTAATCGAGCGCTTGACGCACCTTGGCGGCGCTGCCGAGCGGATTTTTCGCCGGCTCGCCGCCGCCGATATTGATGTCCATGCCCATGTAGCCAAGGCCAAGCGCCGTCGCCAGCTTGAGCTTCGGGTCCGAGCGGACATCCTTGATATCGGTCGCCAGCACCCGCTCGATCAATTCGAGGCCGCCGCTCTTGAGGTTGGCGAGACGCGCGGTGTCCTCGACGATCGGCAAATAGACGATGCGATCGATATGGACGTTCTCCTTGTTCCAGTAGTCGGCGAATTTCTCGACGACGATCCGGTCCTGCGGCACGCGCTCGACAAACTTGTACGGCCCGGCGCAGACCGGATGCAATCCGAAGCGGTCGCCGGCTTCCGTCGCTGCTTTGGGCGCCACCATCATGCCGGCGCGGTCGGTGAGCTGCGCGATCAGCGGCGCGAACGGCGTCTTGAGGACCAATTTGACGGTGAGCGGATCGACGACGTCGACGTGATCGACCGCCGCGAGCTCCGGCTTGCGGAACGAGCCGGCCATGGTCATGTGGCGTTCGAGCGAAAATTTCGCCGCGGCCGCATCAAAACTTTCGCCGTCGTGGAATTTGACGTTGGGCCGCAGCTTGATGGTCACCGCCTTGCCGTCGGGTGCGGTCTCGTAGCCGAGCGCAAGCTGCGGGACGATGTTGAGCTTTTCGTCGATGTCGAACAGCTTGTCGCAAAACGAGGCAAAAACGATGCGGCCCACATAGGTGCGCGCCAGCGTCGGGTCGAGAATATCGGGATCCTCAGCGAGCCCGATCCGCAGCGTCGACTGCGCGCAGGCCGTCCCGGCCGACATGACGAGAAGCGCGGCCGCGGCCGCGAGACGCAAGCTCTTCATCGGATTTTCTCCCCTCACGGCATCCGGGCCGTGGACAAACCGTTGCCGCCGGTCGTTTCGACTGTAGCAACGCCGGCGCCGCCCTGCCTATCCGCCCGGTGCCGAAATGCGTCGACGAGCCGCGCCAAGGCCTGCGGCATGCGGCCTTGGTGGGGAACGACGTTGGCCGCCGGCGGCAGCTCGTCGGCATGGTGACAGGCGGTCGCATGCGAACCACCGACGAGTTCGGGTTGTTCGGTCTCACAGCGCGCGACGGCGAATCGGCATCGGGTATGGAACGCGCAGCCAGCGGGCGGATGCAATGCGCTCGGCGTCTCGCCGCGCAGGATGATACGCTCGCGCTTGGCGCCCGGGTCGGGCACCGGAATGGCGGACAGCAGCGCGCGAGTATAGGGATGCCGCGGATTTGTGAACAAGGCCTGGCTGGGCCCGATCTCGACGATGCGGCCGAGATGCATCACCGCGATGCGGTCGGCAATGTGCTTGACCACCGCGAGATCGTGCGAAATGAAAATATAGGCCAGTCCGAGCCGTTGCTGCAGGTTGCGCAAAAGATTGATCACCTGCGCGCGGATCGAGACATCGAGCGCCGAAACCGGCTCGTCGCAGACAATGAGTTTCGGCTCGACCGCGAGCGCGCGCGCAATGGCAATGCGTTGGCGCTGGCCGCCGGAAAATTCATGCGGATAGCGGCGGATCATTCGCGGCTCGAGACCGACCATCCGCAACAGCTCGTTGACCCGCTCGGCACGGCGCGGCGGCGGCACGACGTCGTGCAAGGCAAGTGGCTCGGCCAGAATTTGTCCAACGGTCATGCGCGGATTCAATGACGCATAGGGATCCTGGAAGATGAGCTGAGCGTTGCGGCGCAGCGGCCTGAGCTCACGCTCCTTGAGCGCCGTGACATCGCGACCGTCGAAACGGATGCGTCCCGCCGTCGGATCGATCAGCCGCAGCACCAGCCGGCCGAGTGTCGATTTGCCGGAGCCGGATTCGCCGACCAGCGCCAGCGTCTGGCCCGCCGCGAGCGAAAAGCTCACGCCGTCCACGGCGGTCAGCACCGCAGCCGGACGGCCGAGAATCGAGCGCCGAACCACGAATTGCCGGCTGACGCCGTCGACCTCGAGCAGGAGCCCGCTCATGACAGGATCTGCTCCAAAGGGGCGCGGATGCAGCGCGAATAGTGGCTTGGACCGATCGGCACGATCGGCGGCGGAGCTTGCGTGCAAATCTCGCGCACGAACGGACAGCGTGGCGCGAAGCGGCATCCGGGCGGCAGCGCCGCCATGTTCGGCACCGTGCCGTCGATGGCGGCAAGCTCGGCGTCGCTCCAATCGAGCCGCGGCATGGAGCCGAGCAGGCCGATCGTATAGGGATGCTGCGGACTGGCAAACAGCACATCGACCGGCGCGCGTTCGACGATCTCGCCGGCATACATGACCGCGACTTCGTCGCACACCTCGGCGACGACGCCGAGATCGTGAGTGATGAGAATGATGGCCGCGCCGGTTGAAGCCTTCAGGTCGCGCATCAGATCGAGAATCTGCGCCTGGATAGTGACGTCGAGCGCCGTCGTAGGCTCGTCGGCGATCAAGAGCTTCGGATTGCAGGCGAGCGCGAGCGCGATCATCGCCCGCTGCCGCATGCCGCCGGACAGCCGGTGCGGATAGTCGTCGACGCGCTCTCCAGGCGACGGCATTTTCACCAGTCGCAACAGCTCGATAGTGTGCGCGCGCGCTTTTTGCCGGGACAGGCCGCGGTGGCGAATGAGGGTCTCACCGATCTGGTCGCCGATCGAATACATCGGATTGAGCGATGTCATCGGCTCTTGAAAGATCATCGCCAGCCGGTCGCCGCGCAGGTTGCGCATCTCGCGGTCCGACAGGGTCAGCAAATCGGTGCGATCGAAGCGAATGCGGCCCGCCACTTCAGCGGAGTCCTTGGGCAGCAGGCCCATGATCGCGAGCGCCGTGACGCTCTTGCCGCAACCGGATTCGCCCACCAGGCCCAAGGTCTGTCCGCGCCGGATCGTCAGATCGAGACGATCGACCGCATGCGTGGTTCGTCCACGATCGCCATGAAAGCTGACCTTGAGATTTTCGACTTCAAGAAGAGGATCAGCGGCGCTCACGAAGGACCTTCGGCGGCGATGGCCTTGGCGATCGCGCTTTCGATAGCGCCGCGGTCGATCACGCCGACCCGGTCGCGGCGGCTCGGCAGCAATCGCTTGAAATGCACGAAATGCTGGCGGCTGACCCGTTCCAGGCGCTCGAGCTCGGCAAGCGGATCCGGGTGGTCGTCGACGCGGAGGTCGAGATCCGGCCATTCCTCGTCGCCGCAAATCACCAGCGCGGCCGATTGTCTGCCGCGCTTGTCGCCGCCCGCCGCCTCGCCGGCGCGCATCGCGGCAATAAGCCGACGTGGAAACGGCAGTGCGGCATTGGCCGCATAGGCCGCGGCGGTGTCCGCGACGACGCGCGCCCCGGCAAGCATGTTGCCGGCAACCGAGATCGTGCCGCCTGAGATGTGTCCGCACCAGTCCAGGCAGGCTTTTCCGGTATGCGCCGCGGTACGGCCCTGTGCGTCCATCACATGGAGCTGGCGGTGGTCGCGTCCGCCGTCGGCGGCGGTGACCGCGGACACGACATCCGGCGCGGACAAGCCCTGGTCCAGAAGGCGCAAGCCCTCGGTGCCGTAAAAGGAATTGATCAGCGCCTGCGTCGCAATCGCACCGGTGCGCGATTTGACGTGGGGCGCCAGCGCGCCGACAGCGAAGAAACGAGTCGCGACGGCGATGCCGAATTGCCCGGTATCCTGATCGCGAGCGATGATCGACCAGGTCATGCCAGCCATCCACGGCGATCGAGGGGTTCAAACCGAATGCGGCAGCGGACGATGCGTATCATCGGCACCCTTTGGGTCATTGACCGCCACGCCATCTGCACGGCGTCAGTCTATCGCATCCGCGGCCGGCGAGAAGGTCTTTCGCGCGGGTTCCGACATCAGAGGCGCCTTCTCGCTGCCCTCGGGGAGAGGTAAGGATTGACCTGCGCGCGCCCGCACGGGATGAAGTCCCTGGCGACGCCAGGAGAATACGGAATGTCCGACCCCGAAGACAAGAAAACAGGGGGCCACACGCTCGCCGACCACCTCTACGGCCAGAACATCGTGCATGAGCACGGCGAGGATTCCGACCACGATCACGACCACGATTACGATTTCGAGAACGACGACGTTCCGCTGCAGGACAATCCGCTCTGGCGCCAGGACAACGTCTCGCTGATGACGGTCGGCATCGACATCGGCTCGTCGGGCACGCAGGTGATTTTCTCGCGGGTCAATCTGCGCCGGCTGGCCGAGGATTTGACCAGCCGCTACTACGTCGTCTCGCGCGAGACCCTGTTCCAGTCGCCGGTGGCGCTGACGCCGTATCAGAGCGAGGAGCGCATCGACGACGAAAAGCTCGGCGCCATCATCGACGACGCCTATAACGCCGCCAACCTGCATCCCGACAAGATCGACACCGGCGTGGTTATCCTCACCGGCGAGGCGCTGCGCCGCGAGAACGCGCAAGGCATCGCCAAGATATTGTCGGAACAAGGCGGCGAGTTCGTCACCGCCACCGCCGGCCATCACATGGAGTCGATGCTGGCGGCCTACGGCTCCGGCGCCGCGCGCGTCTCCAGCGACCAGAGCAAGCGTATCCTCAACATCGATATCGGCGGCGGCACCACCAAGCTCGGCTTGGTGGAGAACGGCAAGGTCATTGCCACCGCGGCCGTGCATATCGGCGGCCGGCTGCAGGTGGTCGAGGACGGCAAGATCGTCCGGCTCGATCCGGCGGGAAAGCATCACGCCAAGCGCGCCGGATTTTCCTGGAATCGCGGCGACACGATCGCGCTCGCCGATATGGAAAAGGTCGCTGACGGCATGGCCGACGCGCTGGTCGCCGCCGTCACGGCGCGGCCCATGCCGCACGACATCGAGCATCTTTATCTCACCGATCCGATCGCCGAGCTCGGCCGCATCGACGGCATCATGTTTTCCGGCGGCGTTTCCGAATACGTCTATGAGCGCGAAACGCGCGACTTCGGCGACATGGGCCCGCGGCTCGGCCGCGCCATCCGCGAGCGCATCGCGCAAGGCGCGTTCCCGTGGCCGGTGCTGCCGGCCGGCGAATGCATCCGCGCCACCGCGCTCGGCGCCTCCGAATACTCAGTGCAGCTCTCCGGCAATACCAGTTACATTTCGGCGCCCGGCGTGCTGTTGCCGCGCCGCAACCTGCAGGTTTTGCTGCCGCCGTTTGTCTGCGAGGAGAGCATCGATGCGGCAAAGCTTGCCGCCGCGATCCGCGGCCATATGACGGCGTTCGACGTCGACCCCGACCGCGAGATAGCGCTGGCGTTGCGGTGGACCGGCATGCCGTCCTACGAGCGGCTCGCCGCCTTCGCCGAAGGCATCAGGCGCGGGCTCGCTGAGCGCGTCGCCAGAAAGCAGCCGCTATTCATCATGCTCGACGGCGACGTGGCGCAGACGCTGGGCCATATCCTGTGCGACGAATTGCACGTCGAGAGCGAGATGCTGGTCATTGATGGCGTCGTGTTGTGGGATTTCGACTACATCGATCTCGGCCGTATCCGCATGCCGTCCTATACGGTTCCGGTCACCATCAAATCGCTGGTGTTCAGCGAAGACCCGCGCGGCCCGCGGCCGCGCCAGCGCTTGCATCATCATGAGCATGACCATGATCATGCGCACGGTCATTCGCATGATCATCACCATCATCACCACGACCATGATCATCACCATGATCACGACCACGATCATTCGCACCATCACCATCACGATCATGAGGGGTAGTTTTCCCCTCCCCCTTGTGGGGAGGGGCAGGGGTGGGGGTCGGGAGGTGGACGCGCTCAAGTCGACGCTCGAGAAAGCCCTGCAGGCCATAAGGTGACGCGCTAACGTCCACGCATGCGAGCCGCCTCCCGACCCCCATCCCCAACCCTTCCCCACAAGGGGGAGGGGAGCCGGCTGTGGACCCCGCTACTCATCGCCATTGCTATTGCTCTGGTCGCCTGGCTGGCCCTGGTGCCGCTGGGCTTCATGCTGTGGCAGAGCGTGCTGTCGCCGGAAAGCGCCAGCGCGCCGGCGCGGTTCACGCTGGACAATTATCGCACCGCTTACGCCAGCGCCGACACGGCACGCTTGCTGGCGAACTCGCTGAAATTTGCCTTTGGCAGCGCGCTGCTGGCTTTCTCGCTCGGCACCTTGCTGGCCTGGATCAACGAGCGCACCGATACGCCGTTCAAGGCGCTGTTCTTCGCGCTGACATTGGTGCCGCTGATCATCCCGGGGATTTTGTTCACGGTGTCGTGGATTTTTCTCGGCAGCCCGAAGATCGGTATCGTCAATCTGGTGCTGCAGCGCGTCTTCGCCACCGACGCCGTGTTCATCAACATCTACTCGATCCCCGGCATGATCTGGGTCGACGGGCTGCATTATTCCCCCATGGCGTTCCTGCTGATGACGGCCGCGTTCCGTGCCATGGATCCGGCGCTGGAAGAATCCGCCATGATGAGCGGCGCCACGCTGCCGCGCATCCTGTGGCGCGTCACCATCCGGCTGGCGTCGCCTGCGACCGCCGCGGCGCTGCTGATCCTGTTTGTGCGCGCGCTGGAATCCTTCGAGGTGCCGGCGCTGCTCGGGCTGCCGGTCGGCATCGAGGTCTACACGTCGGCGATCTACGACGCGATCCATGCCTATCCGAGCGAAATCGGGCTGGCGTCCGCTTACGGCGTGGCGCTGCTCGTCATCACCTCGTTGTGCGTCTTTCTCAATTTGCGCATCGTCGGCCGCGGCAGCCGCTGTGCCACGGTGACCGGCAAGGGCTTTCGCCCCCGGGTGATGCGCATCGGCCGCTGGCGCTACGTCACGGCGGCGGTTTTCCTGATCTACGTCGCGCTGGTCGTGGTGCTGCCGTTTTTGGTGCTGCTGTGGTCGTCGCTGCAGCGCTTCTACAGCGTGCCGACCTTGGCGGCGCTCAAGAACTTGACGCTGGATTCCTATGGCACGGTGCTCGCTTATCCGGCGATCGGCACCGCGGTCTGGAACAGCATTGTGCTGGCGCTCGGCAGCGCGACGCTGATCATGCTGGCGACGTCGGTCCTGTGCTGGATCGTGGTGCGCACCAAACTGGCGGGGCGCGCTCTCCTCGACAATCTGGCCTCGCTGCCGCTGGTGTTTCCCGGCCTCGTGCTCGGCTTGGCGATCATGGTCTGCTATCTGGCGCTGCCGATCGGCGTCTATGGTACGATCTGGATCATGCTGATCGCCTATGTGACGCGCTTTTTGCCCTACGGCATGCGCTACAACACGGCCTCGCTGCTGCAGGTGCATAAGGAGCTCGAGGAATCCGCCGCCATGAGCGGAGCGTCGCTCGCCGCCACCTTCGGCCGCATCGTGCTGCCGCTGCTAAAGCCCGGCCTGATCGCCGGCTGGATCTACATCGTCATCGTCTCGATCCGGGAACTGGCCAGCTCGATCCTGCTCTATAGCCCGGGCACCGAAGTGGTCTCGGTCACGATCTGGGAAATGTGGCAGAATGGCCAGTACGTTGAATTATCGGCGCTCGGCGTCATGATGATTTTGGTGCTATTTTGCTTCGTCATGCTGGCCGAGTTTTTCGGCCGGCGGTTCGGCGTGGTCGACGCATGATCCCGAAAAGTGGCCGCCGGTTTTCGGATAAGATCATGCGCAATGCAAAATTAGAGCCCGGTTCTGACCCGGTCAGAAACGGGCTCTGAGGGAGGAAAAGCGTGCTGAGCGTAAAATCGCTCCATACCGATTACGCGGCCGCGGGCGGCGCCGTCGTCAACGCCGTGCAGGACGTGTCGTTCGACGTGCCCGACGGCGAGCTGTTCACGCTGCTCGGCCCGAGCGGTTGCGGCAAGACCACGACGCTGCGCTCCATCGCTGGGCTGGAGCGGCCGCGCTCGGGCTCGATCGCACTCGATGGCCGTGTGGTCTATTCCTCGGACGCCGGCATCTTCGTCGCGCCCAACCGGCGCAATTTCGGCATGGTGTTCCAGTCCTACGCCATCTGGCCGCACATGAACGTGTTCAAGAACGTGGCGTTTCCGCTGGAAGTGCGCAAAGCGCGGCCGAGCCGCAAGGAGATCGAGCAAAAGGTCATGCGGGTGCTGGCAACCGTGCAGCTCGCCGAGCTGGTCGACCGCGACGCGACAAAACTCTCCGGCGGCCAGCAGCAGCGGCTGGCGCTGGCGCGGGCCCTGGTCATGGAGCCGCAGCTTCTGCTGCTCGACGAGCCGCTGTCGAACCTCGACGCCAAGCTGCGCGAGGCCATGCGGTTCGAATTGAAGCGCATGCAACGCGACCTCGGCCTGACCACGATCTATGTCACCCATGACCAGAGCGAAGCCTTGGCGCTGTCGCACGAGATCGCGGTGATGAGCGAGGGCCGCATCGTCCAGATCGGCTCGCCGCGCGACATCTACGAGCGGCCGCGCAATAAATTTGTTGCCGATTTCGTCGGCAGCACCAATTTCATCGGCGGCAGAGTAGCGTCCGCCGCCGCGGGCAACGGCCGCTGCGGGGTCGCCACCGCGCTCGGCGAGCTCAACGTGCAGTGCGTCGAGCCGCTGGCCAAGGATATGCCGGTGGTGATTTCGGTGCGCCCGGAGGACGTCGAGCTTTTCGAGGCGCCGCCGCCGCGCGAGGACGGCGACAATGTCTGCACCGGTGTCGTCGAGGCCAAAGTATTCCTCGGCGACTATCTGGATTTCCAGGTCAAAGTGGGCGATTCTGTGCTATTGGCCCGCGTCCATCCTTCGCTGCGGACGCCGGTCGGTCACCCCATCCACGTGCGCATGCGGGCGGAGAAATGCGTGGCGCTTGCGGAGCCGGAAGCTTCGCGGGCAGCCGCCTAGAAAATCAAGAAGGAGTGCCTTATGGCCAAGAACGCCGTCGTTTCCGAGGAACTGGCAAACAAATTCAAGACCGAGAAGGAAACGCCGTATACCCGCTGGGTGAAGGCCGAAGGCCTCGACATCATCCCATCGTTCTATGTGCAGAACCTGCGCACCGTGGAGCTGAAACCCTGGGCGCGGCGCGGCGGCAACGCCGTGTTCCTCAACCACGACGCCTCGCGCACCTCGAACGATTGCTACGTGATGGAAATTCCGCCGGGCAAGAGTCTCGTCCCGCACCGCCAGCTCTACGAGGAGATGATTTTGGTGCTGAGCGGCCGCGGCTCGACCACGGTGTGGAACGACGCCGGCGCTCGCATCACCTTCGAGTGGAAGGACGGCGCGCTGTTCGCTATCCCGCTCAACTGCCATCACCAGCATTTCAACGGCTCCGGGCGTGAGCCGGCGCGTTACGTCGCCGTCACCAATGCGCCGCCGGTGATCAATCTCTACGAGGACATCGATTTCATCTTCAACACCAAATACGACTTCAAGGACCGCTTCGCCGGCGAGCCGGATTATTTCAGCGCCAAGGGCGAGCAGAAGGGCTTTTTGCTGGCGACCAATTTCGTGCCCGATGCGGTCAACATCCCGCTGATCACCGCGACCGAGCGCGGCGCCGGCGGCGGCCATATCCGCTTCAACATGGCCAAGGGCTCGATGAACTCGCACATCTCGCAATTCCCCATCGGCACCTACAAGAAAGGCCACGCCCATGGGCCGGGCGCCCACGTCATCGTGCTCTCCGGCGACGGCTTTTCGCTGATGTGGCCGGAGGGCGAGGAGCCGCAACAATATAAATGGGAAGTCGGCACCATGATCGTGCCGCCCAACATGTGGTTCCATCAGCACTTCAATGCCGGCTCGACGCCGGCGCGCTATCTCGCCTTCAAGCACGAGGGCGTCGCCATCCGCAACGCCCAAGGCGTGCCGAAAGCCTGGATCAGCCGCCGGGTCGGCGGCGACCAGATCGACTATCTGGACGAGAAGCCGGAGATCCGCCGGCTGTTTGCCACCGAGCTCGCCAAGCACGGCATCGCCTCGCGCATGGATGCGGCCTACGCCAAGGAAGAGGCGGAGCTCGGCGTCAAGACGGCGTAGCTTCTTCTCCCTCCCCCTTGTGGGGAGGGCGGGGCCGGGTCGGGAGGTGGTTCTCGGCGATGACGGCTGCGGTAATCGTCGGCGCCCGCGAATGAACCTCCCGACCCCCACCCCTACCCTTCCCCACAAGGGGGAGGGGAAATCCGCGTCATTCGATCACCTCGTCGGCACGGCCGAGGAGCGAGAGCGGGACAGTGATACCGAGAGTCTTGGCGGTCTTGAGGTTGATGATCAGGTCAACTTTGGTTGCCTGCTGGACCGGCAGGTCGGCAGGCTTTTCGCCTTTCAGAATGCGGCCGGTATAGACACCTGCCAAACGATAGGATTCCGTGATGCTTCCACCGTAGCTGGCCAGGCCGCCAGCGGACACGAACTGGCGATACTGAGCGATCGCGGGCATCGAATGACGGATCGCCAATGCAGCCAATTCTTCGGTGTGGTTGTTGAAGAACGCACCGCCGCCTATGACGAGCGCACCCGCTGCCATTTGGGAAAAGCTTGCGAATACGCCTTCGAGATCGCCTTCGGTGCTGACTTGCGCAACATGAAGCTGTAGTCCGAGTTTGCGTGCCGCCGCCTCCGCTTCCTGCGCGACCGGCTCGGCTTGAGTGCGATCGGCCGGGTTGACCAGCAACGCCATGACGTTTGCCGCAGGAACCAATTCATGCAGCACCTCCAGCCGCTTTGGCACCACCTCGACGGCCAATTGGGTTACGCCCGTGACGTTGCCACCGGGTTTGTTCAGACTCGCGACCAGTCCAAGCTGGACCGGATCGCCGCCAGCGGTAAAGACAATAGGAATTGTACTGGTCGAGGCCTTGGCGACGAGATTGGCAGGGGTACTTGTCGCCGCAATGACCGACACCCGGCGCTTGACGAGGTCGTCGGCCAATCCCGCCAGACGATCATATTGATCGTTCGCCCAGCGATATTCGATTGTCACATTTTGGCTCTCGACATACCCGGCTTCCTTCAAGCCCTGATGAAATGCGTTCACCTGGGATGCGAAGCCGTCAGGCGACCCGCTATTGAGAAATCCGACCACCGGCATTGCCGGTTGCTGTGCCCGCGCCGTCAGCGGCCATGCCGCCGCGGCGCCGAGCAGCGATATGACCTCGCGCCGTCTCATTCGATCACCTCGTCGGCGCGGCCGAGCAATGAAAGGGGTGCCGTGATGCCGAGCGCTTTGACAGTCTTGAGGTTCAGCAACAGTTCAACTTTCGTGGATTGCTGGACCGGCAGGTCGGCGGGTTTTTCGCCCTTGAGAATACGGGCGGTGTAGGCGGCGGACAGACGGTAAGCGTCAGGAAGGTTGCCACCATAGCTCATCAGGCCGCCGGCTGCGACAAACTCACGGTTTTCGTAGACCGTTGGCACCGCGTAGCGGGCGGCCAGTGCCGCGAGCTCCTCTTGCCGGCCGGTGAAAAATGGATCGCCGCCAATCACAAGCCCGCCTGCACGCAACTGCACCAGGTTCGCGAAGACGCTTTCAAAGTCAGGTTCGGTGCTGGCTTTTAGAACATGCAGCTCCAGCCCGAGGCTGTGGGCTGCCGACAGCACTGCGCCCGCGTTGGCTTCGGCAATCGGGGGATTGGTCGGGTTGACCAGCAGGCCGACGACGGTCGCGGCGGGAATCAACTCGTGCAGCAGTTCCAAACGTTTCGCCGCTACCTCCACGAACAATAGAGTCACGCCCGTCACGTTGCCGCCGGGCCGGTTCAGGCTGGCGACAAGGCCGAGCCGGATCGGGTCGCCTGCGGTTGCAAAGACGACCGGAATGGTCGCAGTCGCCGCCTTTGCCGCCAACGCCGCCGGCGTTGTGGGCGCGGCCATCACGGTCACCTGACGACGCACAAGATCCGCCGCCAATGCGGGCAGCCGGTCGTTTTGATTCCCGGCGAAGCGATATTCGATGGTGACGTTCTGGCCTTCGACAAAGCCCGCATCTTTGAGACCTTGAAGAAACGCAGCCAGGAGTTCGGGAGCATCGTCTGGCGCTCTGGAGCTAAGGAATCCGATCACCGGCAGTGCCGGCTGCTGTGCACGCACCATGCACGGGGCAAGGACCGTTGACGCCGCAGCGCCGCCCAAGAACGCAATGACCTCGCGCCGCCTCATTCGATCACCCGGTTGGCTAGCGCCAGCAGGTTCGGCGGAATGTCGAGCCCCATCGCCTTTGCTGTCTTGAGATTGAGTACCAGTTCGAACGTCGTCGGCTGCACGATCGGCAGATCGGCTGGCTTGGCGCCTTTCAATATTTTGTCGACCAGGACGGCGCCGACCTGGAAGACCTCTTGGTAGTTGGGCCCGTAGGACATCAGCCCGCCGGCGTCGACCCACGAGCTGTCCTCGAACATCGCCGGAATCTTGTTGCCATTGGCAAACTCGAGGATGCGGGCCAGATGGCGTCGCGTGAAGGCTTCGGTCGTCACCAAGAGCGCATCCGGGCGCTGCGCGAGAAGCTCGGCCAGCGCGGCCTCCAGCTCGTCGAGATTTCGCGGCCCGACGACGTGAAGCAGAACGTGCGACTGATCGGCGGCGATCTGGGTTTCATGCACGCGCTCCGCCATGCCGGGATTTGACGAATCCCACAAAATCGCAAAGCGGGAAATTTTCGGCGACAGCGTACGCAGGATATCGAGCCGCTTGGCGCTCAGCTCCGGCGCCATCAACGACACGCCGGTGACATTGCCGCCAGGTCTGGCGAGGCTTGCCACCAGGCCGACACCCACCGGGTCGCTGTTGGCGCCGAGCACGATGGGAATCGTGCCGGTGGCTTGTTTGGCGGCGAAGCCCGCCGGCGTTCCCATCGTCACGATGACGTCGACCTGCTGCGCCACCAGCTCCGCGGCAAAATCCTTCAGGCGCTCGGTGTTTCCCTCCGCCGACTTGCGCGCGATGGCGACGTTCTTGCCCTCCGCGTAGCCGAGTTCGCCGAGCTTGCGCATAAACGCGACCGTGAAAAAAGTGTCGACGCCGCCGGTGTAGAGTATGCCTATCTTGAAGAGCCGCTGGGCGCGCGCGGCGAGTGGCCGCAGCAGCGAACTTGCCGTCGCGATGCCGAGCGCAGTCAGGAATGAACGCCGTCCGATCGTGGTGATCATGTCGCTCTCTTCCGGCTGATGGCGTTGTGAGTGCAGCAAAAATCAGCATGCCTCGATGCACGGCTGACCGATTGCGGCACTCCCCGCCGCCTCATTCGATCACCTCGTCGGCGCGCGCGAGCACGGTCGGCGGAATGGTAAGCCCCAGCGCGTTGGCGGCCTTGAGGTTGACGACCAGCTCGAACTTGGTCGGCGCCTGCACCGGAAGATCGGCCGGCTTCTCGCCCTTGAGGATGCGATCGACGTAGCCGGCCGCGGGCCGGTACTGGCCGACCAAATCGGGCCCATAGGAGATCAGGCCGCCACCCCTGACGTTGGCTGGAAAGGCGTAGACCGCGGGTAGCTTGTGCCGGGCGGCAAGCGCGATGATCAGATCTTGATGAACCGACGTCCCGGCGCTCGGCGTAACGATCAGGCCGCCATTCGCAGAGCGGGCGAAGGCCGCGACAGCGCGCTCGATCTCGCCGGCGTCGCGAATGCTGACCGGGTTCACCTCCATCCCGAGCGACTGCGCCGTGGCCTGGATGGCGCCGAACTGCGCGATGCCGGCGGGATTGACGGCATCGCGAAGCACGGCCGCGCGCGTCACGCTCGGCGCGATCTGCTTGAGCAGTTCCAGCCATTTCCCGCTCATACTGTATTCGAAGATCATAAAGCCGGTCACGTTGCCGCCCGGTCGGGCCAGGCTATCGACGACGCCGGCGCCGACCGGATCGGAGACACCCACGAACACGATCGGCAAGGTATGGGTGGCTCGTTGCAACGCCGTCACGCTCAGGGTGCCAGCGGCCAGCAGGACGTCCGGCGCGAGCGCGACCAATTCCGCTGCGTATTTGCGGTCGAGGTCGACATCGTTGCGGCTCCAGCGGATGTCGGACCGCACATTACGGCCGTCGCTCCAGCCCAATTGTTGCAGGACGTGCTGGAATGCCGCGACGCCGGCCTGACCTTCTGTATCGTCCGCGGCACGGTTCATCAGCACGCCAATCCGCCGCATCGGCTCGGGCTGCTGCGCGTGCGCCGCGAGCGGCCAAGTGGCCGCGGCGCCGCCAATGAGCGTGATGAAATCCCGCCGCCTCATTCGATCACCTCGTCGGCGCGGCCGAGCAGCGGCAGCGGAATGGTGAGGCCGAGTGCCTTGGCGGTCTTGAGATTGATGATCAGCTCGACTTTCGTAGATTGCACAACCGGCAGGTCGGCCGGCTTTTCGCCCTTGAGAATTCTGCCGGTATAGACACCGACCTGATGGTAGGTTTCCGCTTCGTCACTGCCGTAGCTCAGCAGGCCGCCGGCCTCGACGAATGGGCGATACTGGTAGACCGCCGGCAGCGCGTGGCCGATTGCCAGCGCGGCGATCTGTTCGATATGGGAGTTGAAGAATACGTCGGGGCCGATGATCAGCGCGCCGGCTTTTAGCTGGACCAGTGTTGCAAACACCGTATCGAGCTCGCGTTCCGTACTTGCATTCAAAATATGGAGCTCGAGCCCCAGTCCGCTGGCCGCAGTCTGCAGGCTTCGCACAAAGGGCTCAAAAAGAGCGGGATTGGCCGGATTGACGAGCACCGCAATGACGGTGACCGACGGCAGCAGCTCGTGCATCAGCTCCAGCCGCTTCGGCCCTATCTCCACGTTCAAATTGGCCACGCCCGTGAGGTTGCCGCCGGGCTGGTCCAGTCTGGCGACAAACCCAATCTTGACCGGGTCGGTCGCGACCTCGAAGACGATCGGGATGGCTGCAGTAGCCGACTTGGCCGCCACTGCGCTGGGAGTACCGCCGCCCGCTACGATCGCGTCCACCTGGCGGTGTACCAGATCGGCGGCAAGCGCCGGCAGTCGATCATTTTGACCTTCCGCCCAGCGGTATGCGATCGTCACATTCTGGCCCTCGACATATCCTGCATCTTTCAATCCCTGGCGAAATGCACGCAGGCGAATAGCGTAGGAGTCAGGCGATGCGGTGCTGAGGAACCCGACGACCGGAATCGCCGGCTGTTGCGCGCGCGCGGCGCGCGGCCAGGTGGCCGCGGCGCCGCCGAGAAGCGAAATGAACTCCCGCCGCCTCATTCGATCACCTCGTCGGCGAGCAATTGCATCGGATAGGGCACGTCTATACCGAGGGCCTTCGCGGTCTTCAGATTGATGACAAGCTTAAACGTGTTCGGTTGCTCGACCGGGATGTCAGCCGGCTTCGCTCCGCGCAGAATCTTGTCGACAATTTCGGCGGCACGCCGGCACAGATCCGGTATGTCCACGCCATAGGCCATCAGACCGCCCGCTACGGCGTTCTCCGGCAGTGCGTACATCGTCGGCAGTCGCGCGCTCAGTGCCAAGTTATTGATGCGATCTTCGTGGGTCGTCACAAGGGGGTCGGCACAGACATAAAGAGCGTCCGCACGGCCTTTGACCGCTTCGATTGCGGGCTCGATATCCTCGGCCCGCCGGAGCTCCGCCATAATGGTTTCAAGGCCGAGCTTGCCGGCTGCCATCTGCACTTCGCCTATCTCTACCGTGACGCTTCGGGCAGTAAAATTGCCCAAAATCCCCAGGCGGTGCAGGCCCGGCACCATTTTCTGCAAGAGCGAAAGACGCTTGGTGGCAGTGTCGGGTTGCTGAAGGGACAAGCCAGTGACGTTACCGCCCGGCCGCGACAGACTTTCGACTAAGCCGGAACCAACGGGGTCTCCCGCCGCCGCGAACACAATCGGAATCGATGTTGTGGCCTGCTTGGCCGCCAGGACATCGACGGAGCCGGCCGTCACGATGACGTCGACCTTGAGTTGGACGAATTCGGCCGCTATCTCGCGGGCGCGCTCGGCACGGCCCTCGGCCCAGCGCAACTCGATCCTGACGCTGCTGTCCATGGCCCAGCCGAGCTCGCCGAGCCGCTTCACAAATGCGGCGACGCGCGGCCTATCGACAGCAGGCGAAGTGGCGCCCAGGTATCCAATCGTCGGGAGCTTGCCGGGCTGCTGCGCGCGCGTGGCGAGCGGGCGAAGCAGCGATGACGCCGCCGCGCCGCCGACAAGCGCAATGACTTCGCGCCGCCTCATTCGATCACCTCGTCGGCGATCGAGAGCACCCCGGGCGGCACCTCGATGCCGAGCGCGCGCGCCGTTTGCATATTGATAACGAACTCGAATTTGGTCGACTGCAGCACCGGCAGGTCGGCGGGCTTCGCGCCTTTGAGGATTTTGCCGGCATAGTCGCCGATTTGACGAAACGAGTCCGTGAAGTCGGCTCCGTAGCTCATCAAGCCGCCGGCTGTCACATAAGCACGCAGTGAATAAGCTGCCGGAATTTTGTCGCGCGCGGTCAAGGTGACGAATTGCACGGCGCGGCTGGCGAAGAATGCGTCGGGAGCGACGAAGAGGGCATCGGTGCGCTCGCTCTCAAGGGTGGCAAAGGCCGCATCGATTCCGCCGATCGTACTGGCGTTGAGGACCTGCACTTGTAGCCCGAGGGTAGGGGCGGCTTTCCGAACGTCTCGCACGGCCGCCTCGGCGCTCGAAGCATTGGCCGGATTGACGAGCACCGCAATACGAATCGCCTTGGGCGTCAGGTCATGCAGGAGCCGCAGTCGCTTGCCGACCACCTCGTTGGTGAAAAAATTGATGCCAGTCGCGTTGCCGCCGGGCCGCGCGAGGCTGGCGACAAGACCAAGCCGGACCGGATCGTCGCCGACTCCGAAGACGATCGGGATTGTCGCTGTTGCTGCTTTGGCCCCGATCGCGGCCACGTTCCCGGGCGTGGCGATGACGGCCACCCGGCGGCGGATCACGTCAGCCATCAGTGCCGGCAGGTCGTATTGGCCTTCCAGCCAGTGGTATTCGACCGTCACGTTTTGACCGTCGTTGTAACCGGCTTCGGCGAGGCCTTTGCGGAACGCGTCCACGTAACGCGCGTTGTTATCCGCCGAGCCTTCTCGGATAAATGCCACCACCGGCAACGCCGATTGCTGCGCGCGCGCGGCGAGCGGCCAGGTGGCCGCGGCGCCGCCGACAAGACCGATGAACTCGCGCCGCCTCATTCGATCACCTCGTCGGCGCGCGTAAGCAAGGCCGTCGGCACGTCAAGGCCGAGCGCCTTGGCGGTCTTCAGATTGACAACGAGCTCATATTTGGTGGGGGCCTGTACCGGAAGGTCCGCTGGTTTCTCGCCCTTGAGGATGCGACTGACATATTCGGCCGCGCGCCGGTACTCGTCGACGGCATCAGGGCCGTACGAGATTAGGCCGCCAGCGGAAGTGTAGTAGCGGAAGGGGTAGACTGCGGGCAGGCGGTGCCGCGCCGCCAGCGCAATAATCAAATCGCGATGAACGATCGCTGACGTGCCCGTCACCACAATCAGGCCGCCATTCGACCCGTGCGCGAATGCCGCGACGGCGCGCTCGATCTCATCTGATTGGCGCGTGTCGATTGGGCTCAACTCCACCCCGAACGACGGCGCAACGGACTGTATTGCGGCAAACTGGCCCATAGATGCCATTAATGTGGAATCTCGAAGGACGGCCGCTCGTGTCACGCGGGGCGCGATTTGCTTGAGTAGTTCCAGCCACTTCCCGCTGACGCCGTATTCGAAATTCATGAAACCGGTGGCGTTGCCGCCCGGCCGTGCTAGGCTCGCGACAATGCCGGCGCCGACTGGGTCGGTGACCCCCGCGAACACGATCGGAACGGTGCGGCTTGCGTGTTGCAACGGCCCTACCGTCACTGCGCCGGCGGCCAGGATGACATCTGGCGCGAGAGCGACCAATTCCGCCGCGTATGTGCGAATGCGCTCGGCGTCGTCCGCGCCCCAGCGAAAGTCGATCCGCACGTTGCGGCCGTCGGTCCAGCCCAATTGCTGCAGCCCTTGCACGAACGCCGTCACGCGGCGTTGAGATTCCGGATCGTCCGCGGCCAAATTCATAAGCGCACCGATGCGCCGAATCTGTTCAGGCTGCTGGGCGCGCGCCGCGCGCGGCCAGGCTGCCGTGGCGCCGCCGAGAAGCGTAATGAATTCCCGCCGCCTCATTCGATAACCTCGTCGGCGATCGAGAGCACGCCCGGCGGCACCTCGATGCCGAGCGCGCGTGCCGTTTGTAGGTTGAGCGCAAACTCGAATTTGGTCGACTGCAGCACCGGCAGGTCGGCCGGCTTCTCGCCTTTTAGAACCCGGCCGGTGTAGGCGCCGACTTGACGAAATGCGTCCGTGAGGTCGGTGCCGTAGCTCATCAGCCCGCCGGCCACGACAAAATCGCGAACCCAATAGGCCGCCGGAATCTTGTTGACCGCGGTCAAAGTGACAAATTGCACGAGGCGGCTGTTGAAGAACGAGTCGGGGCCGACCACAAGGGCATCGGGGCGCTCACGCGCAAGACTGGCAAAGGCCGCATCGATTTCGCCGGCTGTCGTGGCGTTGAGAATCTGGATTTGCAGCCCGATCGCGCGGGCGGCTTCCTGCGCGTCCCGCAATGTGGGCTCGGCGGTCCCAGCATTGGCCGGATTGACGAGCACGGCAACACGAACGGCCTTGGGCAACAGGTCATGCAGCAGCCGCAGCTCCTTGGCCGTCACCTCCGTGGTGAAAAAATTGATGCCGGTCACGTTGCCGCCGGGTTGGGCGAGACTGGCGACAAGACCAAGCGGGACCGGGTCTTCGCCGACACCGAAGATGATCGGGATCGTCGTTGTTGCAGCTTTGGCCAAGCGCGTAGCTAACGTGCTGGCGGGCGTGGCGATCACCGCCACGCGGCGCCGGACCAGATCGGCCACCAGCGCCGGCACGCGATCGTATTGGCCCTCCAGCCAGTGGTACTCGACCGTCACGTTCTGGCCTTCGATGTAACCGGTTTCGTCGAGCCCTTTGCGGAACGCGGCGGCGCGCGGGGCAGAGCTATCGGGCGCCCCGGCATTGATAAACGCGACCACCGGCAGCGCCGGCTGCTGCGCGCGCGCCGCGCCGGAGCGCAGCAGCGATGACGCCGCCGCGCCGCCGAGCGCGGTCAGGACTGTGCGCCTGCCGATGCTGGAAATCACGATGCCCCCGCGTAGGTGATCGCCTTCCTTGCAAGGCCTAAACTACCATGCTTCGATGCTTGGGTCTGTGACCGCAAACACAGGCTATTTCTGTAGGAGTTTCCGGCCTTTCCGCGCAATCGGATCGGCCAGTCGTGCCCGGGACAAATGAAGCCAGCTCCGTTCGACTATCACGCGCCGCGGCAGCTCAAGGAGGCCGCCGAGTTGTTGGCCACGCTGCCCAACGCCAAGATTCTGGCGGGCGGGCAGTCGTTGGTGCCGATGATGAATTTTCGCTACGTGGTGGCCGACCATCTGGTCGATCTCGGCCGCATCGCCGACCTGCGCGGCATCGCGGTGGTCGACGGCTGGCTGCGCATCGGTGCCATGATGCGCCAGCGCGAGCTCGAAACCGCGCCCGAGATCGCGCAACATTGTCCGCTGCTGGCGGAGGCGTTGCGCCATGTCGGCCATCGCCAGACGCGCAACCGCGGCACCATCGGCGGCAGCTTGGCGCACGCCGATCCGGCCGCCGAACTGCCGGCGGTGTGCGCGGCTTACGATGCCGTCGTTCATGTCGCCAGCATCCGCGGCATCCGGCAGGTGGCGTTTGCCGATTTCTCCACCGGCTTCATGGCGACCGCGCTCGCGCCCGACGAGATGATCGCGGCCATCGACCTGCCGGTCTGGCGCCAGGGTCACGGCTTTGGCTTCCACGAATTCGCCCGCCGCCACGGCGATTTTGCGCTCGCCGGCGCCGCGGCGCTGCTCGATGTCGGCTCAGGCAATGTGGTGCGCCGCGCGGCGCTTTCGCTTTGCGGCGTTGCGGTGTTGCCGGTCCGGGTCGAAGCCGCCGAAGCGCGGCTCGTCGGCCAGCCGCTCGACTCGACGCTGATCCGCTCCGCCGCGGCCGCGGCATGGCTCATTGAGCCGGTGTCCGATATTCACGCCGGCGCCGAATATCGCCGCCATCTGGCGCAAGTCTTGAGCGCGCGTGCGCTGACCGATGCGGCGCGCCGCGCCGGCGTCGATGTGCCGAACGTCGTGTAGTGTTTTGTAACGTGGTCGGGAGCGTATGAGTAAGCAGGCAACGCGGATGACGGTCAACGGCAAGGCGCATGCGCGCATCGTCGAGTCGCGGCTGACCTTGGCCGATTTCCTGCGCCACGAGCTTGGCCTGACCGGCACTCATCTCGGCTGCGAGCACGGCGTCTGCGGCGCCTGCACTGTATTGGTAGACGGCCATTCGACGCGCGCGTGTCTGATGTTTGCGGTGCAGGCCAATGGGTGCGAGGTGACGACCGTCGAAGGGCTGACGCCCGAACGCGGGCTGTCGGTGCTGCAGCAAGCCTTCGTCGACAATCACGGCCTGCAATGCGGCTTCTGCACGCCCGGGATGCTGGTCACGCTCACCGAATTGCTGCGCGAAAATCCGTCGCCGAGCGAGGACGAGGTGCGCGAAGCGCTTACCGGCAATCTCTGCCGCTGCACCGGCTATGCCGGCATCGTCAAAGCTGCGCTCGATGCGGCGCAGCGTTTGCGCGGTGAAACCCCCTCGCGCTCCCCCGCAAGCGGGGGAGGGGAAGTGAGTTGAAGATGGGCGCAAAACATTTCGGCGCGCGCGTCACGCGGCTCGAAGATCCGGCGCTGCTGTCCGGCCGCGGCCGTTTCGTCGACGACATGAAAATGTCCGGCATGCTGCACGCCTGCTTCGTCCGCTCGCCTTATGCGCACGCGCGATTGCTCGACATCGACGCCAAACCGGCATTGGCGATCCCCGGCGTCCACGCCGTTATCGCCGCCAACGATCTGCCGGATCCGATGCGCAGCGAAGCGATGCCGATGCTGCTGCCCAATCCGTCGATTTCGGCACTGTGCACCCAGCACGTGCTGGCGCGCGCCGAAGTCTATTATGTCGGTCAGCCGGTCGCGGTGGTGATCGCCGACACGCGCTACATCGCCGAGGATGCCGCCGCCGCGGTCGCCGTGCATTACGACGCGCTGCCGGCGGTCGGCGACTGCCGCGCGGCGATCGAAGACGGCGCGGCGCGGGCCCACGCCGCGCTCGGCTCCAATGTGCTGTCCACGTTCCAGCTCGCCTACGGCGACGTCGATGCCGCCTTCGCCAACGCTCCGCATATTTTCGAGGATGAGCTCTGGCAGCATCGCGGCGGCGGCATGGCGATCGAGACACGCGCGGTGCTCGCCAGCCACGATGCTGCGACCGATATGTTGACGGTGTGGTCGGGCACGCAAACGCCGCATATCGGCCGCCGCATGCTCGCCGACCTGCTCGGCCGGGAGCTGGAATCGATCCGCACGATCGCGCCCGACGTCGGCGGCGGCTTTGGGCCGAAGGCGATCTTCTATCCCGAGGAAGCCGTGATCCCGGCGGCGGCGCTCAAGCTCGGCCGGCCGGTGAAATGGATCGAGGACCGCCGCGAGCATTTCTTGTGCGCCACCCAGGAGCGCGACCAATATTGGAACGTCGCCATCGCGGTCGATGCGGAGGCAAAAATTCTCGGCGTGCGCGGCCGCATGCTGCACGATTCCGGCGCCTTCGTGCCGTGGGGCATCATCATGCCCTACATCGCTGCCGCCACCGTGCCGGGCCCCTATGTGATCCCGGCCTATCAACTCGACACCATGGTGGTGCTGACCAACAAGGTGCCGACGACGCCGGTGCGCGGCGCCGGCCGGCCGCAGGCGGTGTTCGCCATGGAGCGGCTGCTCGATAGGGTCGCGCGCGAATTGCAGCTCGACCGCGCCGAGGTGCGCCGGCGCAATTTCATCCAGCCGGAGCAGATGCCGTATGAGGTCGGATTGCTGTTCCGCGACGGCAAGCCGCTGATCTATGACAGCGGCGATTATCCGAAAGGGCAGGAGACCGCGCTCGCCGACGCGGATTACGAAAGCTTCCGCGAGCGGCAGCGCGCGGCGCTCGACGAAGGCCGCTTCATCGGCATCGGCATCGGCAATTACGTCGAGGGTACGGGGTTAGGCCCATTCGAAGGCGTCACGGTGCGGGTGCTGCCGAGCGGCAAAGTCGCGGTCGCGACCGGCGCCACCAATCAGGGCCAGGGCACGCGCACCACACTGTCGCAGATCGTAGCCGAACAAGTCGGCTGCCGCATCGAGGACATCGTCATGACCATCGGCGACACCGGCGCCATCGCCCAAGGCGTCGGCGCCTTCGCCAGCCGCCAGGCAGTGAATGCTGGCAACTCGGCGCTCCTCGCCGGCCAGTCGGTGCGCACGCAATTGATCGCGCTCGCCGCCCGCGTGCTCGGCGTCAACGAAAGCGACATCGATCTCGACAACGGCCAGGCCATTGCCGAGACCGGCAACAAGCCGATGATCGGCTTCGGCGAACTGGCGCGGCTGGCACAGGGCATTCCGGGCGTGTCGCTGCCGGCAGGCCAAGCGGCGGGCCTCGAACACACCGCCTATTACACGCCGCAACAGGCGGCGTATTGCTCCGGCACTCACGTCGCCGAAGTCGAGGTCGACGCCATGACTGGCGGCGTGAAGATTTTGCGCTACACCGTCGCCCACGATTCCGGCCGCGTCATCAATCCGCTGATCGTCGACGGCCAGGTGCAGGGCGGCGTCGCCCACGGCATCGGCAATGCGCTGTTCGAATGGATGCAATACGACGAGAACGCGCAGCCGCTGACCACGTCGTTCGCCGATTATCTGTTGCCGATGGCGACCGACGTGCCGACCTGCGCCATCGCCCACGTCGAGACCGTCAATCCGTTGAATCCCCTTGGCGTCAAGGGCGCGGGCGAGGGCGGCACCATCCCGGCGGCGGCCGCGATCATCGGCGCCATCGAAGACGCGCTGTCGCCGTTCGACGTGCATTGCGCCGAGACGCCGCTGACGCCGGAGCGCATCGTCGCCGCGCTGCGCGCGGCCGGCGCTTACGAAAAATTATTTGCTGCATGAGGCCGCCGCCATGAACGATACGCCAACCGCAACGACGCCATTCTGGCGCTTCTCGCTGAAATACTACGGGCAGTCCGGAGTTTCGGACGCCTGCATCGCCTTGCAGGACGGCTGCGGCATCGACGTCAATCTGCTGCTGTTTTTGTTCTGGCTGGCGTCGGAGCGCCAAATGCTCTCGGCGGA
>Ga0210398_10000959_pt1 | contig 31277 bp, 34 predicted proteins | sample IncBWC4OmetaG_FD_161047 | JGI IMG/M metagenome (GOLD analysis project Ga0210398, IMG submission 161047) | Forest soil microbial communities from Barre Woods Harvard Forest LTER site, Petersham, Massachusetts, United States - Inc-BW-C-4-O | ecosystem: Environmental > Terrestrial > Soil >... | reverse complement strand
CGGTCACAAATCAGACTCGCAAAGCGCCCGAAAAACCTTGCGATGAATCAAGTCAACCGGAAGTCGTCTAACCCACAATGCGCCCCTGTGCGCGCCAATCAAGCAGCTTCCACAAGGAGAATACCTGCCCATGAAAGTCTCGACTTTAGGATTAACTATCGGCGCGATGAGTTTAGCCGGATTTCTGACCATCGCGGGATGTAGCTCGCACGAAGAAAAAGTCACCAGCGCACCGCCCCCGGAGGTCGTGGTTCAGCCCGCCCCGGTCGTCGTCGCCCCGGCTCCTCGGGTGGTAACTGAGAAGACCACCACCGAGCGCTCGGTTGACGATGCGGCCAATACCAACAACGCCGGCGACGCTTCGCAGCAGTCGAGCTCGAGCTACCATAGCGAAACGACCACCGTGACCCCGGCGGCGCCTCCGCCCCCGGTCGATGAGACCACCACGACGACCTACCAGAAGAAAACCTACGAATCGAACTACTAGACCTGGCTGATGAAGGCGGAAGGATCATGAATCCTTCCGCCTTCAATTGTGCGTGCTCGCGGAGGTCATTCGCTATGTCGGGTAAATTCGCCGCAATTGGTCTGGCCGTGGTGCTCGGTACCTGCATGGCCGGAAGCCGCGCCTATGCGCAGGACTTGAAGACCGACGTTGTTCCCGAAAACTCGCCGGCGTCCGCGAATTCGGGAACCAAAATCACCCATTCGTCGATGTCGCTCGATAAGGACGCGGCCGCGAGCGTTGGCCATCATCACTACAATTCCGATGCCGAGCGCGCGCAAGACGATCTACTCATCACCGAAGTGAAAAGCGCCCTCGCCGAAGACGGCATCTCCCGTGGCTTCCCGGTCGAGGTGGACGCCGACCACGGAACGGTGACGCTGAGTGGCGTGGTCGCGTCAGCCGCCGACGTCAAAGCCGCGGCTGAAGACGCTGCCGAAGTGCACGGGGTGATGGCGGTCAGGAATCAACTCCGGCCGCATTGACGGCTCGAGTTAGACGCCGCGGTGGGGCGGCCGAACGCCGGCTAGGAAACCTTGTTGTCGAGGGGCTTGGTGTCTTCGGCTTTGACCACCGGCGGTTTGGGATCTTCCTCATTCATGGCTTTCTTGAAGTCCTTGATCGCCTTGCCCAAAGCACCGCCCACATCGCCAAGCTTACTGGGTCCGAAGATGATCAGGATGATCACCAGCAGCACCAGCAAATGAGAGGGCGCAAAAAGATCCATGGTTTTCTCCGCTAGTTCCGATTCGATTCTACAACGCCTTTCCGCTTCTGCCAACCTGCTTATCCCGACCGTCCAGCCGCCGGAATAGTGCACTTTGCGAGTACTTGGCCAACTACCGTCCAGTGCCGCCCGGCCAGGCACGGAATCAACCCCATACCATCTCTTGCCTCGCAGTAGACTTTTATATACTCGTAGTAGAGTGACTCTCCGGTAACAATCCCCGCACTACCCGACCGTGGAGTCGGGACAGGCCGCTGAACCGCCATTCGTCGACCCGTCCTCCGAAAAACTTTTGAGGAGGCTGTAGTGATGAGCCTGCAACATGGTTCCCCCCATGCCGCCCAGGACCGCCGCAAGGTCTGGGAAGACTTCCGCAACGATGAACAGACTCTGGCGACTCTCAGGGTCACCCCCGATGAAGTTTCGCGGCTGCAAAGGCTGTTCATGCTGAGTCGATTTACCGAACGCCAGCAGCTGATCGATGCGCTGAACCGCATCCGCTGCGGCTGGCGGCCCTGATTCGACGGCAAAGCCGCGGAAAATTTAACCGGCAGCATCAGCGTCAAAACTCCTTCTTGACAGGGCGCGCGCGCGGTCGCTACCTTCTGTTAAGGAAATCATGACATGATGTAGGGCCAGCTGCAGCATGTCCGGGAGTGTGCCGGATGGCAGGATATCGCAACAACTTCGTCACCCGACTGATCGCGGGACGCTCGGAACTGGAAATCGCCGCCGCCGTTGAGCATCTGGGCGTCGCCAGCGTGCTGGAGCAGGTTTTCAGCCTGATCGCCGCCGCCTTCATCCCGGAAGCCTCCGCGATCGACCGCGCGGTGGTGCAATTCGATGTCACCGCGCCTGACGGCATTCATAGCTACCAGCTCAAGTTCGAAGATCAGAAGTGCATCGTGCTGAAAGCCAAGGGCGAGGCCGCGCGGCTGACGATTTCATTCACCCTGGCAGTTTTTCTGCGCATCGTAGGGGGTGAACTCGACGGCATGCAGGAGTTTGTGTCCGGCAGAGTTCGGCTCGGCGGCGATGTCTTGCTGGCGCAGGCGATGCGCTCGTGGTTCAATCGGCAACCCGGCGCCGTCAGCGTCGGCTCATTCTCATAGGCGACGCGGCCGGGATGCCGCGCGCCTGAATCACTTCCGGATTGGAAATTCGATCGCATTCGTGCTCATCTCGCGAAGTAGATCTTCGAGAGGGGAACCCGCAGCGCGATGCCAAATTCCGAGAATAGAATCCTGACCACTCACGCGGGTAGCCTCCCGCGGCCCAAAGAACTGGCCGAGATGCTCGGGCGCAAGAGCCGCCACGAGCCGGTCGACGAAGCCGCCCTCGAACAGATGACGGCACAATCGACCACCCGCGTCATCGCGCGCCAGCTCGAATGCGGGATCGACATCGGCAACAATGGGGAACAGGCGCGCGAGAGCTTCTTCACCTATGTGCAACATCGCATGTCGGGGTTCTCGGGCAAGAGTCAGCGTCCCTTTATGAGCGACCTGATTCGGTATCCCGGCTACCTCGCGTTTATGGGCCGCGACGTCGCGCGCATGCAGGTCGACCTGATGCACGCGCCGCAGGCGACCGGCGACATCCGCTACACCGGCCTCGACGCGGTGAAAAAGGAATGCGCCGACTTCCGGCGCGCCCTCGACGAGCAGAAGTCGCATTTCGTCGAGCCGTTCCTGACCGCGGCATCGCCGGGGATCGTCGCGGCCGCAATGCTCAACGCGCACTATCCGAGCATCCGCGAGTACGTGATGGCGCTGGGCGCGGCTTTCAAAACCGAATACGCGACCATCGTCAATTCCGGATTCGTCCTTCAGATCGATGCTCCCGATCTCGCGATGGAACGCCACACCAGCTTCGCCGGCAAGCCGATCAAGGATTTTCTCGATTTTGTGGATGCGGTCATTGGCGCGATTAACAGCGCGATCGCCGGTCTGCCGAAGGACAAGATTCGCCTCCACGTATGCTGGGGCAACTACGAAGGTCCGCATACCGATGACGTGCCGCTCGACGAAATCATCGAGCATATCTATCGCGCCGAAGTCAGTGCGCTACTGCTTTCGATGGCGAATCCACGCCACCAGCACGATTACCACTCGCTCGAAAAGCATCGGTTGCCCGCGGGCATGAAGTTGATCGTCGGCGCGATAGATTCCACCACCAACTACGTCGAGCATCCCGAGGTCGTCGCCGATCGAATCGAGCGGGCCGCCCGCGCCATCGGCGATCCTCGCAGGGTGATGGCGGGGACCGATTGTGGCTTCGACACCAGCGCGGGGTTTGGCCTGGTGGCCGAGGATTTGGTCTGGGAAAAGCTGCGCGCGCTGTCCGACGGCGCCGCCATCGCCAGCCGCCGCCTCTTCGGATAGCGCACCATGGCATCGAAGCAATCGGCCGGCGGCGATTGGATCCGCGGCAAAACCTGCATCATCACCGGCGCGACCTCCGGTATCGGTCGCGCGAGCGCGCTCGAGCTGGGCAAGCTCGGAGCGAAGCTGACCCTGGTCTGCCGCAACCGGGAGCGCGGCGAGGAGCTGGTGCGCGAGATTCAGCGCGCCGGCAATCCCGCCGTCGAGCTGATGGTCGCCGACCTCGAATCGCAAGCGCAGGTGCGCAGGCTGGCGGCGGATTTCCTCGCGACCAAACAACCGCTCCATGTGCTGATGAACAACGCCGGCGTGTTCAACATGAAGCGCGCACTCACCAGCGACGGCCTCGAGGAAGTTTTCGCGGTGAACCACCTCGCCTACTTCCTGCTGACGCTGCTGCTGCTCGATCGCATCAAGGAGAGCGCGCCCGCCCGCATCATCAATGTCTCCTCGGACCTGCACCAGCGCGCGACGCTCAAGTTCGACGACCTCGGTGGCGAGCGCTCATACGGCGGCATGAGCTCCTATGCCCAATCGAAACTCGCAAATGTCCTTTTCACCTACGAGCTGGCGCGCCGTCTCGCGGGTACCGGCGTGACGGTGAACTGCGTGCATCCTGGCGCGGTCGCCACCAACCTCGCGAAAAATAATGGCGCACTGGTCGGGGCCGCATGGAAACTGGCCGGCGCGTTCATGAAATCGCCCGCGGCCGGGGCGCGCACGCAAATCTACCTCGCATCGTCGCCGGAGCTGGAAGGCATCACCGGGAAATATTTCATCGATTCGAAGGAGGCGCGCTCGTCGGCTGAATCACACGACGCCGGCATCGCCCACCGTCTGTGGGAAGTCAGCGCAAAGATGACCGGGCTTCCCGCGACGTGAATCTCTTCCGGTCACCGCGCTAAGATGAAGTCGCTATGGCGGATGATGCGCGCATCGAGGTCGTCGATACTCGCGAGGGGTACGATCGCTGGTCGGACCTTTACGATTGCGACGGCAATCCGCTGATCGCGCTGGAGGAACGGCACTTTCCCGAATTTCTCGGCGCGGTGCGCGGGCTGGCGATTGCCGACATCGGATGCGGCACCGGGCGGCATGCGTCAACCCTCGCGCGAGCCGGGGCGCAAGTAGTCGCACTCGATTTTTCGACCGGGATGCTGCGTAAGGCACGCGATAAACCCGGCGCCGGCCAGATAACCTTCGCGGTCGCCGATATCTCGCACTCCCTGCCGCTTCGCGATCGGCTCTTTGATCGCGTCATTTGCTGCCTGGTTCTCGATCATATCGAAGATGTGGAGAGCCTGTTCCGAGAACTAAAGCGCATTTGTCGCTCACACGGATTCATCGCGGTCTCGGCGATGCATCCTGCGATGATGCTGCGTGATGTGCAGGCCCAGTTTCATGATCCAATCAGCGGCGCCAGGGTGCGGCCGCGCAGCGCTCCCAATCAGATAAGCGATTATGTCAATGCCGCGGTGGCGGCGGGACTGCGCATCGATCACCTCAGTGAGCACGTGATCGACGCCGAAGTAGCGGGCCATTTTCCACGCGCGACGAAATACCTCGGATGGCCCGGTCTGCTGCTGATGCGTCTCAAGGCATAATTCATCGCGGAGTCCTCACCTAGCCCAGCCGGGCCAGGTGGCCCTATATAGACGTATATATCGATAGCGCGGTCTTCTCGGCCTGTTTAGAATGGCGGATGAGGACTTGAGTTCGCCGGAAGATTGCCTATGAAGGCCGGTGGAGAATTTTTCAACCTGTATGGTCACGACTTGATTCGCGTCGCGGTCGCGATTCCGGCCGTGCGCGTCGCCGATCCTGCGTTCAATGGCGAGCAAATTCTCGCCCTGATTCGAACAGCCGCCGACCGGAAAACGGCGCTCGTGCTGTTTCCTGAACTGGGACTCTCCGCCTACACCTGCGATGATCTTTTTCAGCAACGCGTGGTTCTCGACGGCTGCGTAGCGGCGCTCCATCGAATCGTCGAAGCGACCCGCGAGCTTCCCATCGTCAGCGTCGTGGGCCTGCCGCTGGAGGTAGGAAATCTCCTGTTCAATTGCGCGGCAGTGATCTCGCGCGGACGCATCCTCGGGGTAGTTCCCAAAACCTACTTGCCGGGCTACCGCGAGTTTTACGAGGTGCGGCAATTCACCTCGGGCACGGCGTCGCCGCACGATCAGATCGATCTCGGCGGCCAGCGTGCGATTCCATTCGGCAGCCGAGTCTTGTTCAAATGCGAGGAGATTCCGGACTTCGTCTTTCAGGTCGAGATTTGCGAGGACCTGTGGGTGCCGATTCCGCCGTCGTCATATGCGGCGCTCGCCGGCGCGACCGTGCTGCTCAATCTGTCGGCCTCCAACATCACGGTCGGGAAAGCTGATTTCCGCCGTACGCTGGTCGCCAGCCAATCGGCGCGATGCCTCGCGGCTTATCTCTATTCGGCGTCGGGACCGGGGGAATCAACCACCGATCTCGCGTGGGACGGACAAGCGTTGATCGCCGAGAATGGCAACATCCTGGCCGAGTCGGAGCGTTTTAAGGATGAGCCGCAATTAATTCACACCGAGATCGACCTCGAGCGCCTGGCGCAGGAGCGGATGCGGCAGAACAGTTTCGCCGAAAGCGTACGCCTCGAACACGATCGCATCAAGCAGTTCCGGACCGTCGAGTTTTCCGCGGAACCGCAACGCCTCGGGCGCCTGTTGCCGGAGCGAGTATACGAGCGTTTCCCCTATGTGCCGTCCGATCCCGCGCGGCGCGACGAACGCTGCTCCGAGGTCTACGAAATCCAGGTGCAGGGCCTCGCCACCCGGCTGCGCGCGACCGGCATCAAGCGCGTGGTGATCGGCGTCTCCGGCGGGCTCGATTCGACTCACGCCCTGCTGGTATGCGCGCAGGCGATGGATCGTTTGCGCTATCCGCGCAGCAGCATCCTCGCCTACACAATGCCGGGATTTGCTACCAGCAAGCGCACGCTGGAACAGGCGCGCCGCCTGATGGACGCGATCGGATGCGAAGCGCACGAAATGGATATCAGGCCGAGCGCGCTGCAAATGCTCAAGGACATTGATCATCCTTATGCCGAAGGACGGCCGGTCTACGACATCACCTTCGAGAACGTGCAGGCGGGCGAGCGCACCAGCCACCTGTTCCGCCTCGCGAATCTGCACGGCGGGCTGGTGGTAGGCACCGGTGATCTGAGCGAATTGGCCTTGGGATGGTGCACCTACGGCGTCGGCGACCACATGTCTCACTATGCGGTCAACGCGAGCGTCCCCAAGACGCTCATCCAGCACATCATTCGATGGGTCGCGTTGACCAATCGTCTCGGCGAGGCGGCCTCCGCAGTCTTGCGCGATATCGTGGAGACGCCGATCAGCCCCGAGCTGGTGCCCGCCAATGAGGAGGTCGGTGCGACACCGTTTCAGGATACCGAAGCGATGCTGGGCCCCTACGAGCTGCACGATTTCTTTCTCTACTATACTTTGCGCTTCGGCTATCCGCCCTCGAAAATCGCATTTCTGGCCTACCTGGCATGGCATGATCCGACGCGCGGATCCTGGCCCGACATTCCCGCTGCCGCGCGCAATCGCCATGACATCGGCGAGATCAAAAAACATCTGCGGACCTTTCTGCAGCGGTTTTTCAAGCTTAGTCAGTACAAACGCAGCGCGATCCCGAATGCGCCCAAGGTCGGCTCGGGCGGCTCGCTCTCGCCGCGAGGCGATTGGCGAGCGCCCAGTGACAGCGACGCGACTGCATGGCTCAATGAGTTGGAAAGCGTGCCCGACCGTTCAGCGCCGGCGTTGATAAAGGGCAAACGCGCGGGACTGGTCTCGCGCGAGCTCTCGCAGCGGCGGCGCAATTCACGTCCGGCCGATTGAAAAAAAATCACCGGCGGTCAAGCGCGGCCTTCGCGGCACGCCGCGCTCCAGCGAAATCATTTGCCGACGTTGAGTCAACTAATTCGGGCAACAGTTCTCGTGTAATCAAACCTTCCCCCTAAAACATCTAACAGTCACCTTTTCTTCTGGAGAATTTTCAGTAGTATGTTGGCTGGCCGGGGTGAACGATGCGAGTGTGGAGTGCGCTTGGAGAAATCGAAGGTCTAGTAGCGTGCGCGTCGAGCCAGTGCATTGAAGGCGGGACCGCGGGCATCGCCCACCCTCAATCGCCCGGTTTCGCTGCGAGCGGGAACCAAAGCCATTTCGCGTCGTAACTGACCGAACGTTGATCAAAAAATCCAAAAGCTCCCAGACGGACAACCGCCGCCGACGCCGTAAACCCGAGGCCGCCGAATCGGAAATCCTCAATGCGGCGGAAAATTTCCTCAAGGAATTTCCTTTTCGCGAAATGACGGTGGACGACATAATGGCGCGGACCGGCCTCTCGCGACCGTCGTTCTACGAGTATTTTCGCGATCGCAGCCATCTGATCGTGAAGCTGATCGAACGGCTCAACGAGCGCGACCGCGCGGTTAGCGCCAGATGGTTTACCGATCCGGATCCGGTTGAAAGCCTGCGCCATACGATTCGGGATTTGGTCCAGGCCTATATCTCCCATGGTCATCTGCTGCGGGCGCTTTCCGATGCGACCCATGTCTACGAAAACGTCGAGGCCAGCTACCGGGAACGGTTCGAGGTCGTCATCAGGGAAACCGGGCGCCGCATCGGCGAATTCATGGCGCGTGGGGTAGTTTCGCTCGAGGGCGTGGATCCTCAGGAAATCGCAGCCGCGCTGCTGTGGATGAACGAGCGCTACATGATCGAGAAGTTCGGCCGCGAGCCGCACGCCGATCCCAAGGTTGTCACCGACACCCTGGTCGCGATCTGGTCGCGGGTGCTTCATGGAGCAGTGCGGTAGCGTTTCGCGGCAACCTCGCGATATCCTTCCAATCCGCTAAAACTTACTTCGAGTAGGCCCGTTATGGCGGATCATCTGTACGATACCCTCCATCGCCTGGTCGCGTTCGACACCGTGAGCGCGAATAGCAACGTCACCGCGGCGCAATTCCTTGCCGATCGGCTGCACAGCGCCGGCTTCAATACCAGCTTTCAGAACGTTGAAATCTCCGGCGTCCCGCATGCCAATCTGATCGCGTGGGCGGGACCTCCCGTCGGAGACGGACTGACTATCTCCGGCCACATCGATACCGTGCCCTTCGACGGCCAGCCGGGATGGACTCGTGATCCGCTAAAGGCGGACCTCATCGAAGATCGGCTTTACGGGCGCGGCACCAGCGACATGAAGGGGTTCCTCGCGCAGTGTATCGATGCCGCGGCCACGCTCGATCGAAAGACGCTGAAACGTCCGGTGGTGTTCGTTTTCACCGCGGACGAAGAAGTCGGATGCCGGGGCGCCGAACTCGTCGGTCCCCAGCTGGCCAAGTTGCTCGGCGATCTCCCGATGCCGGGCTTGTGCTGGATCGGCGAGCCCACCTCTTATGGAATCTGTCACGCGCATAAGAGCATCGGCTCCTTCGAAGTCACGGTACGGGGACTTGGGGGCCATAGCGGCGCGCCCGCGCAAGGCGTCAACGCCATCGCGGTGATGGGCAAGGTAATGGAAGTGATCGGGAAGCTGCAGCAGGAGCGCGCGTCATCGCGCAGCGCGGCGTTCGCCGAGGCGTTTCCGGAATCGCCTTACGATGTCTTGAACTTCGGCACTATCCGCGGTGGCATCGCGCTCAACATGATCGCCGAAGAGTGCCGGCTCCGGATCAGTTACCGCTCGCTGCCCGACGTCGATCCGATGGAGCTGCATCGGGAAATCGAACACCGGCTTGGCGAGCTCGATACGCGCGATTGGGCCGGCGGATCGCAGCGCGCGACGATCAAGATCGGTCGTCCGCAGATTGTGCCGCCGCTGCTTTCGGCACGAGGCACCACGCTCGAGCGCGCGCTGGCCGAAGCGACCGGCGTGAAGACTTCGCGTGGCGCCCTGTATGGCACCGATGGCGGCCACTTTGCCCTTTCGGGAATCACCTCGCTGATCTGCGGCCCCGGCGACTTCGACCAGGCGCATCAGCCCAACGAGAGCATCGGGCGCGAGCTGTTCGAGCGTGGCCCGCAGATGATCCTGCGCGTCATCGATCGAATGTGCGGTTCGGGTGCGGCATAGTCACCTAAACCTTTCGCCAGTCGACGCTCTGCTCGTATGCGTGACCGAGACGCAGCAGCGTCGCGTCCTCCCAATGCCTGCCGATGAGCATCAAGCCAATTGGCAACCCATCGGACATGCCGCAGGGAATGCTGAGCCCCGGATGACCGGTGATATCGAAGGTCGCGGTATTAGTTAGCATCGCATAGGGGGAGCGCTCGTCGCGGCGATGCGCCTTCATTGGCGTCGACGGCATCACCAAGGCGTCGAACTTCGAAAGCACATCGTCATATTTCGCGCGCAAGCCGCCGCGCAGATTTTGCGCCTTCGCGTAGAGGCGGCCATGATAGCGCTGCTGCAGATATTCGCCGGCGCTCACCATCATCTTCACCGTGAGCGCCTGCGTGAGCGGAAGCTTGAGGCGTGCCGCGCCGACGAAATCGGCGAGCCCGGCATCATAGCGCCCCGAATGATGCCGCCCCTGGAGGTTGCCGCGCGCCAGGGTCGCCATCCCTTCGAGCCCGATGGGCCACAGAAATTGCCATGCGTCGCGATGCTCGGGGATCGAAACTTCTTCGACCTTGGCACCAAGTTTCTGCAAGTGGCTGGCTGCCTTGCGCACCGCGGCATTCACGTCGTCCTGCGCGCCCGGATGCGTGAAGCCCTCCTTCAGAATTCCGAGCCGCAATCCGCTCACGTCCTTGCCGAGCGCCTCACGATACGGATGGACATGCACCTCCTGCTGGCGAAAGTCCGCCGGATCCTTGCCGGCGAGAACTTCGAGCGCGAGAGCGAGGTCGCTCACGTTGCGCGCCATCGGACCGACGTGATCAATCGAGGGATCGATGCTCATCACTCCGGTATATGGCACCAGTCCATAGGTCGGTTTGATGCCGCACACACCTGACCACGAGGACGGCATTCTAATCGAGCCGCCCTGGTCGGTGCCGATGGTGATGTCGATCCAGTCATAGTAGAGCGCCGCGCCCGACCCGCATGACGATCCACCCGCGCAGTACTCCGCGCGATGAGGGTTGTGGGTCGGACCGTGCGCGCTGGTGGTGCCGTCGCCCGATAGCGCGAAGTCGTCCATCACCAGGGTGGCGACGATCTCCGCGCCCTCGTCGAGCATGCGGCTGACGATGGTGGCGTCGTCGTCGGGCACGAACCCCTCGAGGACGTGGGAGCCGCCGCTGATGGGAATCCCGGCGACCGCAACGCTGTCCTTCACGCCAATGCGCTTACCCTTGAGCTTGCCCGCCGGCGCGCCTTTGACGCTGATTTTGCGCACCACGGCATTGAGCGGATCTTCCTCGCGGGTGGGACGGCGGCCGGCATCGCGCGCGCGATATTTTTTTACCGAAGGACTCGGCTCGATGGGCGTTTGATCGATGCGATCGAGGAACAGGATTATCGGCGCCAGCATCGCGCCAATCGCATCAGCTTCGGAGTCGCTGATCGCGAAATGATTTTCTTTCGCGATGCGTTTCAGGTCTTCTTTTTTCGGTAGCTCGATTGCCATGGGATTTCACCTCGCGGATGCCAACCACTAGCATTTGTCGGGACCCTATTGCTCGCGCTAAATTTCGCCAATCGACAAGGCAGGAGACTTCCCATGGCTCAATGGAATATCGGCGACGTCAAAATCACCCGCATCATCGAGAGCGAGGCGGCGTGGCCCGGCACCTGGCTCCTTCCTGACGCGACTCCGGATCGGATTAAGCAAGAGCAGCAGAGCAAGGAGTGGCTGTTCCCGACATTCACCGACGAGAAGGGCAAGTTGCGCATGAGCATTCATGCGCTGGTGATCGAGTCGCAGGGCAAACGCATCATCGTCGACACCTGCATCGGCAATGACAAGGTTCGTTCCAATCCGGCCTGGAGCAAGCTCCAGTTGCCGTTCATGAGCGATTTGAAGAATGCCGGTTTTACGCCCGACCAAATCGATAACGTCGTATGCACGCATCTGCATGTCGATCACGTCGGGTGGAATACCAAGATGGTCAACGGCAATTGGGTTCCGACTTTCGACAACGCCCAGTACATCATCGGCGGCACCGAATGGGATTACTGGTCGACCTTCGAGGGCGCCGACATGCGCGATCCGGTCGAGGATTCGGTGCGACCCATCGTCGATCGCGGTAAGGCCAAGCTGGTCGAATCGACCCACAAAATCACCGATGAGGTGTGGCTGGAACCAACTCCGGGCCATACCCCCGGGCATCACAGTGTAAGGATTTCATCGCAGGGGCACGACGCGGTAATTACCGGCGACTTGATGCATCACCCGGTGCAGTGCGCGTATCCGGAGTGGGACGACGGCTTCGACAGCGACGGGCCGATGGCGAAGAAGACGCGGCGCGCGTTCTGCGAGAAGTACGCCGACAGCAACGTCATCGTGTTCGGGACGCACTTCGCGACGCCGTCATGTGGCAAGATTTCCAGGCACGGCGACGCGTTCCGCTTCATCGCGCACAAGTAGCAATGACTTTGGACGAAGGTTCAGGGTCTGCTATCTACCAGGGCGAAGGAAGACAGAACAGAAGGGAATTTCACAAGTAGTGTCCGATCTCATAGGCGATGCCGTGGTGGAGAACTGCGCTTCGCTGCTGCGCTCGCATCATTATCGACGCTCTGTCGATAATGATGCGGCTTTCCTACCGGTCGCATCGTCCGGCTCGGACCCCCTCTAAAAAACCCTAGCAAATTCGCGGCTTTAATGGCTTTGTTTTGTCATTTCTAGCGATGATGCTGAGCGCGAGTGGGTTTGTTTCGTCATTTCCGGATAGCGCAGGCGGGTTGAGGACTCCGGTTCGGAAAACCCCCGGACTTGCTGCATTTAATGGGTTTGTTTTTGCGTTTTGCATTCTTTCCCGGCCTCATCCTCGAAAACACCGATGGCGCCCGCTCTCGCCGGACGCCACACCGCCATTATAGCACAAAAGCAGCTGACAGCGTGCGGCGCGATAGTCGCTCGTTACTCCTCACCCAGGAATCGATGCACCAGGCGCTGGAAGTGCTGGATGCCACGTTCGCGCGAGAGCATCAGCGCGCCGTGCTCAATCACTCCCGATGCCAGCCCGCGCTGCACCGATTCGCATAGCACCACGTCCTCGCGCTGGACGAGATCGCTGAGCTCCTTGTATTCGCGAATCTGCTCCTCGCCGGTGCCCTCGGCGAAATAATAGTCGATGGTCTCGCGGGTGTGCCCGGCGTCGATCGGATAGACACAGAGCACCTGCATCGCCATGGGATGAGTGGACAGCGCGATCATCGCGGTGGGCCAGAGCGTCGCATAGTTAACCGAATTTTCCGGTGCGCGCAGCAGCGGTCCGTGGTAGGTCGAATAGTATTGGTGACTGGTGTCGGCAACGTATTTGTCGGTGTCGACAACTTCCGAAAACGCCGGATGCGCGATTGGACAGTGGTAACATTCATTGAAATTTTCGATGATGATTTTCCAGTTCGCCGCCATCTCGTAAACGTCCTGGCGATACATCCGCAGCCGCTCGAGGTCGACGCCGGCCCGGCCGAACAACCCTGGCAGGTCCCCAATGACGTCGCGCAACGATCCCGCCGCGTTGTTCGGTTTGACGAAAATCATCGGTCCCCAGGTCTCGACCATAAACGGCATCAGCGAAAGCGTTTCCTTCGCGAACCCGGCCTGCTCATTCGCGCGCGGCGCATTGCGCAACGTTCCATCCAGGTTGTAGGTCCAACCGTGATAGTGGCACTGCAGCGTCTTGCGATTGCCCGAGCATTCGAGCACGACCTCGCTTCCGCGATGACGGCAGACGTTGGCAAAGGCGCGGAGCCTCCGGTCATTGTCACGCGCGATGACGATCGGGATGTCGCCCAGCCGGGTGGTGAAAAAATCACCTGGCTTCGCGACGAGGCCGGTGTGCCCGACGTATTGCCAACAACGATGAAAGATATGCTGCCGCTCCTCGGCGAACACCGCGCTGTCAGCGTACCAGCGCGCCGGCAACGTATGCCCCGCTTCGAGCGCCTGCGATATCATCGAATCGATTTGAAAACTGGATGCCATGGTTTTCTACTACTATCTTCAGATTTCGTGGGTATGAAGATTATGCCACTACTCGCGGCGGGGTGGTGCTCATGGTAACAACAATGGCTCACGCGCGTCGGACCGGCGCCTTCGATAATTCGAAGCTTATCGACCTCACCTATTCCTTCGATAGAAACACCATATACTGGCCAACCGAAAAGCCGCTCCATCACGAGTTCGAAAATTTCGGCTCCCAGGACGGCTACTTCTATGCCTCCGGCAAGTTCGCCGCGCCCGAGCATGGCGGTACGCATATGGACGCGCCGATTCATTTCAATCAAAACGGCAGCTATGCCGATCAGGTACCACTCGCGGACTGTATCGGTCCCGCCGCGGTGATCGATTTTTCCCGGCGCGCGGCGAAGGACCCCGACGCAATGCTCAGCGTCGACGACATCAAGGCTTACGAGGAGAGCTACGGCCAAATTCCCGACGGCGCCATCGTCGTCGCGCGCTCTGGATGGGGCAAGTTTTGGCCGGATCGGAAGCACTACCTCGGCATCGATGAGCCGGATGTTGTTGCCGATCTCCATTTCCCGGGCTACTCGCCCGAGGCTGCGGAGTGGCTGGTGAAGAATCGCAACCTCGCGGCGATCGCAATTGATACCGCGAGCATGGACCGCGGGGCGTCCAGGGATTTCAGGGTCCATCGGATTTGGCTCGGCGCGAACAAACCGGGGTTTGAGAACATCGCCAACGCCGGAAAATTGCCGCCCTCGGGCGCGACCATTTTCTGTATCCCGATGAAGCTCGGCGACGGTACCGGCGCGCCGACCAGGGCATTCGCAGTGATGCCCTGAGGAGGGGATTCTTGCAGGGACGATTTGGTATATTTGGGCAAACCGTTTTAGGGTTGATTAGCAACCTTGAAGTCGGGAAACTCAATTTTCAACGGCGCCTAAAGAGGCGTACGCTCCTATAAGATGAGGCTCTGCGAGGCATGACTTGTGCTCACCTTGGTTTCACATGCCGCGCTGATGGTCGAATTCGATTGAATCGAAACGTAGCTCAAGACGTATTACCTGAGGAGGGACTCATGCGGCGCAACTCCATCGTAACCGCGGCACTGGCACTTGTAGCGCTTTTCGCCGTCGCTGGATGCTCTGGGCAACCGCTCTCGACACGTGAAAAAGGCACTCTGGGCGGCGCGGGCATCGGCGCCGCGACCGGCGCCATCATCGGCGCCGCGGTCGGAGCACCGGGAGCCGGCGCGGCAATCGGCGGCGCACTCGGCGGCGTCACCGGCTATGCCATCGGCAATGAGATGCAGAACAACGAGACCGCCAACCAGCAAACCCAGCAGCAGATTCAATCGCAACAACAGCAGATTGAACAGCAGCGCCGTCAGATCCAGCAACTGCAACAGCAGAATGAAACTGAGTAGCCTAAATCGATCGGGAGAAATCCCTTGCGAACTCTAAACCTGGCGGTTGTCACCCTGATGTTAGTAGCGGTGACCTTCGGCGTCGGATGTAGCGGGTCGCAACCGCTCTCCACCCGCGAGGAGGGGACCTTGGGTGGCGCCGGCATCGGCGCCGTGGGCGGCGCTTTGGTCGGCGGCGCGGTGGGCGCACCAGGTGCGGGCGCGGCGATCGGCGGCGCGCTCGGCGGCGTCACCGGCTACGCGGTCGGCAACTCGATGCAGGATCAGGAAGCCGCCAACCAGCAGACTCAGCAGCAGATTCAATCGCAGCAACAACAGCTCGAGCAGCAGCACCAGCAAATTCAACAGATGCAGAATCAGCAGGAGACCGAATAACAACCCTTCTGCGGGAGAGAAACCTATGAGCAAGCGCGTAGCAATTATTCCGGCATTGATGTTAGCCGCGTCAATCGCGCTGGCAAGCTGCAGCGGATCGCAACCGCTTTCCACGCGTGAAGAAGGCACCTTGGGCGGCGCCGGTATCGGCGCCGTGGGCGGCGCGCTGGTCGGCGCGGCGGTCGGACATCCGGGCGCGGGTGCGGCGATTGGCGCGGGTCTCGGCGGCGTCACCGGCTATGCCGTCGGCAACAATATGCAGAACAACGAGAACGCCAACGCGCAGACCCAGCAGCAGGTGCAATCGCAACAGCAGCAACTCGAACAGCAGCGCCGGCAAATCCAGGAGCTGCAGAACAACCAGGAAACCGAATAACCGAAGCGAACTCGCGCGGATGCGAAGGGACGCTGATCGATTCGATCCGCGTCCCTTTTTTTCGCGCTAAACCGTCCTCACGCCGGATGGCAAAGTTTGCACGCTCGCAGGCCCGCGCCCCGCGCCCGCTCCGAATCGGCAAAGATGTAGCAGCGGCCCATGTCCGCACGCTGTGCCGCCGAGCATTGCGGCCGGCAATATATGTGGGTCCGCTGATGACCCATCACCGCGCGCGCCGGCACTCGCATGTCCTTGCCGACCGCGAAACCCTCCGCGCGCAGCAGCTTCAGTTTGCGCTCGACGCCGCCGCCATAGTTGCCGATCGACAAATCCGACTTGATTACGCGATGACAGGGGACATAGATGGGCACCGGATTAGATCCCATCGCGTTGCCGATCGCGCGCTGACCGTCGGGCGCTCCAATCGCCGACGCCAGCCCTTGATAGGTAACCACCGAACCGATCGGTACCTTGCACAGCCTGGTCAACGCCCGCCGTTTGAAGTCGCTCTCGACCAGGGAAAGATCGATCTGATGCTTGAGCGCAGCGCGATCGCCGGCGACAAAACGCCGAATCTCTTCGCCGATACGATCGGCGGCGGCTTGATCCTCGATGATGTCGAACTTCCCGCGCAGCATCGCGAGCGGCTCGGGTCCTTTGCCGTCCATGAAGTGAATCGCGAGGATTCCGCGCGGCCCATCCGCGATGAACAGGCGCCCCATCGGCGAGTCGATGACGCCGACTCGCGCCGGCGGCCGCCGTTCCCGCGCGAGCGCCTTGTCGAAGCGCCGCCGGCCCGCGGTCAGGATCGCGTCGAGACCCGGGTCGTCGTCGGCCTCGCGATCGAGCTCAAGCAACAACTGATCGATGTCACGTTCGGAGCTCATCGGTTCACCTCAATTCCTTCAGCTTTCGCAGCGCCTGGTAGACGCCGGCCCGCGCGCTCTCCTCGGAGCAGCCCAGCGCGGCGCCGATTTCCGCATACTCGAGGCCCACGATTTTTCGCATCACAAACGCCTGCCCCTGTTTCCCCGGCAGACCCGCGATGGCGCGGCGCAGGTCCATCGCGCCGTCGGGTGCGCAATGATTCGCATGATTCAAATGATGCGACGAAACAGCATCCAAAACTTCCGCATCCGCGGCCGGCGCGATGACGCGCGAATGCCGGGTCCGATCGCGTGCGCGATTACGGCACAGGTTCGCCGCGATCTTGAACAGCCACGGGCGCAGTCCCGCCTCCGAATCGAGGCTCGGATACGCGCGATAGGCGCGCAAGAAGGTCTCCTGGAAGAGATCCAGCGCATCTTCGCGATCGTGGGTCATGCGCATCAGGAAGCGCATGATCTCGCGATCATGCCGGCGCATCGCGTCCTCGAAGGGCAGCTGGATAGTTGGCAACTTAGCTCGAGCCGTCATCGTCACTATCTATAACCCCGCCCCCTCGCCGTCGTGAAGCCGGTCGTGAAGCCGGTCATGCGCGCCAATGGAAGCTTGATCGAGCTAGTTCATTATTGGAATAATCAACTCCTGAACATCGAAGGAGGAGGGTCTTATGGATCCGCTTCGCGCAATCGTAATGTGGGCGCTGCTCTTCCTCGGCACACATCTCTTGCTTTCCTCGCGCGCGGTGCGTCCGCGCCTGATCGCAATGCTCGGCGAGCGCGCCTATCCGGGCGTCTACTCGCTGGTGGCGTTCGCGACCTTCATTCCGCTGGTGGTTGCCTTTGCGCATCACAAACATTCCGGCATGATGCTATGGGACCTGCGCGAGGTCGCCCCCATCAGATGGCTGGTGTGGCTGCTGATGCTGCTCGCGTTCATCATTTTCGTCGCCAGCTTCATCACTCCGAACCCGGGTTCGATGGGCGCGCCGGGCGAAAGTAAGAACGCGGGCGTGGCACGCGGGGTACTGAAGATCAGCCGCCATCCCGGTTTCGTCGCGTTCAGCATGTTCGGTCTTGCGCACATCCTGATGAATGGTTTCGTCGGCGATGTGTTTTTCTTCGGCACCTTTCCCGCGCTTTCGATCATCGGCGGCATGCATCAGGACTCGCGCAAGGAGGCGCAGCTCGGAGCTTCCTACAAACAGCTTGAAAACAGTACTTCGTTCTTCCCGGGCCTCGCGCTCGTTCAGGGCCGCCAGCATTGGACGATGGCAGATATGCCGTGGCTCGCGATTGCGCTCGGCGGCGCCCTGACCGGCCTGATCGTCTGGCTGCATCCAGTGATTTTCGGCGGCAACCCAACCGGCAGGTAAGAAATCTCCTGCGCGATGCTTGGACAGCCTCGCGATTCGGTTCTAGGATGTCGCAGGTTTCGGATTTACACCGATTTGGAGGCGCCGCTAATGGAAAAAACCCCGCGCATGCTGGAAGGCTATCGCGTGCTCGATTTCACTCATTTCGTCGCGGGCCCGACCTGCACCCGCATCCTCGGTGAGATGGGCGCCGACGTGATCAAGGTCGAGCGCAGCAAGCAGGGCGACCACGTGCGCGTGCTCGGATTGGTGCGCGACGGAATGAGCTCCTACTACTTCCAGCACAACCACTCCAAGCGCAGCCTCGCGCTCGATTTCCAGAAGCCCGAGGCAAAGGAGATCATCCTCAAGCTGATCCCGAAGATCGACGTGGTGGTGGAAAATTTCGCGCCCGGCGTCATCGCCGCGATGGGCTTCGGCTACGAGGCGCTCAAGAAAATCAATCCAAAGATCATCATGGTGTCGGTCTCCGTCGCGGGGCAGACCGGCCCGCTTTCGAGCAAGCCCGGTTACGATTACCTCGGCCAGTCGCTCGCCGGCGTGACCGATCAAATCGGCGAGGCCGAAGGCACTCCGGTCACCACCCCGATGGCGATCGGCGACATCTCCACCGGGGTTTCGGCCGCGATGGCGGTCGGCTTCGCGCTGCTCCATCGCGAGCGCACCGGCGAGGGCAACTACATCGACGCCTCGCTGCTCGATACTTATTTCCATATGCACGAGCTGAGCGTTCCGATCGTCTCGATGCGGCCGGGCAAGTGGGCGCCCAAGCGCACCGGCGCGATGCATCCGACGGGAGCGCCATGCGGCGTGTTTCAGGCCAAAGATGGCTTCGTCTTCATCGTCATCCAGCAGCACGAGATCGGGCGCCTGTGGAAGGCGATGGGCCGGCCTGAGCTCGCGACCGATCCGCGCTTTCTCACCAATCGCGATCGGATGAAGAACAACGCGGCGCTCAAGGAGATCATCGAGACGTGGCTCGCCACGTTTCCCGATCGCGACTCTGCAGTCGCCGAGCTCGACAAAGTTCGCGTCCCCTGCGCGCCGGTCTACAAGTTGGCGGAATCGATGGCGCATCCGCATATGCGCGGGCGCAAAACCGTGCGCCAGGTGAAAGATCCGCGCCTCGGCGATTTGGAAATCCCCGGCATGCCGGTGAAATTTTCCAACTGGCCCGACAAAACGGATCTCAAGGCCTCGAAACTCGGCGCCGATAACGAGGCGGTGCTTAACGAGATGCTCGGGCTTTCATCGGACCAAATCGCGAAGCTCTATGCCGATGGCGTCCTGCTCCGCGCGCCCGAAGTGCAAACAGCGGTGTAGAGGTCGTGCCAACAACATCAGGGAGCGTCCGATGAGCGAGCCGACCAACCTCATAATCGTGCAGCGCGCATTCAAAGCATTCGCGGACGGCGATTTCGCAGCGTTGGAAAAATTGCTGACCGATGACGTTGAGTGGACCTATCATCCTACCCACAGCGGTATTCCATGGGCGCAACATTCGTGGCACGGACCGGATCGAGTGCTGCAAAGCTTGAAAATGATTACGGACTTGGTCGAATTTTTAGAGTTCCAGCCGGACGAATTTATCGTCGGTAATGACAGCGTGGCAGTGCTCGGTCACGAACGATGCCGGGTGAAAGCAAGCGGTCGCATTGTCGAAGCCAAATGGGTCCAAATCCTCACGCTGCGCAACGAAAAGATAAGCCGCTATCGCGAGTACTCCGATACTGCAGCATGGGACAACGGATACAGCGGCGGCACTGCGATATCTGATCGCCAATGAAGCACGCCGGCGCCCCAGCGCTCGACGCATTGGAGCCGGTGCTCGCGCAAATTCGCGCGCTCGAGGGGCTGAAGGAAAAAAGCCGCGGTGCGTTCTATCGCAAATCGAAGGGCTTCCTCCATTTCCACGAGGACCCGGCGGGATTTTTCGCCGATCTGAAAAAAGGCGACGACTTCGTGCGCTTGCCGGTCAACAATCGCATCGAAATCGCCGCCCTGCTTCGCGAAGCTAAAAAGGCGCTTGTAGACTAAACTCCTGCCACCTTCTTCGCGTATGCCGAAACGGTTTTGAAATCGTACTCGCGGTAGGCCTGCAACTTTTCCGCCTCAAAGCCTCCCTCGGCATGCACCGCGAGGACTTCCTGGTACCCGCCGTAGTCCGAAGACGTCAGATCGCTGATGAGGTTCAGCAGCCGTAGCCGCTTCTCCGCATCGAAGCCCTTGGCGCCGCCCATGTACTTCTGCACGTAACCGCGCGTCGCCTCGCTGGTGAGGTCTTCGTATGCGGGCGCGGTGACCAGCAAACCTCCCGCGAGGTCCTGCACGATTTGCACCGCCTGATGGTAGTTGTGCGCGAAGTGATACTTGGCGACGTTGGTGATGAGCGTGTTCGGCACCGCGACGCCTTCCTCGATGGTGCAGGTCATCGCCGCATGCTCGATGAGCCCGCGCACCGTGGTGTGATACGCCGCCAGATGCGTAAGCTTGTCGCGAACATGCGCCGCCTTCGAGATTCCGTTCGCCTCGGCCGCGGCGAATCCCGCGCCCGCCAGCATCTCGAGCAGCGGCAATTTGTATGATACCGCGGTAAATCGATGGAAGCGGACGAAGGTCAGCGCGAGCAGCCCCGCGAAATCAATTTCGCCCTGCAGGAACACGCGCTCCTTCGGCACGAAGACATTGTCGAACACCGTCAGCGTTTCCATCATCTTGTGACGCGCCGTAATCGGATGCTCAAACTCGTTGTTTTTATTTCCGCCATGCGGGCTCGCGATCAGCTTCACGCCCGGAGTGTTGACCGGTATCGCGAAGGCGACCGCGTAGGCTTTGTCCTCCGCCCGCATCGCGCGCGTCGGCAGCACGATGATCTCGTGGCTGTTGGGCGCCACCGAGGTGTGCACCTTTGCGCCGCTCACGACGATGCCGTCGGGCCGCTCCTCGACGATGCGCACGTAGTAGTCAGGGTGATCCTGCTGGGTGGGACCGAGCGAGCGATCGCCCTTCACGTCAGTTTGCGCGACGCATACCGCGAGGTCGTTATCGCGACAATGTTTGTAAAATTTCGCAACGCGATCGCGATATTCGGTCTTGCCCGCCTTCGCCATCCGGTCCGCCGTCATCGTGAGCGCGTAGAGCGCATCGGTGCCGATCTCCTTGATGAGCACCACCAGGGTCTCGCCCTCGCGCGTGGCCGCCGCGATCAGATCGCTGCGCTTGCGCAAATCCTCGGCGTTGCGCGGCAGATGATAGTAGCGGCTGTATTCGCCGCCGCCATCTTTCATGACTGCGAGTTCGCGATATTTGGGGTCCTCGGCCATGTGATAGTCGAGCGACGCGTGCCTGACCGCGAGTCCAATCACCGGATGCGCGGTGACATCGGGCACCTTTTCGCCGCGATAGAAAACCGTGCGCCCATCGCGCAGCGAGCTTTGATATTGTTCAGGAGTCTTTAATCCCATCGTCGTTTTGAATCCCTTCGCATGAATTGGCTTCGCGATCTCGGAGACTCGACATGGCCGAATGCGAAACGCCAATATAAGGGCGCGCCGCGCTCGATGTCCATCCGTCAGCAAGGCGCGCAACGCGTCGAACGGGAACGGTTTTAACAACCGGCGGAGCAAACAATGGCCAGTCCAAAAATGTTCGACCTGCAGGGCAAGGTCGCGGTGGTTACCGGAGGCAACGGCGGAATCGGCCGCGGCATCGCGTTGGGCCTCGCGCAGGCGGGCGCCTCGATTGCGATCCTCGCGCGCAACGAGGAAAAAACTCGCGCGGTGGTCAAGGAAATCCAGGCGCTCAACGTCCCCGTGTTTGCCGCGCCACTCGATGTCACCAAACGCGCGACCCTGCGCCCCGCGATGGACGAGGTCGAGGACAAGCTCGGCCCCATCGATATCCTCGTCAACAACGCCGGCATCTCGGTCCAGCGCGGAACCCTCAAGCTCGAGGCCGAAGCGTGGGATCGGGTGATCGAGACCAACTTGAATTCGGTATTCCTGCTCTCGCAAATCGGCGCGCAATCGATGGTCAAGCGCAAGCGCGGCAAGATCATCAACATCGCGAGCGAGTACTCGCGCTTCGGCTCCGGTGCGGTGCCATCTTATGCGGCCGCGAAGGGCGGCGTCGTGCAACTTACGAAATCGATGGCGATTGAACTGGCGCGCGCCAATGTCCAGGTCAACGCGATCGTACCGGGATGGATCTGGACCGACATGACGATGATGGTGAAGGGCACGCCGTTCTACGACGAGATCATCACCCGCACCCCGGCCGCAAGATTTGGCGAAGCGGAAGAGCTGGCGGGTGCCGCAATTTTTCTCGCTTCCGACGCCTCCAATTTCGTTACCGGCGAAGTGCTTTACGTCGACGGCGGGTTCGCTATCCGCTGACGAGCTGGATTCCCCAGCGCGCACCCAATCGCCTAATATCACCGAATCATGGCGAAGAAGCGGTCGATCAATTTGAACCACGCGCCCCACGCCGGACCCGGTTCGCATGCGGGCAAACTTGCGATACCCGAGCTGGGCCCGGTGCGAGTGCTGGTGGTCGGCGAAGTCATCCTCGATCGCTACCTGCACGGCGACGTCTCGCGGATCTCACCGGAAGCGCCGATTCCGATTTTGCGCGTGACCCGGCGCGAGGAGAAGCCGGGCAACGCGGGTTTCGTGATGGCGAATTTGCGCGCGCTGGGAGCGGAAGTCAGCGCGGCCGGAATCGTCGGCGGCGATCGGGACGGCCAGCTCTTGCGCGATATCTTCGCCGGCCTAGGAATCGGCATGGCTGCGATGTTGACCGATCCGGGCCGCCCGACCACGGTCAAAGCGCGGCTGCTCGGCTCGGTGCAGAGCGCCAATCGCGCGACCCAGCAGCTCCTGCGCGTCGATGAAGAAGACAGTCTGCCGCTCCCGCCTGCGATCGAGCGCGACCTTATCGCGAGAATAAAAAAGGACCTGCCTCGCGCGCACGGCGTGCTGATTTCCGACATCAACAAGGGCCTGCTGACGGCGAACCTGCTGCGATCGATCATCGACGGTGCGCGCAAAAGAAAAATCCCGGTGATCGTCGACCCGCGCGTGACCGACGATTTCTCCATCTACCGCGGGGCAACCGCCATTACCCCCAATCGCTTCGAAACCGAGATGGCGACCGGCATCAAGATGACCGACCGCGATGCCTGGCGCGAGGCCGGCGAGCTGCTGATAAAAAAACTCGGCCTCGAAGCATGCCTCATCACCTTGGATCGCGAAGGGATGTACCTGGTCGAGGGCTCGGGCGCCTCGACGTATATTCCGACGGCGCCGCGCGAAGTGTACGACGTGACCGGAGCCGGCGATGTGGTGCTGAGCACGTTCGGGCTGTTCGTAATCGGCGGGATCGGGTTCTCCTCGGCGGCAGCGCTGGCCAATCTGGCGGCGAGCCTCGAAGTGACCCGCCTCGGCACCGATGTGATTTCGCGCGAGGATCTTTCGCGCGCGATGACACCCGACAATCAGCATTCGGAACGCAAGATTCTTTCGCAGGAGGAGCTTCGCTCGGCCCTGGCGCGCGATCGGCACGCCGGCAAGACCGTCGTTTTCACCAACGGATGCTTCGATCTGATTCACGCGGGACATTTGCAGTTGCTGAATTTCTCGCGCTCCCAGGGCGACAAGCTGGTGATCGGGCTGAACAGCGACCGCAGCGTCCGCGAGCTCAAGGGCCACGATCGCCCGATTCATCCGGCCGCCGAACGGGCGCGCATCCTCGCGGCAATGGAACCGGTCGACTACGTGGTCATCTTCGACGACGTCCGCGCCGAGAAGATTATCCGCGCGGTGCGGCCTGACGTACTGGTAAAAGGCGAGGACTATCGGGGACAGACCGTCGACGGACAGAAGTTTGTCGAATCATACGGCGGAAGCGTAACGCTGGCGCCACTCCTGGTGGGCAAGAGCACCTCGACCACCATCAAGAAGATGCGCGCACACCCAAACGGCGCCTGACGATCCCGACGAATCCGCGAAACTCCGGCAGCTCCAGCAGATATGCGAGGCCAAGGTAGACTGCGCCGAACGCCGGGATCACCATCAGGGCCTGCAAGCGTGGCCCGGCATGCGGTGTTGCGCTCTTGATCGCGAAGGCGATCACGGCCGCAAGAAATGCCATGCCCCAAAGTTGCGCGAGAAATTTTCGCTCGAGGCCGGTCCAGCCGACCCGCTGATTGAGCGCGCGGCGCAGTAAGGTAAATTCGACCCATGCCGCCATCCCCGCCGATGCGGTCAAACCGGCCACGCCCCAACGTTGCTCGATTCCGAGCAGTCCTGGCAGCGGAATCGCAAAAAGATAACCGAGAATCCCGGAAAGGATCACCCGCACAAAAGCGAATTTGAACGGGGTGCGGGTATCCCATAGCGCATAAAACGCCGAGTTGTAGAGCCGACCCATCGTGCTCGCAAGCAACCCGACGCCGCAGCCGGCCAGCACGGCCCAGACATAGACCGCGTCGCGGTGGGTGAACCGTCCCGATTGAAAAACCGAGGCAACGATGACGTCACCAATCGCAAAAAATGCCGCCGCGGAAGGAACGACGAAAAACGCGATTTGCCGCAAGCCGAAATTGAGCCGGCGCCGCAGGGTCGCCGCGACATCATCGTTGCCCACCGTCGCGCGCGCCATCGTCGGCAACTCCGCCGCCGCGATTGAAAAACCGAACAGGCTGATCGGCAGCATGTAAAAAATTTGGCCATAGTTAAATGCGGCCACCGCGCCGATCGGCAACAGACTCGCCAGCAGATTGTCGATGTAACTGCTGATTTGACCGACGCCGCGCGAGGCAACTACCGGAAGCAGATTGTTGAAAACCGCGCGCAGTGACGACTCGACCTTGCGGAATTGGATCCGCAGTTTCGGTAGTAATGCCAGCGTCTGCGGAACTTGCGCCAGGATCTGGAGCGCCGCGCCCACCACGCATCCCCACGCCAGATCGATAGCGAGCCGATCCTGAGAACGGCGCGGCCCATAAAAGAGCAAGGTCGCGATCATCGCCACGTTGAATGCTACGCCGGCCGCATAGGACATGAAGAACTTGCGATGGCTGTTGAGTACGCCGAGGCACCATGCCGACATGACCAGCAGTCCAGTGCAGGGGAACAACACCCGCACGATCGCGATGGTGAGTTCGCGCCGCTCCGGACCGAATCCGGGGGCGATGAAGGCGATCAGATACGGCGTGGCGATGGTTCCGACGAGGACCAGCACGCTGACGATCAGGGCCAGAATCGCGCCTACGCCCCAGGCGAGCAGATCGGCCATCTCATCCTCGCCCGCCGCGAGTAAACGGCTGTAGACCGGGATGAAAGACGCCGAGAGCACCCCCTCGCCGAGCAGGTTTTGCAAAATGTTGGGGATGCGGAAGCCGGCCTTGAATGCATCGGCAGCGGCGGAGTTGCCGAGATAATGCGCCAGCACGCTCTCACGGACGACGCCGGCGATTCGCGAGAGCAAAACTCCCGACGCGACGAGGCCCGCACCTCCGGCCGCGATCGGCTTGCCGGCAGCTTTAGCCGCGTCCTGGTCGATGGCGGTATCGTGGGCCGCCACATCCACAGCGTCAGTCGGCTGTTTTTTTGGATTGATAGCTACGCAATTACTCCCGGAAAGATCTTCTGAGTATAACGATGGCTGGCCGCTGCTTGTAGGTGGTCATTCGAAGACGCTAGTTGGATGGAGTATTTTTCATGCGTCGCTTAGTATCGGCGCCCTTCCTCGATTAGTTGCCTGATAGTGAGCCCACGAAGATCATTTTTGCGCCTGGCCGACCATATCGCGAAATAACAATTTCCTCACCGGCGGTGACACGGTTTACGATGTCGGCCCAGTTCGAACCCGCCGAGGAAATCCCCAAGGCACTCATCGTTACAATCATCGGATGCGGTGGCTTATCAGGCAACCGAAACCAAGCACCAGAGCCCCAAAAGGGCTACAGTGGCCGGGTGAGTTTCTCCCTCTATGCGCACATTCCCTACTGCCAGGCGAAGTGCCCTTACTGCGATTTCAATTCGCATGCGGCTAGCGCGTGGCCCGAGGAGGACTATACTCGCGCGCTGATCGCGGAGATGAATCATCGCGCCGAGCAAGCGCCGTTCAGCGGTAATTCGGTATCGACGATTTTTTTTGGCGGCGGAACTCCCTCGCTGTTTCAGCCCTCATCGATCGCGAAAATACTGGATGCCGCCGCAAGAGCGTTCGGCATCGACCGCGACGCGGAAATTACGCTGGAGGCGAATCCCGGCACCGTCGATCAGGACAAGCTGAGTGGCTTCCGTGCGGCCGGCGTCAATCGCCTGAGCTTTGGCGCGCAATCTTTCAACGATGCGACGCTGAAATTCCTCGGGCGCATTCATAGCGCCGAGGAAACGCGTCAGGCCGCGAAAATGGCGCATCGCGCGGGCTTCCAGCGGCTCAACCTCGATTTGATTTTCGCGGTCCCCGGCCAGACCCGCACCGATGTTCTGCACGATATCGCCGAAGCCGCGGCACTCGAGCCCGACCACATTTCGGCGTACAACCTCACCTTCGAGGAGGGGACAGTTTTCTTCACCGAGATGAGGCACGGTAAAATCCATCCGCTCGAAAGCGACGAACAGGCCGAGATGTTCGCGGCGGTACGCGAGGAACTCCCGCGGCGCGGCTACCGGATGTATGAGATTTCGAATTACGCGCAACCGGGCCGCGGATGCCGCCACAACCTGACTTACTGGCACAACGAGACTTACCTCGGCATCGGCGCGGGCGCGCATAACTTTGCGCGCGATGGCGGTGGAGGACGACGGTGGTGGAACGAGCGCGGCCCCGCGCGCTACATCGCGCTCGCGACCGAAACCGGCATCGCGGAGACCGGCAGCGAGACGGTCGCGCCTGCTACCGCAAGGGGCGAGTATGTGTTTCTGAATCTGCGCCTGCGCGAGGGGTTTGCGCGCGAGGATTTCAACTCGCGCTTCGCCGTGGGCTTCGACGAGATTTTCGGTGCACGAGCGGCGCGCCTCTTCGAAGGCGGCTTGCTGGAGAATGACGCCGGCCGCATTCGCCTGACCGATCGAGGGCTCGAATTGGCCGATTCGGTTTTCGCGGAATTCGTGTAGAGCGTTCTAGCTCGCGAGCGAGCCGTTGAGGATTTCCACCATCCGCTCGGGCGTCGCAAGTCGGATGAAGGCGCCGAGCCGCGGCCCGCGCTCCTGGCCGAGCAGCACCCGGTACAGCAGCGGAAAAATCTTGCCGGGCTTGTCGTAGTTCTCTCGTCCAAGGTCGTAGATCTTCTTCTCGATTTCTTCCGCCGACGCCCCTACGTTGGCCGCCAGAAATTCCACCAGCGAGCGCAGCTGATCGCGCTCGGCGGCCTGCGGAAGGTAGCGCTGCTTGTTGGGCTCGATGAAGTCGGCGTAAAAGTTCAGCGCCGATTCCATCAGGACCTTGCCCATTCGCTCGGTTTCAGCGTTGCTGGCGATCTTCGGATCGTAGCCCGTCAGGTAATTCCAAATGAGCTCGCGATTCGAGGTCCCCAGCGCCGACACCAGGTTCATGATCATGCCGAAACTCAACTCCGAGTCGAAGCGTCGCGGGGTCGTGCTCTGCAGGACCAAATCAATGGGATGCTTGAGGCGATCCGCTTCGGCAGCGGCCGCGTAGGCGCGCAGCGCGTCGAGGTAGTCGTCGACGTATTGCGGAATCGCTTCGAGGAACAACTTGCGCGCGCGCCGCGGATTGAGCAGCAGGAAATATTTGAGCACCTCGATCGGCGCATAGCGCGTCCATTGATCGACGGTGACGCCGCGCCCGACCGACTTGGAAACCTTGTGACCTTCCTCGTCGAGGAACATCTCAAAGGGAAATCCGATGGGAGGCTTGCCGCCCAGCACCTTGAGGATTTGCCCCGACAGCCGCGCCGAATCGATCAGGTCTTTGCCGTAAAGCTCGTAGTCAACCTCGAGCGCGTACCATCTAAGCGCCCAATCGACCTTCCATCCGACCTTGGCCTTGCCCCCCAGCACCGATTGCTCGCCTTGGAAGCCGCACGGCTTGGCGCCGCCCGCGCTCCGTTCACAGGAGAATTCCACCGCCGCGCGCTCCGGATAGTAGGCGGTGACGAGCGTCGAGTTGATCTGCCCGCATTGCGGACAGACCGGCATGATGGGTGACCATCCGGCGCGATTCTCCTCGCGCAGAGTTGGCGTGATGATGTCGATGATCTGCCGATGGCGCAGGAGGATCAGTTTGAGCGCCTCGTCGAATGCTCCGCTGCCATACATCGCAGTGGATTTGATCAGCTCGTATTCGATTTCCACCGGCGCGAGGAATTTTCCGAGCAGGCTGAGCATGTGCTCCGAAAACGACGGGTGACAATCGCCATAGGGATCCGGGATTCGCGAGACCGGTTCGCCGAGATGAAAACTGGTCCCCTCGCGATTGGGAATGTCCTCCGGAACTTTGCGCAGCCCGTCCATGTCGTCGATAAAAACAATCAGGCGGGTTGGCCGCTCAGACGGTATGGCGCCGGAGCGCTGCAACTGCTCGAAGGCCTTGCGCACGTACGAGGGGCGCAACACCTCCGCCATGGTGCCGAGATGCGGCCGGCCCGAGGGACCGAAGCCGCTCTGGAAAATCGCGGCGCGACCGGGTTGGTAGCGCGAGACTCGCTCGGCGACCTTGGCGGCCTCCTCGTAGGGCCACAGGTAGAGGTCCGGCTGAGTCTTCGATTCAGGCGCCATCGTGCGAGCTACTCCTCTTCCGGTTGTTTGCCGCGCAACACCAACGCGACCGCCTCATGCACCCACGGATCGATTTGCAGCTCGCGGATTTTTTCCGATGAAAGCCGCAGCTTCACGCCGCAGTTCGGGCACACCAGGCCCTCCTGGCGAAAGCCGCTGGCGTCTTCCACCGCGAGTTTCAAAATCCACTCGACGACGGGCCGTCGGCAAATCACGCAGGCGCGCGGGGTTTCCGGATGAGAATCTCCCTGAGGCATAGAGCTGGTTATTGTATACTAATGTTCGCGTCGAGGTGGATGACCTGTGGACGTGGCCGCGGCGCGCTTTGTCTTACCCGGCGTGGTCTTATAGATTGGTGCCATTAAGGCCGTGGCCATTTACCCATCCCGAATCGCTTCCACCGCGGCCGCCGAGGTCCGTTCCGTGGCCGCCTCATTTTCCAGCGTTGATTTGATTCGTAGCGCAAAACAGGACTGACGGCGGCAACCACCTCGTGTCGATGCAGGCCTTCGGGCAGGCTTTATATTCTAGATTTTAGATGGACAAGGAATTAACCAGACAAAAGATCAAGGAACTTCGCGCGATGGTCTCGGAGAACGATCGGATCGCGATCGTTTTGCAGGATGATCCGGATCCCGACGCGATGGCCAGCGCCATGGCGCTCCGCGCGCTGCTTGGCCGCAACAAGCAAACCACGCCCATTTTCAGCTTCGCTCCCGTGACCCGGCCCGAGAACCGCACCATGGTGCATCTGCTGGAAATCGAGATTCAGCCGGCCACCGCCGAGGCGCTCGGCGAGTTCGACAAAATCGCGATGCTGGATGTGCAGCCGCCTTACTTCGGCGACAAAATCCACCGCGCCGACATCGTCATCGACCATCATCCGGGCTATGGCCCGCACAATTCCGCGTTTCAGGATCTACGCCCCAAATACGGCGCGACCTCGACCATCATGACGGAATACATGATCAGCGGCGACGAGCACATCAGCGAACGTCTCGGCACCGCGCTGCTGTATGGAATCCGGACCGACACGGTAATGCTCTCGCGGCGCGTGACGGATGACGACGTCCTCGCGTTCACTCATCTGTATCCGATCGCCAATTACAGCCTGCTGCGGCAATTTGAACGTCCCGAACTGCCGCTGCAGTTCGCGAAGATCCTTTCGCGCGCAATGCGACGCCTGGAAATCAATGATGGGCTGGTGGTCCTCAACCTGGGCAGGGTCGCGCGCGATGACCTGATCGTGCAGATGGCGGACTTCTGCCTCCAATTTGAGGGCGTCAGATGGGTTGCGGTGGCGGGCAAGCTCGGACCCAACCTCGTAGTCGCGGTGCGCAATCACGGCAACACGCGCCAACCTGCCGGCGAAGTGGCGAAACGGCTGGCCGGTGAAATCGGCAGCGGCGGCGGGCATCGAGATATGGCCAAGTCGGTGATTCCGTTGCGCGCGTGGCGAAATCGGGAAGGCACCACGCGCGACACCCCCATCGAGGCGCGCCTGCGCGAGCTCCTCGCGGCCGATCTGGCCGACCTGAGCGAGGAGGCCGACGGACGGTCCTCAACGCAGCGGCCGGGTCCTACTTCCTAGAGTCGGCGCGATGCCAAGGTTACCATCGTGAGTGTGGCGGAGGGGACGGTCGAGATCAAAAACAAGCTGGGCCTCCATCTGAGGGCCGCGACCGTGCTGGTGAAGACTGCCGGCAAATTTTCCTCGTCGATCACGCTGACCCATGGTAAGGATCGCGCCAGCGCCCGCAGCGTCATCGGCTTGATGACTTTGGGGGCCGCCATCGGAACCAGGCTGACCGTCAAAGCCGAGGGCGCCGATGCCGATCAGGCGCTGGCGGCTGTCGAGGCGCTGTTCAACGACAAGTTCGGCGAAGAGTGACCACCTCAAATGAGCTCGCGACTCCGGCGCACGCCCGCACCAATCCTCGTCGCACTCGCGATCGCGGCCGCCTCGGCGCTCGCGCAGGAGGTCACCGTTCCGATGCCGGGAGACTACCTCGCGCCGGATGCAGAACGCTCTTCCTCGCAGGAAATTCCTGATCCCGCCGCCATTCTGCAGGACGATGGAAGCACCATCGCGGTGCCGATTCCCGGTGGGGGCGAGATCCAGGTTGATGGCCCGGAGTCCGAAGCGCCGACCAGCATCGGGCCGACCGAGAATTGGTCGACTCAACGCACCAATCCGTTTTCCGTCGGCACAGCTCCGATGGGGCCGATTCCGCAGCAATAATCCGACCCGACGGGTGTCCGTTACTACATTGGCGCTCGTGGAAGACTGACGGTAAATTCCGAACCCTTCCCGATCCCCTCGCTCGAGGCGGTGACGGTGCCGCCGTGA
>Ga0210398_10000957_pt1 | contig 31307 bp, 19 predicted proteins | sample IncBWC4OmetaG_FD_161047 | JGI IMG/M metagenome (GOLD analysis project Ga0210398, IMG submission 161047) | Forest soil microbial communities from Barre Woods Harvard Forest LTER site, Petersham, Massachusetts, United States - Inc-BW-C-4-O | ecosystem: Environmental > Terrestrial > Soil >... | reverse complement strand
ATGGACGCTAATTCACGCTAATCCATTTTTAACACGGAGGGCGCAGAGAGCACAGAGTCGAACCGTTTTTAACCACTGATGAACACTTATACGCACTTATTACTATGAAAGGCAGGCTCGAATGATCGGGTTCGGATTGGCTGACAAAAAACTGTGCTGCTGCGCAGCACACGGCCAAGGCCGTGTAGGCCGTCGGGTCGCGAGCAGAAAGCGCTGCAGCAGCGTTTTCCTGCTCGCGACGACGGCCGGCAAAGTTTTTCCACAGCCAGCCACGCCATAGCTTTAGCGAAGGCGGGCCTATGATCGCAGAGAAGATTTCTTTATGCCCTTTGTGCTCCTTCGTGGCTAAAAAATTCAATCCGTATCCGCGTACATCTGCGTCCATCTGCGGTTAAAAAACTCCGATCCAAATTTTAAGTGATCATAAGTGTACATCAGTGGTTAAATCTGTCTTCTGCCTGCTTGGAAGTATTAGTGCCCATTAGCGTGTATTAGTGGTTAAAATGCTCCAACATGGGATCACCCCAATCTGACCCATCCATGTCCGCCAGCTCCACCGGCGACACCACCCATTCGCGGCCGCCGTTGTCCCTCTTGGAACAGGCCGCGCTCGTGCATGCAGGCGCATTGCTCGTCTTCGCCACCTGGGCCTTTGATGGCAATGTCGATTGGGCGCGCCGGATCATTTCCTGGTGGGGCGGCGCCGGGGTGTTGATCACATTCGGCGCGGCGTTGAGTGGCGGCGGCCGCCGCGTCCTGCGCTGGCTCTGGCCGCTGCTGGTTTTCAACCTGCTGGTGCTGGCCAGCTGCCTCAACCCCAGTTTTTCCGTCCGCCTCTTTGACGGCGAACCCCTGCTCGTGCGCGGCGGCGGTGTGGCCTGGCTGCCGGGTTCGGCGGAGCCCGCGGCCTCGTTGCGCGCGCTCTGGCTTTTCGACGGCGTTTTTCTTCCCGGCTTGAATCTCGCCCTGTGCTTGCGTCAACGGCAAGCGCTGCGCTGGCTGTTGATCCTGGCCACCGGCAACGCGTTCGCACTCTCTGTTTTCGGCACCATGCAAAAACTGACGGGCGCCGGGTTGTTCTTCGGCCTGCGCGAGGCACCCAATGCGTTTTTTTTCTCCACCTTCATTTACCATAACCATTGGGGGGCATTCGTCGTTTTGTCCGTCGCGACCGGCGCCGGACTGGTCTTTCATTATGCCGGCCGGCGCGAAGCCCGCGACTTCTGGCATACACCGGCGTTTGGCGGCGCCGTGGGCCTCCTGTTCATTGCCGCAACGGCGCCGCTCAGTGAGTCGCGCTCGGGCACGCTGCTGGTCCTGCTGCTGGCCATCGTGATGTTGGGGCACGTGCTCTGGCATCGGCGCAAAAAAAGGCAGGCTTCCGCGGCCTCACTCGCGTGGTGGCTTGGCGGCGCACTGGCGATGGCCTTCATCCTGGCCGTTGGCATTTATAAACTCGACGAAAATGGTTTCAAAGTCCGGGCGGAACTGACGCGCGAGCAGATCGAACAAATGCATGCCGAGGGCGGCCTCGGCAGCCGGGCCACGCTCTATCGCGATACCTGGCAGATGGCCCGCGACCGGTTGTGGTTCGGCTGGGGCTTCGACAGCTACGCGAGGGTCTTCATGACCTACAACACGCAAAAGTCCGAGGCCGATCGCCTGCCGGTATTTTACGCCCAGGCCCATTCCGACTGGCTGCAAAGCATCGCCGAGACCGGCCTCGTCGGCACGGTGCTCATCGGCCTGCTCGGCGCATTGCCGCTCCTCACGCTGCGCCGCCATCATTTCCGTCATTCGCTCGTGTTCTACCCTCTTTTGGGCTGCGCCCTCTTGCTGCTTTATGCGTGGATCGAGTTTCCCTTCGAGTGCCCCGCGGTCGCCATTTTATTCTGGCTGATGTTTTTCGCCGCCGTGCGCCACGCCCAGCTCTCGCCAGCTGAGAGCGAATGAACAGACTGTCAGCCAGATTTTTGCCACGAAAGAACACAGAGAGCACATATTATTTTGGTTTGGAATTATTAACCACTGATGAGCGCTTATGATCACTTATAATTCGGATCGGAGTTTTTTAACCGCAGGCAGACGCAGATGTACGCGGATACGGATTGAATTTTTTAGCCACGAATAAGCACAAAGGGCATAAAGAAATTTTCTCTGCGATCATAGGCCCGCCTTCGCTAAAGCTATGGCGTGGCTGGCTGTGGAAAAACTTTGCCGGCCGTCGTTGCGAGAAGAAAGCGCTGCTGCAGCGTTTTCCTGCTCGCAACCCGACGGCCTACACGGCCTTGGCCGTGTGCTGCGCAGCAGCACAGTTTTTCAAAGCAACCCATTAGCGTGAATTAGCGTCCATTAGTGGTTAAAATGCATTGATCGCTTCGGTTCGGCAGAGTTTTTCGTCAGCCATCCGCGTCTATCCGTGTTCATCTGCGGTTAAAAAGTGAGTTCTATGTGTTCTTTGTGATCCTTCGTGGCCACACTATTTTTTAAACGGCTCTAAACATGTTTTCCGTCCTCATCCTCACCTTAAACGAGGAGTCCAACCTGCCCGCGTGTCTCGCCTCCGTGGCCGGTTGCGACGACATCGTCGTGCTCGACTCGGGATCGACCGACCGCACCACTGAGATCGCCCGCGCGGCAGGTGCTCGGGTATTCGTCCACCGCTTCGAAAACTTCGCCCAGCAGCGCAATCACGCGCATACCGCCATCGATTTCCAGCATGCGATGGTCTTTCACCTCGATGCCGATGAACGCATGACGCCGGAGCTTTTCGCCGAATGCGCCGCCATCTCCGGTGACGGGTCGCTCGATGGGTATTGGGGCGCCCCGAAGATGTTGTTTTTCGGGCGCTGGCTGCCGCATTGCACGGATTATCCCGCCTGGCAGGCGCGCTTCGTGCGGGCGCGTGGTTTCGATTTCATCCAGGTCGGCCATGGCCAGCGCGAGGCGCCGGCCATGCGCCTGGGCCGGCTGCGGCAAAGTTATCTCCACGAAATGATGTCCGGCGGCGAAGCCGCCTGGCTGGCCAAGCACCATCGCTATGCGCGCGAAGAAGCTGCCGCCCACGTCGCGAACGCCCGGCCCGGCTGGCGGGCGCTGTTTTCGTCCGACGCGCTGGTTCGCCGGCGCGCGCTTAAATATTTCAGCTGTGCGCTGCCTTGCCGCCCGGCCTTGCGGTTTATTTATCAATATATCCTGCGCGGCGGCTTTCTCGACGGCGGTGCGGGCTTTCGCTACTGCCGCCTGCTCGCGCGCTACGAGGGTTTCGTCTCGGCCGAGCTGCGGGCACAGCGGATGGCACTTTTTAACCGCAGATGAACACGGATAGACGCGGATGGCTGACGAAAAACTCTGCCGAACCGAAGCGATCAATGCATTTTAACCACTAATGGACCCTACTTCGCTCTCCGAGCTTCGAAGGGCAGGCGCTAATTCACGCTAATCCATTTTTAACACGGAGGGCGCAGAGAGCACGGAGTCGAACCGTTTTTAACCACTGATGAACACTTATACGCACCTATTCAGATTTTTAACCGCGAATGGACGCGAATGTCTGCTGCGAAAAACTGTGCTGCTGCGCAGCACACGGCCAAGGCCGTGTAGGCCGTCGGGTTGCGAGCAGGAAAGCGCTGCAGCAGCGCTTTCCTGCTCGCAACGACGGCCGGCAAAGTTTTTCCGCAGCCTCCTCATATCAGTGTCAATCAGTGCCCATCAGTGGTTAAAAAGGCTTTCTTTGTGTGCTTCGTGTCTTCGTGGTTAAGGCCTGAAGCCATCAGTGGTTAATAACTCCAAACCAAAAAAAATGCCGCTGATCTTTATCAACCGTTTCTACTGGCCCGACGAACCGGCCACGGCGCAACTGCTCACCGACCTCGCCGAAGGGCTGGCTGCGGCCGGCGAACACGTGACCGTCATCACGAGCCACAACGGACGGGCCGACCTACCGGGCGATGAACGGCACCAGGGTGTCCATATCCGGCGCGTGCGCAGCACGCGTTGGGGGCGGAAAAACCTGGCCGGGCGTGCGCTGGACTTCATGGCCTTCTCGCTGGGGGCGCTCGTCCAACTCGCGCGCCTCGCGCGCCCGGGCGACACGGTGGTCGTGATGACCGATCCGCCGCTGCTGGCCATCTGGGCCACTCCCCTGGCCCGGTGGCGTGGCGCCCGTGTCGTTCATTGGGTGCAGGATATTTACCCCGAGCTGGCCATGGCGCTGACCGGTGCCAAGTGGCTGCGGATTTTACGGCCGCTGCGCGACCGGGCATGGCGGCGGGCTGTTGCCTGCGTGGTGCCGGGTGACGACATGGCCGCCTACCTGGCCGGGCGCGGGGTCGAGAAAATTGCCGTGATTCCGAACTGGGCGCCGGCTGGCCTCGCGCCCATGCCACCGGGTGCGGCCGACGCGCTGCGCGACACCTGGGGATTGCGCGGAAAATTCGTCGCCGCCTATTCCGGGAACCTCGGCCGCGTGCACGACCTCATGCCACTGCTCGACACGGCAGCGGCCCTGCTGGCGGAAACGGATATCATTTTTGTTTTCATCGGCGACGGCGCCCAACGCGCCGCCCTCGAAACCGCCGCGCAAAAACGCCGGCTGAACAATGTCCGGTTTTTTCCGGCCCAACCCCGGATCCAACTGGCGGAAACCCTCGCACTGGGCGACGTGCATTTCGTAACCCTGCGGCCGGGTTGCGAACCGCTGGTTTTCCCCAGCAAGCTCCACGGCATCGCCGCCGTCGGCCGGCCGGTATTGTTTGTCGGGCCGCACGATTGCGCCCTGGCGCGGCTCGTGGCCGGGCGCGGGATGGGCGCGGTTTTTTCTCGTGAAGAAACCGCCCTGCTGGCGGAGGCCGTTCGCTCACTCCCTGGCGACCCGGCGCGCCAGCGCACCTGGGGCGAGGCGGCGGAGAAATTTCATCGCGAGACTGGCGGGGTCGAACGCGCCATTGCAGACTGGCGCAAGCTTCTCCACACTGCCTCAACAGAGAGGCTGTAAAAAAATTATGCTGGCCGACACGACATACGATTTTGGTCGCGAGCGAGGCGGAGCTGCCGGTGCAATGCCTGAAAGGCCTTGCTCGGCAGCTCTAACGCTGCTCCCGGCCCAAAATCGATGGCGCCCGTCGGGTTGCGCTAGAAAATGCTTCCGCAGCGTTAGCTCGGAAGGGGATAGCCTCTTCGAGGATACCCCCTTTCGAGCCGCCTTGCGGACAGCGTTTTCTCATCGCAATGTCGGCTTAGCAGAATTTTTTCACAGCCTCTTATATTGAAAGTCGCTTGCCTCTCGCCAGCTCAGATTCCGTCCCCTGAAATTACCCATGGCTCACCATCGTCGCTTCGCCATTTTGTTAGCCTTGCTTGATTTCGCCGCGCTGGTGCTGGCGTTCAACCTGGCGGTGACGGGTTACCTGCACCGCCCCACGGAGCAGGGAATAATCCTCACGCCGTTGCTGGCGCCGTTCGTGATCCTGGTTCTGGCGCTTTACCTCATTGATGGCTACAAGTCGCGCACCGACATGATCAGTGTCGATTACACGAGCCATCATCTCATCGCGCTCGGATCGACCCTCGTGGCTACGCTGCTGCTGACTTACGCCATCTTTCCCGAAAACTATCCGTTGCAGCAAAGCCGCGTGGTCATCGCGCTGAGTTTTTTCCTGCTCACCCCGGTCACGCTCAGCTACCGCCGGCTGCTCTACCAGTGGCAACTGCGCCGGCGCGGACAACGCACCTTGATCTTTTGGGGCAACCGCGTCAGTTGCGTGCTCTTCCAGGAAGAATGCACCAAGGTTGGTTTTAAACTCCCGGTGGTTTTTTCAACGAGTGACGCGACCGCCGTCGGTGAAGCCGGCGATGGTTTGAAACTCGAGCTCTTTGAAGATATCCTGGCCCGGGTGCAGCAGGGAAAATTTGCCGCGGAGGCCATTGTGCTGCGCGAGTCAAACCGCGAACTGCGACCCGATTTGGCGGAACAGCTGGTCAATCTCTATTTCTCCGGCGTTCCGACCTACACGCTGGAGTTATTCCACCAGGTTTACTGGCAGAAAATCCCGCTCTACCGGATCAATCCGACCTGGCTTTTCCAAGAGGGCTTCCAGGTCGCCCGCGAGCCGGTCTTCGAACGCCTCAAGCGCCTGAGTGACATCGTTCTCTCGCTGGTGGGCCTGCTGTTCAGCATGCTATTTATAATCCCAGCTGCGATCGCCATAAAACTCGAAGGCGGCGGCCCGGTGTTCTTTTGGCAAACCCGCATCGGCAAGAACCACCGGCCTTTCCGCCTGATCAAGCTGCGCACCATGCGCCAGCAACCGGCCGACCAGCCAGCCAGCGCCGATCTCTACACGCAAAAAGACGACGCGCGCATCACCCATGTGGGAAAATTCCTGCGCGCCATGCGCCTGGACGAACTGCCGCAGATGTGGAACGTGCTGCGCGGCGACATGAGCCTCATTGGTCCGCGCGCCGAATGGGATCGCCTCGTTGAGGACTACAGCCGGCAGATCCCCTGCTACCATTTCCGCCACCTCGTGAAACCCGGGGTCACCGGCTGGGCCCAGGTCAACTATCCTTACGGCGCAAACATCGAGGACACCATCCGCAAACTGGAATACGACCTGTATTACATCCGCCATTTCTCGTTCATGCTCGATGCCTCGATCGTGCTGAAGACGATTCACATCATGCTTTTTGGCAAGGGGAGATGAAGCGGAGCGGAAGTGACAAGTAACAGGTATCAAGTAACAAGAAAGTCCGCAGCTCCGCTGCAGCTCACTTAGTCTTGGTACTTGTTACCTGATACCTGTTACTTTTTCCCATGACCTCTTACGACTTTCTCGTCATCGGCGGCGGCAGCGCCGGCTTCAACGCCGCGCGGGTGGCCGCCGGCCTGGGAAAACGGGTGGCCATCGTCGACGGCTCCAGGCCGCTCGGCGGCCTCTGCATCCTCCGCGGCTGCATGCCGTCCAAAACGCTGCTTTATTCCGCCGAGGTATTGCACCTCGCCCAGAACGGTAAAAAATTCGGGCTAAAAATCCCTCGAGCCACCGCCGATATGCGCGCGATGCACGCCCGCAAGAAAAAAATCATCGCCGACTTTGCCCGCCATCGGACGCAGCAGCTCACCTCGGGCCACTACGATCTTTTTCGCTCGTACGCCCGCTTCATCGATGCCCACACCGTCGAGCTCGCCGACGGCACGCGCCTCACCGCCAAAAAAATCCTCATCGCCACCGGCTCGCGCGCCAGCACGCCGCCCATCCCCGGCCTCGCCGAGGTACCGAGTTGGACCAGCGACGACGTGCTCGACCTCGATTTCGTCCCCGCCAGCGTGATCGTCCTCGGCGGCGGCATTGTCGCATGCGAACTCGGCCAATACCTCCGGCGCATCGGCGCACGCGTCACCCTGCTCCAGCGCAGCAAACACATCCTCCGCGACCATTCGCCCGCGGCCAGCGCCATCGTGCAACAGGCTTTTCGAGACGAAGGCATCGAGCTCTTTGCCGGGACAAAAATTCTGAAACTCACATCCGACCGCCGCGGCGTCACCGCGGTGTTCACGCACGCCGGGAAAACTTTTACCCGCCGCGCACGCCATCTTTTCAATGCCCTCGGCCGCGAACCCGTCACGGCCGGCCTCGGCCTCGATCAGGCCGGCGTGCGCCTCACGCGCGAAGGCCGCGTGGCCATCAACCGCTGGCAGCAAACCAGCCAGCCGCACATCTACGCCGGCGGCGATGTGTGCGGGCCGCACGACATCGTGCACCTCGCCGTCGCCCAGGGCGAGCTGGCCGCACGGCACGCGTTCGGCGTGAAGGGCCTCAAACCGCCCGACGACACCCTGCTGCTCAACATCGTGTTCACCGACCCGCAACTCGCCACCATCGGCCGGCTCGAATCGCAGTTGAAGAAGGAAGGCACTCCCTATCTCACCGCGAGTTATCCCTTCAACGACCACGGCAAGTCGATCCTGATGGAGGCGAACTACGGCTACGTGAAAGTTTTCGCCGAGCCCAAACGCGGACGCCTGCTGGGCGCCGAAATTGTCGGTAAGGACGCGTGCGAACTCATCCACTGTTTCTCGACGCCGCTGGCCATGCGCGCGAGCGTCTTCGACCTGCTGCGCGCCCCTTGGTATCATCCGACGCTGGCGGAAATCATCACCTACCCGCTCGAGGAAATCGCGGAGAAGATAGAAAGGTAGGGCGGATTATCCGCCGTGAGCCAGGTTGAAAATGTGGGCGGGGTGCCCTCACCCCGCATTAGGTCGATCGCGGGGTGAGGGCACCCCGCCCACAAATTTACCCGGCACGATAACGCGGCCTACCCCGAGATTTTCAGCAGGTCTCCGAGCTCCACCCGTTTTTCGTAGATCGCCTTGCCGACAATGACGCCGTCCAGATTGGACCGGCGTTTTTTTATTTCCGAAAGCTTGACCACGTCCTCGCGCACGCTCACGCCGCCGCTGGCGATGACGCGGCAGCGCACCGCCGCCAGCATCGCCTCCTGCGCGGCAAAATTCGGCCCGGTCAGCATGCCATCGGTGCCCACGTCGGTGTAGATGAGCGTGGCCACGCCAAGCGCATCCATGCGGCGCGCCAGCGCGAGCGCGCCGGTGGCCGTCGTATCGACCCAGCCTTTCACCGCCACTTGTCCGTTTTTCGCATCGATGCCCACGGCGATCTTTTCGCCAAAGGCCGCGACGAGCTCGGACACAAATGGTTCGCTCTCCGCCGCGCGCGTGCCGATGACGACGCGCGCCACGCCCAACCCGAGCACGCGCTCGACCGTCGCGCGCGTGCGCAAGCCGCCGCCGAGCTGCACCCGCAGGCCAAGCGCGGCAATCCGCGCCACCACATCGAGATTCCGCGGCTCGCCCTCGAAGGCACCGTCGAGATCGACCACGTGCACCCATTTAGTGCCGGCGGCCTTGAAGGCCACGGCCACGTCGGCCGGGTTTTCCGCGTACACGGTCTCCTGGTCGGCGCGGCCCTGCGTCAGCCGCACACAGCGGCCACCCTTGATGTCGATGGCGGGATAAATGGTCATGAGGCAGGCAAGTAACAAGGATCAGGTGACAAGTATCAAGAACGACCTTGGTCGCTTCGCTCCAACGCCCAAGTGCACGCAAAAGTAACAGGTATCAAGTGACAAGTAACCGGCACGCGTTGCGCACTTACTCCTGATACTTGATACTTGGAACCTGATACTTCTCAGCGACCAAGGACCCATAACCAAGACAACCTTGAATCCGGTTCATTTTTACGCGATGATTTCCACCATGTCCAAATCCAAGGCCCCCGCTTTTCTGACCGACCTGTTGCACGCGCGCTCGCCGTCCGGCTACGAGTTCGAGGCGCAAAAAGTCTTCGACCATTACGTGAAGCCGGCCGCGGACAAATACGCGCAGGACGCGATGGGCAACCGCATCGCCACGCTCAATCCCGGCGGCGATCCCGTGCTCATGCTCGCCGGCCACATGGACGAGCTCGGCCTCATCATCACCTACGCGAACAAGGACGGATTCCTTTATTTCGACACCATCGGCGGGCACGATCGCGGCATGATTCCCGGACGCCGCGTCATCATCCAGACCGAAGCCGGCCCGGTGAAGGGCGTGACGGGAAAACGCGCGATTCATTTGATGGACGAAGCCGACCGGAAAAAAGTGCCCGAGACGCACGAAATCTGGATCGACATCGGGGCGCGCTCAAAAAAGGAGGCGCTCGAGCGCGTGGCCATCGGCGATGTGGCCACCTACGACCACGAATTTGAAATCATCCATGGCAGCGTCGGTGCCGCGCGGGCCTTCGACAACAAGGCCGGCGCCTACATCGTGGGCGAGACGCTGGTGCGCCTCGCGGCGCAACGGAAAAAACTCGAGGCCCGGGTCGTGAGCGTGGCCACGGCGCAGGAAGAAATCGGCGTGCGCGGCGCGACAACCGCGGTTTACTCCGTCAACCCCCACATCGCGGTGGCGGTGGACGTGGGCCATGCGACCGACCATCCCGATTGCGACAACCGGAAATACGGCGAGATAAAACTGGGCGGCGGCCCGATCATTTGCCGGGGCGCAAATATCAACCCGAAAGTTTTTTCGCTCCTCCTTGAATGCGCCAAGAAGCTGAAAATCTCCTGCCAAATCGAGGCCGAACCGCGGCCGACGGGCACGGACGCGCGCGCGATGCAGGTCGGGCGAGGCGGCGTGGCCACCGGGCTCGTCTCCGTGCCGCTGCGCTACATGCACACGCCAAGCGAAATGGTGGACCTCGACGACGTGGAGAACTGCGTGAAGCTGCTCGTGGAGTTTGCGCTCTCGCTCGAAAAGGGCGACTACGCGCATTGGTGACGCAGGATTGGTAGGTCGGGCTTTACGCCCGACACGTGTCCGTCGAAGCCTTGGCGAAGTCGGACGTCGGGGATAAACCCCGACCTACAATCAGATCTGAAAATCCGTCTTGCCGCTCGGCTCGTGCAGGCCGCACTCGCGCTTGAGCCCGCCAAAACGCGTTTCTTCCGCGCTCATGCCATCGAGCAATTTGCTCGTGCTGTGCCAGTCACCGACCGAGACGTAGCCCTGCTCCCACAGTGGATGATAGGGCAGCTTGTGCTCGGTGAGATAATTATACATGCGGCGATCATCCCAATCGATGATGGGGTGGATCTTCGTGATTTTATTCTGGGTTTCCACGACCCGCAGTGACTCGCGCGTGCTCGACTGTGTGCGGCGCAAACCGGCCAGCCACGCCGTCGCGCCCAGCTCGCGCACCGCGCGATCCATCGGCTCGACCTTGTTGGTGAAATTGTAAGCCTTGATACCGTCGAGACCCTGCTCCCAGAGCTTGCCGTAAAGCGCCTCCTGCTCGGCCGCGGTCATGGCCGGAGTAAATTTCTTCAGGTTGAGCTGCAGCCGCTCGGTCAGCTCGCGCGCGAAACGATACGTTTCCGGAAACAGATAACCTGTATCGATAAAGATGACCGGAATCTGCGGCGCGATGCGCGTGACCAGGTGCAACATCACCGCTGACTCGATGCCAAAGCTCGACGACATGACCAGACCGTCGCCAAACGTCTCAACCGCCCAGCGCACGCGCTCCTCGGCCGAGATTTGCTCAAGGTCGAGGGCAACAGGCGTGGCAACAGCGGGTGCAGTCATGATCATCCTTAGGACATGTCCTAACTAAAGATTAAGTCAAGCGACCAACAACGTTTCAGCCCTTACTGCACGGCGCAATTTCCCTGTATTAGTACTAGCTATGAACGACTTAGCCTCGTTCTGACGGCCCTGGCCTAGCTGTTGCGCTGGTAGAGCGGAAGCACCAAGTAACAAGTACCAAGACGATGCCGGTTGCGACGAAGTCGCGGAATTTCTTGATACTTGTACACTTGCCACTTGGTACTTCTTGCCGAGCGTCTACTGCTCACTCGCCGGCAACCAGCCATACTGTGCGAGAAACTGCTGTAGTCCGGGGTCATCGGCTGCAAATGGCCGCAACCACAAACCGAGTTTATCGCGCTCCCACCAATGACCCTCCTTGTTACCTGGCTTGGCGAAACGATAGCGGTACAGCACCGCGCGCACATAGCGCGGCGGATGCTGCGGGAACGGATTGCCGGCGAATAGACTGAGCGCGACGGGATCGTTGTGGAGCAGTTTCCAGACGAGATGCAGCGTCCACGGATAATCCTGTGGTGAATCCATCGCCGCGAACCACATCTGCCAGTCGAAATGCAGTTGATACGGCGCGACCTGCGGCGGCCGTTGCGACAAATCCACCGGCAGGCCTTTGTAGGGATAAGCTTTCCAGTCCGCGTCATCGTCGGGCACCGCCGCATCCGTCCCCTCAAAAACGACGTTGTACCGTTCGCGGCCCACGCTCCCAAATGCGCCGTAGGTGTTCACCAGGTCGAACGGATCGAACGACGTGTTCATAATTTGGTCGGACGAGAACAAATTCAACACCGGTTGCACGCTCAGCGTAACGACCAGGATGGTGATGGCCCAACCCGCAATGTACATCGACTGGCTCGGTTGCGCCTCCGCGGCCGCCTGTTCGGCCCGCCGCACCAGCGCGTGCGGCAGAATTTTTTTCCAGAACGAATCGTCGAAGCACGCCAGCGCCGGAATGATCGTGACCCAGTTGAGAAACGACAGGTTGCCGCTCAAAATCAGCGTGAATTGAAACGCAACGATCACTAAGCCGGCGATATACCGCGCTCGTCGCGGCCAAAAGACAAACCACGGCGCGACGAGTTCCGCCATGTGGTTAAACAGCACGCCGGCCCGCAGGGAAAATCGCGGCAGGAAATGAAACCAACGGCTCAGCGCATTCGGCAGCGGCTGCGTCTCGAAGTGATAGTACAACGCCGTGAAATCGCGCCAGCAGGTGTCGCCGCGGATCTTGATCAGGCCCGCGCCCAGCATGATCCGGAAAATCAGCCAGCGAAACAGCCCGATGACCAGCCGCGGCGGCTCACAGCGAGGAAACGGCCGCGCATCGAGCAGCGGACACAGGAAAATCGCGAGAAAGCCCGTCTCCAGCAACTGCGTCTCCCAGCCGTAACTGTACCAGTCCTGCCCGACGTGGACGAACGACATATAGAGCAGCCAGAGCGCCACCAGCATCGGCACATTGGCAAAACCGGCCACCACCACACACGACAGCCCAAAGCCCAGCCACGCGGCCGCCAGCAGCGAGCCGTCCGAATGCCCGAGCCAAAACAATGACGGCAAGTGCCAGGCTCCCGCAGCCGACGACTTGAAGTAGCTCCTCACATTTTCCAGAAACGGCCCGACCGGTAACAACCCGTGCGAACCGATCAGCGGCAGGACCTGGTTGATCAGGACCAGAAATGCGACCGCGTAAACAAAACCCAGCAGGCGCAGCAGGACAAAACGCGTGAGCCAGTAAGTGGGCGGCGATTTCTTCGCCGGAAGCACTGCCTCGTCCGTCTGCATCGGGCGGCAGCGTCGTGCCGCCAGGACAAAATTTCAATTGGATACAGAATAATCAACTGCAGCTTGGTAGCCACAAAGGATCACAAAGGGCTCAAAGAAAGCATTTTTCGGTGTCTGACTTTTCTTTGTGATCTTTCGTGGCAAAAAATCCGGTTGAAAACATTCGGAATGACCCACGGCTCAATTCACACTCACACCATTTGTTTGCGATGTAGCCGGCCTCGTTGAGGCCGGCCCCGCCTTCCCTAAAGCTATGGCGGACAGGCCGAGGTCAGCGACCCCGACTACAATGAAGACGCATTCAGCGGTGCTGAACGCAGTGCCTGAGAAGGACCATGACGGTAATTGCGATAACGATGGTAACGATGGCACGGACGAAAAAATTACCCGGGTTGCCCTTGTTTTTCATATCAGCCAGAATGATCAGACGCGGGCCGCGTTGCCAAGGACAAGACAGCAGATGGCTTTTATGTCATTCCAAGACCCTGGGCAAACCGCGGATCGGATTGCGTGGAACGCATTGATGAACTTTTTCGCGCGGTAGCGCGGGTGGAGCGCGGCGTCCTCGACGCGCTCACGAACGCGTCGGAAGGCTGAATTCGAACCGTCATTGGCATGGGTTCATTGGCAGCCGGGCGAAGTACCGAGCGAAGCGACAGTCCGACATCTTGTTTTGTGGGCGGGGTGCCCCCACCCCGCAACCATATCACAAATCTGCCAAGCGGGGTGAGGGCACCCCGTCCACAAATAATCCGACAATCACCCCAGCGCCGCGCGCAGGCGCTCCATCTCGGTTTTCTTCGCCTGCAAATCGGCCAGTTGTTTCTTCGCGCCGTCGAGCACCGCCGGCGGGGCTTTGCTGACGAAGGCCTGGTTTGAGAGACGCGCCTCGGTTCCGGCAATGTGCTTGGCCAGTGTCTCAATTTCCTTGGTGAGACGCAATTTTTCCGCAGCGGCATCCACCGTGCCCGCGAGGTCGAGATAGAGCGTGCCGAGCGGCGTGACCGCCGCGGGCGCGCCATCGACCTTGTCCTGGCGGATGATTTCGGCCGCGCCGGCCATGCGCGTGAGCTTGGCCATATTGGCCTGGATCGTCGCCCACGCCCCATTGGTTGAAATCGCGAAGAAACGCACGTCGCGGCGACTGGCGAGATTGTGGTCGGACTTGAGCGCCCGCGCCTGGGAAACGAAAGCTTTCACGGCTTCCACCGATGCAACCTGCGCGGCATCCAGCTTCACGCCGCGATCGGCGAGTGCCATGGCCAGCTGCGAGGAATCGTCGACGCGCGCATCGCGCATGAGAAAGGTGTTCGCCGCGCCGTAGCCCAGCAGTTGCCAAAGTTCTTCCGTGATGAACGGAATAAACGGGTGCAGCAGCAGCAGCGTCTGGCGCAGCACGACATCCTGGATCGCGAGGCAATTCGTTTTTGTCTCGGCCGATTGAAGCTTCGTTTTCGAAACCTCCACGTACCAATCGCAAAAGTCGTTCCAGAAAAATCCGTAGAGCGCCTGCACCGCCGCGCTGAATTCAAATTCGCGGAAGCAGCGGTCCACATCGCGCGTGATCGCGAGCAAACGGTCCAGGATGGCGTGGTCATCGGCGTCGAACTTCGCCGCGTCGAGGCGCGCGACGATGGCGGCCAGCGCGGCATTGTCGCCGGACTCGCCGCTCATCTGCCGGAAACGGCAGGCGTTCCAGAGTTTGTTGCAGAAATTTTTACCGAACTCGATCCGGTCTTCCTGGAAGCGGATGTCCTGTCCCTGCGGCGCGATGGAGACGATGCCAAAGCGCAGGCCGTCGGCGCCGTATTTGTCGATCAGGTCGAGCGGGTCGGGCGAATTGCCGAGCGACTTCGACATCTTGCGGCCCTGCTGGTCGCGAATGATGCCGGTGAAGTAGACGTTCCGAAAAGGAATCCGGGAGCGAATCTCCGATTCGCTCAATGACGAATGACGAATGCCGAGTGACGAATGAGTCGCTGCGCCGGATGATGACGGGGGTTTCGTTTCGTCATTCCTCATTCGGTTTTCGTCATTCGCGCCCGGGCGCCCGCCCGTGAATTCCAAGCCGGCCATGATCATCCGCGCGACCCAGAAGAAAATGATGTCCGGGCCGGTCACGAGTGTCGTGGTCGGATAGAAATAATCCAGGCCGGCCTTCTTCATCTCGGCGGCATCGGGCCAGCCCATCGTCGCAAACGGCCAGAGCCACGAGCTGAACCAGGTGTCGAGCACGTCGTCTTCCTGCACCCAGTTCTCCTTGTCGGCCGGGCCGTCGAGCGAGATATGGATTTTCTGCGGATCGCGCAGGTCGGCCTCGGTCAGCTTTTCCTTGTCTAGACCCTGGCGATACCAGACCGGGATGCGATGGCCCCACCAGAGCTGGCGGCTGATGCACCAGTCCTGGATGTTTTCGAGCCAGTGGAGGTAAACTTTGCTCCAACGTTCGGGATAAAACTTGATGTGTCCGTCGCGCACCGCCGCCTTGGCTTCTTCGACGTGCGGATAGCGCAGCCACCACTGCCAGGTGAGGCGCGGCTCGATCGGCACGTCGGCGCGTTCGGAATAGCCGACGTTGTTCGCGTAGGCTTCTTCGCCCACGAGCGCGCCGGATTCCTTCAACAGCTCGGCGGCTTTTTTGCGGCCGGCAAAGCGATCCAGACCCGCCAGGCCGGGGCCGGCCAGTTCGTTGAGCGTGCCGTCGGCGTTGAGCACGTCGATGATGGGCAAGTGGTGGCGCAGGCCGACTTCGAAGTCCACTTTGTCGTGCGCGGGCGTGATCTTGAGCGCGCCGGAGCCGAATTCCTTGTCCACCGCGGTGTCGGTGACGATGGGAATTTGCGCGCGGTTGAGCGGACGCCAGACGAATTTCCCGATGAGGCTGGCATAGCGCGGATCCTCGGGATGCACCGCGATGGCGACGTCGCCGGGGATCGTTTCGGGGCGCGTGGTCTTGACCTCGATGAATTTGCCGGGCTGGTCCGCCAGTTCGTAGCGCACGTGGTAGAGCGTGCCGTTGACCGGCTTCATGATGACTTCCTCGTCGGAAAGCGCGGTCTGCGAGGCTGGGCACCAGTTCACCATGCGCTTGCCGCGGTAAATGTGCCCCTTGCGGAAAAGATCGACGAAAACGGTGAGGACGGCGCGCGAGTAAGCCGGATCCATCGTGAATTGCGTGCGATCCCAGTCGCACGACGCGCCGAGGCGGCGGAGCTGCTCGAGGATGATGCCGCCTTTTTCGTGGCGCCATTCCCAGACTTTCTCGATGAACTTTTCCCGGCCAAAATCGTGCCGCGTTTTCTTTTGCTTGCGCAGCTCGCGCTCGACCACGGTCTGCGTGGCGATGCCGGCGTGGTCGGTGCCGGGAATCCAAAGCGCGGACTTGCCCTCCTGCCGGGCGCGACGGACGAGGATGTCCTGCAGCGTGTTGTTCAGCACATGGCCCATCGTGAGCACGCCGGTGACGTTGGGCGGCGGGATGACGATGCTGTAGGGCTGCTTGTCGGCCGCGGGAACGCCGGCAAACGCCTTGGCGTCAAGCCAGGCGGCATACCACTTTTTCTCGACGTCGCGGGGTTCGTAGCTCTTGGAAATTTCGGCCATGGGCGGAATTGAACCGCCGAAACAACCAGCGCGGCGGGGGCGAAGCAAGCGGGAAGGTGCCCTGGAAAAGTATCAGGTAACAAGTATCAAGTACCAAGATTATGGATTAGAAGTCAGGAGTGGCCGGTTATCTTGGAACTTGGTACCTGATACTTGATACTTTTTAACCGCGGATGAACGCAGATGAACACGGATTTTCAGATCAGGTTTTCAGCACAGAGGGCACGCAGGGACCCACCTTCGCCCTAAGCTGGTCAAACTGGTTACGGCATGCAGGCACTGATTGGCTGCTGGAAAACTGTGCTGCGTTCGCAGCACACGGCGCAGGCCGTGTGGGCCGTCGGGTTGCGCCAGAAAGCGCTGCTGCAGCGTTTTCTGATCGCAACGACGGCCAACAGTTGTTTTTCGCGCCTGCCGATATCCGCGTGTATTCGCGTTCATCTGCGGTTAAAAATGGATCGAATCAGGGTTCGGGATCAATCAGTGCCAATAAGTGTTCATCAGTGGTTAAAAGCGGTTCGACTCTGCACTCTCTGCGCCCTCCGTGTTAAAAAGGTTCGGTGCTTGGTCGGGATTCGCGTTCATTAGCGTCCATTCGCGGTTAAAAACGGATCGAGTCTGGGTTCGGGATTAATAAGTGCCTATAAGTGTTCATCAGTGGTTAAAAAGAGATTGAAGACATACCCTAAATCCCCTCGCCCGCCGCGAATTTTGCGTTCACTTTTTCCCCTTCGATGATTGGACGCCTCCAACAGCACGCGCGCGACCGCCTGAACTTCACCAACGACATGCCCGCGGCCAAGCGCCTCGCCGCCTGCAAAACTTTCCTGCGGCTGGAAAGCTCCATGATCCGCATGCGCCACGATGCGGAGGAATCTGGTTTGAAGATCGCGCAAGCCCGGGCGGCGATGATCGACGAACTGCTGGTTCACCTTTTCGACTACGCGACCAGCAACTTCGTCCGCACCCATGGCAAGCTGCCGGAGCCGGTCAGCCTGCTCGCGCTCGGCGGCTACGGCCGGCAGGAGCTCTGCCCGATGAGCGACATTGACGTGATGTTCCTTTTCCCGAGCAAAAGCAAAAGCGCCGCGATCAAGCCGCTCCAGGAGGCGCTGACCCTGGATATACTTTACCCGCTGTGGGACTGCGGCCTGAAAGTCGGCCATTCCACGCGCACGATCGACGAGATGTTCGTCGAGGCGCGCAAGGACATCCAGACCAAGACCTCGCTGCTCGAGTCGCGCCTCGTGGCCGGCTCGCCGGTGCTCTACGAGAACTTTGCGCAGGCCTACCGCACCTTCTACACCACGGAAAACCCGCGAGCCTACCTCGAGGCGCGCATCCTCGACCAGGCCGCGCGCCGGGCGAAGTATGGCGACACGGTTTTCCTGCAGGAACCCGACGTGAAAAACGGCGTGGGCGGCCTGCGCGATTACCAGAATGCGCTGTGGATGTCGCGGGTGAAGCTCGGCATCACCGACCTGGCCGAGCTCGTGGCGCAAAATTCCCTGCGCCGAAACGAGCTGCGAGACTTCCAGCGGGCCTATGATTTTCTCCTGCGCGTGCGCAACGAGCTGCACTATCTCACCAAGCGGGCCACCGACCTGCTCGACCTGGCCATCCAGCCGCGGGTCGCGCTTGAGCTCGGCTATACGCACCATGACCCGCTCGGCCGCGTCGAGCAATTCATGCAGGATTACTACCGGAGTGCGCAGACCATCTTCCGCATTTCGAAAATCATCGAAACCCGCCTGGCGCTCACGCTCGCCACGCCCGAAAGCGGATCCCGCTCCTTCCGCGAGTTGCTGCGCGCGCGCCGCCACGACCGCACCAAACGCTTCGACGGATTCGTCCTGCGCGGCCAGGAGCTGGCCGCCGAGCACGAGAAAATATTCATCGAGGACCCGGTGCGCCTGATCCGCGTCTTCCGCCACTGCCAGCAGCTGGACTGCGCGCCCTCCTTCGCGTTGCAAGGGCTCATCCGCGAATCGGTGCCGCTCATCACCCGCCGCGTCCTCCACTCGCCCGACGCCAACCTCAGCTTCCGCACCATCCTGGAGGAAGCCGGCGCGGTTTTCCCCACCCTCAACCTCATGCATGAACTCGGCGTGCTCGGCCGCTTCATCCCGGAGTTCGCCGCCCTCACCTGCCTCGTGCAGCATGAGTACTACCACCGTTACACCGCGGACGTGCACACCCTCAGCGCCATCCACGAACTCGACCGGATCTTTACCGAAGCCGAGCCGATCACGCTCAAGTACCGGGCCGAACTACACCACACGAGCAGCCCGACCCTGCTCTACCTTATCCTTCTCTTGCATGACATTGGCAAAGCCCGCGGCATCAAGGACCATAGTGAAAGCGGGGTGCAAATAGCCGGTCCGCTCCTCGAACGCCTGCAGGTTCCCCCAGAAAGCCGTGAGGTTGTTACCTTTATCATAAAAAATCATCTCATTATGGCACGGTTTTGGCAGAAGAGGGACGTAGATGACCCAAAAACTGCCGCTGCATTTGCCGAATTGGTGGACGACGCCGAAAAACTCCGCTATCTTTTCGTCCATACGTTTTGCGACGCCCGCGGCACTGCCGCCAGTCTTTGGAACAGTTATAAAGACGCCCTTCACACCTCCCTCTTCCTGGCAACCCTTGACCACCTCACCCTTGGCGATGAAGTCATAGCCCGTTATCTCGAGCGTAAAAAAATGATCCAACAAGAGCTCATCCAGAAAAGAATTCCCGGCATCAGCGCGGACGAAATCACGGCGCACTTTAATCTGCTGCCCGAGCGCTATTTCATCCACACCGACGCCGGGGAAATCGCCCTGCACATCCAGATGGTCAACCGGCTGCTCCGCTCCATCAATGAGGCGGACTCCGTCAACACGCTCAAGCCAGCGATTGACTGGAAGGACGACCTCAACCGCAGCCTGACCGTCGTCAACGTCGTCACCTGGGATCGCGCCGGGCTCTTTTACAAGCTCGCCGGCGCCTTCAGCGTGGCCGGCCTCAACATCCTCGGGGCCAAAGTCCTCTCGCGCGCCGACCACATCGCCATCGACACCTTCCACGTGGTCGAACCCGGTCGCGGCGTCGTGCAAAACCAGAGCGCCATGGACGCCTTTTCCCGCAACATCGAGGCGGCGCTCGTCCAAAACAAGGACCTTTATCCCGAGATCCTCGCCCAGGCAAAAAAGGTCGCCAGCCATTTTGGCGGCACCGACAACTCCCTGCATGCCTCGTTCCCGCCGACCGTCGATGTTTACCACGAACTCTCGATGCAGCGCACCATTGTCGAGGTCCAGGCCTACGACCAGATCGGCCTCCTTTACCGCCTGGCCAAGGCCATCTACGACCACGGCTTTGATATCACCTTTGCCCGCATCGGGACCGAGCGAGGCGTGGCCATCGACACCTTCTACATCGAGAGCGCCAACAAGGAACCGACCGAGGATACCGGCCGCCTCCACGCCTTGCGCGACGAACTTAGCAAAATCATCGCCCCCGCCGACGCGCCCACGGCTGTCGCGAAATAAGCCAGGGGACAGTCGGATTTTTTGCCACAAAAGAGCACATAGAGCTCAAAGAAAGTTTGCTCTCTGAGTTCTTTGTGATCCTTCGTGGCTACACTGATCTTAAAACCGCTCTAAGGCTGGCCAAAAGCGCAGAGCGTCGCTTTTCCAGCCGCTAGCGGCATGGCTTGCCAGTTTAAATACACTCCTTAGGATTCGCCTGCTTCATGCCAACGGCGAATGACCCGCGCACCATCGCTGCGCTTTACAACATCAGCTCGCTCCTCGGCAAAACCGAGGATGCGGGCGCTGCCCTTCGCGCCATCCTGGCCGAGATCATCGGCTATTTCGACGCCTCCAGCGGTTCCATCGCCCTGCTCAATCCTGATAGCGGCCGCCTTGAAATCGAGGTCCAGCAAGGCCTGCCGGATGACAGCAAGGAATCCGCCCTGCGCCTCGGCCAGGGCATCACCGGTTGGGTTGCGTTCCACGGCCGGCCGCAGCTCGTCCCCGATGTCACCACCGATCCGCGCTACGTGAGCATACGCGCGGCGGTGCGTTGCGAAATGGCCGCGCCCATGATCGATGACCACGGCCTGACCTTTGGCGTCATCAACGTCGACAGCGATACCCTGGCGGCCTTTGCACCGGCCAGCCTTGAGCAGCTCGTCCTCTTCACCGCCGAGGCCTCCGCCGTCATGCAGCGCCTTTGGCAACTCTATCAACTCAAGGGCAAGGCCCGCCAGCTCGAGACGCTCATCACCATCGGCCAGTCCCTCGTCACCAAGCTCGAACAGCAGGAACTTTTCGAGACCGTAACACGGGAAACCTGCAAGATCATCCAGGGACGCGCCTGCGCGCTCTATCTCTACGACCCCGCGCGCAAAACCGTGCGCCTCGCCGCGCTTTACAGCCCGGCTGCCAGTGGTGAGCCCGGTCGAACCACTAGTGGTGAGCATGCTCGAACTGAAAGTGGTGAGCGCAGTCGAACCACCACCACCGCCTTCACCCCACACGCCGGCCCCCATCAATCCGACGACCTCCCGCTCGACTCCTGTCTCGTCGCTTCCGCCTTCGCCACCCGCAAGCAGGTCGAGTTTGCCAACATCCAGTCACCGGAATTCCTCGACGTCATCGACCTGCCGCGCGACCCCCAGCTTCATTCCGTGCTGGTCACTCCCATGCTCGTCGAAGGCGACGCGCTCGGCGCGCTCGCCATATTCACTGGGCACATCCACCGCTTCAACAACGACGAAAAGCGCCTCGCCGCCGCGCTGGCCAGCCTCGCCACCGTCGCGCTGCAAAATGCCCGCCTCTATTCGCGCGTTTTCCACAGCGAGGAATCCCTCCGCAAGAACGAGCAGCTCACCACCCTCGGCCTGCTCGCCGCCGAGATCGCCCACGAAATCCGCAATCCGCTCACTGTGATCAAGCTTCTCTTCGGCGCGCTCGGGCTCGAGTTCGCCGAAAGCGACCCCCGCCGCACCGACGAGCGCCTGATCCGCGAAAAGCTCGACCAGCTTGAGGCCATCGTCACGCGCGTGCTTAATTTCGCCAAGGCCCCCGCCTCGCTCCATTCGCGCTGGTCGGTCACCGACATCGTCACCGACACGCTCATGCTCGTCCGCCTCAAGGTCGCCCAGGGCAAAATCCAGCTCCGCTTCGATCCGCCACCGCGCCCGGCGATCGTCGATGTCCAAAAAGGCCAGCTCCAGCAGGTGCTGCTCAACCTTGTGCTCAATTCCACCCAGGCCATGCCTGACGGTGGAACCATCACGGTGCGATGCGAAGGCGACGGGCACCATGTGTTCATCGATGTGGCTGACACCGGCACCGGCATCCCCGGCGAACTTCACGAACGCGTCTTCGATTCGTTTCTCTCCGGCCGCCCCGGCGGCACCGGCCTCGGCCTCGCCATCGCCAAGCGCATCATGCTCAGCCACGGCGGCGATATCGCGCTCGTCACCACCAGCCCCGCCGGCACGACCATGCGTCTCACCCTTCCGCTCGCAAAAAACTAGATCGTTTTAACCACTGATGCACACTGATGGTCACTGATCCGGAAAAAGACAGATAAAAAACGGGTTCAAACCCAACTTCATATTATCAGTGACTATAAGTGTACATCAGTGGTTAAGTCGGTCTTCTGCCTTCTTGAAAATATTAGTGCCGATTAGTGTGCATTAGTGGTTAAAATGCATTAATCTACCATGCCACCCGAAAACCTCCCGCCGCCCGCACCCCGACAACCCCAGCGCCTCACGCTCGGCCTCACCGTCGCGATGCTTGTCATCTGCGCCCTATTCGCCCTGTTCGCACTGAAAAAGCTGCCGATGCCCGTGCGCGCTTTCATCGCCTTCGGCGACATTGCGCTGGCCCTGACCATCGTGCTCCTGATGCGGAAAAATCCGTTGAAACCGCGCTGATGATTTTGACCACGGATATCACGGATTCGAACCGATTTTAACCGCAGATGAACGCGGATGGGCTGCTATGAAAAACTGTGCTGCGAGTGCAGCCCTCAAATCTACCCAAACCCGATTTCACTTTCCTTTGTGTCCTCCGTGACCTCCGTGTTCAAAAAACATCCGCGTTCATCTGCGTCCATCCGCGGTTAAAAGTTCCAAAAAGACCGGATCACTCGTCGAGTTCGACGTTCCAGTAGGCGATATCGAGGAAATCCTTCCACATTTCATGCTGCTGCTTGCCGAGCACGAGCGAGATGACCGGCCGCCACTTCGGCCGCACCGGCTTGCGGATGAGCCGCATGTGCGCCTCGTGCGGCAGGCGGTTGGCCTTCCTCGAGTTGCAGGACACGCACGAACACACGATGTTTTCCCACGTCGTCTTTCCGCCATAGTGGCGCGGGATGACGTGGTCGAGGTTCAGGTCCTCGCGCACAAAATGTTTGCCGCAATACTGGCACGCGTTCTTGTCGCGCTCGAAGACGTTGTTGCGCGTGAGCTTCAGCTCCTTGCACGGCAGCTTGTCGAAAAACGTCAGCAGGATCACCCGCGGCAGGCGGATCGTGCGGCTCGGCGTGTGCACCGTCTCCAGATCCGTCATCGGCGGGTTGTGCTGCGAAAAATCGATCCAGTCCATGATCGAGAACACGCGGAAATCGTCGTCATGGTGATGCACCACGCTCGCGTGGCCGCGCACCAGCAGCGCAAAGGCGCGACGCGCGCCAATGACGTTGACCGCCTGCCAGAGGCGGTTGAGCACGAGCACAGGCTGTTCGAGAACGGCCTCCATAATGGGTCTTCGACGTAACCCTCCCGCCGATACCTGTCAAGCGCACCAAAAAGCGCGCAGCGCGCAAATCACAAAGGCCAGGGCCAGGCCACTGGCCATTTCAGATTTCAAATCTAAGATTTGAGATTAGCCACTTGTCTTCGCCAGCGGTCAGTTTGGATTTAGAGCGACCTTCCGAGGTGGAGCGGCTTGACCCCAAGCCGCTCTCAGCGCGTTGAGGTCAACGCGCTCCACCCTCAGGCATTCGCCACTCGCCTGTCCGCCGTAGCTTCAGCGAAGGCGGATCATTCCACATCCGCCCCGCCGCCCGTCTCCGCGCCGGCCAGCGTGGGCGCGAGCACCTGCCCTTTCACCCGGATGCCGGCGAGTTTCTTCACGACCAGCCCCGCGTGTTCCTCCGCCACGTCGACGAGCGAGTGGCGTTGATGGATGTCGATGGCCCCGACGATGTCCGCCGGCAGGCGCGTCACCCCCGCGATCTTGCCCACGATGTCCGCCGGCGTGACGAGTTGCTTGCGACCGACATTGAGAAACACCGTCGTCATGCCCGGTTCGCGGCCGGTGCGCGGCTGGCGTTCGTATTTGGATTTCTTGGGCGGATGCTCGTTCTCGAAATCCGGTTCGGTCCGTTCATCCGCGGCCACGGAGCTCGGCTCCGCCAGCTTGGCGCGTTCGATCGGCTTTTCGTGGACCGCCGGTTTCTCGCGAGCCGCGATCTTTTCGTAAAAGGCCGGCTTCTCCCGGGCCGCCGGCGCCATGGCCGGAGCGGCAGGTTTTTTCTTTTCGGCCTTCGTCGACGTCTGTCCCTGCAACAAATGGATCAGCGCCGAGCAGATGTCCGTGCTCGCATAGCCTTGGTCGAGCAACCGGTCGATCATGCGGTCGTGCGACTGGAATTTCTTCTCCTCGAGCGTCGCTCGGATTTTTTCGAAAAACACATTGGTGCGCGCTTCCTCGACCTGGTCGAGCGACGGAATGGTTTCGCGCCGGATCTTCAGCTTCGCGAACCGCACCATGCCCTGCAGTTTGTAGAGCTCGCGGCCAGAGACGAAGGTGAAGGCTTTTCCCGTTTTGCCCGCGCGGCCCGTGCGGCCGATGCGGTGGGTGTAGTCCTCGGCGTCGTTCGGCAGGTCGTAGTTGAAAACGACCTCGAGGTCGTCGATGTCGAGCCCGCGGGCCGCGACGTCGGTCGCCACGAGGAATTCGAAGCCGCGGTTGCGGAATTTTTCCAGCACGCGGTTGCGCTGCGCCTGGGTGATGTCGCCGTGCAGCCGGTCCACCGCGTAGCCGCGCGCGTGCAGGTGCTCCTCGAGCTCATCGACCATGATCTTCGTGCTGCAAAAAATAAGGCCGTAGCGAAAATCGTTCACGTCGATGATTCGCGTGAGCGCCTCGATCTTCGAGCGGCGGTCCACCTCGAAGTAAACCTGGTCGACCTGCGGGGCGTTTTGCGCGATCGCCTCGATATTGATCCACGCCGGGTCGCGCGCATAGCGGCGGATGATCTCCTGGATCGCATGCGGCATGGTCGCGGAAAAAAACAGCAGCTGGCGCTCCTTCGGCACCGCCTTGAGGATGTGCTCGATGTCGTCGCGAAAACCCATGTCGAGCATCCGGTCGGCCTCGTCGAGCACGACGAACTTGAGCGCGTTGAGCTTCAGCGTGCCTCGTTCCATGTGGTCCATCACGCGACCGGGCGTGCCAATGACGACCTGAGCGCCCGCGGCGAGCGCGCGAAACTGCCGCTCATAGCTTTGCCCGCCATAAATCGGCACGGCCTGCACGCCTCGTTTGAAAAGGGAAAGTTTCGCCGCCTCCTCCGCCACCTGCACCGCCAGTTCGCGCGTGGGGCAAAGGATCAGTACCTGCACGGCGCGCAATTGTGGGTCGACCTTCTCGATCGCCGGAATGGCAAAGGCGGCAGTCTTGCCCGAGCCGGTGGACGACTGACCAACCACGTCGCGCCCGGCGAGAATGGCGGGAATTACCGCGGCCTGGATTGGCGCGGCTTCCTCAAAGCCCATCTTATCGACGGCCTTGAGCAGCTCCGGCGAGAGGCCGAGTTCGGTGAAGCGACGTTTTTCCATGCACGAATATAGAATGACGAAGCCAGAATGACGAGTTCCGAATGATCGGTGACAATTCCTGGCTTCCGGGTTTCCTGCTTAAATTACCCGTCACTCTGCGTATTTGTTTCTCTGCGAGAGACAACGGACCCGATCACGACTCACTCGTCATTCGGAATTCGCCATTCGTCATTTCACCTGCCTCACCTCACCTGCAGCGTGTCCCCTTCGAACTCGAGGCCGAGCGACGGCACGACGACGGCTTTGCGGCTGCCTTCCTTTTTCACGCGGCCGGCCAGCCATGCGTCGTAGCCGCACGCCTTGGCGGCGGCGAGCGTCGCTTCGGCGTCCCGGTCTGCGACACAAGCCGCAAAGCCCACACCCATGTTAAAGGTTGCGTAGGCTTCGCGCCGGTCGATCGGGCCAGTACGCATCATGAAATCGAACAGCGCGCCCGGCGGGCGGACGTGGGTGATTTCATAAATAAACGGTTCCTCGAGTCGCATGAGCTTGCGCCAGCCGTGGCCGGTCACATGCGCCACGTAGTTAAGCTTGAGGCCGCGCTGCTGGCATTCGCGCACGAACGCCACGTAAATCACCGATGGCGCAAGCAGCGCCTCGCCATAGGTGCGGCCGTCGCCGATCGGCGTCTGGTAACCTTGCGGGGCTTTTTCCGCGATAAGCCGGCAAAGGCTGAGGCCATTGGTCTGCACGCCGCTCGAGGCCAGAAAGATGATCGCGTCGCCTTCGCGCACGTCGCCGGTGATCCGCAGGTTTTTCGGCGAAATTTTTCCGAGCGCCGAGCCGGCCAACACAATGGCCGATGGCACGACCAAGCCGCGCAGCGCAGGCGTTTCCCCGCCGCCCCACACCGCGCCCGCGAGCCGGCAGCCCTCGGCGAACCCTTCAACCAGGCCGTTCGCGCGCTTTTCGTCGGCGAACCAGGCCGAGTCGCCCACCGCGGCATGCATCGCCACCGAAATCGGCAGCGCGCCGCAGGTCGCGAGGTCGTTCACGATCGTCGCGACGGTATCGATGCCGATCTCGCGGTAAAAACTGCGGCCCGTCGCCGCCTGGACCGCATCGGCCACGAGGTTTTTCGTGCCGAGGCCTTCCTCGACGTGCGCGATGAAATGATCGTCGGCCTCAATGAGGTAGGCGCTCTCGCCGCGCACGCTCGCCGGCTCGTGATAGCCATGCGCCGCCAGCAGCGGAGTCGTCGCGCGGGCGGCCCGCTGGCAGGCGCGCTTGAACGCGTCGAGCTGGTCGTAACGCACGCCGGAAGATTCGTAGCTGAGCGACATGGAGGAGTGTTTAAAGCCTATCGGTTGCCAGGAAGCTATTTCAAAATTGAAAATGGGCAGCGCGACAGGGTTTTGGGCGGAGAGCAAGGCGAAGCCGAGGAAGCAATCCTCGGAGAGGCTTGCTCCTCGGCGACAACGCCGCTCCCCGCCAGGAAAACCTGCCGCCCGGAGGGTTTGCGCACAAAAGCACCAGCGCGGCGTTGTGCCGCGAGGAGATAGGCCCTCCGGGCATACCTCTCTCGCGGCCCGCCTGGCGCTGGCGTTTCCGTGCGCAAACGATGCCCATTTTGAATTTTGAAATAGCTTCTAGTGGAAGCCAATTTTTCTCTTGGGCTGTTTATCTTCAGCCGGCGCACGCATCAATGGCTGGAGGCGTTCGACCACTTCGCGCAACACGACATCGTGTTCTAACAGCCGGCGGTCGATCTCGGCGAGGCGCTTGAGGATCGCGACGTTGGCTAGAATTTCATCACGCATGCGGATGAATGCGCGAACGACGTGCACACTCATTGCGACCGCATGATCGCTGCGTAAGACCATCGCAGCCATGATTGCTCCGTGTTCAGTGAAAACCCAAGGCAGATATTTGCTATGCCGACCGCGCCCACCTTTCTCTAAGGTCACAGATTGTGACCTTAGAGAATCTCCTCTCTCGGATTTTGAAGTCGCATTTTGCGACCTCAAAATCGCAAGTTCATCTGGTGTAAGCTGAAATGCAAAATCTGCCGGAAATCGCTTTTGATTGCGACGAATGGCCTGATTAAAAGCTCTCGTCTCCACACCGAAAAGCGTCGCCAGATCGGCATCAAGCACGACTTTTTGCCGACGAATAGCATGGATTTTCGGCAATATTATTTCGTGATTTTTTTCTCCATCGGGTGATTTGGATTTTACCGGTTATTCGCCGCATGCCCAGTGAATGCCCAAGGCATCTGACGGCGGCCACCGTGGGCCAAACTTGATATCGCATTTTGCGATATCAAGTTTGCAACCTCTCCGCGCGTAAACTGAAAGCGAAAATCCAACAGGAAGCGATCCACGTTGCGCTTAACGGCTTCATTGAGCCTGAAAGTCGGCACGCCGTAGAGCACCGCCAAGTCCGAATCGAGCACGACCCTTTGCCAGCGGACGGTGAGAATCTTTGGCAGCGCTGCGGGATTGGATTTTTTCGTCATCCCTCAGCATAGCATTAAAAATGTCGCGCCGGCCTTCTGCCTACGAGTCTAGAGCATTAAAAATAAAACTGTAACCCTATCGCCTGGACCACGACGAGGATGTCGTTCCCTCCGCTCGGACGCTTGATAAGCGGTCAACCGGATTTTTTGCCACGAAAGATCACATAGAGCTCAAAGAAAGGTTGTTCTCTGTGTTCTTTGTGATCCTTCGTGGCTACACTATTTCTTAACTGCGCTAGTAGCTCCGTCCTTCGTTTTTCTCGAAATAATTCACGTAGGCCTGGTTCGCCACGCGATAGCCGCCGGGCGTGGGATATTTGCCGGTGAAATACCAGTCGCCCGTGTGGTTGGGCACGGCGGCGTGGAGATTGTCAATCGTCTGGTAAATGACCTCGATCGGCCCCTGCCATTCGATGCCTTTCGGGCGCACGAACTGGGAAATTTTTGCCGAGATTTCATCGGGCGTGAACGACTCGTAGAGCTTGCACACATGGTTGACCGGCGCGGGGCCGGGTTTGGCCAGCTCGGCGCGGCAGAGGCGGTAGACTTCCTCGATCACTTCCATCTTGCCTCGCTCCTTCAGCAGCGTGATCGCAGCCTCGAAGACGATGAATTTGCCGAGTTCCGACATATCGATGCCGTAGCAGTCGGGATAACGGATTTGCGGCGCGGTGGAGACGATGACGATTTTTTTCGGGTTGAGCCGTGAAAGGATGCGCAGGATGGAGCGGCGCAGCGTGGTGCCGCGCACGATGGAGTCGTCCACGCACACCAGGTTGTCGGTCGGCTTCACCGAGCCGTAGGTGATGTCGTAGGCGTGGCTCGCGAGCTGGTTGCGGAAATTTTCCTGCCCGATGAACGTGCGGATCTTGATGTCCTTGCCGACGACTTTCTCGCCGCGCGGCCAGTTGCGCAGGACGAGCTCGTCGATCAGCGCCTCGTCGAGGCGGCCCTCGCGCGATGCCGCAATGATGGCGGCCTTCACCTCGTCGCGGCGGCGCACGCGCAGCGCGGACATGAGGCCGTAGTAGGCGACCTCGGCGGTGTTGGGAATGAAACTAAACACGGTGTTTTCCCAGTCGTGGCCGACGGCGCCGAGCACCTGGTCGGCCAGGTTCGCGCCGAGGGCCTTGCGCTCGCGGTAGATGTCAACGTCGTTGCCCCGCGAAAAATAAATGCGCTCGAACGAGCACGAGGCGCGCGGCAGCGGCCCGGCAAAGCGCGTGCTCGCGACGGCGCCGCTCTTTTTCACCACGACGACGTGGCCCGGCTCGACTTCATTCACCTGCTCGACGGCGAGGTCGAACACCGTCATGAGCGGCGCGCGCTCGGAGGCAAAGGCGACGACCTCGTCGTTTTGGAAGAACCAGCACGGCCGGATGCCGGAAGGATCGCGCGCAACGAAGGCGTCGCCGCTGCCGATCATGCCGGCCAGCGCGTAACCGCCGTCCCATTTTTTCGAGGCCTTGGTCAGCACGCGGGCCAGGTCGAGCTCCGCGTTGATCCGATCCGAGATTTCCTGCCCGGGCAGGTTGAGCAGGCGGAGCTGGCGGTAAAGCTCCTCGTGCTCCTCGTCGAGGTGGAAGCCGATTTTTTCCAGCAAGGCCTGGGTGTCGGTCGCAAAAATCGGATGCTGACCCATCGCGATGAGGCTGTCGTTCAGCTCCGCGGTGTTGGTCATGTTGAAATTTCCCGCCAGCGCGAGGTTGCGTGTCGGCCACGAGCTGCGCCGGAAAAACGGATGGCAGGAGCTGAGGTTGTAGCCGCCGCTCGTGCCATAGCGGAGGTGGCCCATGAACAGTTCGCCGCCAAAGTCGAAACTCCGCTTCACCGTGTCGGCAAACTCGGGATGGATGGTGCCGGCGTCGACCTTCTCCTGGTAGGACTTGATCAGGGTTTTGAAAATCCGGTCGAGCGGGTTGGACTTCACGCAACGCTCGCGGAACATGAAGGGCTCGCCTTGGGGTGCATCGAGCTTCACGCAGGCCACGCCCGCGCCGTCCTGCCCGCGGTTGTGCTGCTTTTCCATCAGGAGGAAAAGTTTGAAGAAACCCCACAGTGGCGTGCCGTAACGCTCCTGGTAATATGACAGCGGCTTGAGTAGGCGTACGAGCGCGATACCGCATTCGTGTTTTATTTTGTCGCTCATGCTTGCCGGCCCGGGCGGGGTGTGGCGCTGCGGGTCATATCAGGCATTGGGTGAATGTTCATCCTCACGGGCGATAAAAAGGTATGATTTCGAAGGGACGGGTGTGGTTGGTCAATGGCTTTCTCAAAAAATCATAGCACGGAAACGGGAAAAGGCGAAAGTCTTTGGCATCCTTCATTAGTAGGAAGCCCGGAAGCCATGAATCAGACAACTATCCGGCCCCTTTGACCACGGATGGCACGGATATCCACGGATGGAGTGACCTTCAGTGTTTAGGGCAGTTTCGGTTTAAATGGACCCATGACAGGTGAAATTGTCATTCCGAGCCGTGCGAGGAATCTCTGCTATTCTTGGCGATTTCAATTTCGGAGATTCCTCGCACGGCTCGGAATGACAACATAAAGGATGGGCCGCCAAGGCATGCCGATGTGACTAATTAAACCGAAAATGCTCTAAACCGGGATTGGACGCTGGCATTCGGAATTCGCCATTCGTCATTCGGAATTTTATCAGAAAGCCTTACCGTCCACTTGACCGCCGCCGTAGGTTGATGAGAGTCTTTTTTCTCAACCATGTTGATCCTCCGCGGCTCACCTGCCCTTTCCCAGTTTCGCCTGCAAAAACTCCTTCAGGACCTGGCCGCCGCCGGACTCCCGATTCGCGCCGTCAGCGCCGAGTTTGTCCACATGGTCGAGTTGACCGGTGAATTAGCTGCCGCCGACCGCACCGTCCTCGAAAAACTCCTCACCTACGGCCCGCGCCGCGCCGCCGCCGCTGTCACCGGCCTCGTCCAGGTCGTTGCGCCCCGCCCAGGCACGATTTCCCCGTGGTCGTCCAAGGCCACCGACATCGCCCAGATCTGCGGCCTGGCCGGCGTGAAACGCATCGAACGCGTCATCGCCTACACGCTCGACCTCGGCGAGGCCTCGCATCTCAAATCTCAAATCTCAGATTTGAAATCTGAAATGCGGCAGCTGCTCGCAGCCCGCCTCCACGACCGCATGACGCAGGTTGTTTTCGGCGACCTCACCGCCTGCGACGCCCTTTTCCGCCACGCCGCCCCTCGCCCCATGACCAGCGTGCCGGTTCTCGCCCGTGGCCGCGCCGCCCTGGTCGAGGCGAACTGCGCGCTCGGCCTCGCCCTCGCCGAGGACGAGATCGACTACCTCGTCAAAAACTTCCAGGCCCTCGGCCGCGATCCCAACGACATCGAGCTGATGATGTTCGCGCAGGCCAACTCCGAGCACTGCCGCCACAAAATTTTCAACGCCACCTGGGAAATCGACGGCGC
>Ga0210398_10000956_pt1 | contig 31308 bp, 33 predicted proteins | sample IncBWC4OmetaG_FD_161047 | JGI IMG/M metagenome (GOLD analysis project Ga0210398, IMG submission 161047) | Forest soil microbial communities from Barre Woods Harvard Forest LTER site, Petersham, Massachusetts, United States - Inc-BW-C-4-O | ecosystem: Environmental > Terrestrial > Soil >... | reverse complement strand
AATAATGCCAGCCGTGGAGCGCCGAACTTTTCCCGAATCTGCGCAAAATGACTTCCGAAACCAGTGTCGCCCGCGAAATACACGAGTCGTTCCGGGAATTCGATTGCGTAACCGCACCAAAGGGTCCGGTTGCGATCCAAGATCCCACGAGCTGAGAAGTGCAGAGCCGGGACGCAGTGGACGTTAAAACCCAAAAGGGTCAGTGATTCTCCCCAATCCAGCTCGTGAACGGGTTCTATTTTTTCGGAACGAAGCAGGCGAGCACCGCTAGCAGCAACGATGAATGTAGAACGTCCACGCGCAGCAATCTGACGCAAGCTCGGTAAATCCAGGTGGTCATAATGATTGTGGCTGATGAGCACGGCGTCAATATCTGGCAAATCATCGATCCGCACCCCGGGTTTTCGTCGGCGCCTCGGACCTAACCAGGACACCGGAGTGGCTCGTTCCGACCAAATTGGATCCGTCAAAATGTTGGATTTGAGTTGCTGAATGAGGACGGTCGAATGGTTCACCAGTGTGATTCGTAATTCGCCACCCTCTGTGCACCGCGGCGGAGTGGACTGCTGAACGTCCGAGATGAATGCTGGCGATGGCTCTGGACGACTATGCAACTTCCAACGAAGAACATCCAGAAACCCACGGGCTTGAGGCGCACCCGGGTTGTAGAAGTGCCGTCCATCAAAATGTTTTGGGAATCCTCGATCGCTCATATGTTCTTCGATTGCCTAGGTCAGGTGTACATCAAATAGCGCCAGCCAATACTGAAGGGACTGCAATGCGAAACCGCAGAAGATGAGCCCGACGCCGAACGCGCCGAGGCGTCGCTCGGGAAGATTGTCAGCATAATATTCGATGTAAGGATTGACCGTTGCACCAATACCGGTGACGATGCCTGTCACCAAGCCGACCCGAATCGCAAATGACCAGGCGCGATCCACGTGATGGATGAAGGCGCTACAGATAAGGGCACTGGCGATGTAGCCAAAGGTGCGGACAACCGTTCCCCAGAACTGACGAAGTGTAAGGCGAGGACGGCGAGCTGATACATAATCCAGGGCAGGACGCATCCCGCGAGAGTAAGCCAAGATTTGGCCGACGGTGATGAGAATGGCAAATGCGATTGCGAACCGCAAGCCGAGAATCCTATATAATCCAGCTCCGAAACCAAGTCCCCGGATCGCAGAAAACACTCCTTCCCAAGGCGACGAATAGTGATCGAGCCCACGAGCTGCCCGATTGAATTCGACTGACAATGTGATACCGGTCGCAATTCCGGAGGCCAGACCAAAGAAGAGACCAAGGCCGAGACCGTAGCCGATTCCAAAAACAATAGAATACGTGACGGTGCGGGTAAGCAGTCTCAACGGACCGTGCTGTCCGCCCAACAAATCGTAGGCGAGGTAGAGGCTGCCTAACACATCGAGGCTTGTACCCATAATGCTGATGGCTGCGACACTATGGTGGTCCATCCACAAGGCTAACACTTTGATGGGTCCGAATACTGTTCTCAGAGATCGGGACTTCCCTGATACAAGCCGATGACATCGGTCATCTTCGCTAGAAACTTGGGATCGCGCGACAGTTTGAAGCTCTTGACTCGATGGGACTTGAGATTGTGTCTGCGCCAGAGGTTACGAACGGTGGACTTGCTGACCCCTTGCGCCTCGCCACAAGACGGCAACGCCACGCCTCATGCCTTCGGGTTTGCTCTGGAGCGTGGCCGCCGCTGTTCATCGAGGTACAAGCCGAACACATCTTCGGCTTTATGCAAAGCCGTTGCCAACATTTCTGTATGGGTGGAACAAGATCCATGGTTGTGCCCTCTCTCTGTGACTACCTTGGACTTGCCCGACGACCGGCGCTAAGTTTTTAGCAGTTATGGGTAAAAACTTAGCATCTGCGGATTTGAGCCGGAGAGAACGACAGAACGATAGATGCTGGACGCCTTCCATCGGACTGGACGGGCGACGTGTGCCACGAGGATGTTCAGAAGGCGATTCAGTCGGCGATCTAGTACGACAGGCACGAGCGAGATGACGCGACGCGCGAGCGCTACGTCAAGCTGATCGGCCACGCTCTGCGAAGTGACGATCAGCTTCAGGACGTCTCGTCGTTCGTGCAGACCATCGAGCAACTTAACCAGCGCGACGTGACCGTGCTGAAGGTACTCAAGAAGATCATGAACAAGAACCGGCTGGCTGAACGTCACACGATCGGCGTGGCGTAGCACAGTCGGTGATCCCAAACCTGCAAAATCCAAAGCCCCGGTGCCGGTTATTCCATAACTCGCGTCGGACGACAGCCCGGCTGCGGAAAAAGGCCGATGTTTCACTTCGGCTTTTGCGCGGGCGGGTTTTCACTGGTCGGCGGCACAATTCCCTTGAGCCGCAAATACGTAACCATGTTCCCATAGTGCTCATCCGTGTGCGCCGTATTGATCGAAAACAAGGTGAGCTTCGCCAGGTCGAAGTTCATGAATTTAACCATCTGGCTGCCCTTTGCATCGGTCATGCCGTCGAATGCGTTATTGCAGTAGGCAACCGCGTCTTTGAGCGCCGCTACGAGATCAGCTTTCGAGGTTTTCGTTTTCTCGATATCCTTACTTGGATTTGCCTCGCCTCCGGCTTGCGAGCAAAACGCGTAGGACGCGTCAGCCACATGGCCAACGAGTTGGCCAAAACTGCGAACATCCGGTGTCGGTTTGAAGGAGTAGTTTTCTTCCGGCATTTTTTGCGCCGCACCAAGTGCCGCGTTACTGACAAACGAGTAGAACCCTCTTTCGCTCGCCGTAATCGGATTCGTTGGCGGCGCCGCCGGCGCTGCCGACTTCTCCTGCCCGAGGAGAGCAACGGGAATCGCCGTCAACGTAGCAACCACAAAACAGAGTCTTTTGTTCACGAAACACCTCCGTGACATCATGCCACATTCTGGAATCGGCTGGTTACGGAAAACGTGCTCCGCCGATCTTGGCAAACTCTCTACGCAATCCCCTATCGCTCGGCACCGTCGTCAATCCGTCAATCGCGTGCTCCCGCCGGCACTGAATCGGTGTCAGGTATGCGGGAAGGCACAGTCAGACCATCACGGCGCAGGGCATCCCTGCGAACGTGACAACAGAATCCCTCAGTGGCACGGCTGGCACGTGGCACGGCAGGACTGGAAGCAACCTGTATCGACTCGGTGTGCCAGAGATGGTGATTCAGCGAATCCCGAGACGAGCGAACGTTAGCACCACGGCGGCGTACTACATCAAGACGGCCGAGGTTCACAAAGCGATGACGACGCTGGAAAATCGCGTAGCAGAGGCAAGACCGATTCAATCGGACACTAACAGGACACCAGAAAACGATTCGCCCGCGAAGCCTTCCACGGTTCAGTTGCGTTCAGTGATTGGGACTGGAAGGACTGGCGGAGAGGGAGGGATTCTATTCAGTTACAGAATCCAAAGCTAGTTACGCTGATTTCACGAGACTTACATCCCAGCGGTGCAGAATCCTACATCATTGCTGATGTTTTCGCTATGCCCAATGCTGTAGCTTTCTGTAGCTTTTGCAAGATTCGAAGCTATGCTGGGGCACGCCAGGAGCATGGGTCGTGGGTCTGGGGCGACCTAATGGGCGGGAATCGCCACTGGATTGCTGCTGCGATCTTGTCAGCGAGAGCGGGTAGTTTCAACGCCCGACAGACTTCGTCCTCTCTGCGCCCTCTAGTTTGCGCGCCCTGCACAGAGCGGCTGCAGGTGCGCCCAAGGTGAGCGCAGCGGATGCAGGGAGACAGCAGGGAATACAGCGGGGAAACGAGCGCCACAGACTAATCCTGTGGGCGGGGTTTTCTATTTTCCCATCGCAAGGAATTTCTTCCGAATTTTGTTGTTCAAAAGTGAACAGTAAACCATGAGGATGACAGCGGTAGCCTAACCGTCGGCGAGTGTGGCGTGATTTCTCCCTCCGACGAGCGGCTTGAACGTCTGTGGTCAAAGGCCATGGCTGCAACCGATTCTGCCGAGGTCGAATCCCTCCTAATGGAATTCAGAGATGCCCTGCATGAACATATTGAGCGGATAAGAGCCAAGAAGGTCCTGACCGGAACTTGAGTAGTACCCGCAATGTACGATGCCGTACCACTTGTGGCAGAATATCCCGATTATGGCGAGAGCATTGGTGTGGCTGGAAGACAGCACCTTCGCTGCTTGGGGATGCAACGAATGCGGGTGGATCACACCTAGCGGCAGGCAATCAGGCGAAACTCCCCCTGCCGTGAAGGAAGCTTTCAACAAACACGAATGCGCCAAGTTTCCCCGCTTCACGCCAATCTCGAGCGAAGTCAGCAAAAGATAACAGATGCCGGGATGCCGTGACGCTGAGCGCAACAGACTAGCCTTTGGGCGGGGTCAAAGCGAACTAGATAGTTTCCCTCGGTAATCGCTTATCACTTGATCATTGCCAGCAGCAGAGCCGCAACGATAGGCAAAGCCGACACCGATAATCTACATGGTTGTGACGATGCGCCTGGCGATGTATCGGGCGTCCGCTGACACTTCGTTGCGGGCATTGAATAACAAGGTGCGTGACTGCTGACGTTTGCGCAGGACGTTTTCATACGCGACCTTATAGGCCGGGTACGTTGTTTCTTTCATTCGGCTTTCTACGTCAACGTCAATCACACTGCCAAGGTCTTCCATGTGTTTTATCTCCTTTTTATTTGTCGCTGGCTGGTTCGATCACTTTCGCTGGACCCTTATCCTTTGGGCGGGGTCAGAGCGAGCTTTTCTAACCCTTCGCTCTTGAGCCAGAGATTGATTTTGTTACGCAGCGCAAGCCAGGCGAACTCCTCGTAAACTAGATTCTTTTCTGTCCCTTCGAGTACTCTTGCACGAGCAAGAGCGGACGCCAGTTCCTTCGTCTTCTCAGTCTTCCACGGAACGCTGAGCATTCCATTAAACGCTGGTTTCGGTTGCGTCACGATCCGCACTTGCGTGAGCCTCAGGGCAAACCTTTCTTTTATCGTCGGGTCATCCGTCCACTGCTTGCAATCTTGCACCACGGCATCAGCTACCGGACTCTGTAGCGGGAACAGTGCTTGCAAAGTCGCATTTGGATTGCGGCTGCAGTTGCGGAAGTGCGTCCACACAAATTCCCGCAATGCTGGCGTGTGCCACTTCTTAGACGAATGAATGACGACCGGACCTCGATAGTGGCTAAATTTGGAGCGGAATTCATCGTGCTTAAACCCCAAATACTTGATGGTGATGCTGACCCCGAGGATGGGCGGACCCGCACGCCGTCCTTCTTTGTTGCGCAGGAAGGTCGTGACGTGCTCCCCCCGGTTCGCGCGAGTGCGGTCCTCGTCCCCACGCTTGAGCAAGAAGGAATCGAACGCCTGCAAATCCTGCTGGGTGATTTGGTGCACGTAGATTTTCTTGCAGCTTTGCGGGAACAAATCAACCAAGGTCAGGCGGTACGCCTTGTGGGATCGTGGAGCCAGCTTCTCGCAGTTGGTCAAATAGGTTTTGATTTCTTCATCGAGCCGAAATTTGCCCGGAGTCGGGATCGATGTCGAATCCGGCACCTCTGCGGCTGTGCCAGCGGCAGGGACCGGGGCTTCCTCTGCGGCGGCGGCTTTGACCCCTTCTGTATATGAACGGGACGACCGGAGCGTCATGGCGGTGTTGGGATCATCGCCCACGGATTCCCACATCCACTTTCCGTCCTGCTTATAGCGCAGATGGTAGGTGCATTCGCTGTGCTGCTCAGCCACGCCAGCGACGAGGCACCAGCCGGTGCGAATTCGTTTCTTGGCGTCCCAAGCCACGGGAGGCAGGGCGACTGTTTTCCTGCGGGAGTTCTGTACCTGAGATAGAGCGCGACCAACTTCTGTTTTGACATGATTTCCCTTCCTCCAGTTGAAATACCGGGGAAGTCTGGGAAATCAGTGATTTCGCTTGTAGCTTTTTGCTTTCTGCGCCCTAAGCCCTGTGCTCTCAAAGTCTGGCGGAGAGGGAGGGCGAACCCTCGGTACAGGTGCTAGCCCGTACAACGGTTTAGCAATTGTCTCCTCCGATGCGATGCCCAGCAATCCCAGCTACTTGCAGTCGCACTCGCTCACCAAAGATGACCCAACGTGACCTCAATCATCACTTACAGAACATCAATGCCGGACACTAAGAACGAACAGCCGGACCGTTTGGGTCGGCTGTTCGTTTGGGGTTAGTCGCCCTTCAGTTAAGAGCAATCAAGACGTCCTCGTTTTTCGATTCGCCAGTGGCGAGCCGCAGCTCCCTCTCCAGGCTCTTCTCCTGTTTGGAGGGCGCGATCACCATACCGTTGGTGCCTGCACCTGTCCAGATTTCCGCCAGGAAATACTGGCCAGCCACATGATGAAAAACCAGCTTGGCGCCCGAGTTGCTTTGATACTGGCGTCTGGCCAACGACAATGCTCTCGCGTTACTCTGACCATCCCTGATCTGGATTGCGCTCGCGCCGGCACTGCTGACTACGTAAGTGCCAGCCGGAAGTTCCGCCGAGCCCACCGTGAAGGCGAAGGGCACATTGGCTTTGGCAGCGGACTGAGCTTGGGCCGCGGCGTTGAGCATTAGCGACATCACCATCAGCGACAGGATCCCGATAACGTTGCGTTTCATGACATCCTCCTTGGGGCTCCTCGCAGTGGAACCCAAACTGAATTTGTCACTCAAGCTCTCCGCGTTATCGGTGAACGCTTGCTGTGACGTATTTGGAGATTGCATGCGTCGTGCCAAGCCCAATTTGAGCGTTCTCCCGAACCAGTCTGATGGTTTTTCAACAACTTGCGATCGTCCTCCCGCCAAGCGATCGGGCCAAGTAGTAGTTGAACGGCTACCCGCGAGTAGTCTTTTGGTTCCGCGGAAACGGATCGATTCGACGATGCTTCTTCTGCCGTTTCGACTACACTGGACAACCGGAGAATGAGTTGATCAACGCGAGACTGATGTCGATTTCCGGATTCCCCAAGGAAACTGTTGGGGTCGTGAAGGATCGCCCGCTGATTCTGGGTAGGGATCCCTCCAACCAGCTGCAGGTGGGCGACCCTGCGGTTTCACGAAAGCATTGCTCGGTAAGCCAGGCCTCTGCCGATGTCTTTGAGGTCGCCGATCTCGACAGTCACAATGGGACTTTCGTCAACGGAGCGCGGGTGAGCCGCCAGACCATCCAGCACGGAGACCGAATTCGTATCGGCAACAGCGAGTTTGTATTTCTCACCGGCCCTGATGAGGAGATCGCCCCCCTGTCTTCGCACCCCGGCAATCACGCGATGGGCTCGGGATTGAAAACCATGTCCCTTGATCGCTCCGGCCTGCCGACTGATGACTCATGGGTAGGCCGACTGGCGCGCGATCTGAGTGCATTTTTCAAGATTGCGAATATGATCAATTCCACCCGCAACGTGGAAGCGCTGCAGCGCGAGTTGCTGGAGCTTATTTGCGAAGTGATCCCGGCCTCGCGGGCTGCAATCTTGCTCCAGCAAAACGCGAGTGAGGAACCCAGTCCGCCGTGCACCTGGAAGAGAAAGGATTCCGCTCCGCAGGACATGCTTATCCGGGACGAGTTGGTGCAGGAGGCGATCTGGGAACACTGCGCTGTCTTTTCTGAAGCTGCCGCCGAAACGACTTCCGCGGAGCATGTGTTGTGTGTGCCCTTGGTGGCAGTTGAGAGAATCCTCGGGGTGATCTATCTGAGCTCACCCGCCACCTCACCCGCGTTTGGAGAAGACCACGCCTACTTCATCAGCGCAGTGTCCCGCATCGCCGCCGTCACGCTAGAGAACTTGTCGAAGCTGGATTCCCTGAAGGCCGAGAACCAGCGCCTCCAGGCAGAGGCGAAAGCCGACCGCTCTCTCATCGGGGAGAGCAGAGCGATGCGACGGGTTAGTGAGTTCATCGGGCGAGTCGCGAGGGGCGATTCGACGGTGCTCATTCGCGGCGAAAGTGGAACCGGCAAGGAACTCGTGGCCCGCGCTATTCACAACAACAGTGAGCGGCTCGACAAACCGTTCGTCGCCGTCAATTGCGCAGCGATCCCGGAAGCTTTGCTGGAGAGCGAACTATTTGGCCACGAAAAGGGAGCTTTCACCGGCGCGGTTGCGACCAAGAAGGGCAAGTTCGACACCGCGGGAGAAGGGACGCTCTTCCTCGACGAAATCGGGGAACTGGCCCCTCTATTACAGGCCAAGCTCTTGCGGGTGCTGCAGCAGCGTGAATTTGAACGGCTCGGTGGAGTTCGCTTGCTGCCGTTCAACGCGCGCGTCCTGGCGGCGACGAACAAGAACCTGGAGGAGGCAATCAAGACGGGGGAGTTCAGGCAGGACTTGTATTACCGCCTGAATGTCGTTTCCGTAGCTATGCCTCCCCTGCGGGAGCATCGCGAGGATATTCCGCTACTGGCTCTGTATTTCGCCAACAAATATGCGGAGAAGTGCCATCGTGGCTTCACAGGAATCGCTGCGGAAGCACGCGAGTTGTTGATGAAATACAGTTGGCCGGGGAATGTTCGCGAATTAGAAAACGCCATCGAACATGCGATCGTGCTGGGACTGACGGACGAAATTCTCGCAGACGACTTGCCAGACCCGCTGCTCGAGGAACAGTCCGTGGGTTTGGCCGCGGCGCGATACCACAACACTCTAAGCCAGACGAAAAAACAGCTTGTTCTGACGGCCTTGGACGAAACCAACGGCAACCACGTCGAGGCCGCTCGCCTCCTCGGAATTCACCCCAAGTACTTGCACCGGCTGATCCGGAATCTGAATTTGAAATCCGCCGTGAGGGACAGGAGTAAACCATAGGGCGGGTGCGCCGAGGTTTAGGCGTTGACCCTCAGGTCAGTCGCTAGTGCCCTCGCTCTGTTTATCAATGTAACGATTGCCTCCCGAAACGCACTACCCAATATGAAGTGACGCCTGGTCGTTCCATCGCAGAACGAGAAAGCCAGAATAAAGAGGGCAGGCGGGCGGGTGCGGCGAGGTAAAACGTTGCGGATGATCTGATTGCGGGCGGGGCGTAGCAATTTGCGGGATTACCTTAATCGAGAGCCTGGACGCGGCGATTGTTCATGGCCGAATTTCTTACCCCACATTGTCCTGAGCCTCTCCGGCTGCGTTGAGTTGCTCCTAGCGGCGGCCTACCATGCTCACCATCCACGCCAGAATGAGCTGAAATGATCGGCCAAACCATCTCGCATTACAACATCGTTGAGAAACTCGGCGGTGGGGGGATGGGTGTGGTTTACAAAGCAGAGGATGTGAAGCTCGGAAGGTTTGTTGCCCTGAAGTTCCTTCCCGACGACGTAGCCAAAGACCCGCACGCTCTCAGCCGCTTTCAGCGCGAAGCGAAAGCAGCCTCGGCACTGAATCATCCGAACATCTGCACGATTTACGAAATTGGCGAAGAGGACAGCCAGTCCTTCATCGCCATGGAGTTTCTGGACGGCCTGACGCTGAAGCACCGCCTTGCTGGGCGTCCGCTGGAGATTGAAATAGTGATGTCACTGGGCATTGAGATTGCCGAGGCCCTCGATGCTGCCCACTCCGCTGGCATTGTCCACCGCGACGTCAAGCCAGCAAACATTTTCCTTACCAAGCGCGGACACGCAAAGATGCTGGACTTCGGCCTGGCGAAAGTCACGCCCGCTCTCAGCAAAGCCGAAGCAGCAGCAGCCACGGCGCAGTCGACTGTGACGCTGGATGAGCACCTGACCAGTCCGGGCACAGCGTTGGGAACGATTGCCTACATGTCTCCAGAGCAAGTGCGAGCAAAAGAACTGGACGCACGCACCGATTTGTTCTCTTTTGGCGCGGTGCTGTACGAGATGGCTACTGGCACGCTGCCCTTCCGCGGGGAAAGCACGGGGCTGATCTTCGAGTCCATCTTGAACCGCGCACCGGTGTCGCCAGTGCGATTAAATCCGGATCTGCCAGTCGATTTAGAACGGATCATCAATAAGTGTCTGGAGAAAGATCGTAACCTCCGGTACCAACACGCTTCAGACATTCGTACCGATTTGCAACGCTTGAAGCGGGACTCCGAGAGCGGACATGTTTCTGCGGCGACCTCTGGCACCATAACCGTGAGCCGGGTCCCTCCAATTTGGCTTGCGAAGCGCTGGAAGATTTTGATTTCCGTTCTGTTGTCGGCTTCGCTGGTTGCGGGCGGGTTTTACTACGGTTCACGTCGAAACAGGCTGCTGTCTCATAAAGACACCATCGTCCTCTCCGACTTCGCCAACAGCACGGGCGATCCGGTTTTCGATGACACGTTGAAGACGGCTCTCAGCGTTTCCCTGCGGCAATCGCCTTTCCTGAATGTACTCACCGACAGCCAAGTCGCGACGACTCTGCAGCAGATGACTCAGCCGGCCGGCACAAGGCTCACGCCCGAGTTGGCCCGCGAGCTTTGCCAGCGTGCGGGCAGCAAGGCCTATCTTGCTGGAGCTATCGGCCGTCTAGGGAGTGAGTATGTCGTCGGATTGAAAGCGGTAAGTTGCAAGAACGGAAATACGCTCGCCGAAGAACAGGTTACGGCGGCGTCCAAGGAGAAGGTGCTGGACAGTCTAGGCGGGGCGGCAGCCAAGCTGCGTGCCGAACTCGGCGAATCGCTGGCCACCGTGCAGAAGTTCGATGCTCCGCTCGAACTGGCCACCACGTCTTCGCTGGATGCGCTCAACGCTTATGGATTGGCTCTCTCCACTGGGGACAAAAAGGGCGACCGCGACTCGCTGCCGATTTTCAAGAAAGCCATCGAACTGGATCCAAACTTTGCCATGGCGTATGGCGCGCTGGCAACAATCAACCACAATCTCGGAGACTCCGAACTTGCCCGTGAGAATGCCACCAAAGCCTACGAACTTAGGGATCGCGTGACTGAAGCCGAACGGGAGGCGATTGAGGCGTGCTACTACTCGTATGTAATCGCCGATTTAGAGAAGGCCGCAGAAGTCTACGCTGTTGCCATTCAGAACTACCCCGACTCCGCAGGCGCCTACAACCACTTGGCCTACGCCGAAGGCGAACTCGGCCGCTATGAGCAGTCGGTCCAAAACTTTCGCAAGGCTCTGCGCCTCGACCCGTCGAGAGCTTCAACATACACACCTTTGGCAGTAGGCTTGCTCGCTTTGAACCAGGTCGAAGAAGCCTCCGCGGTTTTAGCGGAAGCCGACAAACGAGGCTTGCAGACCGATACCCAACTGCAAGCGCACTACTGGATAGCCTTTCTTCGTAACGACGAAAAAGAAATGGAGCGCCTGGTTCAGCGGTCATCCGATCTGCCCGGAGCTCAGGCGATTCTTCTATCCGAGCAATCCAACACTGCGGCTTATCACGGACATTTCGAAAAGGCCCGAGAGTTTTCGCGTGCTGCCGAAAATTTGATGGAACGCGATGCAAATAAAGAATTGGCTGCCAGCTACCTGGTCCAGGCGGCCCTTCGCGAGAGCGAAGTGGGAGAGTTCGCGCGGGCTCAACAATATATTTCCCAGGCGCAGAAGCTCTCGCACGGGCAGGATGTCGCAACACTTACCGCTGTCGCTCTAGTTCAAATCGGAAGCGTCAATCAAGCCGAAGCCCTCTGCCGCCAGCTAGACAAACAGTGGCCCGAGGGCACAATTGTTCAGAAATACTGGCTGCCGGCGATTCGGGCTGAGATCGACCTGAGGCAAGCGCGACCTTCGAAAGCCATTGATGATCTGGGAGTCACCACCCCTCTTGAGTTTGCCAATCCTGGATCAACCGCCGTCCCAACTCTTTATCCAGCCTATCTTCGGGCACAAGCCTATTTGGCGATGGGCAACGGTCCAAGAGCAGCGACGGAATTCAGAAAGTTGACTGACCGGCCGGGCCTTGTCTTGAATTACCCGCTCGGAGCGGTGGCTCATCTGGGACTGGCTCACGCCTACAAGTCCTCCGGAGACTTACAAAATTCTCGCCAAGCTTATCTGGATTTCCTCTCCCTTTGGAAAGATGCCGACCCCGACATCCCGATCCTGAAAGAAGCGAAAGTCGAGTACGCGAAGCTGCAGTACCAGCGGTAGAACGGGCTTCCACATCTCTCATTGTTTAGCGATGATCATACAAACAGCAATTCGACGAATAATTGCCGACTATCCTGGGCGATGGCCTGCAGCGCAGAAGCGGCTACATCTTGCGCCCAAATGGATTTTGGAACCAGGTAATTCAACTGAAGTCCACAGAAAACATTCTGCCGCACCTCAATCATCGCTCCCTGGTTGCTTCCGAGTTTTGTTTCGGGTGGGCCGACAGGAACTGCCAGCGGGCAGGGTTGTTGCTGGGTTCCCACTCGTGCTTTACGCCCTGTTCCCATATGAACTGCACTTCGACATTACTGTCGGTGCATCCTGTGGCTAGGTTGCCCGAAAGACCCGGAGTGGGCTGGCCATTGGTGCACAGCGTCTCCGTTGTCTGCAGCGTAGAGCACTGATTCTGCGTCACCCAGTAGTTGAAGGTGTCATCGACGGTATCCAGGTAGAACTTAACGTCCGAGTAGTAGGTCGTTTTGTAACCGCAAGGAGTAAGGTTGTTGTCGTCGGTTCCGTGCCATTCCTGGACTGAAATCGGCGCCAATGCATTGCCGGGGGCCAGCACGGGAGGCGGTGCAGACTGCTGACCTTCCATCTGGCCCGAAGTGGGAGCAATCGCCGCGACCAAGTCAGAGATTTCCACACCGACACGCTCCGCCATTTGCGCGCCTGAGGACATGCCGGTAACGAAAACCATATTGGCATTCACGTTGTACTGAGCCGTGAGATTAACAATAAGCTGGCGCAGGAAGCCGGCATCGTCGGGGCATGATGTTGCTGGAGGTGAAGTACAGGTCCCGTCTTCGGCCGAGGTAAACGCTGCGTCCATGTAGTACGCGTTCCAATTCCACTGGCCTGAATTGGCATTGTATGTGGAGGCGGGTTGCACCTCGATAAATTCGTACTGGTTGGCTACACTCTGCCAGCCCCAGATCACGGTGCTGGGATTGGCTGGCGGAGCGCCAAATTCCGTTCCGTGCAGCATCAGGAGCATCGGCGGATTTGGTGGGAGAACGGCAGGCAGGTAGACCTGATAGTAACGGGTGACTCCGTCCCAGACCATGGTGGCGTTGATTGTCGTTCCCACATCGACAGCTTCGCTCAATACGCTTGACGTGCTTCTGGCATAGTCCGTGGTTCCCGTATAGGTCGCCGTGATCGAATGCGTGCCCCCGGTCAAGGTGGTGGCAAGGCTGGCCGTTCCGCCGGATAGCGGTACTTCTCCCAGCTCTGTGCTTCCACTGTAAAACACCACATTGCCCGTGACCGTACCACTGGACTGCGGCGTCACGCTGGCTGTAAAGGTGACTGCCTGCTCGACATTCGCCGGGTTTTGCGAAGAAACCAGATTCGTAGTCGTGCCCTCAGGAGATCCAGCCGCGCCTGTGGTTACGGATGCGGCGGAGCTTTGAGCCCCAAGTCCAGCCGCGTCGCCGGCCGCCACGTTGAAGCTATACGTTGTCGAGGGAGACAGGCCGGTCACGTTGAAGTTGGGGGTGGTCGAGGTGCCGATTGAGGTGCCGTTTTCGTAAATGGTGTAGCCGGTTACGCTGCAATTCGCCGCAAGCCCGGTGGGCGCCGTCCAGTTCAATGTAGTTCCCGAGCTGGTGGTGTTCGAGCCTGCCAAACCCGTGGGAGCGCCGGGAACGGTAGTGCATGTCCCGCTCCCGCTATCGACAACTTCGCTCAGTACGCTTGACGTGCTGCTGGCATAGTCCGCGGTTCCCGCATAGGTCGCCGTGATCGAATGCGTGCCCCCGGCCAAGGTGGTGGTCGTAAGGCTGGCCGTGCCGCCGGATAGCGGTACTTCTCCCAGCTCTGTGCCTCCACTGTAAAACACCACATTGCCAGTGACCGTACCACTGGACTGCGGCGTCACGCTGGCTGTAAAGGTGACCGCCTGCCCGACATTCGCCGGGTTTTGCGAAGAAACCAGATTCGTAGTCGTGCCCTCAGGAGATCCAGCCGCGCCTGTGGTTACGGATGCGGCGGAGCTTTGCGCCCCAAGTCCAGCCGCGTCGCTGGCCGCCACGTTGAAGCTATACGCTGTCGAGGGAGACAGGCCGGTCACTTTGAAGTTGGGGGTGGTCGAGGTGCCGATTGAGGTGCCGTTTTCGTAAATGGTGTAGCCGGTTACGCTGCAATTCGCCGCAAGCCCGGTGGGCGCCGTCCAGTTCAATGTAGTTCCCGAGCTGGTGGTGTTCGAGCCTGCCAAACCCGTGGGAGCGCCGGGAACGGTAGTGCATGTCCCGCTCCCGCTGCTGTTGTCGCTACTGCCGCCACAGGCGGACATCAAAACGAAAGAAGCCAGGAGCATGACAACCAGCAGCGAACCCCAACCGATTCGCCAGCTTTTCCCGGCGTTACGGAGTCGCAGGACGCAGGACTTCGTGTGCAGGGGCTTTTGAGTCCATGGTTCGAACACCCGGTAAGCCGTGAGAAGTTGATCACGGATTTCGCACGCTCCGCCCGGAAATACGTCCAGGCTTCGCCTCGTACCCTTCTCGCGCGATCTGTGTCCATTGCTCATCCTTGTGAGGATACCCGAACTTACGTTAACGAATGATTGCACTCCGTCGAAAATCATCACCTACATTCTTCGGGTTGGGCGGTGGCAAGCTTTCACACTGGTTGTGGTTCCCCCTGGGGCTCGATGGTATGGCGAAGGTCAGGGTCGAGAGTAACGTTTGAGGATTGTCCCCAGTTCAGCAGTGCAGGGGCAGTCTCTCTCCGAGTGTCCAGCTACCCCTTCCCCAGCAGTGGCGCACCTTGGAAGAACCAACCGTAGCACTCCGCCGGGTAGGTCTCCACGATCACTGTGCTTCCGGGCTTCAACAAATCATTGAGGGAGCCGTCGAACGGCCAACGGAGGACGGGCTTTTCGTTCCCAATGCGGGAACCAGCATATCCCTCCAACCGACAATCGCCGCCCCTCCGACCGTCCAATACCTGGAACATTGTCTATACGCAGGACCAAAGCAGTCCTTGCCAACTCTAACCGACTTCAACAGCGCTCATCGAGTCAACAACTTAGCTCCGAGACGAGACTGGTCACCCAACTGCAAATACCCCGTCGTCGTTGCGGCACCTTTCCCGGCGCGCCGGGTCGGCGCTTTTTTGATTACTACCTTTGACTACTACCAACGACGGACTCACACAAGTCAGCCAGACAGCCACCCTCTGAGGAATCATGTTCAAGCAGTACCCCGTGATTCGAACACTTCGCTACTCGGGCACTGCTCTGCTTCTCGCGGCAGGTCTCGACGGGCTTAGACAAATTGTCTTTCCGCATCTTTCCGCTTGGCAGTCTCACATTGCTACCCCCTTACTGTGCTCCGTCGTCGTTTTCCTGCTGATTTTCGGGTCGTTCTGCCGGGAGCAATTTGGCCCCAATCTTCTGAGCGACAAACCTGACCTCTCTGCAGGCGCGGACGAAGCACTCCGAAAGCTGGCATCCATCGTGGAGTGCTCGGAGGATGCCATTATCGGGAAAACAATGGACGGTTTGATCACCAGTTGGAACCGGGCAGCGGAGAAGATGTATGGCTATACGGCGGCTGAAGCGATCGGCCGACATTTGTCCCTCCTGTTGCCCCCAGAAAGGCAAGCTGAAACACGAGCCCTGATGGAGCGGATCGGGAATGGACTGCCGGTGGAGTGCCTTGAAACTCAGAGGCTCACGAAGGCAGGCTGTGTCTTAGACGTGTCCTTGTCGATCTCGCCGATTAGAGACGCCAAGGGTCAAATCACGGGCGCTTCAGCGATTGCCCGGGACATCACTCTACGTAAACGTTCCGAAGAGCAATTGAAATTGCAATCGGCAGCCCTAGAAGCCGCTGCCAATGCAATCGTCATCACAGACTTCGACGGCACAATCGTATGGGTGAATCGGGCTTTTACCGTGATGACTGGCTACAGCGAGAAAGAAGTGTTGGGCAAAAACCCTCGCCTACTGAAATCCGAAGAGCAGCCCGAAAGCTATTATGCCACGCTCTGGTCCACCATCTCGTCGGGTGCGGTCTGGAAAGGCGAGATTGTAAACCGGCGGAAAGATGGAACGACTTACATCGAAGAGATGACGATCACGCCTGTAACGCGGAACGTTAGCAACCCGGCTAACAAATACTTCGTTGCAATCACGCAAGACATTAGCGAGCGGAAGCGGTCCGAGGAGATGCTACAAAACAGCGAGAACAAGTATCGCGTATTGTTCGAGGACGCGGCCGATGCGAACTGGCTCATGGATGAAACGGGGTTTCTGGATTGCAATTCGGCCGCACTAGAGATGTTCGGATACTCGGCCGGAGCCCCCATGCTGCATCCCGCCGATATTTCACCCCCGAACCAACCAGACGGCACACCTTCCCGGACAGCGGCCGACCAGAAGATTGCCGACGCATTTCTCCATGGTAAAAAACGCTTCGAGTGGTTGCACCAGCGCAAAAACGGCAATGTCTTTCCGGCTGAGGTGTGCCTGACAGCGTTGACGCTAAGCGGGCGGCCGACGTTGCTGGCCACCGTGCGGGACATCACGGACCGCAAAGTCGCGGAAGAGCGTATCCAATACTTAGCCTACTACGATGCCCTGACCGGTCTGCCCAATCGGACTCTTCTTCAGGATCGCTTGGCCAAGACGCTCGCTGGCGCTCGTCGCCAAAAAGACAAGGTTGCGCTTCTGTTCCTCGACCTCGACGGGTTCAAGAACATCAACGACTCGTTAGGACACTCGGTCGGCGACCTCCTCTTGCAAGAAGTTGCAGAGCGGCTCAAGACATGGGGACGTGAACAGGACACCGTCGCCCGGCTAGGGGGCGACGAATTCCTCATCATGTTGACTAACGTAACGGACGTGCCCGATGCGGCGGTTGCCGCCGAGCGGCTAATGGATGCCATGACTGCTGAATTCGTCGTCCAAGGGCACTTACTCAAGGTGAGTTGCAGCATCGGGATCAGCATATTCCCGGAACACGGCAAGGATTGCGACACACTCATCAAGAATGCCGATGCGGCCATGTATAACGCCAAAGAATGTGGACGCAACAACTTCCGGTTCTTTACGGAAGACATGAACACTCAGGTTGTGGAGCGATTGACCTTGGAGAATAGCTTGCGACTGGCACTGGAGAGAGAGGAACTTTTTCTCGTGTACCAGCCACAGATGGACATGGCCACTCGGAAAGTGACGGGGCTGGAGGCGCTACTTCGTTGGCAGCACCCGGAACTGGGTCTTGTGCCACCTGATAAGTTCATACGAATTGCTGAAAACAGCGGTTTGATCGTTCCAATCGGCGAATGGGTGCTCAGGACAGCCTGTGCTCAAGCGCAGCAATGGCAACAGGAGGGTCTACCAGCGGTGACGGTCGCGGTGAATGTATCAGCCATCCAGTTTCGTCAAGAGGGCTTCTGCGGACTCATCAGAAACGTGCTCTGCGACACTGGCCTCGCTCCTCAATACCTCGAACTGGAGCTAACAGAAAGCCTACTTCTAGCCAATGCAGACCTGATGCTATCGGTCATTCAGGAACTTAAAGCCATGGGGTTGACACTCGCGATCGACGACTTCGGAACTGGCTATTCCAGTTTCAGCTACTTGAGACAGTTTCGGGTCAGCAAGCTCAAAATCGACAGGTCTTTTATTCGAGATGTCGCCGTTAACGCCGATGACGCGGCAATTACCGCCGCTATCATCAGCATAGCAAAAAGCCTGAAACTCAAGGTGATTGCCGAAGGGGTCGAAAACGAAGCACAAATGACATTCCTGCGGGCGCATCAGTGCGACGAAATTCAAGGCTACTACTTCAGCAAGCCTTTAGCCGTCGATAAAGTTGCCGAGCACCTGCGACGGACCTTGGCTCATAACGCTTGATCCGGAAGCCCTCATACGCGAGTGCGTAGCCGCCTTCCGCAATCTGATTAAAGTGCTGCGGTGCTTAATCGTGACATCGGCATGTCGCATTCCCTCAAGAGACGAAAAGAGGCGAGTCTGAACCTCGGCAGGCTCCACGGGTTGGAATCAGCAGTCTAAGAGGGTGACGCTCGGGATCGATCTCGAGTGCATTGGCTCACCTCCTAAAGGGCTGGCGGAGAGGGGGATTCGGACCCTCGGTGCAGGTGTTAGCCCCTACAACGGTTCAGCAATTGTCTCCTCCGATGCCAACTCAGCAATCCCAACTGCTTACAGTCGCACTCACTCACCAAAAACTACGTAATGTTGACCTCATTCGTCAATGTCAGGACACCACCCGGGACAGTAAATCTGAGATTGATCCAGATAAAGACGCACGTCTAAACCCCCAAATACCTATATCCTCAGCGTCTGTTTTGGGCTGGAACCAATTCCAAAATCGATGAGCCATTCTTTTACATTCGCGCCAATAACATCGGGATGGTCCTCCTACAGATAGTGAAGGCCGGATTCAAGTTGTACCCCTCTGCAGTTCTTGAGGCTCTTTGCAAAGCTGTCGGCAAATGCGGGCTTTATCAGTGCGCCGGGATTTCCCACGAACAACAGTTTCGGGCAAGAGGATCGCGCCAAAGCCCGATGCGCTTCCTCCATCGCTACATACACATCCGCCGGCTCTTCCGCGATCGGCAGATCATTAGGCAAACGCCATGTCGGCAGACGTGACTCGGGAGTCGGAAAGGGCGCACGATAGACAGCCATCTCCTCGGCCGTCAGTTTCCGAGCGGTTGCCCCAGGAAGGATTCCTTCAATGAATAGATTCTCGTCGAGAATCATCTTCTCGCCCCTGCCCGGCGTTCTGAACTTCCGGAAGGTTTCGACTTGATCGGCGTGAAAATCGTTCCAGCTGGGCATGGGCCGGATGAACTCCATGAATGCGAGACCTAGGCAAAAGCTCAAAACAACCGGGCACGAGGCGTCAACCCCCGATCATCAGGAACGTTGCATCGATGGTTGAGTAGCGCCGATCACGGTGAATGATTGGCTCTCGTACCCAGTCGCGCGAATCTGTCTGTGCCGGCGATGTCCGCTTGTACCTTCATCGCTACGGCGGAGGGACCGGAACCACGGCGAAGATTTGCGCTCCGCTCACAAGAGGGAGGGGAGAAACAGGCAGAGGAGTGAGAGCGCCGCTGATGGAATTGATACCAAACGACTGAATGCCCTCGGGGTCACTCACATAAAGATATGAGCTCGAGGAGAATATGTACGCTTGAGATGAAAAAGCGTCCCGGATTCAGTTTCAATCGCGGGACGCGAGTTCGAAGTGGCTTGAACGGCCCGAACGCCCTCGTGAACGGTGCCGTTCACCCACAGCCTAGATTTATCGGACGGCTTCGTAAATAGCTCCGGCGTGCGCGAGCAGTCACGTCCGTGCCATGCCTGCTGTGCGGACAACATGGGACGATCGCGCCAGCAACCTGCAGGCAAGTGAAAAAGTGCCGAGTAGCCGGGCAATCTTGCGGTCGCCCAGCCCTCTGAGAACCGTGCGTGATACTTTCGCACCACACGGCTCGAGCATCCAATAACGGCCCCTTGAAGAACGAAAACGCGGCCCAATTTCAACCGCAGATAAAGCCTACTCGATACTGATTTGCGGCCAACTCGCACGGCGATGGAAAATCCATCGGGGGATTGGCGGCTCGGAGGCAATTGGGGCCTTGAACGAAATCAGGAGCTTCAGAAGTGTTGCCGGCACCTGTCACTCTAGTGGCGCACTCCACGAAGGCTAAATTTCTCTGTTAGACTGGCGCGCATGAACGGAATCAGCCGAAGAGGATTCCTTGAACGCTGCGCCGGTGCGGCGGCGGGGGCTTGTCTTTTGCCGGAACTGACGCGCGCAGCGGCCAACTCAGAACCTTCTGTCAAGTTTCCTTCGGCGCCGCGAGAACGAGTTGCGGTGGCGGCGTATTCCTTTCGCGAATTCATCGTGGGGTGGACGGGATGGGACGGCCGGTCTCCAAGTCCGGTTCCGGCAGCGCAGCAAATGGAATTGAAGGACTTTGCAGCGCATGTGGCCGAGAAGTTCAATGTCCACAAGATTGAGCCGTGGGGCCGACTCTTTCCGTCGACCGATCCGAAATATCTCGATCAGTTCCGCAGCGCGGTTGAGAAAGCTCACTGTGCGGTCGTAGACATCGCGGTGGACGGACAACACAGCCCGTATGCCACCGATGCGGCGGAGCGAGAAAGGGCGCTCGCATCGAGCAAGCAATGGATCGACACCGGCGCGGCTCTCGGGTCACCCAGCATTCGCACGCACGTTCAAGCCGCCAGGGATTCGAAGCCGGACGTCGCGCGCACGGCCGATACTCTGTTGCGAGTGGCAGAGTATGCAGCCAAAAAGAATGTGGTGGTGCATTTGGAAAATGATGACCCAGTGAGCGAGGATCCATTTTTCATCGTGCAGGTGATCGAGACGGTGAATAGTCCCTGGCTGCGCGCCCTGCCCGATTTTGGCAACACGCTGTCGGCGCACGACGAGGACTACGCGTATCGTGCCATCGATGCGATGTTCGCGCATGCCTATGGCATCTGCCACGTGAAGGATGGCGAGGTCAACGAGGAAGGCAAGGCTGTGCACGTGGACATGGCGCGAACGTTCGGCATTTTGAAGAAGCGTGACTACAAGGGATATTGCTCGATCGAGTACGACGCGCCGGGCGATCCCTATAAACCGACGGCGGAGTTGGTGGAGAAGACGGTGAGATTTCTTTCCTAGACAGCAGAGACCATGGCAGGACAAGGCGTTGGACGGCGACAGGTTTTACGGATTCTGGCAGTGGCAGAAGCAGCAGCTCGGTTTCCCGGCTTCAGCAAATGGGGATTCGCTTGCGGGTGTCGGCAACGCCGCCTTGCCGATCAAGCCTGTGGAGAATCGTCCACCATTCTTCACGGCGGCGGAGTATGCAATGGTTGAGCGGCTGGCGGAGATCATCATTCCGAGCGACCGCACGCCGGGCGCAAAGGAAGCAGGGGTTGCGGAGTTCATTGATTTCATGGTGGCAAGCGATCCGCATGAGCAATATGGCCTCCGTAGTGGGCTTGCATGGCTGCATGCGCTGAGGGAGCAAACTGTTGTAGAGCTCACCGCACAAACAGAGTTCTCTGCTTGAACCGCTTGGGGTCAAAGAGAAGGCGCGTCCGGGTGAGGAGACCGGCCGTCGATTCTTCCGCACGATGCGGGGGGCATGAGTAATCGTGATCCCTACTCCGACTGATTATTCACCGTCTCGAACATGGCTCCAATCTCCCGCGGGTTGGCCGCATCTTTCGCGAACGTGAAAGTCCCATGCTCCTGCATCTCTCGAGCTGCGCGAAGGAAGGCGCCCAGAGCGGTCCGGGCCAGTGCACTGCCGACGCTGATGCGCTTTACGCCCATTGCCGAAAGCTCCACCAACGTGAGCTGAACGCCCCGAAGTCCCATGACTACATTGACGGGCCGGTCGACGGAGCTGACCACAGCGGCAATGTCGTCCTTCGTTATCAGACCGGGGGCGTAGAGAACATCGGCGCCTGCTTCCTGAAATGCCTGCAAGCGCTTGATCGTGTCCTTAATATCGGGACAACCGTGCAGATAGTTCTCTGCCCGAGCCGTTAGCGTAAAAGCAAAAGGAAGGGTATGAGCGGCTTTCGCAGCGGCGCTGACGCGCTCCGCCGCATGTTTCAGTTCATAGATCGGCCTGTCCATCCGACCGCTATAGTCCTCGATCGAACCACCCACCAGCCCAGTTTCGCCCGCCAGGCGGATGGTTTCTGCAGCGACTTCCGGTTTGTCGCCAAAACAATTCTCCAGATCGGCGCTCACCGGAAGCTCCGTAGCGGCCACGATCTCCCGCGCGTGCTCGAGAGTCTCATCGCGCGTGATGTTCCCATCGCGCCGCCCCTTCGAGAAGGCATAGCCCATGCTCGTGGTCGCTAAAGCCTCAAAACCTAGTTGCGCCAGAATCCGCGCGCTTCCCACGTCCCAGGGGTTGGGAATAATGAAGGCACGGTCCCGCTGGTGGAGCGCGCGAAAAGCACGTCCCTTTTCATCTTGTGTCGACATGGTAGCAATCCTGGCCCCGGGGACTTCCAGATTCGGGCCGTCCCCGGCGAACACGCACGACTTCACGACTGTTTCTATTCTATAAGCGGACTCCACGGCTTTTTCTTTTTGGATAGCGTCAGATTGACTCTCTCGCCCGACGGGGACTCACATTGTCTATAAAATCGTCAACTCTCGACCTTGAACACTTCATTCGTCCTCATCGACAGGGCACCACCGTTCCTCTGGCGGTCGATTTTCCGAGCTACACCGTCACTCTGTCGCCGATTCCCATTCTCCTTGCCCAAGCCGGTTTTGCTGCCAGCACCGTCATTGAGGAAACACCGGAGGCTCCGACGCAGAGCGAGATGACCAAGTTCTTCTTTGCGTGCGTCAATGAAAAGGACAATCTGTTCTTGACCGGGCCGCGTGAGCGCGAGGCGACAAGGCGACACACGTTGAGTGGACAGACCTGAGTCTCGGAACCAAGCCTACGGTCAAATTTCTAGCGAGTCACGCATCGTTCCGCTGGAGCGCGGACTTGGCGGACAAGCCGGTGGCGTGGCATGAGAAGAACCCGGACAAAGCGGCTCGTGTCTGCCGTGAAGGTGACCAGGTGGACGCTACCTTCGCATCTGTAAGGCCGGCGCCAAAGTGGCGGGCATGAACGAGGAGCGGTTATGGCTTCGCAAAGTTTTGTGACATGTTCGCTACTTGAGCGTTGCGGCGTGGCCGGGACATCGCACGGTGAGCCATAGGCTTGGTCACGCGGACATTGAAGTGACGACATCCTCAACAGTTTTTCTCTTTTATATCGGCTGCTAACTGCCAAGAAGGTCGGCAAAGCACAAATCTTGCAGATTAGGCTTAAGCCCTATGGCTGAAATGGATGCCGAGTGGGCAAGCGAAAAGGATCCCTATACTGAGTACGAGTCGGGCGCCAAACCGCGCCTCGGCTATGCGAGTTCCGCCTTGACGTGAAACCGGATGCCCTCGCGGTCGTGCAAAAAGCCGACAATTTCGAAAAGATTGTCCGCGCGCGGGTTGCCGGTTGGTCCCAGCATCCGCATCAGACTCTTTGACGGAATGAGTGTGGCTTCGGCAACTGCAGCGAAGCCTACCGTCGCGTTGATGTAATCCCGGAGGATGGTCTTCGCCGTCGCAGTTTCTCCAGTGAGCATGCATTCGACGCCTTCACAGAGAAGTTCCTTTCGGAACTTGGGATCGCGCGCGGCGCGGGCAATCGTTTCTTTGAAATCGCTGGTCAGGGGCATTGTCTACTGGTTCGGTTTGTAGTCCTGCCAGTTGGCAAGGGCGGCGTTGCTATCGTGTTGCTGGCGTTTCTTGGTGCCACCGCCAAGTAAAATCCAGCCGCTCTCCGTCTTTTCCGAGGTGCACGTCGCGGTACCCGGGGCCGAAGTCGATCCAGCTCTCGAACACGCCGGAACCGACTCCTTTGAAGTTCGATAGATTGCCGGCAGCCAGTCTTGTCAAAGCGGTCGCTACCTCTGCGGCTGCCTGAGCACTGAAGCGATCGAACCAGGCGGCGTATGGTTGCGACCTTCGCGGTCGTTATATTCTCGAACATCGATCATTGTTATGGCAACATATGCGTTACTAGTATCAAGAGGTCAGGGTAACCTCTTGCTCGCGTGTCCCTTTCCGATGGACCGGAACACTCGGCGTTAACCTTAACTTACCGGAGGTTTGATAATTTCCCTGTGCTTGCCGGTTTAGTCAGGATTTTTTCATGGGCTGTCGTGGTCGCAGGGTTGCTCCAGAGCAACTTTGCGACCATTCCGCAGGCAATCACGCCCGAGGGCCAAGCCACGGCAGCGGTGGGACCGGAAATGAAGCAGGGAGTTGAAGGGAATCTGGCTACGATAACCCGATCGCGCTCCACCAACACCCGTGCTTATAAAGTTGTAATACACGATGACGGCAGCGCCACGGCAGAAATCAGTGGCGCCAGCGAGCCACCGCGATCGCAACAGTTTCCTCCTGGAACCATCGATACAAAAACCCTGCGGCGGCTGCTTGCAGAAATTGGGGATGTCAGCGGAATCCCGACTGGAGGCTGCGCGAAATCCATCTCCTTCGGAACCCGCACTCAGATTACGCATGCGGGCAAGACCAGCGGAGATCTGCAATGCATCCGGCGGCAAGCATCAAGCGGCGACCAGGCGCCACTGCAGGCATCAGAAGACTTGAGCAGATTCGTGCAGACAACCTTGAGTCAATTAAAGATTAACAACAGGCGCACCAGCTCGAACCAGTAGAACCGTACGGAGCCCAATCAGGCTCTGGCTGTGCGCCTGTGGATATTAGGCACTCCCTATGGTCAAAAAAGTCAGTTCGCGGGCAGGAGTGCCCACTGCATACGAGCACGATCCCGGGCCTTACGCGAACTCGATGCCGGGAAGCGAAGTGGATATCGGCCCGCGGAATTTGCAGGTGCGGATTACTTGGTCCGCAGAAAAGCGTGGAACGGGCCGCCCGATTCGAAATAGAGACCCACGGTCGTTTCCGCACTATTGACGCCGTAGACGAACGTACCGGTACCTCTCGTCGTGCCTGAACCAGGGGCGTCGAAAGTGGTGATAGCGCCGGAGGCGGAGCGCAGGTATCCCCGGCTGTTGGAGCTGGAGTTAAGGTAGTTGCCGACGACGGCTCCCGACGTATTGATGGCTGCAGCAAAGGTTTCGGTGGCGCCGGAGACCTTGAAGGTGGTGATAACGCCGGCAGCGGTGCGCACGAAAGCGATAGGTACGCCACTGCTATCGATGTAGAATCCGGTGATTGTGCCGGCGTCGTTGATGCCGGCGGCGCCGGTATCCTCGGCAGTGCCAGTGGCGCCCACGTTGGGGAGATCGTAGGTGGTGACCGCGCCGGCAGCGGTGCGCGTGAAGCCGTGCAGCTTGTCGGTTGCGTCAATGTAGTATCCAGCTATAGTGCCGGCGTCGTTGATGCCGCCGCCTCGGGTTCCCTGACCTGAAGCCGTGCCCGCTCCCGTAACGTTATACTTGGTGATGGCGCCCTTCGAAGTGCGCACGAAGCCGTGACTGACGTCGTTTTTGTCGATGTAAAACCCTGACACCGTACCGGAGGAATTGATGTCGCAGCACGAAGTTCCCTGGCCGGAAGCCGTGCCCGAGTCGGAAACGGTGAAGGTGGTGATGGCGCCGGCGGCGGTGCGGACGAAACCGTGGTGAGCGCCCTTGCTGTCGGAGTAGTTTCCAGTGATGGTGCCGGCGGTGTTGATTGCGCCGGAGAAAGTGCCTTGGCCGGAGGCTGTGCCCGCGCCCGAAGCCTCGAACGAAGTTATCTCACCAGCAGCGGTGCGCTCGAAGCCACGGGACACGCCGGTGGAGTCATAGTACTCGCCGGCAATTACCCCCGATGTGTTGATGGAAATGGCAACCGTACCCTGAAATGCAGCTGTGCCGGCGCCGGGAGCCTCGAACTCGGTGAAGGTCTGGGCAGCTGCCGGTCCGGAGAACAGCAAGCCGAGAATGAGACCCAGACAGAGCGCGCCGAATTTGAGGAAAGTCTTGTGTACGGATCCTGCCAAACCTGCTGTGTAGACCGGTTGCATAGCTCGCTCCTTAGCCAGTGTCGTATATTTTGCTGCTCACTCCAGATAGCGAGAATTGGCGACAAAATGCCTCACCAAAAGTGGCTGATTTTATACTAAGTTCAATTTTGGGGCGGGGCTTGCAAAGGCTTCCACGACCGCAGGGGGGTGAAGCGATTGTGCGCATTGAGCTTGGTGCTAGGAACTGGTGATCGATCAGAGAGACCGAATCGGCTAATGGGCAGCGTGGATGGCATAGAGGAACGCATAACCAGAATCATGACGGTCCCCACCCCGAATGTCGCATTCCGTGGTTGCAGTAGAAGCTAAATGATTGGGATTGAAGGAACTAGCGGAGAGGGAGGGATTCTATTGTCGCCGTTGCTGCTATCTGATTGTGATGCCTGCACTTCCGCCATAATACCCTGCGTTTGTGCGGGTTACAAGCGAGTCCGATCTTCGACTACAGTCTCTGTAGTTTCCCGTATTCGCTGGATTTCCGCGTAAAACGGTATCAGTGGTATCAGTCGGCCCGGTCGATCAGCCGTTGCATCTGTTGCACCTCCTACGCCGTCAGGGTTTTGCGCATTCGCCTGCTTGGAGAGCGCGTTGAGCAGGATTGACCTGAGCCCCACCAGCTCGGGCCCGAGCGCCTGACCGGTCCCGCCCGCATCGGTGGATTTTTCGTCCTGAGGGAAACTCCACGCTTGACCTGCGACTTAATTAAGCCCACGAATAGGTTCCGAGACTTCACGGAAGCCCTGCCAACCTGATCCCTTGATGCTCAACAAGGGTTGCCCCCATTTACGTTTTGTGAGCTTCTTCATAGGGTTTCCTCTCCTTACTGGTTGCGGCTCGGGCCGAGATCAACCGAATCACTTCTTCGCCCTCTTCATCCGCGAACAATGTGTGAACAACAAAGAGAATCGAGCCTGGGCGCTAAACTAGCCAACGGTGTTGTACCGTTTCTCACGAGGGATTCGAACCCTCGGTACAGGTGTTAGCCCGTACAACGGTTCAGCAAATGAATCGTTCTCGCCGCAGTTATTGTGCTCCGCTTTGTGCCGAATGAGAAGCCATGAGTCCGACTCAGAGGGATTGGGTCCGACCATACGCCTTTGAAAACGAGTGAGGGCAAGGGCAGATACTTGGAGCGGGCGGGGTTCACGCAGCCGGGCCCATCACTAAACTAACGCCCGCACAACCGTGATCCTGGTGGCCGGTTTCCGGAAATCAATAGGCGATATTGGCCTGGTGGCATTCCTGTGACCCTGCGGAATACGGTGCTGAAGTGGCTTTGGTCGCAAAATCCGCAGGCGAGGGCGATGTCTGAGATTTCCAGGTCGAGGCGGGACAAGAGCGATTGAGCACGGGCAACGCGGATGCGCCGCATGTATTCGCTGAGGGTGCAGCCGAAGCGCTGGTGAAATTGGCGGCTGATCTGAACCGGGTGCCGGCCGACATGGCGCGAAAGATCGATCAGGGAGGGACGGCGGTTGGTCTCATCATGCAGCATTTCGCGAATTTGCGATAACCAGTGGGGAATCTGCCCGGCGTGCATCTCATCCCTCTCGTCGGCCAACAAGAGGCGGAGTATCGCTCCCTCGACCTCCAGCAGAGAGTCGCTATCTTTGCGGTGAATTTCGCGGCACAGCCGCTCCCCCAGGGCGGTCGAGTCAGCGCCAGTGACTTGGCCGGGCGCGGAAATTGTGGCGCCGTGTTCGGAGGCGAGGTCAAGGATCGATTGGCGCAGTTCGATGTGAAGGCACCGGGACTCGACCGGGAAGTAGTTCTCATGGGCTTCCCCGGCGGGAAGAAAGCGGACGGTGTGAGGAAGGCAGATGTCGCCTCCGCGGCTGTATCCCGACCAGTGCACGCCGCCAATGATGAAAATTAAGTTGGCGGAGCCGTGAGAATGGCGCGCGATGCAGAGACCGGGGGAATAAACCATCTCTTCGATTCGCACTGCAGCCGTTTCGAGTTCGGCCACGACACGACGTGAGTCGGCCGGATACAAAGATGATGGTATTGGGTTAACCGGGCTTGCTGATCGAAGCATGAACGGCTCGTCTGGTTAATCTAATGTCAGGGCGCTCATTTGTCAGACGAGCCCGAGACCAAATGGTTTGCCTGACTCCACTCCATTTCCTGCCGTCAAACGCTAATTTCTTACAAGATTTTACCCATGCCCATCAGCTTAGATGAGTTGCAAGGCATACCGGAAGCTACACGACTTGCTCTGCGTAGGGCGCGCCAATGCTGTTTGAGTTCGAGAGGATCTGATGCCACTTTTGCAGTCAAAAGGGATATTCTAGATGACCTCAAACCGATTATCTCGTTTCCGCGGTATGCGTCTCCTGAAGCCTGCCGCTGTAATTTTCCTGTTCCCTGCGTGCGCCTGGCCCCAGGCGGCACAGCTCCGGACCGCTGGCCAGGTTCTCGACCGCTACAAACGAGCCCTCGGCGGCGAGCAGGCCATCGCGAACATCCGATCAATGACCGTACGCGGCGAAGCGGAGAGCACTGGAACGCCCGGCAAGGCGACCTTCGTCTACTACGCGAAGCCGTTCAAGACGCTCTTCAAGCTCACGCGAGTCGACGGTACTCAGATCGCCGCCGGATTCAACGGCAAAGTGTCCTGGACCATGACACCCAAGGGTGCAGAAATCGACAAAGACACTGCCCTCGACGCGATCCGCCGCGATGCCGATCTCCAGTACCCGCTGCACCAGCCTGATTATTTCAAAAAGCTCGAACTCGCTGGCATCAGAGATTTTGAAGGCCATCGTTGCTACTGGTTGCACGGCACCACCAACTGGGGAAAAGACAACAACCAGTTCTACGATGTCGAGACCGGCCTGCTTGCGGGCTATCGCTTCGAGTCCGACGACCCGTCGAAAACGCTTACGGTCGCCATCTTTGAAGACTACAGGAATTTTGGTGGTCCCTTGATCGCGACTAGGAACACCACCCGCGCAGGCCAGAACCGTCAAATTTTCACCTATAAATCCGTGAGCTACGAGCCACTCGCCGATTCCATTTTTGAATTGCCGCCGGCTGTCAAAGCCCTAGAACCGGTCTCACAAATATTGCCGATCGTTGATAACAGGCAAATCAAAGCGCCGTCTATAATGCTGTGCGCTGTTGTCGTCTCGAAGTTCAGCCAGCGACATAACTTCCTGGGCCGCTCTCAATTCTGGCTGGATTCTGGAGGCCGCACATGTCAACCGATCGCATATTTGAACACGTAGTTTTGCTGACGTTTTTGATCGTGCCCGCGCCGGTTGCTTGCGCCACAACCGTACCTCCTCTTTTGCACTGTATGTTTCACCGTGTGGACGATCACTTCGAAGGGTCATGTGGCGCGCTATTCGGTCAGACACCAGCGATGACGCTTTCGCCTGCCGCGGCGGTGACCACTGGAGTTTGGCGTGATGACATTCACCCTGTGTCGGTTTGGGCGGGTGATATGACCGACCAGGGATATCCGAACGCCCGGCTCGAGCTTGAGATTTATGCCGACAGCACCGGCGTTCTGAGGACAGAAAACGGCTGGTTCTCGGTCACGCGATTCGCGTCGTCCCCGACGTTGAGTTTCGATCTCGACGCCTCCCACGAAGTGAGGCCAAACGCACTCGACCAGAAGATCGTGCGAGAGGCGGCGGCCATTCTTTCGACCGCAGCGGCGTGGAACCGCAACGACAACCGCAAGTGTCCGACTAGCGCGACGACGTGGAGCATTTATTGTGCGCTGGAGAAAGCCACCTTCGATGTCACTGGGGGATCTCATCATCGACGCCCCGCTTTCGAATTCGTCCGCGAGATCGTCGACGAACGCACCGCGACGCGTACCTACCATCACCGCCTGATGGGCTACAACAATGATCCAACGACACGTCTTAACGATGTCCAGAGCCTGTTCAAAGAGGCACTGATGCGAATGGAGAAGTCCTAAATCACCCTTCCCCCCGTTACTCAGAGATGCGACAGGCGAAGTTCGTGATTGATGACGTCACCACTAACTTATAAATGCCTGAGCATCAGATGGATAAACCCTAGCTGAACAAAACCAAGGAAGTTCTCGATATGTACTCCCATCGCCCCACGATAGGGCAGAAGTTGTGCATCCAGGCAAAGAGCCGCTCCAGTTTCCAGCGTCATGATGTCCAGATAACGCTTCAGATGCTGCCGGGGAGTCCGAGACTTGTCGTCCAAAGCCGTCCTGACGTAGCCACGGAGATTCGCAAAGTAGCGCTCCAGCACTTCCTTGGCAAAGGTGTCTGCAACGAGTCCATGACAGAGTTCACGTCAGGTCTGCCCAAAATTGACTGGAACTAGGCTCCGGAGTTTCCCCTAAGCCTTTTTTCTGGACCCCGACGGATTCGGTTAAGAGGAAATCGGCACATGAGTGAAACACTGCGACACGGATGGCTCCCCAAAACAGCTGTGGCACCCCCGGAAAGAGCTACTGGACCTTGAGCTGGAGCCGGGAGTCAGCACCGCGGAAGTCCAAGGGGAGAGCGAGCGCCTGCCGCTCGAGCCCTCGAGAGTTGGAGAGCGTCCAAACAATTCGTGTCACTTCAGTCGCAACTGGGGTCGGGCTATCGGGGCGTCCGGTTGCCTGAGGATTACATCCGTATGCTGATGGAAATTAGTTGTGGTACGACAGTTGTCACGCAGGAGCACAATACGCTTTAGGTACCGTGATGGCTGATATCACACTCGGAAAAATGAACACAGGTTTTGAAATCTGTGCGATTGCCGTTTTTGTGTGGGCAAGTACTGACCACAACAGGTCCATCAGATGATGGACGCTCAAACCCGCTCCCAGTTGACGGTGCGGAGGGCACTCTGTCGACGAAATAGGGGTCAGTCGAATCGTCCGCAGCGCCTAAGTGCCAGGCGGCGCTGGCCACGGTCTTGTTTTCAACTGCCGAGGAGATTCAAAAATTTTATTTTCCTCCTCAGCGAGTAACACAATTGCGAGATTGAGCGCTTCGATCTCCCTCTGCACCTGTCTTATCTCTAGCTGTTTGCGACGCAGGACTGCGAATACAATCTTTGGGGTACATGAATGGAGTGCTGATGTCTGTGATTCTGGAGTGCGTCCGCCGTCCGGGTTGCAGACGAGCTTCGACCGATTCAGCGTTCGATCACCTGACAAGGATTCAGGAAGGAATTCCAACCCAAAACAATCGTCCTTGCGATTGCGAACGACGGCTGTGACCACTGAAGGATTGGAGATTGGAAACTGAAGCCGCATCAGATCGCCTGGTTTAAGCGCGAGGGTAGAGCGAATGGCCATACCGTTCCTGCTTATTTCGATGGCGCGGCCAACCGCATCCGTGACGGGCCCATCAAGCGTGACAATGCGAACGGGGAGATCGACATGGTGTCGCTCCCAACGGCGAGTATTAAGAGGTGAGGACAACACTTGAGTAACCAACCTGGAAAATCTTAATCCTCGGCGTACTGTCCTTCTAATTACGAAGGTCTAAGACCTCCAGAGTAGACGCGCTTCGCCCCGTGAAGTAATGATGCAGGGACGCAGACCGGGGTTAGGCAGCGGGCCGGCTCCGGCACGGTTCGGCCGCACAAGAGACTTGCGAAAACGCAAAGTACTGCTGGGATCACATGGCGAGGTCAGTTTCCATGCCCTCGGGCTCACGCTCGAGGC